>Ga0163209_1001084_pt1 | contig 11893 bp, 12 predicted proteins | sample Kivu_160m_FD_113538 | JGI IMG/M metagenome (GOLD analysis project Ga0163209, IMG submission 113538) | Freshwater microbial communities from Lake Kivu, Western Province, Rwanda to study Microbial Dark Matter (Phase II) - Kivu_160m | ecosystem: Environmental > Aquatic > Freshwater > Lake ... | reverse complement strand
AGTAATATCAGTATGTTGTCAGCAGAACACCCCTGTTTCACCCTATAGTGGCATGAATCATGCTGTAACACAAGCGTTTGTGACAAATGAACGTATAAAAGGACATCAGGAATGGATTTCACTCTCACAGATACTCAACAAATGTATACAGATACGGTCAGCAGATTCGTTAAGAATGAAATTATCCCCCGCGCCATGACAATGGAAAAGAATCATGTTTTCCCCTGGGACATCATAAAAAAAGCCTGGGAACTGGGAATTCTGAACCTGAGCATTCCGGAATCCGTTAAGGGCTACGAGGTAGATATCGTATCGACTGCAATGATCATTAAAGAGCTTTCCTACGGCGATACGGGAATTTCCACATCGGCAATGTGCAACGATCTGGCAAATGCCGTCATCGCCCAACATGGCACTGACGAACAGAAGAACGCTTTCCTCGGGCCTTTTGCTGAAAAACCGATCCTTGCCTCTTTCTGCCTGACAGAGCCCGGCGCCGGATCGGACAATTCCGCCATGACCACATTCATCCGGAAAAACGATGACGGAACCTATCTTCTCAACGGCGCCAAATGCTTCATTACCAATGCCTCATACGCCTCGCAGTTCACGGTGTTCTGCAAGGTTGGAAAGCCTACGGCCAACCTGCTGGCCTGTGTGATTGTCCCGGCTCCATTGTACCTGCCTGAAGATGCAACATCCCCTGTAACGGAAAGCAGGGAGGTTTTGCTTCCCAAGGGGGGGAAAATCGTCATCGGAAAACCGGAAGACAAGCTGGGACAGCGATTGTCCAATACAGCGACAGTCACGTTTGAGGATGTTGTCATAGAAAAAGAGCAGATCATTGGCGACCGGAGACAGGGCTTCAAATATGTCATTGATGTGCTGGATTATGCAAGACCAATGGTCGCAGCGATCGGTGTCGGGCTTGCCCGGCGGGCTTTTGACGTTACCTTGGCATATACGCGCGAGCGAAGACAATTCGGACAGAGGATCTGTGACCTCCCGGTTGCGAGAGACACCCTTGTCGCCATGTGGAAAAAGGTGGAACTCGCGGAACTCGCCCTGATGAAGGCTGCTTTTAAAGTGCTGGAAAAAGCAGAGGACAGGGGGATGTACGCTTCTCTTGCAAAAAACGTCGCAGCGGAGGCGGCTCTCTTCTGCGCGAACGAAGGGCTTCACCTTCATGGCGGATACGGATTCATGTCGGAATATGAAATTTCAAAGCTGGCAAGGGATGCACACATCATTGATATTTATGAAGGTGTGCGGGAGGTGCAGAACATGATTATCGGAAGGGAGATTATCTGATTATGCTCTATCTTCACGGTCTTGGCCATTTTCACCCGGAAAACGTGATTACCAATCCGTTACTGGAAGAACTGGATATCGGTACGTCCGAGGAATGGATCCTGGAAAGGGTCGGCATTCGGACCCGCCGTACCGTTCTTCCTCTGGATTACATCAGAGAAACAAAAAACAAAGACCCCCGGGAGGCCTACGACGCCGGTTTATACAACAACGCCCAGACAGGCGCTGAAGCCGCCTGCATGGCTCTTGACCGGGCGGGACTTGAGCCGGAAGATATCGGGCTTGTCATCTCGGGCAGTTCCGCCCCGGATAACCACTCACCGGCTGAGGCGGCAACCATAGCCGCTGAACTGGGCATCGACGTTCCCTGTTTTGATATCAATTCCGCATGCACGAGCTTCGGCGTGCAGATTCATTTCGTCGATCAGATGAAGCCGGAGTCACTGCCGTCCTTCATCCTGCTGGTCAACCCGGAAAATCTGACCCGCTGTATAGACTATTCCGACAGAAATAGTGCCGTACTCTTCGGCGACGGCAGCTCCGCCGCCGTCGTATCCGCAAGGGTTCCGGCGCGGGCGGCATTCAAGGCCTGCCATTGTGATTCAAGACCATCCTCCTGGGAAAAAGTCGCCATTCCCCGAATGGGATATTTTCGGCAGGACGGAAACGCCGTCCAGGGATTTGCCATCCGCAAGACAACGGACTCAATCCGTACACTCCAGGATTCATTTCATGTCAATGGCAACCGCTTTATCTTTGTTGGTCATCAGGCCAATCTGAATATGCTGAAAACCGTCTGCGAACGCACCGGCATCCCCGAGAATCGTCACTGGCGCTCTGTGGAAGATTTCGGAAACACCGGGTGTTCCGGCGCACCGGCCGTTTTAAGCCTGCACTGGGACGATCTTCGCCCCGGCGATCATATTGCGATCTCACTTGTTGGAGCGGGATTGACCTGGGTACACATGATGCTGCAAGTTGAGGAACCTTCATGAAATACATGGAATTCAGGGAACGACAGCACTTCGGACTGGAAGAGATCCTCGCATTTTCCTATGGAAGCCTGGTGAATGACCCTCCTGTTGATTTCGACGCCCGCCTGCCGGCGCCTCCCTTTCTTATGGTGGACCGTGTCTTGTCCATTAAGAGCAATGGGAGACAGGGCTCCATCGTGGCGGAACAGGACATCAAACTCGACGCCTGGTACTTTCAATGTCATATGCCGGGAGATCCTGTCCAGCCGGGTTGTCTCTGCGTCGATGCGGTCTGGCAACTACTGGGTTTTTACTGCGTCTGGCGGGGCGCTCTTGGCGCCGGAAGAGCTCTGGGTTGCGGCGAGGTTTCCTTCAACGGCCAGATCAGGCCTTTTAACAAGTGCGTTCGTTATGAAATCGAGATAAGGCGATTTGCCCAGCTGAAGGAATCAGGGGCGTCGCTGGTCATAGCAGACGGCAATGTCTATGTGGACAATGAATTGATCACCCAGATCAAAGATGCGCGTACCGGTGTTTTTCGGGGAATCGTTTACCCCGACTATCCGAAACGATCCGTGCATTCCGTCGGCGGAATCATGAGGAGCGGTTCATGAGCGAAAAACCTGTTGCCGTTGTAACCGGCGCCGGAACCGGGATCGGCGCTGCATGCTGCCGGTTTCTCTCTAAAGAAGGATTCAGGGTAGGCGTCCATTACCGGAGCAGCCAGGATAAGGCAAAGACCGTCCTTTCCGAAATCGGAGACGGATTTCTTCTTCAGGCGGACATCTCCGATATCAATCAGGTTGATGCCCTTGTAAATCGAGTAAAAGAATCGGCAGGCCGCGTGGATGTGCTGGTAAATAACGCCGGTATTTCGCTTAATGCGGACATCCACAGCATGAAAATCGATCAGTTCGATGCCCAGCGATCTGTGATGCGGGGACTGTGGTACCTGACGAAACGGATCATCAGGCTGTTCATGCTGCGTCAGGGAAGCGGTCGCATCATCAATATATCCAGTGTTGTCGGATACACGGGAAACGCCGGCCAGATTCCCTACACCATGGAAAAGGCAGCCCTTGACGCCTTTACGAAATCGCTGTCCAAGGAACTGGCGGGGCGGAATATTCTTGTGAATTCCGTCGCTCCCGGTTTTATCGATACGGAAATGACGCACGATCTTCCGGATGAGATTCGTACAAGAATTCTTGAAAATGTTACTTTAGGTCGCACGGGACGTCCCGAGGAAGTGGCCGATGTGGTTTCTTTCCTCGCCACACGGGGTTCCTACATCACCGGCAGCGTCATCCATGTGAACGGGGGCCTTTATGGCGGCTGATCGTGAAACGATGGATCAGACATTAAACAGTGTTCCCCAGCAATATCCCTTTCGATTTATCGATGACATTCTAGAACTGGATGAAGAACATATCGTGGGCGCTTACCGGTTTCGTGAAGATGAATATTTTTACCGGGGCCATTTCCCCGGCAGGCCGATCACGCCGGGCGTCATTCTCATCGAGACCATGGCCCAGACCGGGGTGGTTGCCTTCGGTCTTTATCTGAAGATGATGCAGCCTCGTGCAACAGATGAAAAAACAAAAGGTTTGATTACGCTGTTCACCCTTGTTGAGGGTGTGGAATTTACCGGGATGGTGCAACCGGGCGAACAGGTCATCATCCGGGGTCAAAAAATATACTTCCGCATGGGAAATCTGAAATCGAAGGTTTCCATGGAAAGAGAAAACGGAGAAACGGTCAGCAGCGGCATCCTGGCCGGTATGGGAATTTTTTTGGAGGGTTGATTTAACGTGCAAAAGAGAAGAGTGGTTATAACAGGAATGGGGGTAACAACCCCAAATGCTCATGGCCTGGATCATTTTGAAGAGGCCCTGCGGGAAGGCCGCTCGGGAATCCGTTTTATTCCCGAGTTGCAGGAATTGAACTTTGCCTGTCAGATCGGCGGCATACCCCAGGACTTTGAGAGAATCCGTAACAGTTACTTTGATCACGAAAAACTGATGTCCTTAAACGACAATATCGGATATGCGTCCGTCTCTGCCGTAGATGCCTGGACCGACGCCGGTTTTACCGTGCCTGACGCTGAAGATGATTGCGTGGACTGGGACACGGGCGTGATCGTCGGCTCCGGCATCGGCGGTATGGATACCATCGCAAAGACCGTGGTTCCCATGGTAAATGACGGCAAGGTTCGCCGCATGGGTAGCCGCATCGTCGAGCAGGTGATGAACAGCGGAACCAGCGCCCGTATTGCCGGTCTTTTGGCATTGGGAAATCAGGTGACGTCAAACTCATCCGCCTGCAGCACAGGGAACGAGGCTGTTATTGAAGCGCTGTGGAGAATACGCATGGGGCTTGCCAAACGCGTGCTGGCCGGCGGATCTGAGGGGGCGTCCCCCTACATCTGGGCCGGATTTGACGCCATGCGGGTCATCTGCCGTAAATTCAATGATCAACCGGAAACGGCGTCACGGCCCTTGAGCGCTACAGCAAGCGGTTTTGTCCCCGGGTCGGGGGCCGCAGTCCTGGTCGTTGAAGATCTGGAGTGCGCCCTGGAGCGGGGCGCCCGGATCTATGCGGAAGTCCTCGGCGGCGCCGTGAATTGCGGGGGGCACCGCATGGGCGGTTCCATCACCGCACCGAATCCCGAGGGCGTCAGACGCTGCATTCGGGCTGCCATATCCGACGCCGGTATTACGCCTGGAGAAATCGACGCCATCAACGGCCATCTGACGGCAACCTTTGCCGATCCTGGGGAGGTAAAAAACTGGGCGGCGGCGTTAGAACGCACCCCGGGGGATTTCCCCTATATCAACTCCACAAAATCACTGATCGGCCACTGCCTGGGTGCTGCCGGGGCAATCGAATCTGTTGCCGTCGTTCTGCAACTGTACAAGAAATTCCTCCACCCGTCCGTTAATTGCGAGGATATCCACCCCGATATCACGGAATTTAAAGACAAAATCCCGCAGAAATGCATGGACTATCCTGAGTTAAAAACCATCGCCAAGGCCGGTTTCGGCTTCGGCGATGTGAACAGTTGTTTGATATTCAAAAAATGGGGAAATAATAATCAGCAAGGAGTTTTATAACAATGGATGAACAAAGTATTTTTAGTAAAATGGTAGAAATTCTCAAAGCTTACACGAAGGACCCGAGTCTCCTGGACAAGGCGACGATGGACACCCACATCCTGAATGACCTGAAGGTAAATTCGGCAAGGCTGGTGGATGTCATCATCAAGTGTGAGGATGTTTTCGGCATCGCCGTAGAAGACGACGAGGCGGACAAGATTGGTACAATCGGCGACGCCGTCTCCATCATTAAGACCAAACTGGAATAAAACAGGTAATGAATATGAGGTTGCGGGGATCTTTGCTGGTACAACATGTCATCGGCCAGATCGGTGTTTTTATCATCGGTCCGCTTTACTTTGCAGCCATCCGGCTGATGGGCTACCGGGTCCGGGATCTGAAAAAGATCAGAGAAGACGTCTCCCGTCATTTCAAAAACCACGAGGGCCCGTGGATCATCTGCGCCAATCATCTGACCATGATCGATTCAGCGATTCTTACGTATGTGATGCTGTCCCTGTTTGGACACTTCACGCAATTCCGGTTGATTCCCTGGAACCTGCCGGAGAGAAAGAATTTTCAACGCAACATCTTTTTGACGGTCATTTGCTATCTGGCCAAGTGCATTCCTGTCAATCGCGGCGGTGACCGTGACGAAATGAAAAAAACCCTTGAAAAATGTACCGGCATTCTGAAGGGGAAACAGTTTCTGCAGATTTTCCCGGAGGGAGGACGTTCCCGGACCGGCAGAATAAATACGGAGAGCTTTTCCTACGGCGTGGGACGCTTCGTCAAGGATTTTGAGAATTGCAGGGTGATGTGCATCTATCTCCGCGGGGATGGCCAGCATACGTATAGTACGATCCCGAAATTCGGTGAACATTTTACCGTGAAGGTGGATGTATTTCAGCCACAGCTAACCGAACAAAACGGCCTCAAGGCCCAACGCTATTACGCAGAGCAAATTGTCAAACATTTAGCTCACATGGAGGAAGACTATTTTTCTTCACATCGGCAACGACATAGTGGATCTGAACGATCCGAACAACAGGGGAAAGAGCCTGAATACGCGATTCGTAAACCGCGTTTTCACTCCCAATGAGCAGAGGCAGATTTTTAACTCTCCCCATCCGGATACGGTTCTATGGGCTCTCTGGGCAGGCAAGGAGACGGCATACAAGATTATCTGTAAAGATGATCCCGGCGTCTCTTCATCACCCCGATTGTACGAAGTGAGCCTTTTCCAGGACCGGGATTCCGACGGGGAGGAATGTCTTTTCAACGGAAAATCCTCTTTTGACGGATGCGTTGACACGCCAAACGGCAGGGTTCATATCAGGGTTTTCATGACGCGTGATTACATACACTGCACCGGAACCGCGGATTCGGCAAAAGCCATAGACTCTGTTGTATGGCATACAGACAATATCGGTCCTGTTCCCCAATCTTCACCGGATTATGAATCGATTTGTGTACGCAACGCTTTGAAGAAACATCTTTCGGCATATGTTGATCAGGATACGAAAGATATTGAAATCAGAAGGGAAAAATGTCCACGGGGTCTGGGACCTCCCCTTGTCTATATAAACGGCAGGCAATCCGACATTGACATCAGCCTGAGCCATGACGGTCGATTTGCCGCCTACGCCTTTACTGTATTCGGAAGTACATGTGCCGCTCCTTGGGAGAATGGCACGATCAAGCAATGTGGCCTTCAGCATTAGGCATTTTTTGTCTGATGACAACATAACAGGTCATTTCATCATTCTGTGAAGCACTCGGGGATATTCTTCCGTATGCCTGAACGGGTTACGGAAACGCTTCCCTCCCTGTTGCCTCACAATCCTACACTTTCATGTCATATTTTATTCTCGCGCGAAGCGAGGACGTGCGTTATTCCGGACTCGGAATATGCGTCTTTTCCTATTTTGAGGAGAAACCGGTTGATTGTATTGCCTTACATCATGGGCACGACGCCCGTCTTGATTAAAAGAAAGGAGGGGAAAAGTAACGTACGAAAACGAAATTTTTGATTAACTTTTTCATTAAGGAGGGAAAAACATGAGTAATCCGTATGAAACAGCATTTCAAAGGTCTATACAGGACCCCGAGGGTTTCTGGGGCGAGGCGGCGGAAGACTGCCACTGGTACAAAAGATGGGACAAGGTCCTCGATGATTCCAACAAGCCGTTCTATCGCTGGTTTGTCGGGGGAGAGATCAACACCTGTTACAATGCCCTCGACGTCCACATTGAAAACGGCAGAGGAAACCAGGCTGCCCTGATTTATGACAGTCCCGTCACAAACACAATCAAGACGTTCACCTACAGGGAGTTACGGGACGAAGTCGCCGGATTTGCCGGGGCGCTTGACGGTCTCGGCGTGAAGAAGGGCGACCGCGTCATCATCTATATGCCCATGATTCCCGAGGCGGTCATTGCCATGCTTGCCTGCGCCCGCATCGGCGCAGTCCATTCGGTGGTGTTCGGAGGATTCGCAGCGAATGAACTGGCAACCCGCATCAACGACGCCAGGCCGAAGGTAATCGTTTCGGCCTCCTGCGGTATTGAGGTCAGGAATGTCATCCGCTACAAGCCGCTCTTGGACGGGGCCATCGAAATGGCGACCTCAAAACCCGAATATTGCATCATCTACCAGCGACCCATGGAAAAGGCGGCGATGATTGCGGGAAGAGACTTGGACTGGAACGATGTCATGGCCAAGGCAAAACCCCATGACTGCGTTCCCGTGGCGGCTACGGATCCCCTTTATATTCTTTACACGTCCGGCACAACCGCCCAGCCCAAGGGTGTTGTACGGGACAACGGGGGGCATGTGGTCGCATTGAAATGGAGCATGAAAAACATCTACAATGTGGATGCCGGCGACGTGTACTGGGCCGCCTCCGACGTGGGCTGGGTCGTGGGTCATTCTTATATTGTCTACGGCCCCCTGTTCAGAGGCTGCACAACCATCCTCTATGAAGGCAAGCCGGTGGATACGCCGGACGCAGGGGCGTTCTGGCGGGTCATTTCCCAGTACAACGTCAGATCCCTCTTCACCGCTCCCACGGCTTTCCGGGCGATCAAGCGGGAGGACCCCAAAGCCGAGCTGATGAAAAATTATGATCTGTCAAACTTTTATTGCCTATTCCTTGCCGGTGAAAGGACTGATCCCGACACCCTGCAATGGGCAGAAAAAAATCTTGGTAAACCGGTGATTGACCACTGGTGGCAGACGGAAACCGGCTGGGCGATCTGTGCCAACTGCATGGGGCTTCACCACTTCCCGGTCAAGCCCGGTTCACCGACGAAACCGGCGCCGGGCTGGGATGTGCGGATTGTCAATGAGGCGGGCAAGGAAATCAATCACAATGAAACGGGCGCCCTGGTTGTCCGGCTTCCCCTTCCCCCGGGATCACTTCCCACCCTCTGGAATAACGACGCCGGCTTTATTGAGGCCTATCTTGAGGAATTTCCGGGATATTACAAGACTGCCGATGCAGGCTTCATTGATGAAGACGGTTACGTTTCTGTTATGTCCCGTACGGATGATGTTATCAATGTTGCAGGGCATCGTCTTTCCACCGGAGCAATGGAAGAGGTTCTGTCTTCTCATCCCGATGTGGCGGAATGTGCCGTACTCGGAGTGGAGGATGATCTTAAAGGGCAGGTCCCTCTTGGTTTTGTGGTATTGAAAGCAGGGGTCACGCGCGATCGTGACGAGATTATTAAGGAAGTTATCCAGATGGTGAGAGACCGCATCGGACCTGTAGCGTCATTCAAGATAGCCACCGTTGTGAAACGTCTCCCCAAGACACGTTCCGGGAAAACCTTACGAGGCACCATTCAAAAAATTGCAGACAACAAAGAGTTCACAGTGCCTGCAACCATAGACGATCCAGCTGTTCTGAAAGAAATGGAATATGCCCTGATTTCAATGGGGTATGCAAAGGCAAGGTTAAGTTAGAGTTCAAACAAATTTCCTTTTACCTCAATCCTCCCCTTTCTTCGGGAGGGTTTGAGGGGGAAGGGATGCCCGCCATAAGTCATTGTCAAACGTCGATCCGATCCAAGGCCTCTCTATGATTCCATTATTATTAAGTATTTATCATAAAGCGCAAAACTTTTTTGCCGTCGTTTATTGCTGAATGAATTCATATAGATATCCTATGCCGGAGCTCCGGCATTCACCTTTTTAAGTGCAAATTGCAAACTATTTTTAAGATTTCGTTCAATCACGGTTGCAGTTTTTTTAACAGAATCCCTTGCCATTGGAAAATGAATGGGGGTTAGAGGGAATAGTGTTTCTTACGGAGGACAGCCCGGACCTGATCCAAAAGCTTCATCGTGCATCACCACACTCGGCATTAACTAACTGACTAAATATACTTTTATTTTGACATCTAACCTATCTTATGCAAAGGTGATTTGCAATATTTTTTAACTGTCAACGGTTATAGGATACCGACGATAGTCGGTCTACACTATGTTATACCAAGAAAGAAATGCAATGGTAGATAAACCAACCATAGTCTACAAATATGAGAGCTTCAACGTTCAGTCTCTTATTAACCTTAAAGCTCAATCGCTCTACTTTGGCTCTCCGCGAAACTTCAACGACCCGTACGATTGCGCTATCACCGCAACTGTCCGCGACCCTTCTGCTGAAGAGGCTGAACTTGTTAGGCAACACTATCTGAATAGTCAGTCGCTTTCCGAGGCAGCGAAGCAGCAGTTTAAGTCAATGCCCATTGATGAACTGAAGCAGGTATTGATCAAAGGTGCCAAAGATGGTGCCGCTGACATACGAGAGAAGTTTTTGAGTACAAAAGGTGTCACTTGCTTTTCCGAACGTAATGATGACCTGCTTATGTGGGCACATTATGGCGGTCAGTACAAAGGGTTTTGTCTGGCATTTAATACATCAAAGGAGCCATTCAGCAAACTTCGCCGAGTTCAATATTCTGATGTTATTCCACAAATTGATGTTGTCGATTGTATGGTGAACAAGAATTACGATAAGTTGTTGGATGATTTGTATTGCACTAAATCAAGCTTTTGGGGATATGAAAAGGAATGGCGTGCCATACATTCAGAGGCAGGCACGGTGTTTGGATACGAAGCAGATGCACTTAGGGCTATTTACTTCGGTCCTGACATTGAACGGCAGGCACTCGAAATCATATGTCTTATCATTCAGGGCCAAAACCCTGATGTTCAGTTCTTTATGGGGAAACGTAGTGAAACAGAATTTAGAGTAGAATTCGAGAGTCTTACATACACTTCCTATGTTGAGGCTAAGCGCAAAGGATTGGTATAACGAGTAGCTGCACCGGACGTGGCGGAAGAGCGGGCCACGCCGGTGAGCACCATGTTATTGAATTAAAGAAAATGGAAAGGTGAAATACTATGAAAAGGTTGTGGTTGATACTTGCAGCATTGTTTCTTATCAGTGGTTGTGCCAGCATTTCCGAGGAAAGACAGGTGGTCTCGTCAGGTTGGATCGGCTGCAAACCAGCGGAAATAGAAATCAAAGATAACGAGAAATATACATGGACAGCAATTTGTGGTAGTAGAACATTTTATTGCACTATAGCGCCAACAGCTTCCTGCAAGGAAGCCCTTAAGTAAAGGGTATGCTCACGATAATCAAACAGGGAAAGATGATACCCATACATAAATAGTCACCCCAGTTGAGCATTTGCCAGGAATTAGGACAGCCACTAATTTATCATTTACGCGGGAAAAGAAGAACTAAAATATGGATAAGCTTGGTCGAGGTAGAGCAAAGATTCCAGTGGAAGTTCAAGTCAGGGTACTATTTCGAGACGGTTGGCTCTGCCAATGGTGCCACCGACCGACAGTATTTGCTCCCGCTTTGAAATACCTTGAAGAATTCGTACGTAAACAAGGCTACTCGTATCCATTGGCGTACTATGATTTGCGCTATCGCCGCGATGCCGCACCGATGTTGGACCACCTCGCTGCGGTAATAGACCATGTCGAGGCATACTCCTCTGGTGGTGCGCACGATGAGAGCAATTTTGTAACCTCTTGTAATAAATGTAATCTCACTAAGAGCAATCGTAATCTGGAGGAGTATCGCCGGAACAACCCTGGCAAACCAGTAAAGGGCAAGTATGGAGAACTTCAGTATTGGGACGGTTTTGTTTCGCTTTTCATGATCCTCGCTGGACAGAAAAAGAAGGAACTCCGAGGTTCTGAGCGAGAGTGGTATTTGGCGATAGAAAGGTATCTCAAACTTTCGCCGACAATCGCGAACAACAAGAAGAATTAGTCCCGCTAAAAAACCCTAATAACATCTATATGGCCTTCGGTTGTCAAGGAAAAAACCTCTCCTGTAGATCGGAAAAAGAGAAATAAAAGAGATAGTATCCGTCCAAAAGTTAATGAAGCCTTGACAAGCGACCCTATGGTTCGGGCTTGCGTCTTCCGTCTCTCTGAGCATGAGGATCGCCGCCTCATTGCATGCCCATTTCAGATGGTGGTT
>Ga0163209_1001080_pt1 | contig 11955 bp, 7 predicted proteins | sample Kivu_160m_FD_113538 | JGI IMG/M metagenome (GOLD analysis project Ga0163209, IMG submission 113538) | Freshwater microbial communities from Lake Kivu, Western Province, Rwanda to study Microbial Dark Matter (Phase II) - Kivu_160m | ecosystem: Environmental > Aquatic > Freshwater > Lake ... | reverse complement strand
TCCGAGAGCGAGCGCGGGCACGGTTCGGAACAACGAAGTTGTTCCGAGAGCGCGAGAGCGAGGCCGAGCGGATTTTCCGCGCTGGGGAAAATCCGCGTGGTTACGGGCGGCATCCCCCGAGCCGCTTTTTGACAATCGGGCGCTCGTTCGTTCATAATCGTAGGGCATACAGAGCGGTAACAAGGAGTCATCCATGGAGATTTCCCGTCGAGGCCAGACGGTCCAGGCGTCGCCGATCCGGAAGCTCAAGCCCTATGCCGATAAGGCGCTAGCCGCCGGCGTCAAGATCTACTTCTTGAACATCGGCGACCCCGATATCCCGACGCCCAAGCCCATCCTGGACGAGGTCCGGAGCTTCAACGACAAGATCCTCGGCTACGGGCCGGCCCAGGGGTTCCTCGAGTTGCGCCAGGGGATCGCCGGCTATTTCGCCGGATACGGCATCCCTCTGACGGCGGAGAACGTCGTCGTGACGGTCGGCGGCTCGGAAGCCGTGCTCTTCACCTTCGCTGCGGTCGGCGACGTGGGCGACGAGATCATCGTCCCCGAGCCTTTTTATACCAACTACAACGGCTACGCTTCCATGACCAGCCTCAAGATCGTCCCCCTGACTTTGCGCGTCGAGGACGGGTATCGGCTTCCGCCGGCCAAGGAGATCGAAGCCAAGATCACGCCGCGGACGCGGGCGATCCTCCTCTGCTCGCCGAACAATCCGACGGGCACGGTCTATACAGCCGAGGAGATCGAACGCGTCGTCAAGATTTGTGCCGAGCGGGACCTCTTTCTCATCGGCGACGAGGTCTACAAGGAATTCGTCTACGACGGGCTGACCCACAAGAGCATCCTCGAGTATGAGTCGGTCAAGGACCGGGTCATCGTCGTCGACAGCATCTCCAAACGGTTCAGCTGCTGCGGCGCGCGGATCGGCGCGGCCATCACTCGCAACGAAGCCGTCTATCAGTCCATCCTCAAGTTCGCCCAGGCCCGCCTGTGCCCGCCGTCGATCGAGCAGAAGGCGGCCATCGCCGCCTACAAAATGGGATTGGGCTATTTCGAACCCGTCCGCCAGGAATACCAACGCCGCCGCGACGTCCTCTACGAGGGACTGAAATCGATCCCCGGAGTCGTCGTCCGCAAGCCGCAGGGCGCGTTCTACATGAGCGTCCGCCTGCCGATCAAGGACTCCGAGCGCTTCGCCGTCTGGATGCTCACGGATTTCCAGATGGGGAAGGCGACGGTCATGGTGGCGCCCGGGCCGGGCTTCTATTCCACGCCGGGGAAGGGGTTGGACGAGATCCGCTTGGCTTACGTCCTCAACGAAGAGGACATCAAGCGCGCCCTGGTCATATTCAAAGCCGGCCTCGAGAAATACAAAGCGACCGCCGAGCGTCCGGATTAATAGCTGCCGGACCTCGTTTCGGCGGCCAGCATGAAAACGGTCTTTCGAGCGTCGTCGATGCCATAGAAGAAGCGGTATCCTCCGACGCGGTACCGCCACGTCTCGGGCGTGAATCCCTTGAGCTTTTTGATATTCTTGCCGAAATAGGGCTGCGTGCGGAGCTGGGGATAGACATAGGAGCGGAGCTTGATCCTCAGGGAATCCGCCCGAGGGCCCAGCCGCGTCCGAAGATCCTGCTCGAATTGTTCGGTCTCGAAGATCCGGAATTCACTCAACGAACGTCCCCCGTCCTTTTTTCGCCTGGTCGAGGCCGGTCTGGATCCTCCTCAAGAGATCTTTTCGGGACAGAATCTCTTCCATTTCCAAGGCGTCGGCGAAAAGCGTCTCTTCGAGTTGTTTCAAGGCCAGCGTCTCGATGGCATTGGCCAGGTTCCTGTTCTCGGCCTTGGCGTAGGCGGCGAACGCGGCATAATCCGCATCCGAAAGGCGCAGGGTGATGGTTTTTGGCATTAGATCGATTCCTTTAAATTCGTTCTTATTCATTCTAATGCCTTCATATTCATTTCGTCAAGCCCGGCGGGATCGATCCTCCGAGGAGCCGCTTGCTTTCCTTCTCAAAGGACGCTCGGAAATGAGTTGATTCTCACTCGGGCTATGGGGTCGCGTCTCCACTTTCCACTTTTTTGTGGAAATCTTGGTTCAATTCCGATCCTCTGCAAGAGTGGAAAGTGGAGACGCGACCCCGGATTCGTACTCCCGTCCGGTTGAATTTCCGCGCCGTTTCATAGTATAGTTGCCGTTTAAACATCGAAAATGATTCATATAAAGCCATCCCCGGGCTAAAGCCCGGGGTATTTAGAGGCTTAATACTGAGCGGCGCTCTTTCCCCGATTTGAAAATCGGGATTTGGTGCCGCGAACGTATCGAAGGAGATATGCCCTTATGAAAAAATACGTATACTTTTTCGGCGGTGGTGCCGCCGAAGGCGACATGACGATGAAAAACCTCCTCGGCGGCAAGGGAGCCAACCTGGCCGAGATGGCCGGGATCGGCCTGCCCGTTCCTCCGGGATTCACGGTCTCGACTGAGGTCTGCGATCTCTATTATAAGAGCCGGAAGACGATCCCGGCCGGGGTCAAGGCCGAGATCGAAAAAAACTTGAAGAAGCTCGAAAAAGCGGCCGGGCAGGGCTTCGGCGACCCCAAGGATCCCCTCCTCGTCTCCATCCGGTCCGGGGCCCGGGCTTCGATGCCGGGGATGATGGACACCATCCTCAATCTCGGCCTGAACGAAAAGACGGTCGCCGGCCTCATCGCCAAGACGAGCAATCCGCGATTCGCCTATGACTGCTATCGCCGCTTCGTCCAGATGTACGGGGACGTCGTCCTGGGCTTGAAGCCCGTCAATAAGGACGACATCGATCCGTTCGAAGCGATCATCGAACAGAAGAAGCACGAGATGGGAATCGAAAGCGACACCGACCTCTCCGCCGACGACCTGAAAGACCTCGTCGCCCGGTTCAAGGCCGCGATCAAAAACAAGACCGGCCATGACTTCCCCGAGGACCCGATGAAGCAGCTGTGGGGGGCCATCGGCTCAGTCTTCGGCTCCTGGATGAACGAGCGGGCGATCGCCTACCGCAAGCTCTACGACATCCCGGAATCCTGGGGGACCGCAGTCAACGTCCAGCTCATGGTCTTCGGCAACATGGGCCGCGATTCGGGCACGGGCGTCGCCTTCAACCGCGACGCGGCCACCGGCGCCGACACGTTCTACGGCGAATACCTGATGAACGCCCAGGGCGAGGACGTCGTGGCCGGCATCCGCACGCCTCTCCCCATCGCCGACCTCAAGAAGGACGACCCGAAAGCCCACGCCCAGCTCGAAAAGATCCGCCATATCCTGGAAAAGCACTACGCCGACATGATGGACATCGAGTTCACGATCCAGCAGGGCAAGCTCTACATGCTTCAGTGCCGCGTCGGGAAGAGGACCGCGTTCGCGGCGATCAAGATCGCCGTGGATATGGTGGATGAGAAGCTCATCAGCGAGAAGGAGGCCCTGAAGCGGATCGAGCCCGACCAGCTCAACCAGCTCCTCCGGCCTATTTTCGATCCGGCCGAAAAAGATGCGGCGATCAAGGGCGGCCGGCTCCTGGCCAAGGGCTTGAACGCGGGCCCCGGCGCCGCCACGGGCCGCCTCGTCTTCAATTCCGTCGACGCCGAGGCGTGGGCCAAGCGCGGCGAAAAAGTCATCCTCACCCGGATCGAGACTTCCCCCGAAGACATCAAGGGGATGAACGCGGCCGAGGGCATTCTCACGGCGCGCGGCGGCATGACCTCTCACGCGGCGCTGGTCGCCCGGCAGATGGGCCGCGTCTGCGTCGCCGGCTGCAGCGAGCTGGCCATCGACTACGGCCGGCATGTCATGACCGTGAACGGGAAAACCCTCAAGGAGGGAGATTGGATCTCGATCGACGGCACCACCGGCCAGGTCATCGAGGGAAAGATCCAGACGAAGCCCTCGGAGGTGCTCCAGGTGCTTATCGAGAAGTCGCTCGACCCCAAAAAGGCCCCCGTTTACCAGACGTTCGCCAAGGTCATGGCCTGGGCCGACGCCCACCGGACGCTGAGGATCCGGACGAACGCCGACCAGCCCGACCAGTCCGCCAATGCCGTCGCCTTCGGCGCGGAGGGAATCGGCTTGTGCCGGACGGAGCACATGTTCTTCGGCGAGGGCAAAATCGGCCCCATGCGCGAAATGATCCTGGCCGATACTTTGGAGCAGCGGAAAATTGCCCTGGCCAAGCTGCTGCCCCTCCAGCGGAAGGACTTTGCAGGCATTTTCGAAGTCATGGCCGGCCGGCCGGTGACCATCCGGACGATCGACCCGCCCCTCCACGAGTTCCTTCCCCACGAGGAAAAGGACCAGCGGGCGCTCGCGGCCGAAATGGGCATCTCCTACGAAAAGATAAAAGAGCGCGTCGCCTCCCTCCACGAATTCAACCCGATGCTCGGCTTCCGCGGCTGCCGCCTGGGCATCATCTATCCTGAAATCACGGAGATGCAGGCCCGGGCCGTCTTCGAGGCCGCCGCGGCGACGAAGAAGAAGGGAATCGATGTCGGGCCCGAGGTGATGATCCCGCTCGTCGGCCACGTCAAGGAGCTCGCCCATCAGGAGAAGCTCGTCCGGCAGACGGCCGAGGCGGTCATGAAGGAGCAGGGCGTCACGTTCAAATATTTGGTCGGGACGATGATCGAGATCCCGCGCGGGGCGATTACGGCGGACGAGATCGCCTCCGTAGCCGAGTTCTTCAGCTTCGGCACCAATGACCTGACCCAGACGACGCTCGGCGTGAGCCGCGACGACGCCGGCCGCTTCCTCCGCCCCTACGTCGACAAGGAGATCTACGCCAAGGATCCCTTCGAGGTCATCGACCGGGACGGCGTCGGCCAGCTCATGCGGATGGCCGTGGAACGAGGCCGGAAGACCCGCCCGGGCATCAAGCTCGGCATCTGCGGCGAGCACGGCGGCGATCCGTCGAGCATCGAGTTCTGCCACCTTATCGGCCTGAACTATGTCAGCTGCTCGCCGTTCCGCGTGCCGATCGCCCGGCTGGCGGCGGCCCGGGCGGCGCTGCTCAATGCGCCCGAGACGAAGACGTCCAAGGCGGCCAAATCGAAAAAGGCGGGCCGCAAGCGCTGACCGATGTCCGTACGGCTGACTCCGCGTATTTATAGGGGTCGCGTCTACACTTTACCACTTTTCCAGCAGATAACCGGATAAACCATCGTCCGGGAGAAAAAGTGGCAAAGTGTAGACGCGACCCGGTTTAATTGAACGTAATCCGGACGATCTTGCCCTTATTGCCGGCTGCCCAGCCGCATGTCCCGTCCGGGGCGAAAGCAACGACGTGGCAGCCTTCCAGGGCATAAGGCCGCCAGGTCCGGCCGTTGTCGAGCGACTCGTCGCTGCCGCCAGGGCCGACGGTTAACACCCAGGGCCGGTGGGGGACGAAGGCCACGCCCTCGCGGAATCCCGATAATCCTTCCAGGCGCTGCCACGTATCGCCGCCGTCATGGGTCGCGGCGGCGATGCCATTCCGAAACTCCATTTCCCTGTAATCTCCGCCGACGGCTAAGCCCTCCCTCGGCGTCCGGAAGGCCAGTCCGAAAATCCCGCGCGTCGATGCGCCGGCCGTGACGGGAGCGGGGACCGGATGGAACGACCGGCCCGCATTCAGGCTGGCAAAGACGCGCGCGCCCGGGCCCCCGCCGCTTCCGAGCCAGACAAGCATCCGGCCTTGGACGGCCAGCGAGCCGTTCGACGCGGCGAAAAACGCCTCGCCCGGAAGCGGGGCGGGCAGGCTGTCTTTCGGCAACGGATCCCACGTCTCGCCGCCGTCTTCCGTCGCCAGAGTGAGAAACGCGCCGTCGATAGGGTCGCCGACGGCCAGGCCGCGGTTTTCATCCCAGAAACACATCGCGTCTAGGAAGAAGCCCGGCCGGTCGTTCCGGAATACGGATTTCCAGGTTTTCCCTCCGTCGATCGTCCTAAAGATGAATCCCGGACTCCCGGCGCTGGCCACGACGGCCTTCTCCGGGCTGAACGCTGCCAGCATTCGGAAATCGAGCTTTTCTCCTCCGGGAACGGGGAGGGCTTCCCATGTCTTTCCGCCGTCCGTCGTTCGGCAGACTGAGCCTCGGTTCCCGCTCACCCAGGCGACCGAGGACGAGACGGCGCGCAGAGCTCGGAAGCTCGCTTCCACCGGCGATGTCTGGGATTCGGTCGTGAACGGACTCGGCTCGGCGGCCGTTTCCGATTCGACGCCTGTACCGAGCTCCGGAAACCGCTCCGGCGGCCGGCGGTGCCTCGTCGCTTGTTCATACGCGTAGACGATTCGGATGAGTCCCGGCTCGTCGAACAGCCGCCCGACAATCTGCAGTCCCGCCGGCAGGCTGCCGTGCGTGTATCCCATCGGGACATTAAAGCCGGGCAGGCCGGTGTGCGGAGGGATGAGCTGGCTGTTGTCGCCGGCCGGGCTCCTCATGTCGCCGACCTTCCGCGGCGGATTGCTCCAGGTCGGATAGACGAACGCGTCGATTTTGGCCTCGTCCATCGCCCGCAGGACGGCCTCCCTGAACTTGATGTTTCGCGGATCGCGGTAGAGGTCGAGGCACTTCGCCGTCTCTTTTTCGTCCGCGGCCAGGGCCTGTTTCAGCCGCCGCTCGTTGGCCGGGACATATAGCCCGGATTGGACGACCTCGGCCAGTGTCTTGAACGGAGCGCGCGGCCCGAGCGTCCGGAAATAGGCTTCGACGTCGGTCCTGAACATGTCGCACCACAGGTTCTTGGTCAGCGCCTCGAAATCGGGGATAGCGAAGGGATCGACGACGGCCGCGCCGGCGGCTTTCATATCGGCAACGGCCTTTTCGACCAGGGCTTTGACCTCGGCGTCGGCTGTCTTGGACTCGATGAAGGTCCGGAAAACGCCGATCCGAGCCCCCTTGAGGCCGTTCTTGTCGAGAAAGGGAAGGTAGCTTTTCGGGATTTTGCCGCGGCCGCGCTCGGTGACCGGGTCGGCCGGGTCGTATCCCGCGATCACTTCAAGGATGCGGACCGCGTCCTCGACCGTCCGGGCCATCGGCCCTCCGACGTCGTTGCGGAGGTAGAGGGGGATGATGCCGTCGCGGCTGGTCAAGCCCATCGTGGAGCGGAGGCCGACCAGGGCGTTGTGCGACGAGGGGCCGCGGATGGAATTGCCCGTGTCCGTGCCGAGGCCGGCCGCTCCAAACGAGGCGGCGACTGCCGCCGCCGTCCCCCCGCTCGAACCGGCCGGCACGCGCTCGAGGTCGTACGGATTGCGGGTCACTCCGGCGATGGAGCTTTCGGTGAGATAGGGGCTGAAAGCCCATTCGGCCATGTTGGACTTGGCCAGGACGATGGCGCCCGCTTCGCGGAGCTTCCGGACCTGGAAGGCGTCGTCGGGCGGAATCGAACTTCTAAAGGCCAGCGATCCGGCGGTCGTCGGGAGGCCGGCGGTGTCGTAGTTGTCCTTGACGATGACTGGGATGCCGTGGAGCGGCCGGAGTCTCTTCGTCTTCCGATACTCGGCGTCGAGGGCGTCGGCGGTCGCGAGCGCGGCCGGATTGACGACGACGATCGCGTTCAGCCCGCTCGGCTGATCGTAGGCTTCGATGCGGCGGATATAGGACTCGACCAGAGCGCGTGCCGTCAGCCGGCCCTCGCGCATCGCCACATGGATCTTGGCGATGGTCGTTTCGACGACGGGGAATGGAGCGGCCCCGCCGACCGAGGCTACCGGCAGCTTTCGTGCACAGGAGAGCGCCAGTAAGAGGGCCACTCCGGCGGAGAGAACGGTCGCCATAACCGTTTTTGTTTCCTTCATGAGCCCTCCTTTTGCGGCCGTAAAAAAAGACGCCGATGCGCATTGGGCGCACCGGCGTCGCGGAACGGTTCCGTCCGGTCTTAGCGGAGGACGAGGTTCTCGATGAAGAACTCCATCATCCGTTGCTGGTTGAGGCCGGTGTGGCCCAGGTCCGGGCCGACCTGGACCTCGAAGCTCTTGCCCGCCTGCTGGAGGGCTTGGATGAGCTGCATGGCGTTGGTCGGGTGGACGTTGTTGTCCGCGGTCCCGTAATAGATCATCAGCCGGCCTTTGAGGTCCTTGGCGTATTTCATGGCGCTGCCGGCCTCGTAGCCTTCCTTGTTCTCCTGGGGAATCCACATGTAGCGCTCGGTGTAGATGCTGTCGTACTGGTTCCAGGAGGTGACGGCGGATTGGGCGGAGGCGGCCGCGAACGCGTCGGGGTGGCGGAGCAGGCACATGGCCGAAGCATAGCCGCCGTAGGAGGTCCCGAAGATCCCAACGCGCTCCCTGTTCAGGTAGGGCCGGTTCCACAGGAATTTGACGCCTGCCGCCTGGTCGTCCATCTCGACGACGCCTAAATGGAGGTAAATGGCGTCCATGGCCTTCTTGCCCCATCCGGACGATCCCCGCGTATCGAAGGACGCGACGAGGAAGCCGAACTCCGTGAGGGGAGTGCCGGGGGAGAAGGTCTCCCTTGCCCCGTTCCAGCCCGGTCCGGCGTAGACGCTAACGAGCATGGGGTATTTCTTGGCCGGATCGAAGTTGGAGGGGAAATTGAGGACGCCGTAGAGGTCTCGGCTGCCGTCGGCGGATTTGAACTTGAAGAGCTCGGTTTTTTTCAGGCCGAGCTCGTCGAACTTGGCCGTGTCGCTCTTAGCCAGCTCGGCCACGACCTTTCCCTTGGCATCCAGCAGCCGGGTGAAGGGCGGGATGTCGTGCGTCTGGGCGACGTCGATGAAATATTTCCCGTCGGGCGAGAGGTCGACCTGATGGTTATAGGCCGGGTCGGTCAGCCGGATGTCGTTCTTCCCGTCGAGCTTGACCCGGCGGAACTGCATCATCATGGGATTCGCCCCGTCTCGGGCCATGTAGTACAGGAAGCCGGCAGCTTCGTCCACCTGGACGATGTTGCCCACTTCGAACGGATGGTTCGTCAGCGTCGCCAGGAGCTTCCCGGCCAGGTCGTAGAGATAGAAGTTCCGGAAGCCGGAGCGCTCCGAGGTCCAGATGAACCGCTTGTTGTCCTTGAGATACCGCATCGGGGGCGCGTTCTCGACCCAGCCGGTCGGCCATTCCTCGCGGATGATGACCCGAACCTTTCCGGTCGCCGGGTCAGCGGCGACGAACTCGAGGATGTTCTGGCGCCGGTTGGTCCGGTTGAAGAGGAGTTCCTTGCCGTCGGGCGACCAGGATACGTGGTAGGCGTAATGGCCGATGACGTCGTTTTCGAACGGCTTTCCGTCGCGGACGTCGACCTGGACCGTCTTCTTGGCCGCGAGGTCATAGATGAAGATGTCTTCGACCGGGTTCGGCTCGCCCGCCTTGGGGTAGGCCTCGATATCGGCCTTGGAATACTGCTTGGTCTGGTCCATCTGCAGGATGTAGTCGGGCACCTTGCTCTCATCGAAGCGGTAGTAGGCGAGCTTGGCGCTGTCCGGCGACCACCATATGGCCGTGTTCTGGTTCAGCTCTTCTCCGTAGACCCAGCTGGCCGAGCCGTATTTGACCCGCGTCTTCTCGCTGCCGTCCGTCGTGACCGCGGACTCGTTCTTGCCGTCGGCGTCGCTCAGCCAGAGGTTGCGGTCGCGGTAGAAAGCCTTAAGCTTCTTGTCCGGCGATACGGCTTCCGTGAACTGGCGGCCGCGGGCGGGCCCTCCGCCCGGCCGGCCGGCGAACTGGGGCTTGGCCGGGGCTGTCGCCGCGCCGAGCTCGGTCGTCTTCTTCGAGGCGATGTCGAAACGGTAATTCTTGCCGTCCTTCACGTACTCTAAGGCTTTGCCGTTGTCTTTCCAAGTCACGCGGAGAGAGCCGAGCTTGACCGCGCCCTGCATCTCCTTCGACATCTTCTGGTATTGATCGTATCCCGGATACGTCTTGAGGCGGTCCTGAGCAGGGGAGAATCCCGCGGCCAGGACGAATAAAGCTAGGAATGCGATAACCACGCCCTCTCTGAGGGCGTCCGGCCGATGTTTTGTCACGTTTTTGACCTCCAAGGTGAGAAATAAAGGATAAATTATATGAGCATTGGCGGGTATTAGCAAGGCGCCGCAGACGTTCGCGAAGCAGACACATGCCAAAACTTATTTAAGTGGCTCTCGATTGTCCGAGGGCCTGTTGTCTTTGTCATTTTGACTTCTCGGCCGGATTCCATTATCTTATATCTCCCATGCCGGCGAGACATCCCCGAGGCGGCCGACTCCGCCCGAGTCTTCATGAACGACGATAGCCCTTCCCCTTTTCCCCCCCTGCCCGTCATCTTGGAAAAGGGCCGGCATCCGATCGCTCCCGCGGATATCGATCCCGACGCCCTCAGGATCCTCTATCGCCTCGACCGCCAGGGCTTCATCGCCTGCTTGTGCGGCGGCGCGGTACGAGACCTGATGCTCGGGAAACGGCCCAAGGATTTCGACATCGCGACCGACGCCAGGCCGGGCCAGATCAAGAAGCGCTTCGCCAACGTCTACATCATCGGCCGGAGGTTCCGCCTGGCCCACATCCATTTCCCGGGCGGGAAAATCATCGAAGCGGCCACCTTCCGCAAGAATCCGGGCCCGGGCGAGGAGAACGCTCCCGAGACGGGCCATGACCCGAAGAACGAATACGGCACGCCCCGCGAAGATGCGTTCCGCCGCGACATCACGATCAACGCCCTCCTTTATGACGCCGCCACGGACTCGGTCGTCGACTACGTCGGCGGGATCGAAGACCTGGCGCAGCGGAGGATCCGGATCATCGGCGATCCCGCCGAGCGGTTCGCCGAGGATCCCGTGCGCGTCTGGCGAGTCATCCGGCACGCGGCTCGACTCGGGTTCGGGATCGCCGAGGCCACCGAGGCGGCCCTCCCGGCGCACGCGCCGAGCCTCGCCGCGGTGCCGGGCTCCCGGCTCTATGAGGAGCTCAACAAGGACCTGGCCTATGAGACCCAGGCCGTTCTCGCGGGACTCCGCCGCTTCGGCATCCTCAAGCATATTCTCGGCCGGATCGGCCGGGATTACGAGATGGATCCCGCCCTCTTCGCCAAGCTCGACGCGCTCCTGGCCGTTATGGACAGGGCTAAGGCGGCGGGCTTCGACCTTTCCCAGGACGAAGCCTATGCCCTCTTCTTCCGGCCCTGGCTTGAGCCGCTCTTCGAGGGAGCCGAGGGGGACACCCACCACGTTCTCGCCCTCGCGATCGCGGAGGCCAAGACCGCCATGACTATCCCCCGCGTCGTGCGGTCGAATGCCGTTCAGATCCTCGACATCATGGAGCCCATGCTGAAAGCTCTCCGCACCGGCCGGATGCGCTGGTCGCTGCAGCGGCGAACCCATTATGCGCAGGCTTCCCGGCTGGCCTTTCTGATCGAAACCGGACGCCCTCCGTGCGGGGAAGAATCGTTCGAAGGGCTTTTCCGGGCGGCTTTCCCCTCTGCGCCGGCCGGCGCGCGGCGCCGCCGGAGAAAAAGGCGGTAATCCGTGGATATGACCGAGACGCTCGTCCGCAGACACTCACCGATCGGGTGAGTGCCTGCCGGCTATTTCAACTTTTCCATCCCCTTAAATTCGCGGTAGGGGGACAGATAATCCAGGATTTCCTTGTCTTTCGGCGAGAGCTTTCCCTTGACGAGATGGGCCAGCATCTCGCCCAATCCGGGGCCGATCATGAAGCCCTGGCCGCACATCCCGGCCGCGAGGAGGAATCCCTCGACCTCGCGCGTCCAGCCGACGAGCGGAGCGCCGTCGGGCGTCATCGGATAGAGCCCGCGCCAGGTGCGCCTCACCCGCAGGTTGCGGAGTCTCGGCATGATATTGACCATCCGCCGGGCGACCTGGGGGAGAAAGGTGCTGGTCTCCCGGGTATCGAAGCCCCAGAAGCTCGGACTGGGCGTGATGCAGAAGAGCACCTGCCCCGTGGCATGCTGATAAAAATAATAGTTCGCCGAGGCGTCCGCCGGCAGGATGTCCAC
>Ga0163209_1001078_pt1 | contig 11965 bp, 7 predicted proteins | sample Kivu_160m_FD_113538 | JGI IMG/M metagenome (GOLD analysis project Ga0163209, IMG submission 113538) | Freshwater microbial communities from Lake Kivu, Western Province, Rwanda to study Microbial Dark Matter (Phase II) - Kivu_160m | ecosystem: Environmental > Aquatic > Freshwater > Lake ... | reverse complement strand
GCAGGACATACGCGAGACGGCGTCAAGGTCGGCGGTGAAGAGCAGGACTTTGGCGCCAGAGCGCGCGGCGGCGGCCGCGGCTTCCACGCCGGCGTGCCCTGCGCCGACCACTATAACATCAGCGTCGCGATTATGAACGTCACGATTATGAGTCACAATTATGAGTCACGATATGTTATGCTGCGTATTATCATTATGTTGCAACCGTTCCACGTGGAACATAGTTTGAGTTCACAGCTTTAGCGTGTAGGACAAACCCAGAGCTCGCAACGCCTGATATCCAATATCAGAAAACTCCATTAGGATATTAGAGCAATCCCCGCGAATATCCTAATCAGTGGAAATCGCGGGGACATCTCGATTAGTCAGCGTCGTTTCATACAGGCGGTCATCTACATCTTCTGCTTCATTGAACCCTTTTATCAGTCATTTGAAAATCCACTCAAAGAGGAGCCGACTTGGTCGCTCATTCTTAAAAAACGTCGGCGAACCAGCCTGAGGTATTTCTTAACCGTTGTGACAGGAGCGTCGAAAGCCCTCTCAGTAGTTGTATCGCCAGCCGTTGTTTGCTGAATAACACTTCGTCGAAGGCTTCCTGTGACAGAACCCACGCCCTTGTCGGTTGGACAGACAGGACCGACGCCGAGCGCGGCATTCGATCCACCAGGCTCATCTCGCCTATGACGCCTCCGCGGTCGAAGCGGGCGATTACCACCCTCCCAGATCCGTGTGAGCGTTGCTTTTGCACTTCGACAACGCCGCCTCCTATGATGAAAAGCTCTCCTCCGGGGTCTCCTTCGCGGAATATCTCGGAGTTGGCGTCGAATCGCCGCTCCTGCATCATTGACGCAAGCTCAGCCCGGTCTTCGTCGATCAACTCGCGAAATAGCGGGTGCTCGGCAAGAAGCTGCAACAATTCTTGATTAGGATGGAGTTCCATCCGCGCCTCCATTTTTGAACGGATTGAGTTTGAATAGTATTGGACTATCTATTTACTTGGATCACTGAGCGCCGACGCGATGATTAGCGGCTGGGCGAATGATTTCGCCTCTCCCCGGAAGCAAACGAAAGCAATGTTGTTGTTGACAACTATAAAGCGAGTTGCGCCTTAGCACACCGAACCGGATGTTCCACGTGGAACATTCTCCTTATTTCCCTATGCAGAACTCGCCAAATATCGTATTGAGAATCTCAGGCAGCCTTCTCTTTCCTGTCAATTCATCGAGCAAACCGAGTGCGTCGCGCCATTCCTCAGCGATAAACTCCGTCGGCGTGCAATTCAACACAAGCTCTCTTCCTCTCTTCAAATCCTCCATCGCTCGACTTATCAACTGGTAATGCCGTTCTCGCGTAACCGTCGCTTCACCTGCGCCTTCATCTCCTATCGCCATTTTAATCAGCGCAGCCTTCAACTCCATCATCCCATCTCCATTTAACGCCGAAACAAACAGCCTTCCCGGAGCTGTCGAATGAGGCAGATCAGCCTTGTTTCGGATTAAAATAGAGCGCTTTGAGCCTTGGCTTTCCGCAGGAACATCTACCGAATCTACTTCGAGTATTATATCCGCTTCTTCAGCGGACTTGACCGCCCGTCGAACTCCCTCGTCCTCTATTTCCCCCTCTCCCTTTCTAATACCCGCCGCATCGAAAAACTCGAACTCTACGCCCTCTATCACTCGTTTCGCAGAAATCAAATCTCTTGTAGTTCCCGGAGTCTTGTGGACTATCGCCCTTTCTTCGCCAATAAGAGCGTTAAAGAGGCTGCTTTTCCCTACGTTGGGAGCGCCAAGCAGGGCGACCTTGACGCCTTCCCGTATGCTCCGGGCGGCGCGGTATCCCTTCAGCATCTCCTGACAGTAAATAACCGCTTGATCAATTTGGGCGAGGCGTTCGTCCGCGCTGGTCAGTTCAACGTCCTCCTCTACGAAGTCGAGTTCCAGCTCCGTGAGCGCCAGCAGTTGTTCGACGATTTGCGCGGTTCGCTCTACCGCTTGGGTGAGCTTCCCTGTCATCTGCCTCGCCGCCTGTCGAGCGGCCTGTGTACTGGACGCGGCTATCAGGTCGCCTACGCCTTCCGCCTGCGTCAGATCGAGGCGCCCGTTAAGGAAAGCCCGCAATGTGAACTCACCCGGCTCCGCGGGTCTTGCGCCTAACCGGTAGATTTCATCGAGCAGTAGACTGACGACCGCTGGGCTGCCGTGAATGGATAATTCGACGACGTCTTCGCCGGTGTAGGAATGATGCGCCGCAAACAGTGACGCCACGCCCTCATCAATCAAATCGCCTTCAACAGTCTTCAATGTCCCGAACTTAAACGACCCGGGCTGCGGCAGAGGTTTGTCAAAGAGCTGTTGAGCGATAGACAGCGATTGCGGACCTGAGATCCGAACTACAGAGATTCCACCGCGACCGCGCGGAGTCGCTTCCGCGGCGATGGTTCCGCCCTCAGTATAGCGTCCCACCCGCTCCTCGTATTAGGAAGGCTTCACCGAGCCGGCGGTCGGAATAGGGGTTATCTTCTGCTGAACCACCTGCCAGACGTTGAACAACGTGAAGTATAGATTGTAGCCGGAGGGGAAGCTGTTAAAGAAGAGCAGCAGCATTATCGGCATTATATACAACATCATCTTCTGATTGGGGTCGGACATCGTCATCTTGGACTGGAAGAACGTAGAAACAGCCATCAAAATAGGGAGCACGCAAACATAGTCGCCGTATATGGGTATCGAAAACGGCAGATGAAAAATGATGTCCGGTTTGGATAAATCGTTGATCCAAAGCGCAAACGGCGCCTGCCGGAACTCAATGGTGGACCTGAAGACAATGAACAATCCATAGAGCAGGGGTAGTTGAAGCAGCATTGGAAGGCACCCGCCCATCGGATTGATCTTCTCCTCTTTATAGAGCTTCATCATCTCCTTGTTCAGCCTCTGCGGGTCGTTCTTAAACTTCTCCCGAAGAATGACCAGTTGAGGCTGGAGCCTCTGCATCCCCGCCATCGAAACCGCGCTCTTATGCGTAAGAGGCCAGATTATCAAGCGTATAATAATAGAGAAGACAATAATGACAACACCATAGTTGGGAACAAGAGCATAAATCTGCATCAATCCCCAGAGAACCGCTTTGGAGAAGAAAGCTATCACCGGCCAGCCCCAGTTCATCGTGCTAGCGAGACTGGGATCAACCTCTTTAAGAACTCTCAGGTCGAGAGGTCCGGTGAATAGACGAACCGGCGTTACGGGACTACCCTTGACTATGGGGATTCTGAGTGCGACGCCGAGTCGGTTTGGTTGAACCTTGCTGACTCGCATTGAATCGTGAACCGACTCCAGCCAGCTCCCCACCGCCGGAGAGGTTTCAGGAAGCAGAGCGGCCATATAGTATTTGGTGCGGATGGCGCCCCAGCGCGTCTCTCCGCTGGCAGGATTGGTGGAAATGGACTTTTTGCTCTCTATTTTCTGCTTCTGAGTCTCATCGCCGGCAAAGTAGATGGTCGCTTCGGAGAAAGATTGGTCTTGATCCGTGTCAGATTCGGTATAAGCTAATCCTCCAGTCCAGAGAGCCTCGCAATAATCGCGAACGAAGAGTTTATCCGACCCAACACCTTCTGCTGCAATAAGACAGGTGAATTTATCGCCATAAAAGACATAAGAGATTCTAATTCCTTTCCCAGACTCCAGCAAAGCAAGAAGGCGCAACGTGTCGGTTTGACCGCCGGCGAGAGTGATCCGCACGTCGTCTTCGCCCGGGTCGTCTTCAAATTGGAAAGTTAGAGCAGCTGTTTCGATGGGGCCGTTGTAGGTCCAGAAGCGATAGCCGGGTCGAGCGCCGGGCTCGTCGGGAATAAGCTCGACTGAATCGCGTTGATAATGATTGTATGGTTTTAATATCAATGACTTAATTTGAGCGCCGTCGGATGAAATCCGCATCAAATAACGTTCGGTCTCTATCAGCGCCGTTCTGTTTGGAATGATCTTTTGAAGCGTATCGCTGGATATAATATCAGCCATATCAATAGCGTCCGCTCCTCCAGCGGGCGCGATTACTCCCGGTTCGGACGGCGCAGGTCGAGCCGGTCGTTCTTCGCCGATGGCTTCTGACTGTGTCGAATCGGCGGAAACGTGCGGCTTCGGCGGATTGATCCAGCGGGCATAAGGTCCATAAAGAACCAGAATCAATCCGATTAGAATAATCGCGAGAATCGAGCGTTTGTCCATTATTTACAAATCATAAGCGATTGACCTTGATATAATGTGGCGCAGCATGTTACGGCGCTGGGTCATACCCTCCTTTTGTCCAAGGACCGCACCTTAACAGCCTCCAGAACGCAAGACCGCTTCCCCGGACGACCCCATACTTCTCTACTACCTGTCGGGCGTATTCTGAACAGGAGGGATAGAACCGGCAGCTTGGCGGCAGAATCGGACTTACCAGCCTCTGATAGAGGATGATAGTTCCAACTAATAACCTCCTTATCATACCTGTCTTCCCGCGCGCTTCGAAGCCCGGTCTATCACCCGCACCGCCAAATCGAGGAACTCCCAGCTTAATGCGGATTCATCTGAGGTCGTCTTAATGACCACTATCATTGCTCCACTGGCTTTGAAACCGTGACGATTCAACCGCCAAGCTTCGCTGATAATTCGACGGAAGCGATGGCGGCGAACGGAATCGCCGGCGAAACGGGAAGCCGTCACCCCGAGCCGGTTGCGTTCGTCAGGCAAAAAAAAACCTTCAAGCGCGCGCTCTCAATTCGGCTTCCATTGCGGAATACTCTGGCGAATTGCGCGCGTCCTTTCAGTCTCTCGCTCTTGTCAAAGCGAGCTCTCTGAGAGGTTAGTCCATCGGGTTCAGCTTCGCTTTTAAGAGTATCTTTGGTTCGATTAATGGCGGCGCATCTCATCGCTGACGGTGAGTCTCTTGCGTCCCTTGGCGCGGCGGCGTTTGAGGACCGCCCGCCCCCACCGGTCAGCCATTCTTTCGCGGAAACCGTGCTTGTTGCGCCGCCTCCGGTTGGACGGTTGGTATGTTGGCTTCATAGTCTTTCTATAATTAGCTTAATTAGTTCCGTGTATTACTCGATTTACCCTCCGGCGCCGCTGAGATTTATATTTACCCGTTTGGCGGAGGGCACGCCATTAATTTCGAACAGGCTCAAATACGTGTATGAAGGCGTCTGACCGCGCTTATTGGTGAGTCTGTTGAAGAAGTGTTTTTCCCGTATGCCAGTGGGGCGGATTTCCACCCGCAGGGGACAAGCTTGCGCTGTCAATCCGCCACGCATAAAGGTCGAGAAACGTCCACTTGGCGGATTGGAAATCCGCCCCACTGATGCCTGTTCTCCAGCTTTGGCCTGTTCTCCAGCTTTTACCTGTTCTCAAGCTTTTTCAACAGACGCATTGGTATATTGGAATCAATGCGTTCTACTTAGCCTTCAACACCCCTTCACTCTCTATCTGCCTGAACGTATCGTGAAGGAAGTCCATATAGATTTCCTCGCGTTTTCGCTCTTCCGGATGGAACGGATAAGCGAAAATTAGAAGCGCTTCCACCCATTTGGTCAAACGGGCTTCCCGGTGATAGGACGCCAGCAGGTTGCGATTCTGATCTAAAACCTCGGTCTGCATACTGTAGTAGTAAGTATAGGGGATTGGAACCACGACCGCGGTTACTGCCGAGAAAAGCGTTCCGAGGAAGTGACCGACCATATACTTCTTTGATTCAATCCTGATCTTAATCGTGTAATCCGAGACCTGCATCAGGCTGTCGCGTTTGGTTCTACGTTCGGGGCGGTTGACGTCCTCAGCCTCTTCGGTGTGGGCGGCGTAAGTTCCGACGTTGCTTATTTCCCGCAGTGCGTCGCTGAAGATGTCGTCAAATCCTCCAAGGGCGTTGCGTTTGGGCTGCAGTTTGGGGACGGCGTCATAACCGATAGTCTGGCGCACGTGGCTGAACACAAACAGCACACTGACCGGCCGGGCGTCGGGATTACGCTTCACCTCGCCTTTATAGCCGGACTCCAACTGGGATCGGAATGAGGCGCAGCCGCTCATTAAGACCGAAACCATAATGACGGCCAGAACCGACGAGGCCGGCTGAATGCGGCGCGGACGAATATCGCTGCGTTTGATCCATCCCGTCAGGAAAAGCAGCCCTATTAAAAAGAGCGGGCCGGAGATGAACAGGTAGGCGTAGATGTCGAACTTTCCCCACGCCCACCAGATATAGAAGAATCCGAGGGCGTTGAAGAGCACGGCTCCGACCCATTCATATCGCCACGAAACCCCCAGAATGATGATCAGAATGAAAACGGGGATATTGTGCATCAAGAGGCCGATTAAAACCTCCTTGAATCCACTGGCTTCATCAAACACATCGAGAGAGAAGAGCATTAGAAACGGAATAAAGAGCATACAGAGGATTCTGGGCGCCCAGTAGAGCGATTTTGCTGCAGACAGTTTCATTTTAGACTCGCTTTCTCGACGCAGCTGGATATAGCATCCATACGGTTGCGTCGGTTGATTGCCGAAGGGAGCGGTTCGCTATTTACTAAATCCCAAGGCAATTGAGGCGCCAAACAGCAAGCTCTTATTTCTTCCAACTATGGCGCATTCACATCTACTGAAACTGTTGGCTGAAAACAACACACTGTTCACATTTCTGAACAGGTTGATTTCCCGCAGAGGCGGTGTAAAACGCAGGGAGTCAGATACTCGAATTACCGCTCTGGAATCTATCTTTCACCCACTTGGCCGCCCTCTCGAGTCTGGCGAAAACCACGCTGCGTCCCAATACCTCGAGCAATTCAAACAGCCCCGGACCGACGGTGGTTCCGGAGACAGCGAGCCTCACGGAATGAATCAGAACGCCAGCGGAAACCTCCCATCCTTCGGCGCGTCTTCTGACAACCTCCTCAAGTTCAGCGGCTTTGAATTCGTCAACGCCGCCAAAGTCTCCGGCCAGCGCCATCAACCTCCCCGACGTCTGCTCGTCGCTGAAATGCTTCTGAACGCCCTTTAGGTCATATTCAGTCGGGTCTCGAAACATAAAAGCATTGATTGTGAAGAGGTCGCACAGGAGGGAGATGCGCGTCTTCAGCAACTCCCAAACCCGCGCAAGATAGGCTTCATCGGGAAATATATCGAGTCGCCCCTCCACCACAGCCTTGCGGGCAAGTTCAATGACCGCAGGCTCGACTTCGCTCCAGCTCTTTTGCGAAAGATACTGCCCATTCAGCCAGTGGAGCTTCTGTTCGTCGAAGACCGCGCCGTGAGGGTTAATCCCGGATATATCAAACAGTTTCTCCATCTCCTGCAGACTGATGACGTTGCGGTCGTCGCCCGGCGACCAGCCAAGGAGCCCGAGGAAGTTTATCATCGCCTCGGGCAGATAGCCTTGTTCCCTATACCAGGTGATGGAGGTGGCGCCGTGACGTTTGGAGAGTTTTTTCTTGTCGGCGCCGAGAATAAGCGGAACATGGGCGAACTGCGGCGTCGGCAGGTTTAGCGCACGATAGAGCAGAGCCTGTTTGGGGCTGTTCAGCAAGTGTTCATCGCCGCGGATGATATGGGTGATTCCCATATCGGCGTCGTCAACCACCACCGCCAACATATATGTCGGCGTGCCGTCGCTGCGCAAAATGACGAAGTCTTCAAGATCTTCGCCGTTGATTTGGACTATTCCATGAACGCCGTCGTCGAATGAGAGGTCTTCCTCCGGAACGCGCACGCGGATGGCGTAGGGAGCGCCCGAGTCGAGTCGCGCCTTGATTTCCTCCGGTGAAAGCCTGAGGCAGGCGCGATCGTATTTATACGGCTTCCCCAAGGCGCGATGCTCATCGCGGCGTGCGTTCAATTCCACCGGATTGCAAAAACAGCGATAGCCCAGACCGGATTCCAGTATCTTAAAAGCGGCCTGACGATGGCGCTCCTGACGCTGGGATTGATAGACGACAGGTTCATCAGGGACAATTCCAAGCCATTCGAGCCCGTCTAGGATGACCTGAATGGCTTCGGGTGCGGAGCGTTCCCGGTCCGTGTCTTCTATCCGAAGCAGGAATTGCCCGCCTTTTCGGCGGGCGAAGATAAAGTTGAAGAGGGCGGTGCGCACGCCTCCGACGTGCAAGTCTCCGGTCGGACTGGGCGCGAAGCGGACGCGAACACTCTTCACTTCGCCCGGTATGTTGGTAACGATTTTATACATAAAAGAGAAATATAATTCTCTCTTCACAGTGAGTCAAGGCGATAGGAAGAATACGACGGCTGAAGGCAAGAGTAAATTAGTGTATGTTTGAATTATAGCCTTCAACACCCCATTTGGATGGCGGCGCCGTGGTTAATTAAGCAGTGTAATCCTTAGAGCAGCAGCTCTGATCCCGGCGTCGAGGCGCAGCAAATAACCGCCCGCAGCAAGCGCCCGACCGTCGAAAACCACTGTATGCCGCCCAGCTGAATAGTAACCCGAAGCGACTACCGCCGCCTCCCGACCGCATAGATCGTATATGGTGAGCAATGCGTTTGAGGGACGTTCGAGACTGAAGCTTATAGTCGTTAAAGCGTTAAACGGGTTGGGATTGACAGAGAGGTCTAATGATGCTGGAAACGAGGAGAGACGATTACTGGACTGGAAATCGTTGACCAGAATCCGCCAAGTCAGGGTATCGGCGTCGGCGGAATCGCATACAAATGCAGTGATGACAGTATTCCCCGGTTGATTGAAATCCGCGTCTAAATGGGATTCCTCGCCCGCTGGTTCACCGTTAAATGTCCAGAGGTAGGTCAGGGATTCGTCTTCAGGATTAAACGGGAAAATCTCAAAAGCGATGACTGTGTCCTTCGGGATCTGGAGAGAAAGCGGCGCAGGAATCCAGTCAAAGATAAGCGAACGGACGTTCACCCGCCAAATTCTCGACTCGGATAAGTCGCCTATAAATGCTTCGGCGACGACGCGGTATTCGCCCGACTGGATGAATCGCCAAGAGGCGATTGAACTCTGAGAGAAAAGGCTGTCGCCCAGTCGTTCGGAGCTAGAGATAGTCCAGAGGTAGTTAACCGCCTCCGGTTCGACAGCCGCGACGTCAAGGGCGAACTCAACTTCCCGGCCGCGCCGGATGGTCAGATCAAGCGAGTCAGGCGTGTTATTGCGGATAAAGAACTCCTTCACGTGGACCAGCCAAGCCGTAGAATCAGCATGCTGACCGTCAGAAACACGGCACTGCACCGAAACATCTCCTAACTCATCGAACCGAACCACAGCAAAAGAGTCGCGTGAAACTTCTTCTCCGGCGGCGGTCCAAAGATAACTTATCCGGTCGTCCTGCTGGTCAACGGCGGTGACGGTGAAGAGAAGGCTGTCTCCCCTAAGGACAGTCAATTCAGCATCCTCAGGCGAACGGGCGATGATTAGAGGAGCGAGTCGGTCAGGCAGAATTATCATCAACAGGCCGCCCGAAACACGGCGGTTATCAACCCGGTCAAAGCGACTGCCGCCGCCGCACACTACAGAGCGATCATCATCAAGCGCTACAACCGAGCGGAGTGAGATGGCGCAAGTGCTGTCGGGTAAAAAATACCCATGAAGATTCCACTCCGGATTTCCCTGTTCATCAGTTCTCAAAACGGCGCCGGAGACCCTTCCCTCGGGAGCCTCGCCTACGAGCATATAGCCGTCGCTGAGGCGGGCGGCTCCATAGACCGACTGATACCGCTCCAGCTCCATCCCGACATGATTCGTTAAAGTCCATTGAATGTCGCCGCCGTTAGAGCACTTCACGGCCCAGAAACCGGCGAAGAATAAGGCTCCTCCGCCGGCAAGATAACCTCCATCCCGTCCGGTGAGAATGGTCCAAGGCTGTCCTCCACCAGAGGCGCTGATCCAGAGCGGCTCGCCGTCGAAGTTGGTTCTGATAAATTCCGTGATTCGTCCACCGTTCATATTGTGATTACAGAAAATAAATCCATCTTCTACTTCGCGGACGCCGGTCAACCAGATGCCGAAATAGTATCTCTCCCAAATAACCTCGCCTTGGTTGTTGAACATCACAGCATAGGAGCGCATATTCTCTCCTCTGCCGCAGGCGAGGTAGGCCCCTCCCTTTAATTCTATGACAGCGAAGCACTCCGGGGTGTGGTCATCGCTTACGAAAACCCTCCACCACTCGATTTCGCACTCCTCATTCAACTTGATAACGTCGAAGTTGCAGTAGGACAACGCCCCGACCTGAGTCCTTCCGCCGACCAGATACCCGCCGTCGTCAGTCTGGATGATGGAATTGAGCCAGGTGAACTTCGGTGTCTGCTCATTGGCTTCGAGATTGACGTCGTAAAGGACGTCGCCGTTGTCCCGGACAATCATCACCCATCCGTCAAGATGGTTCACACCCGCACTCAGCTCTCCGCAGAGCGCAAAGCAGTCGTCGTCCTGCGCGAAGACGTCCCGGAACTTGACGGCGGAACCGCGTTCAGATTCATAGATGCGAAACCAAGCCACGCCGGGGGCATTATGCGGCTGAGCTGCAGCCGGACTTACTAGAAGCAGAATAGTCAAGGCGGGTATAAATCTGTAGTTCACAAGAAACACAAAAAAAAACACCACAATGGAAAGTAATATAGAGTGAAAAACTGGCAGAGTCAATTTGTTGGCGTAATTGAACGAATGAATTCGCCCCTCCCGAAAGCGGTGGTTATGGAAACAGAAACTCCAACAACCACCACCATCCTGTAACTATGACTAGCAATATCACGCCCACAACGGACAGGACGACCCTGAGCCAAAAGGGCGCTGTTTCCGGCAGCCAGAACCACGCGGCTGTAATCGCTCCCAATCCAACGAGGATCAGGACCATTATGCCGAAACAGCCGAACCGATCATAGCGGTTTGATAGTTCATCGCCGCGCGGTCGCAGGAATCTATCTCTCAACATCCGTCTCAAGCAGTTGGACCACCTCTGAAAATCCCGTCTTCCGGGCGATGTCGAGCGGCGATTCGCCCTTTCCATTCAGCCGCGACCGGTCGGCGCCGGCGGCGAGGAGGAGCTTGACGCATTCCTGCTGTTCCATAAGGAAATGCCTCCCTTCCGCCGCGTAATGGAGCGGCGTATTACCCTGTCCATCCTGAGCGTTCACTCTGGCGCCGTGTTCAAGAAGGACGTCAACAATAAGAGAGGCATTTCGACGCGCGGCGCGATGCAGATGGGTTACTCCATCAAGGCCATTCGCGTCAGCGGCGGCGCCCCTTTGGAGCAGGACTTTCACGCATTCGGGGTAATTGCGCTCGATAGCCTTGCCGATGAGCCAGAAGTCATCCATTGCATCGTGACGCGCTCCAGCGTCTAACAGTATAGCGGCGACGTCCGCCTCGCCGTTCGAGATGGCGATAATGAGAGCATTATCGCCCTTTCGCTGGTTGAAATAACTCACGTTTGCTCCCCTCTTCAGCAGAAGCCTGACCAGCGCCGTATCAGCGAGCATTCCCGCAGCCGGTCGAACTGCAGCGAGCAGCGGACTTTCGCCCGTCAACGAATCGCATTCATTGACCTGCGCGCCGTGGTTGAGCAGGATCTCCGCGCCTTCCCGCGACCGAAACGGAGCCTGCATCAACTGTAATAACAGAACCTTGCCGGTTTCATCCCGCTCACATGAATCATAGCCTCGGGAAAACAAGGTTCGCGCCGCATCGAACTGGTTCTGCTTGAGAGTCCATAACATCAGCGACATTCCCGACCTGAGCCTGACCTGCGGATTCGCGCCCCTGTCGAGGAGATACTCAATCATCCGGCTCTTGGCGTCGGAGTCGGGAGTTCGTCTACGAGGAGGGCACACCGCCCAAAAGAGCGGCGTAAAACCGTCAATATCCTGTGGATTCAGCCGCGCGCCACGATTGACCAGCGCCAGCGCCATGTCGAGATTGCCCGCCTCCGCCGTGTAATGCAGGGGGACAACGCCTTCGGAGTCGGGGAGATTGGGAT
>Ga0163209_1001076_pt1 | contig 12019 bp, 10 predicted proteins | sample Kivu_160m_FD_113538 | JGI IMG/M metagenome (GOLD analysis project Ga0163209, IMG submission 113538) | Freshwater microbial communities from Lake Kivu, Western Province, Rwanda to study Microbial Dark Matter (Phase II) - Kivu_160m | ecosystem: Environmental > Aquatic > Freshwater > Lake ... | reverse complement strand
CCAGCGCACCGGTCGCGCGTCGTCACTTCGCGGCTCACCTGGATGAGGCGGTGAACCTGGTGTTGAAAGCCCCGAACTGACTTTGCACCAACCGTACACAATCGACTTCACGCTCTTCCCAATATTTCGATCCGCGCGTATAATACGGATTGCTTGCGAAAACAACTCTGCCTGTGCAAGACGAAAGTGTAGACTGAAGGAGAAACCAAGAATGGATTATCGCAGTCTGGGTCGAACTGGTGTCATGGTTTCACCCCTGTGCCTGGGAGCGATGAATTTCGGGGGGCCAACAAATGCTGAAGAGTCGATCTACATCATTAATCGCGCCCTCGAGGCAGGCATCAATTTCATCGACACCGCGAATGTATACAACGCCGGCGAGAGTGAGCGGATCGTCGGACGTGCGCTCAAGGAAAACGGTCGCCGCGATCAAGTAGTTCTGGCGACCAAGGTACACAACCCGATGGGCGACGGTCCAAACGACCGTGGCGACTCACGCTATCACATCCTCCGCGCATGCGAAGACTCATTGCGGCGATTGCAGACTGACCGGATCGATCTGTATCAACTCCATCGTCCGTCCTTAACGATCCCGCAGGACGAGACGCTGCGCGCCTTCGACGACCTGATCCGCGCTGGCAAAGCGCTCTACATCGGTTCTTCGACCTTTCCGGCCTGGATGGTGATGGAGGCGCTGGCGATCAGCGAACGACATCACCTCACACGTTACATCAGTGAGCAGCCGCCGTACAATCTGCTCGATCGGCGTGTAGAGAATGAGCTAATCCCTCTATGCCAGCAGTATGGACTCGCCGTACTCCCTTGGTCCCCTTTAGCCGGCGGAATGCTCGCCGGCCGCTATCCACTAGGCGCCAACTTCCCGGCAGACTCGCGTGCGGCGCGGGCAGGTGACTTTTTCACGGCCCGCATTTCACGGAAAGGTCGCCAAGTTGCTGAGCGAGTCGCTGCGATGGCGAAAGAACGTCGCATCTCAAGCGCCCAGCTCGCGCTCTTGTGGCTCAAAGACCAACCGGGCGTGACCGCGCCCATCATCGGACCGCGCACCATGGAACATCTCGAAGCTTACCTTCCTGTGATGGAAATGAAGCTGAGTGATGAAGATCGCCCCTTGTTCGATGCGCTGGTTCATCCGGGCAATGCAGTTGCCGATTTCCACAACACAAGCGATTGGATGAAAGCGCGGATCGTCGATTGAGCTTCAGCGCGTTGATTTCGCAGGGTGACCTTGCTTCGTTAACGTCCAACTTGCAACTTATGGGCATATGACGTCACCACGGGTCACATCCCTGCATTCCAATACGAAATCTGGAGTCTGAAGTTGTCGCGACGGTCGGCGATCTAATGCGCAAGATTTGACAAAACATGCTTAACTGTGGTAGTCTCTATCCATGAGCGTGAATCGGTATTCGACCCGTGTGTTTTTCTTTTGCGGCCTTTTTTATTACGCCGCCGTTTTGGCGCGGGGTCGAATCGTCACGCTTACTCAATAAGGGCATTCTAAAACAAAAACAGAGAGCGTGGGATTCCCCCCACGCTCTCTCTTTATTTCGGCATGGCGTCGGCGTTGATCGGAAGACGCGGCCGCAGGCCAAAAGTGGTGCGGCAATTTTGGCGGCGAGTAACAGTGATCCATTCCTCGTGATTGTACCTGGGCTTTGTTTGACGACGAAGATCAAGAACAAGGAGTGAAGGACGTATGACCAATCCTTTGGCTGCCAATTCTCCTTTGCCAGTGGTCCTCACCGGCTTTATGGGCGCTGGTAAGACATCCGTAGGGCAAGTCGTTTCCAGAAAACTGGCGCGCGACTTTGTAGACATGGACGTGTTGATCGAAGAAGAAGAAGGAATGCCCATCTCCAAGATCTTCGAGGCCCGCGGTGAGGCGTACTTTCGCACCCGGGAAGCCCTATGGTGCGAGCGCCTCGCCACGCGCAACAATCTGGTCATCGCGACCGGAGGCGGGACCTGGGTGAATCCAAGTAACCGCCTTTGGTTCAAAGACGCATTCGTGATTTGTCTCGATGCTGCCCCGGATGAGATTTACAACCGATTGAAAGAGCAAACCCATCGTCCATTGCTCGCGTCGGCCAATGCCCAACAGCGGATCATCGAATTGATGGCCGCTCGCCGCGACGCTTATGCGCAAGTCGAGTGGCATCTCGACACCACCGGCAAAACGATCGAGCAAGTCGCCGAGGAAATTGTCAGCCTATTGTCACCGCGCCGCATCAGCGTGTCTATGCCCGATAGTGTGTGCCCGATCTTTGTGGGTGCCGGCTTGCTGGGGCGGGTGGGGCCATTGATCAACTTGACGACCGACGACTTTTCACCGCGCTGCGCGATCATCACCAATGCCCGCGTGAGCAAATTGCATGCATCACCGGTCATCGAGTCATTGCGCGCCCGGAATTTTGAACCGACCGTCATCGAGATACCAGACAGCGAAGAGTTCAAGACCCTCGATACGGCGCGGATGATCTACGATCGATTGATCGATGCCCAACTCGATCGACAGTCAATAATCTTTGCGATGGGTGGAGGCGTCATCGGCGATCTGGCCGGCTTTGTCGCCGCGACCTTTTTGCGCGGAATTCCGCTAGTGCAGATGCCGACTACGCTCTTGGCGATGGTGGATGCGAGCATCGGGGGCAAAGTTGCCGTAGATCATCCGCGCGGCAAGAATCTGGTTGGCGCATTCAAGCAACCTCACGCAGTTATCGCGGACACCAGTGCACTGGCCACCCTGCCGGAGGAAGAACTCCATTCTGGAATGGCCGAAGTCGTCAAGCATGGAATCATTGGAGATATCGAATTGTTTGAGATGCTGGAACGGAATCCGCGTTCATCGCCTGTCCCAACCCAGGGACGACAGACGTGGATTACCCGGGCCATGCAAGTCAAGATCGATATCGTCGCACGCGACCCCTTAGAGCAAGGTGAACGCAGCAAGTTGAATCTGGGACACACCTTTGGGCACGCGTTCGAGTTATCGTCGAACTGTGAATTACAACATGGTGAAGCCGTCTCGATCGGCCTGGTCTGCGCGGCTCGCTTGGCCGTGCGTCGGAACCTGTGCCCTGCGCAGACAGCCGCGCAGATCGAGAATCTGTTGGGCGCCATGGATTTGCCAACGCGCGTGCCGCGCGAAATATCTACCGAGGCCATTTTGTCCGCGATGGCGACGGACAAGAAGCGTTTGGGTTCGCAACTGCGCTTTGTGTTGCCGCGCACATTAGGGGATGTTGTCATTGTAGACCATGTGCCCCCAGAGGATGTAATCGCCGTCATCGCAGAGACGCGCGAAGAATGATTGCAAGACCCCCGTATTTCCAGAAATAATCAAATGCTTGCTCTAAAGCAGTAGCACCGGCGACGTGCGCGTCGGTGCTACTACCTTTCTACTCCTGGGCAAAGAGTCAATCGCGCAGGTTGGTCTAACGCTCTCTGCTCATCCATCACCCACGCTCTATCTCCCGCGGGTCAGGGATCATCCCCCAACCCCCGGAAAGATGACGGGATTTTAACTCAACACTGATTCCCAACAGCCTTGACTTTTCAATGCCAATGTGGTAGAATTGGGACATCGTCCCGCATTGTGGGACGCCCGATAACGCAAAGGCGCGTATGCCAAAAACAGAGACTCAGAGTCTGGTCCGAGCGATTGCTATATTGGATTGTTTCCGCCCCGATCAACCCGAACTCGGGGTGCGTGAGATCGCCCGTCAACTAGATCTACCCCGCAGCACGGTTGGGCGCTTGCTGGCGACGATGCTTTCCGCGGGCATCTTGAGCCAGAATCCGTTGACCAATCGCTACAAGATAGGTCCCAAGGTTTTGCAGTGGAGTTCGACTTATCTCAGTCGCCTCGATCTGGTTAGCGAAGCGCGCCCCGTTCTGGCAGAACTTCACCGGATCACACGCGAAACGGTCGGCTTGTATTTACTGGATGGTATCGAGCGCGTGTGTATCGAATTGATCGAAAGCCCCGAACACCTTCGCGTGGTCATCCGCCGGGGTGAACGAATGCCCCTTCACGCCGGCTCCGCAGGCAAAGCCCTCCTCGCCTTCATGCCGCCCGAACTCATCAAACAGGTACTCGCCAAGCCGCTCGACCAAATGACGCCCAATACGATCACCAAGCGCAAGGTATTGCTGGCAGAGCTTGAAAAGATTCGCCAGCGCGGCTATGCAGTCAGCCGCAGCGAACGTTTTGAAGATACGCTGGGTTTGGCTGCGCCGATTTTCGATGCAGCGGGCAAGGTGGTAGCCGCGCTGAATGTGGCTGGTCCCACCATGCGGTTTACGGAAGCCGAAATCGACAAATACGCCCCTAAAATCATTCAACTCGCCAATCGAATCTCCGAGGCGCTCGGCTACGTCCGCAGTCCAATCCAATCCTATCAGCGGAGAAAATAATGGCTGAAACGCGCATTGCTGCGTACCAACTCGTCGAGTATCTTGAACGTCTCGGCGTCCAGGTCGTTTGGGGGTTGACCGGCCACACGATCATCGCCATGCTCGATGCGCTGGGGCACAGCAAAGTCCGATACATCACGACGCGCCATGAGCAAGTCGCCGCGCACGCGGCTGATGGGTATGCGCGCGCCTCAGGCAAGCCGGGTGTTTTGTTGACTCATCTTGGACCCGGCCTCACCAACGCGGCGACGGGTGTAGCCAATGCCGCGCTCGATTCAATTCCCATGGTCGTCATCGCTGGCGATGTTCCGTCATATTACTTCGGACGACATCCCCACCAAGAAGTCAACCTTCATCTCGACGGTGACCAATACGAAATCTACCGCCCTTTCTGCAAGCGGGTCTATCGCGTAGATCGTGTTCAGGATTTGCCGAGGATCGTCGAGCGCGCGTTTCATCTCGCGCAAACCGGTCGTCCCGGTCCTGTGCTTGTCGATGTGCCCATGGACATTTTCTCCGCCGACCTTCCCGCCGGCGCATTCAGCCAAATGCCCGCTCCGATTACGCGTCCGACCATCGATCCGGCCACGGCAGAACGGATCGCACAATCACTCGCCGAAGCCGAACGCCCGTTGATTTACGTCGGCGGTGGTGTCGTCAGCGCCCGGGCGAGCGCTGAGCTGGTCGCGCTGGCAGAAGCGCTGGAGGTTCCCTTTGCCCATACCTTGATGGGTAAGGCAGCCGTGCACGACGACCACCCACTTTTGCTTGGAATGACCGGCTTCTGGGGTACGCCTATCGCGAACGATATGTGCCGCGAGGCAGATTTGATCCTCGCGGTTGGCACCCGTCTCGCGGAGGCGAATTCAAGCTCATGGGATGCAAAGTATACGTTTGCGATTCCACCCACCCGCTTGATTCACATTGACATCGATTCCGCCGAAATCGGCCGCAATTATCCAACGGAACTAGGCGTCGTCGCGGATGCGAAGAACGCACTGAGTTTGATCGCCCAAGCCGCACAAGGACGCAAGCGCCGGGATCGCGGTAACCTGCGTGAAAAAATCGCAGCCGGGCGCAAGGCATTTTCTGCGAACTGGGCGAACGAGTGGAGCTCAGATCAGTATCCCCTGCGGCCTGAGCGAATCCTGGGTGAGGTTCGCGCGGCGTTACCCGAAGATGGATTTCTGGTTACAGACGTGGGCTGGAACAAGAACGGGGTGGCGCAGCAATTTCCGTTTTCCATACCGGGCACATTCATCACGCCGAGCGGCTTGGCGACCATGGGGTTCGGCCCGGCTGCTGTTTTGGGTGTTAAGATCGCACAACCCAAGCGCGCCGCCATCGCGCTCGTCGGCGATGGTGCATTCGGCAGCAACATGTCTGTCGTCGCCACGGCGATGGAAGCTGAAATCCCGGTCGTCTGGGTCGTCATGGACAACGCCGCGTTTGGTACGATTGCCGGCTTGGAGAAAATGCACTACGGCTGGAGTTTCGGCTGCGTATTCGAGACGGATGGCAAAGAATATCGCATTGGGTATGCCGATGTGGCGCGTGCCTGCGGGGCGCAGGGCATTCTGATTGGCGCGGCAAAAGATTTAGGACCTGCGTTGCGCGATGCCCTCGCATCTGGAATTCCAACGGTCATTCACGTTCCGATGGAAAACGTACCGACGCCCACACCCGGTTACTGGAATATCAATGATATTTATCGCAAAGGGAGCTAACGGTTCTACTCTACTGACCGCTAGATGCCCGACGCCGAGCTGAACGCCCCCGCACGACTGCCGTGGATGCCCGATGTACGTTGGAGACTGTGCTCGCGGTCATTGACTCGATCAATTCCCAAAAGTCGGTGGTCTTCTCTACCAACTGAGCAGCCTATGGCCGATGGGACTTGTCTTCAACCAGGAGAAGGAGGTGATTGCGTATAACCCATCGGTTTGATGTAACGGTCATCCGTATAAAACCTGTGAACGAATCAAAAGGAGGAGATTCGCAATGAAGCGTACAATTGTCTTCGTTCTGGTTGCACTCAGCGTGATGTTGCTCGCCGCGTGTGCAACGCCGACCGCTGCACCAGCCCCCACCGCCGTGCCAGCTCCACCCACCGCGGTGCCAGCGCAACCGACTACCGCACCGGCGCAACCGACCACCGCCGCCGCGCAACCCACGGCTGCTCCGACCAAACCCGCCCCGGCGACCGGTGAGCCGATCAAAATCGCGATCATCGGCGCAATGAGCGGCACGAACGCCAACCTAGGCCAATGGATGAAGGAAGGCGTCACGCTTGCCGTTGAGGAAAAGAATGCGGCCGGCGGCATCCATGGTCGGCCGGTTACGATTGTCATCTATGACGACGAAGCCGATCCGACCAAGTCGGTGAACCTTGCGCAAAAAGTCGCGACGGATGACAAAGTCGTGGCAGCTTGGGCGACGACGAACAGCACCTCCGCGCTGGCGGACATCCCGATTTTCGCGCAGTACAAGATCGTGCAGTTGACGAATGGCACCAACGTGGACATCACCAAAAAAGGCAGCGCGTACATCTTCCGCTCCTGCCCTCCCGGAACTGCCTATGAATACACACTCGTGGACTACTTGGTGAAAACCAAGGGCTTTAAGAAGTTCGCCATCATCACCGACACCTCCGCCTACGGCAAGGGCGAAGCGCAATATCAAACAGACGAGCTCAAGGCCCTCGGTCTGGCACCGCTCACGCAACAAAACTATGGCATTGACGATAAGGACTTTACGGGACAACTGACCGCGATCTTGCAGACCCAACCCGAAGTCATCTTATTTGGCGGCTCGGAAATTGCTTCCGGGTTGATTGCCAAGCAAGCGCGCCAACTCGGTTTCAAAGGACAGTTGGCCGGTGGCCCGGCGATTGGCACACCGTTGTTCATCAGCACGGCCGGTAACGATGTAGCCGAGGGCGTCTATTTCACGGGAGCGTTCCCCACCTACGAACTGAATGACACGACGCGCGCCTTCAACGACAGGTACAAAAAGCGCTGGGGTAACAATGTTGAAATTCACGGTGCGAATACCTATGATGGCACCAACATGCTCCTGATGGCGATGGACAAGGCATACCCCACCCTCACGGGTGAAGCCATCGCCGCCGCGTTCCACACCATCAAAGACTATCATGGTATACAACTCGGGACGTTCAACGTCTCAGACACAGGTGAAACCCTCGCTTCAACCGTCGTTGGCGTCATCAAGGGAGGCCAACTGACAGTACTGCAATAGGTTCGGTGCGTCACCCGGGGACGGCTGTGCCGTCTCCGGGTGCCTACGGCTAATCTTCGGCTTTGAACTTGCCAAGCGGACGGGAGAAGACAAATGAGCATGAATATCGTTAGCATTTTCCTACAGACCCTCGTGGGCGGGATCGGAATCGGCAGTCTGTACGCGCTGGTCGCGCTCGGCTACTCTATGATCTATCGCTCGATGGGCTTGGTCAACTTTGCCCATGGTCAGATTTACATGATTGGCACCTACTTTGGGATCATCTGGTACCAGGGTATGGTGATGGGATTGCAGGTGCCTTATCCGGTGGCATTCGCCATTGGCATTCTGCTGAACGCCGCGTTCGGACTTGTCCTTGAGCGAATCTTCCGGCCCCTGGCGAACCTCGATCTGATGCTGATGCTGCTCGGGACCATTGGGTTGGGGTATGTGCTCGACAATGTGGCGGTCATCACCTGGGGGGCAACCGGGTTTGCAGTCCAATCGCCGTTGCCCAACACTCCGATCATTATCGGGGGAGTTGCTCTACTACCTCAGATGCTCTTGCTCATCGGCGTCGCAGCCATTCTTATGATTGGGCTGAACGTGTTCTTGGCAAGGGCGAAAATGGGCAAAGCCATGCGTGCCGCCGCGCAGGATCGCGAAACGGCGAGTGCGATGGGTATCCCGGTCAACGGCACGAACGCGATGGTGTTTGCCATCGGGTGTGGACTTGCCGCGGCAGCGGGCATTCTGGCTGCCCCCATCGTCTATGTCAACCCATCCATGGGGGCTGCCGTCGGCCTGAAGGGATTCGCGGCGTTCATTCTGGGTGGTGCTGGCAGCATCCCTGGCGCGATCGTGGGTGGACTCGTGTTCGGTGTCCTTGAGGCGATCTCGGCTGGATTCATCTCATCCGCATACGTCAAAGGCATTGCCTTTGTCGTGATGATCCTTGTGCTCATGATCAAGCCCGCGGGTATCGTGGGTGAGGTCACGATTGACAAGGTTTAAGGAGGTCCGATGAAGAATCAGTCAAGCATCATCAAATGGATAGTCCTAGGGGTAGGGGCAATAGTCGTACTTGCCTTTCCCCTGGTCGCGCCGAATCGCTATGTCGTGCACATCGTCAATATGTGCGGTATCTGGGTCTTGATGAGTATGGGGCTCAACTTGTGCATGGGATACTGCGGCCAAATCAATCTGGGGTTGGGTGCATTCTGGGCGATGGGGGCATACGCCGCCGCGCTGCTGAACACCCGATTTGGGATGCCCATCTGGGTTAACATGCCGCTGGGGATGGTCCTCGCCGGCGTCGTTGCTGCCTTGATTGCTTTGCCAATGCTGAAGGTCAAATCCCACTACTTGGCGCTCGTAACCATCGGTCTGGCTGAGACGATCAATATCATCTTGGTCAACGAGACGTGGTTGACCGAGGGTCCACTGGGTATCTCCGGCATCCAGATGCCGAATCTGTTTGGCATTGCGTTCGATGGTGACGAACGCTATTTCTACTTGGTCCTGATTTGCGTGGTGCTCGGCTATCTGGTAGCCCGCCAGATTCTCAGCCATCGCATTGGGCGCTCCTTCATCGCGATTCGTGACGACGATGCCGCCGCCAGGGCAATGGGAGTGAACGTTCCGAAATTTCAGATAATGTCGAATGCAATCGCCGGGGTCTACTGCGGCGTGGCTGGTGTGCTGTATGCGCACATGACCACCTACATCAGCCCTGACATCTTTGAGTTCAAGAACGCACTGTTTGTCCTGACCGCGACGTTGATCGGCGGGATGGGCAGCCTGGTTGGCTCACTTGTCGGAGGCTATGGCATGCCGCTCGTCCAAGAGTGGTTGCGCGCCTTTAGAAATTGGCAACTGGTTGGGTTCGGGATTGCGATCATGCTTGTGGTCCTGTTCATGCCCGGCGGCGTGGTAGGACTCGGGCAGAAAATAGAGCAAGCCGGTGGAATCCGCTGGCCTTGGGCGCGCAAGCAGACCGAGGAGAAGCCAAAGGGGGGACCGAATGTTTCTTGATATCGAGCACTTGACGATGCGGTTCGGCGGCGTCGTCGCCGTCAATGACGTCACAATGAGTGTCAAGCCGGGCGAAATCCACGGTCTGATCGGTCCGAACGGCTCTGGCAAGACAACGATTTTTAACGTGGTGTCGGGCTATTACAAACCCACGAGTGGAAAGGTATCCCTGGAGGGCAAGACGGTCTCGGGTCTGCCCGCGTATCAGATCACGGCGAATGGATTTGCGCGCACGTTTCAAAACCTGCGGCTGTTTAAGAGCATGACGGTCCTCAATAACGTGCTGGTGGGGATGGGACATCACAGTCGGACGAGTATTTGGGACGAGATCCTGAATCCGAGGGCTATTCAGCGTGAAGAAAAAGCATTCACGGACAAAGCCATGGAACTCTTGCGGCTGCTCGACGTCGAAGAGTATGCCCGCGAGCGCGCAACGAGTCTTCCCTATGGGCATCAGCGGCGGGTCGAGATCGCGCGTGCACTGGCAACCAATCCAAAGATCGTACTCCTGGATGAGCCGGCAGCGGGACTAAATGAAGCCGAAACCGACCAACTCCGCCAGATCCTGCTCAAGATCCGTGATTCCGGAGTCACCATCTTTCTCGTGGAGCACGATATGAGACTCGTCATGGGCAGTTGCGACGTCGTCTCGGTGCTGGACTATGGCAAAAAGATCGCCGAAGGCGATACGAAAACGATCAGCGCCGACCCGGTGGTGATCGAAGCCTACCTGGGGAAAGAGGAGGAGCTGTGATAGTCGTTGAGAATCTTCACACTAGCTATGGCCACATTGAGGCGGTGAAGGGAATCTCGTTCGAAGTGCGCCGGGGCGAGATCACTGCGATCATCGGAGCCAACGGCGCCGGCAAGTCAACGACGATCAAGACGATCTGTGGCATACTCCATCCCAGAGAGGGTAAGATCGAGTTGAACGGAACGCCGATCCAACGACTGGGCGCCAACGAGGTGGTTCGCCTGGGTGTGGGATATGTCCCGGAAGGGCGGCGCGTCTTTCCGGTGATGACTTTGGATGAAAATCTGGATATGGGCGCCTATCATCGCTCTGACCAGGCTGAGATCGCCAAGGACAAGGCGCGAATGTACGAGTACTTTCCTGCCCTCAAGGGGCGCGAGAAGCAACTGGCGGGTTCCTTGAGCGGCGGCGAGCAACAGATGCTGGCCATCGCCCGTGCGTTGATGGCAAAGCCCAAGGTGCTTATCATGGATGAGCCATCCCTGGGATTGGGTCCGATCCTGGTCAAGCGCGTTTTCGAGATCGTCGCTGATCTGAACCGGCAGGGGATGACGATCCTGTTGAGCGAGCAAAATGCACGTGGAGCGCTCAAGACCGCGCACCATGGCATCGTGATGGAAACCGGCAAGATTCGCTTTGCGGATACCGCCGCAGCGCTCCGGGCGAATCCAGTCGTCCAGCGGGCATACCTGGGCGTGGGCTGACCAAGCGTCGTAACCTCAGGCCAAATTGAACGAGTGATAGCTGGAGTTGGACAGATCTCGGCTAACCCATATCATCACTATCTTTGCAGGTTTTCGCGCTCACCCGTGGATAGATGTCCTATAGTACGGCATCTTGTATTTGACATGCATTTGGACCACAAACGGTGGGAGCATAGAACACCCGTCCACGCTCAGAGCTAGATAACTGCAAAGATAGTGTTATCTTGTTTTGCAGAGGAGGAAACTCATGGCTCAAGTCAGAGTATTGCGTCCGTTCAAGGATGGAAAGGAGCTCTGGATTGGATTGGACACACCCGGGTTCCGCCGCAAGGTCTTTCGGCTGGTGGACAAGGAGCGGGTCGGTTCAGAATACATTGCAGCGGGCCTGACGATTTTCGAGCCGGGTGAATCATCATCGCGACATAATCATCCGGGCTCAGAAGAAGTGGACATTATGGTCCGCGGCACTGGCGATATAGTAGTGGATGGACAACGGATTCCGTTTAGCGAAGGCGATTGGGTATTCATCCCTGAAGGCGTTTTTCATCAGCACGTGAACAACGGCAACGAACCGCTGTGGCTCATCTGGATGTATACTCCGCCCGGCGAACTACCCCAAACCTAAAATCAGAAGGCGGAGGATAAGGGATAAGAATTTCTATCCTCATCCTTCAGCTTTCAGCGTTGAACATATGAAAACTGCATTACTGATGGCACCACAGAAAGTAGAAATTCACGAAACGGCCCAACCGCGCGTGGGTCCAGGTGAAGTGCTGATCCAACCCTCGCACGTTGGCATCTGCGGGTCAGACGTTTCGTTCTACCAAGGGCATCGCGTCGTGCCGTATCCTTT
>Ga0163209_1001075_pt1 | contig 12023 bp, 11 predicted proteins | sample Kivu_160m_FD_113538 | JGI IMG/M metagenome (GOLD analysis project Ga0163209, IMG submission 113538) | Freshwater microbial communities from Lake Kivu, Western Province, Rwanda to study Microbial Dark Matter (Phase II) - Kivu_160m | ecosystem: Environmental > Aquatic > Freshwater > Lake ... | reverse complement strand
TGCAGCTCACCGGCTTTTTTTACCCGGATGGTCTGACGCAGAGAACCTTGAGATCTTCGGCAAATGTTCCAACCCGAACTGGCACGGGCACAATTACATCCTGTACGTTACGGTGAAGGGGGAAGCCGACCCGGTAACGGGCCTGGTAATCCATCTCCGGCACGTCAGCGAGCTGATCGATGAAAAGATCATCAAAAAGGTCGATCACAGGAACCTGAACCTGGAGGTTGATTTCCTGGCCGGAAAGGTGCCCACGAGCGAGAACCTGGCCATCGGCATCTGGAACGAGCTATCGGACGGGATCAGGCAGCTTGGCGGAGTTCTTCACTGTATCCGCATCGAGCAGTCGGAGAACAATATCATTGAGTACTATGGCCAATAAAAGATAAACCATCAATTCATGGCAGGAAACAAGAGACTCAATTACGAAAAGATCGAGGAATTCGATCTGAAAACAACCGAAGAACTAGCCTTGCATTATAAGGAGATCCTGCGGCTGATCGGCGAGAATCCGGCGAGAGAAGGGCTTGAGAAGACTCCTTTGCGCGTGGCGAAAGCCATCCAGTTCCTGACACAGGGCTACGCGCTTGACCCCAGGGAGATCCTCAGTTCGGCCCGGTTCCGGGAGAATTACCGCGAGATGGTCATTGTAAAAGACATCGAGATCTACTCGCTATGTGAGCACCACATGGTTCCATTTATCGGGAAGGCTCATGTGGCCTATATTCCCGACAAGTACATCACCGGTCTGAGCAAGATCGCCCGGGTGGTCGATATCTATGCACGCAGGCTGCAGGTGCAGGAAAGACTCACCATGCAGATCAAAGACGCCATCAACGATACGCTTCAGCCACTCGGGGTGGCAGTCGTGATTGAGGCACAACATTTGTGTATGGCAATGCGCGGCGTGCAGAAGCAGAATTCGGTTACGACGACCTCCGACTTTACGGGGGCCTTCGAGCGCGACAAGACCCGTGCGGAATTCCTGCATCTGATCAGCACAAAACTTCATTAAAAACCAATTTTATCAATTCGGAGGAACATACCATGTTTGAACAGACAAATAACAGAGGTTTTTTCGCAACACAGCAGGGAACACAGCCATTGGCTGTTGCAAAATCATTCATGACCCAGGTTTTCGGCTGGATGACCCTGGCGATGGTCGTGACAGCCGTTACGGCTTATTGGTTCAGCTCATCGGAAGACCTGATGCGAAGCCTTGTCAATATTGAAACGGGCGGCATGACCGGGCTGGGTTGGATCGTCACCCTCGCGCCCATCGGGTTTGTCCTGCTGATGTCGTTCGGCTTCCAGCGGCTGTCGCCTGCCATTCTGACATTATTATTCATTTGCTTCTCCATCCTGATGGGAATGAGCATGAGCTTTATCCTGCTTGTGTACACAGCGGCTTCGGTTTACAAGACCTTCGCCGTGACGGCAGGCATGTTCGGGGTGATGGCCATCACGGGCTATACGACCAAGACGGACCTGACCAAATTCGGTTCCATCCTGATGATGGGACTGATCGGGCTGATAATCGCCATGGTGGTCAATGTTTTCCTGCAGAGCGGCACGATGGATTACATTATCAGCATCATCGGCGTCCTGATCTTTACCGGCCTGACGGCTTATGATGTCCAGCGCCTGAAGAGGATCGGCGCAGGAGCCGGAGAGTACGGGGAGGCCAATGCCAGGAAGCTATCCATCCTCGGGGCCCTGACCCTGTACCTCGATTTTATCAACCTGTTTGTCTTTCTGTTGAGGTTCATGGGGGACCGGAAATAAATGGCAAAATGGCAAGATGGCAGAATGGTAAAATAGTGAAAGATAACGCAGCATGAAGGCATATGTTTTTCCGGGGCAGGGAGCCCAGTTCTCCGGCATGGGCAAGTCGTTGTATGATGAGTCGCCCATGGCGAAGGAGATGTTCGAAAAAGCCAATGATATCCTGGGCTTCAGGATCACTGACGTGATGTTCGCGGGGACGGATGAGGATCTGAGGCAGACCAGGGTAACCCAGCCGGCTATCTTTCTGCACTCGGTGATCCTGGCCGCTACGCTGGGCGCTGATTTCAAACCTGACATGGTGGCAGGGCACTCGCTGGGAGAATTCTCGGCGCTGGTCGCGGCAGGGGCGCTCACCTTCGAGGAAGGTTTGCGACTGGTCGCAGCCAGGGCTGTTGCCATGCAAAAAGCCTGTGAAAAAGAACTTTCGACCATGGCGGCGATCCTTGGTCTTGACGACGAAAAAGTGGAGGAGATCTGCCAATCAATCGGAGAGATCGTGGTACCGGCGAACTACAACAGTCCGGGTCAGTTGGTCATATCGGGCAGCATCCGGGGAATTGAACTCGCCTGTGAGCAACTGAAAGCTGCCGGAGCCCGGAGAGCGTTGCCGCTGAAAGTGGGCGGGGCGTTTCACTCCCCTCTGATGGAACCTGCAGCGCTCGAGCTGGCTGCCGCGATTGATGCAGCACGCATCAGCACGCCGGCCTGCCCGGTTTACCAGAATGCCACGGCACTGCCGGTCACCGACCCGGCCATGATCAGGAAGAACCTGAAGGCTCAGCTGACCGCTCCGGTCCTCTGGACACAGATCGTCCGGCGTATGATCGCCGACGGGGCAACGAGTTTTACCGAGGTGGGACCGGGCAATGTGCTCCAGGGACTGATTGCCAAGATCGGCAAGGAGGTGGCGGTGTCGGGGATATCGTAGGGTCACGGCATGCTGTGACCCTACGATGGAGGCGCACTGCAGTGCGCCTTTACATTATCACCGATTGATATACTGGTTGTCATAGTACCTCTGGTAGTCGCCAGAGGTGACATTTTTCATCCATTCTTCATTGGCCAGATACCAATCCACGGTCTTTTCTAACCCCTCTTCAAACTGAAGGCTCGGTTTCCATTGAAGATCTTTCTGGATCTTTCCCGAATCAATGGCATAGCGCAGGTCATGCCCGGCGCGGTCCTTCACAAAGGTGATCAGACCTGCCGAGGCGCCTTCAGACCGGTTTAGTTTCCTGTCCATGATGCCGCAAAGCAGACGGATGAGGTCGATGTTCTTCCATTCGTTATGGCCGCCGATATTGTAAGTTTCGGCCGTCTTCCCATGATGAAAGATAAGGTCAATGGCTGTGGCATGATCTTCGACATAAAGCCAGTCACGAATATTTTCTCCCTTCCCGTAAACCGGCACAGGCCGGTTGTTTCGGATATTGTTGATGGCGAGGGGGATCAGTTTTTCGGGAAACTGGTAGGGTCCGTAATTGTTGGAGCAATTTGAGATCACCGTTGGAAGGCCGTAGGTGTGATGATACGCCCTGACCAGGTGATCGGAACTGGCCTTGGAGGCAGAATAAGGGCTCCGGGGGTCATAAGCGGTGGTCTCGTAAAAGAAACCTGTTGCCCCTAGCGATCCATAAACCTCATCCGTTGAGATATGGTAGAACCGCCTGCCCTCCGGATCATCCCAGATGGTGCGTGCGGCGTTCAGCAGGTTCACCGTCCCGACAATGTTGGTGAAGATGAATTCCATCGGGTTCGAAATGGACCGGTCGACATGCGATTCGGCGGCAAGGTGGATCACGCCGTCAAACCTGTATTTCATAAAGATCTCCTTCATCCGCTCGCCGTCCGTGATATCGGTTTTGATAAATTCGTAGTTCGGCTCCTTTTCAATATCCCGCAGGTTGGCCAGATTTCCGGCATAGGTCAGGTTATCCAGGTTCACGATCCTGTATTCAGGGTATTTTTTTACAAACCTGCGCACGATGTGGGAACCGATGAATCCGGCACCCCCGGTGATTAAAATTGTTTTCATTGTTCTTCCCGTTTTTATTTTACATGATTTTTCGCTACCTCGCTATTTCGCTGCCTCGCTCTTTCCTTTCACCTGTCCCATTTCCCATCTCCAGGCCGATCGGGTCATGTCGTCGAGCGACCGGTTCGCCTTCCATCCCAGTTCGCGGTTGGCCAGGGTCGTATCCGCCCATACTTTTTCGACGTCACCCGGGCGCCGCTCCCTGATCTCATAATTCAGCTTCACCCCCGAGGTGCGTTCAAACGACCTGATGACCTCCATCACGGAAAACCCGTTCCCGGTGCCCAGATTGAATATCTCAATGTTACGTTTGTACTTTTTCCCCGTGAGCCTTTCCAGCGCAATCACATGGGCCCTGGCAAGGTCCACCACATGGATGTAATCGCGGATGGCCGTTCCGTCGGGAGTGTTGTAATCATCTCCCCAGACCCGCAGATAAGACCTGAGCCCGATGGCAGTCTGTGTTATATAGGGCATCAGGCAGTTCGGAACCCCAATGGGCAACTCTCCTATCAGCGCTGTATCGTGTGCGCCGATCGGGTTGAAGTACCTGAGCAGGATCCCGTGTATATCAGCATTCACGGCCGAATCGGAGATAATCTCCTCGCAGATCTGCTTCGTATTCCCGTATGGTGATGCCGCACTTTTCACCGGTGATTCCTCGCTGACTGGCAGTTCATCCGGTTGCCCGTAAACTGTGCATGAAGATGAGAACACGAGGTCGGTAATGCCGTTGTCGATCATCCCCTGCAGGATGTTGATCAGGGATACCAGGTTGTTGCGGTAGTATTCGAGCGGGATTTTGACCGATTCACCTACGGCTTTCAACGCTGCAAAGTGGATCACTGCCCTGATGTCGCTATGCAGCCTGAAAAAATCCGTGGTCTTTTCCGCATCAGTCAGGTCGAACTTTTCAAAGAGCGGTCTGATTCCCGTGATCTTTGCGATGTTGTCAACCACCTCGACGGTGGAATTGGAGAGATTGTCGACGATGATCACCTCGTAACCTCCCTGCTGAAGCTCCACCACGGTGTGCGAACCAATGTAGCCGGTGCCTCCTGTGACCAGTATTTTCATATCATGTGTCTTAATACGATTCCCGAAGAAGTTATCCTTTTTTTGCCAATGTTTTCAGGAGCGGATGATAATCGCCTGCCAATCCGGCAGGATTTGCCTTCCGGATCTGGTGGACAATGTCGACGCTCTGGCGGGCATCGAATAATCCGAATCCCCGTCCGGCGATGATCTCGCGGTAGATTTCGGTGTGGAGATCGGTAAATCCATCGCTGAATTCCACTTCACCGTCGTCCATCTTCAGGAGGCGGTAGGTTCGTTTTCCCGTGTTACGGATTTCCTGAGGAATATCCCCGTAATCAATGCTCAGGAACCACCGGATGTCGGCGCGCTCCAATCTCAGCAGTCCGCCCGCCCTGTTTTCTGCCAGAACATGCACTGTATTCTCCCTGACTCCTCCGAAAATCCAGGCGAGCATATCGAAAAAGTGCACACCGATGTTAGTGGCGATGCCGCCTGATTTTGAAACATCCCCTTTCCAGGAGCGGGAGTACCACTTCCCCCGGGAAGTGATGTAGGTCAGGTCGAGACTGTATCGTTTCCCGGCTGGCGCCGCCAGTACCTGCTGGCGCAACGCCCTGATTGAAGGGTGGAGTCTCAACTGAAGGATCGTGAAGACCTTTTTCCCGGTCTCTTTCTCTATTTCACTCAGGGCATCCAGGTTCCAGGGGTTCAGCACGATAGGCTTCTCGCAAATGGCGTTGGCGTCGTTGCGCAGGGCCAGCCTGATATGGGAGTCGTGCATGTAGTTCGGCGAGCAGATGGTCACATAATCCACCTTTCTGCCTGCGTTTTTACCCCCGGAGAGCGCCTGGCGGCGAAGCTTGTCGAGGTGCCTGTCGAACCGTTCGGGTTCAATGAAAAAATCCGTTTCCGGGAAATAGCTGTCCATGATGCCTGCACCGTCATAGGGATCCAGGGCGCAGACAAGCTGGTTGCCGGTATCCCGGATCGCTTTCATGTGCCTCGGCGCGATGTATCCTGCTGCGCCGATCAGCGCAAAATTCAAAGGTCTGGATATTTCTGTCATGGTGTATTTCCTGATTTCATTACCGTGCCTTCCCCGGTCAGCCGGTACTGCTCCTTGCTTTCGGGACAGATAGCATAACCGTTTTCATCGAAATGCAGCCTGTGCCCGTATTCGCTCATCCAGCCGGCATGCCGCGCCGGATTTCCGACGACAAGCGCATAGGCCGGGACATCCCGGGTTACGACCGCTCCGGCTCCGATGAAGGCGAATTCGCCGATATCGTTTCCGCAGACGATGGTGGCGTTGGCGCCGATGGATGCCCCCTTTCTCACCCGGGTGGGCATGTACTGGTCCCTCCTCAGGATCCTGCTCCGCGGATTGATCACATTGGTGAAGACCATGGAAGGTCCGAGAAAGACATCATCCTCGCAGGTCACGCCGGTATACACCGAAACGTTGTTCTGCACTTTTACATTTTTTCCGAGCACGACCCCCGGGGAGATCACCACATTCTGGCCGATGTTGCAGTGCTCACCGATCATGCATCCTTTCATGATGTGCGAAAAATGCCAGATCCTGGTTCCGTTCCCGATGGAACATCCCTCATCGATCACGGCTGTCTCATGCGAAAAGTAGCCTGTTTCCATATCAACGGTTTACGAACTCAAGTATGGATTGGGTGATATATTCCAACTGTTCCTGGTCCAGTTCAGTATGCATGGGCAGGGAGAAAACGGTTTGGCAAAGATGTTCCGTAACCGGGAAATCGCCGGGTTGGTACCTTGGATCCACATATGCCTTCTGCATGTGCAGCGGAACGGGATAGTAGATCATGGCCGGGATCCCCTTCGATGCCAGGTGTGCGATCAGCGCCGGTCGGTCGATTCTGATCGTTACCAGGGTGTATTGATGAAACACGTGGGTTGATTTCTCATAACGGGCAGGGATCCTCAGTTTCGGGTGTCCGGCAAACGCTTTATCGTAAAAGGCTGCAGCATCCTGTCTCTTTCCTGCATATTCATCCAGATGAGCAAGCTTAACCTTCAGAATCGCAGCCTGCAGGCTGTCGAGTCGGGAATTGACCCCGATGTAATCGTGATAATAGCGCACGGTCATGCCATGGTTCACCATTACCCGCATCTGCTGTGCAAGCTCGTCGTCATTTGTGAAAATCGCGCCGCCATCGCCGTAGCATCCGAGGTTTTTCGACGGGAAAAAGGAGGTGCAGCCGATGTGTCCGATGGTGCCGGACTTTTTCCGTGTTCCGTCGCTGAAGATATAATCCGAGCCGATGGCCTGGCAGTTGTCCTCGATCACGTAGAGGTCATGTTCCCTGGCGATCGCCAGGATTTCTTCCATCGGCGCGGCCTGGCCGAAGAGGTGAACTGGCACGATTGCCCGTGTCTTTGGGGTGATTGCCTTTCGTACCGATTCAGGATCGATGTTGAAGGTGCCCGGATCCACATCCACCAGTACCGGGGTCAGCTTCAGGAGGGCGATCACCTCTGCAGTAGCAATAAAAGTGAAGGAGGCGGTGATCACCTCATCGCCGGGCTGCAGGTTCAGCGCCATCATGGAGACCTGCAGCGCATCGGTGCCGTTGGCGCATGGGATCACGTGCTTCACCCCGAGATATTGTTCAAGGTCTTTCTGGAAAGCATGCACTGCCGGCCCGTTGATGAAGGCGCAGGAGTCGATCACCTCCCGGATGCCACGGTCAACCTCCTCCCTGATGTGCAGGTATTGACTGTGCAGGTCAACCATCTGGATTTTTTTCATTATGCTGTGGTATTTTAATGATAAGATTTGTGCAAAGGTAATGATTATCTCACGAGATCATCCAATCCGGTCATGATTGACGGGTTGTTTGTTTCTACCGGTTTTGCGCTTACCTTTGCAGGTGAAAAAACCTGATGCAACATGAAACGATTTGCCGTAGTGCTGGCCGGTTGCGGCGTCTTCGACGGCGCCGAGATCCATGAAGCCGTCCTGACCTTGCTGGCCATCGACCGGGCAGGAGCATCCTGGCAGTGCTTTGCCCCGGACATCGCCCAGCGCCATGTAGTTAATCATCTCACCGGGCAGGAGATGCCGGAAAAGCGGAATGTCCTGGTCGAGTCGGCCCGCATTGCCCGTGGAAACATCAAGCCCTTATCACGCTTCAATGCCACAGAATTCGACGCGCTGATTTTCCCGGGAGGATTCGGTGCGGCCAAAAATCTGTGCGACTGGGCGATCCGCGGCGATGCATGCACCGTGAACCCGGACGTGGAAAAGGCCGTCCGGTCGATGCATGCCGCGGGAAAACCGGTGGGCGCCATGTGCATCGCTCCCGTGATCCTGGCCCGGCTTTTCAAAGGCATCAGCCTGACCACGGGAGATGACCCGGCTTCGGGTAAGTTCATTGAAAAGACGGGAAACCTGTACGCCCGTACCACCCACGGGGAGGTCGTCACCGACAGGGACAGGAAATTCTTCACCACCCCCTGCTATATGCTCGATGCCTCGATTTCGCAGATTGCGGAGGGGGCGGAAAATATCGTTCGCGAAATAATGGCGTACCTGTAGCGGTTCAAAATTTTGAACCGCTACAGGTACGTTTTCACCTCCATTTCGCCCCGGGCCACCATCAAACCGTTGATGGCAAGGGCTTTCATTTCATCTTCGCCAGGGTACACGTGGATCGGGGCCAGTTTGAATGTGCGTTCCTGGATCCAGTTGACAAATCCTTTGTCGTACGCAATACCCCCCGTGATGAGGATGGCGTCCACGTCGCATTTGAGAACAGTGTACATCTCCCCTACATATTTGGCTACCTGGTAAGCCATGGCGTGATAGATCAGCTCGGCATGCTTGTCACCGGCATCCACCATCTTCTCCACGTCATAGGCATTGTTGGTGCCGAGGTAGGCCACGAGGCCGCCTTCGCCCTTTACCATTTTCTGGATCTCCTTCTGGGTATATTTTCCGCTGAAGCAAAGCCTGACAAGGTCCATGACCGGAAGGGTGCCGGTGCGCTCGGGGCTGAAGGGGCCTTCGCCGTCAAGGCCCTGGTTCACGTCGATCACCCTCCCCTTCTGGTGAGCTCCGATGGTGATCCCGCCGCCCAGGTGGACCACGATCAGATTAAGATCTTCATATTTGTGGCGGATTGATTTGGCGTATTCCCGGGCGACCGCTTTCTGGTTCAGGGCATGAAAGATGGAAACGCGCGCCAGCAAAGGATGGCCCGAGATCCTGGCGATATCATCGAATTCGTCCACCACGATGGGATCCACAATATAAGCGCGGGCATTGGGCATGGCATGCAGCAGGTCGTGCGCGATCAGTCCACCGAGGTTACTGGCATGTTCCCCGAACGGACTGTTCTGCAGGTCGGCGATCATCGCTTCGTTCACCTCATAAATCCCCGAAGGGATCGGTTTCAGCAGTCCTCCCCGTCCGACCACGGCCCTCAATTCATCGAGGTGAATGTCGGCCTCCGCGAGTTGTTGCAGGATGATCTCCTTGCGGAACTGGAACTGGTCGGCTATCTTCGGGAATGGGGCAAGTTCTTCCGTTGTATGCTTGATATTCTTCAGGAAGATCGGCTCCGAATTCTGATAAACCGCAATCTTGGTCGATGTGGAGCCCGGATTGATTGCAAGAACCCGTATGTCTTTCATGGTCATGAACCTTGAGCGCTTTGGTTAAGTTTTCTCTGCTTGCTGTGGCGGATGCCGTATGTGAAATAGACCAGGAACCCGAGCGCCATCCAGATCAGCAGCCGTAGCCAGGTATCGAAGGGCAGCGAGAACATCTGCACCAGGCACACCAGCGCTCCCAGGAGGGGAATGAGGGGAACCCAAGGGGTTCTGAACGGGCGTTCGATGTCGGGTCTGGTTTTTCGCAAGACAATGATGCTCACGCAGACGATGGTAAAGGCCAGCAGGGTTCCGATCGAAACCAGCTCTCCGAGGATGCTGATGGGAAGGATTCCGGCCAGCACGACGGCCACGGCGCCGGTGAGGAGTGTGCTGACATAGGGCGTTTTGAAACGGGGATGTACCTTGGAAAAGATCGGTGGCAAGAGGCCGTCCTTCGACATAGTGTAGAAAATCCTGGGCTGACCCAGCAGCATAACAAGGATCACCGAGCTCAGTCCGGCGATCGCGGCCACCTTGACGATGGGCCTCAGCCAGAACATCTTCTCGCCCATGGAATCGACGCCTACAGCAACCGGATCGGCAACGTTGAGCACCGTATAGCTGACAATGCCTGTCAGCACGATGGCCATGAGAATGTAAAGAACAGTTGACACACTCAGTGATCCCAGGATGCCGATGGGCATGTCGCGCTGCGGGTTTTTCGCTTCCTGGGCGGCGGTTGATACCGCATCGAAACCAATGTAAGCAAAAAAGATCACGCCGGCGCCTCTCAGGATGCCGCTCCAGCCGAAATGGCCCCATTCTCCCGTGTTCTTGGGTATGAAGGGATGCCAGTTGCCCGAGGAGACAAAGGCAGCGCCGATAGCGATGAAGAGGATGATGACCGACACCTTGACGATAACCATGATGTTATTGAAATTGGCCGACTCCCGGATCCCGATGACCAGCAGCAGGGTAAGCAGGGCGATGATGAACATGGCCGGAAGGTTGATGATGGCGGTTACCTGGGGAAGCATGTCGGCATTGATACCTTTGGTCAGCAGTGCATTCCTGAGATTGTCGGTGAGCTGCTGCCAGCCGAGGTCAGGGACATTGACGAGGACTGATCCTGATGCAGCAGTGAGGGCCGTCGGGATATCGATGCCGAAGTCGTGCAGGAAACTCACCATGTAGCCCGACCATCCCACGGAGACTGTCGAGGCGGCGAACAGATACTCGAGGATCAGGTCCCAGCCGATGATCCAGGCGAGGAATTCTCCCAGGGTAGCGTATGAGTAAGTATATGCGCTGCCGGAGATCGGGATCATGGAGGCGAATTCGGCATAGCAGAGCCCGGCAAAGGCGCAGGCGATCCCGCTAATAATGAAGGAGATCACAATGGCAGGGCCGGCGTACTGGGCTGCGGCCTGACCGGTGAGGACAAATATTCCCGCGCCGATGATGGCCCCGATGCCCAGTGTGGTCAGGTTCAGGCCGGTCAGGGTTTTGTGCAGTCCCGCCTTATTGTCCTTTGCCTCCTGGAGCAGGTCCGTCAGCGATTTGGTGAGAAACAGGTTGCTGGCCATAATGAAGGATTAACGGGGATGGTCAGATGGCTGCCGCCATCACGATGCTGGCCTGCTTCGATTCTTCGGTGTCGGAGCGCGAGGTCAGTACGATCGGTGCGGCGGCGCCCAAGACTACGGCCGCGAGTTTTGCATTGGCCGAGAAGCCGAACGACTTGTAAAGCATGTTCCCGGCTTCGATATCGGGGGCGATGAGCAGGTCGGCATCGCCGGCCACTTCGCTCACGATCCCCTTATGTTTCGCGCTGGCGGCGCTCACTGCATTGTCATAAGCCAGGGGGCCGTCGATGATACAGTTTTTTATCTGGCCGCGCTGGCTCATTTTGGAAAGCAATGCCGCATCCAGGGTCGCAGGCATGGCTTCATTGACCATTTCCACCGCAGCAAGGACCGCTACCTTAGGTTTGGCGTAACCCAGACGGTTCATGAACTCGACGGCATTCGTCGTCAGGGCGACCTTGGCTTTGAAATCCGGCGCCGGGATCATGGCAGCATCCGTCAGCCCGAGGAGCTTGTGATAGGTCGGTAACTCGAACAGAGCGAAATGAGAAAGGACCTCCCCTTTCCGCAATCCTGTTTCCTTGTCGAGAACTCCGCGAAGGAACATGGCGGTAGGCACATTGCCTTTCATCAGGATGTCCGCCTCATGGTCGCGCACCATCTTCACCGCGATCCTGACTGCATTGGCGTCAACTTCTTCGTGGATGATCTTCATGGATCCGAGGTCCAGGCTCAGTTTGGAAGCGATGTCCTTGATTTTCTTTTCATTCCCGACCAGGATGGCCTCCACCAATCCCATGTTGTTGACGGCGCAGATCGCCTCCAGGCAATGTTCGTCGTGCGCCACGGCGACAGCCAGTCTCTTTTTCTTTGATTTACGGGCCAGTTCATTCAGATCCGAAAGCTTGGTGAGATAACCCGTTCCACCCGTTACAGTATTGCTC
>Ga0163209_1001069_pt1 | contig 12045 bp, 6 predicted proteins | sample Kivu_160m_FD_113538 | JGI IMG/M metagenome (GOLD analysis project Ga0163209, IMG submission 113538) | Freshwater microbial communities from Lake Kivu, Western Province, Rwanda to study Microbial Dark Matter (Phase II) - Kivu_160m | ecosystem: Environmental > Aquatic > Freshwater > Lake ... | reverse complement strand
TCCGAATTCAGATTGACGGCGACAACGATGTCGGCGCCCATCGCCCGGCAGAGCGACACGGGAACGGGATTCACCAACCCGCCGTCGACAAGCCATTGGCCGTTTCGTCCGAAGGGGGTAAAAATGCCCGGGAGCGACATGCTTGCCCGAACGGCGTCGATGAGAGACCCCTCGCGGAGCCACACCTCTTTGCCCGTCTTGAGATCGGTGGCAACGGCGGCAAACGGGACCGGCAGGTTCTCGATCATTGGATCGGAGAGGACCTCGCGCAAATATCCGGAGATCTTCTCACCCTCGACGAGTCCCGAGCGGGGGATCATCACATCCATAAAGCCGATGATGTGCGACCAGTTCAGCCGCCTCGCCCACCGGTCCAGGGGATCGAGAAAACCGGCGGCAAAGGAGCCTGCGACAAGCGCGCCAATGGATGCCCCGCAGGCGATATCAATCGGGATCCCCGCCTCTGACAGACTTCGGATCACGCCGATGTGGGACCATCCCCGGGCGGAGCCGCTGCCCAGGGCGATACATATTTTTTTAGCCATAATTTTATATTCTCGCGATTAACCTTTCCGTCTTCATCCCCTCCCGCGCCGACATGACGATGAAATGGAGGCGATTCAGGATATTCACCTCGCTCATCCCCGGATCCATGTCGAGAAAGAGGAGGTTCAGACGATTGTACAGGGATTTGAGTTTTTTCTCCACACCCTTTCCGATGATGTGGTTGGCGAGGCAGCCGAACGGCTGCAGGCAGATAATGTTTCCGACGCCCCCTTTCAACATGGCGATCATCTCGGCGGGGAGGAGCCACCCCTCCCCCGCCTGGTTGGCGAGGCTGGTCGCCCGGCTCGTTTCCTCCGCTAGTTCCTTGAGATCGTAATGTCGCCGGTAATAACGGAAATCTTTCATGACCCGCTCCACGCGAGTCAGGTAGAAGCGAACGTAGCGGTCCAACAGGCGGGTCAACACGAGGTCCCGGAAGGAGCGCTTCAGGTAGGCGCGCTGGTCGAACTCCTCGTTCACGAAGCGCTGCTCGAAAAAGCTCAGAAGCGGGGGAACGACGACCTCCACCCCCTGGGAGATGAGCCACTCCACGATGTTGTTGTTCGAAAAGGCGTTGTGCTTGACGAAGATCTCGCCCAGGACACCGACGACCGGCGCCGGGGCGCTGTCCACCGGGAGCGCGTTGAAATCGTGAACGGCCTCCCGGAGCAGGGCGAGGAGCGCCTTGAAATCCCCTTCGCCGGCAAGCCTTCCCGTTTCGGCAATGTATTTTTGCTGGAGGGCCATCGTCGATCCGGCGCGGATCTCGTGCGGCGCCGTCGCCAAGGTTATCCGGGCGAGGGCGTCGCTGAAGATGAGCCCCAGGGCCAACCTCTTGACCAGCTTGTTCCGGTCCATCGGGAGTTCGGTCTGGAGGGGAGTTTCCTCCGCGGACAGGGAGATGACCGGGACCTCGCCGAACCCCGCGGCCGCGAGCGCCTTTCGTGTTAGCGGTAGATAGTTGGACGCCCGGCATTGTCCGAAGGTCTGTATCAGAAGAATCGTCGTCCGGTTTGGGTTGTGTTTCCCGGACCGGAGGGCCTTGATGATATCCCCGATCAGGATGACGGCGGGGTAGCACATGTCGTTGTTCACATACCGGAGTCCCACATCGACGGAGGTGCGGTCCTGGGGCATGAGGAGCTCCACCCGGCAGCCGAAGGAAGCGAAAACCGACGGGATGAACGGCGAATAGAGGGGCGAGAACCACGGTACGAGGATCGTCCTTTCCTCCGGTTTTCTCCCGGAGGGATGATTGGTATGGTTCGGTCGGCTCTTGGGTTTCCCGGTCCCGGAACGTTCCCGGATCGCGTCCAGCATGGAACGAAGACGGACCCGGACCGCCCCGAGGTTGGTGATCTCGTCCATCTTGATCAGGCTGTAGATCTTGCCTTCGCCCCGGATGATTTCCCGCACCTCATCGGCGGAGATCGCGTCCAGGCCGCAGCCGAAGGAGGTGATCTGCAGCATTTCGAGATGGAGCGTATGGGCAACCACCTTCGCCACGGAGAGGATCCGATTCGTGTAGGTCCACTGGGTCAGGACAGTACTCTCCTTCAACGAGCAATCTGCGGCAAGCGGTACGGCATTCTCCGGAATGACGTCCACGCCGAATCCCTCGAGGAGCTCCGGAAGGCCGTGGTTGATCAGCGGATCGCAGTGGTAAGGGCGGCCGGAGACAACCACGGCGAATCGGTGCTCATCCCGGGCCTTCTCCATCAGGATGAGGGCTTGTTTCTGCAGTTCTCGCCGCACCTCCCGTTGCGCTTCGAGCCCCCTCTCCACGGCCTCGTCGACTCGTTTTTTCCCGATCCCGAATCCCTTCAGGAAGAGATGGAGCTGCTTTTTCAGCAGAGCCGTATCCTTGAAACTGACGGCCGGGCTGTCGATCGGGACGCCGTAGCGACCCCCCGGGTCGATCGCGCTCCGGACGACGTCGGGGTAACCGGTGACAACAGGGCAGTTAAAGCTGTTCTGGGTATCGGGGTCCTCCTTGCTTTCGAAGATCACCATCGGGTAGAAGATCCGGTCCACCCCCTTCTCGATCAGATCGAGGATGTGGCCGTGGGCAAGCTTACCCGGGAAACAGATGTTATCGGACATCACCGTCCCTACACCCTTTTCGAAGAGCTTCGTCCCGGACGGCGCGGAGAGAACCACCCGGAATCCGCAGTGGGTCAGCAGCGCGCACCAGAAGGGGAAGTTTTCATACATATTCAGTGCGCGCGGGATGCCAAAGGTGAGGATCGGCGTCCGGTCCGGCGCCAGCGGCCGTTCGAAGACGAGCTTGAGACGGGTTACGAAGAGGTTCTCCCCCTGCCTGAGGCTGAGTCCGCCGTTGCTGAAATGGCGTTCGCACCGGTTGCCCGTGAAATAATTCCGCCCTCCCCCGAAATTCATCCGGGTCACCGCACACCGGTTCTCGCAACCGGCACAGTGCAGCTCTTTCTTCGTCACATTGTTTTCCAGGGCCTCCCCTCCGAGTCCCGGAAAGGTCGTGACCGCGTACGGTTCCGCAAGGTAGTTGCTGCGCGCCGTCAGGGCGGCCCCATAGGCCCCCATCATCTCGGAGATGTCGGGTCGGATCACCTCCCTCCCGATCTGGAGCTCGAAGGCTCGCAGGACGGCCGGGTTGCGGAAGGTCCCTCCCTGGACGACGATTCCCTCACCGAGCGTGGCCGGATCCTTCAGTTTCAGAACTTTATAGAGGGAATTCCGGATCACCGAACAGGCGAGGCCGGCAGAGATCTCCCCTACCGTAGCCCCCTCGCGGAGGGCCTGCTTCACCCGGGAATTCATGAAAACGGTGCAGCGCGTCCCGAGATCGAAGGGCTCGTTCGCTTCGCAGGCAATTCGGGAGAAGTCGGCGATCCCGAGATTGAGGGAGCGAGCCAAGGTTTCGAGGAAGGATCCGCAGCCCGAGGAGCAGGCCTCGTTGATCTGTATATCGGAAACGCAGCCGTCGCGGACGTAAATCGCCTTCATATCCTGGCCGCCGATGTCAAGGATGAAAGAGACGTCCGGGGCAAAGAAACGGGCCGAGCGATAGTGGGCCATCGTTTCGACGACACCGTCATCGAGGGCGAATGCCGCCCGGATGAGATCCTCGCCATATCCCGTTACGGCTGTCCGGAGGATTCGGGGTACCACACCGGCCTTCAAGCAGGTTTCCCGGAAGGCATCGAGCCCCTTCCGAACGGCGCCGATCGTATCCCCGCCGTTCGCCGCGTACCAGGTCAGCGCCACACGGCCCTCGTCATCCATCAGAATGATCTTCGTTGTCGTGGAACCGGAATCGATCCCGAGGAAACAGGGTGTCCCATCGAGAAGGCCGATATCAATCCTTTGCGCTCTATGCTCCCGGTGACGATCTTCCCAGGCGGCAAACTCCTCATGATCCCCAAAAAGAGGCGCGAGCCTTTTCCCGGCCTCCTTAAGCCCATGCAGCGTTCCGTTTGCGAGGATCTGCACGCATTTTTCCAGTTCGAGCCGGCGGGGGGCATCCCCGTGATGGAGGGCTGCTCCCTCCGCCGCGATCAGCTCCGGGTGATCGCAGACCACAACCCCCTTCTCCGGATCGAGATGGAGCAGCCGGTAAAAGGTCTCGCGCAGACAGGGAAAGAAGGTTAGCGGTCCGCCGGCGAAGAGGACCTTTTCCCGGACGTCGCAGCCACGGGCCAGCGTGGAGATCACCTGGAGGGCCATCGCATGGAAGACCGAGGCAGCGATGTCCTCCCGGGAGACCCGGTTGCTTAGCAGGGCCTGGATGTCCGTCTTGGCGAACACCCCGCAGCGGGAAGCGATGGGATAAAGCGCCCTGCTCTCTCCCGCCAGGCGGTCGATCGTTTCGAGGGGCTCGTCGAGCAGAACCGCCATCTGCTCGATGAAGGCCCCGGTGCCTCCCGCGCAGTTCCCGTTCATGCGAATGTCGGGTTGAAACCGATCGTCGAAGAAGGCGATCTTGGAGTCCTCGCCTCCGATCTCGATCAGGGTGCGAACATCCGGCCACCTCTGCCGGATCAGTTTGGTGGAGGCGACGATCTCCTGAATGAAAGGAAAACCGTAAGCCTCCGCTACGCCCATGCCCGCAGAGCCGGTGAAGGCGAGATCCAGGATGCAGTTTCCCAGCTCCTGGCGGGCCTCTGCCATCATCGCCCGGACCGTATCCACCGTCAGGGCATGGTGGCGGCGGTAACGCGAAAAAACAATTCGGCCCTCTAAATCGCAGAGGACCAATTTTACGGTGGTCGAACCGATGTCGATCCCCGTAAGATAAATATTTTCCATAAAGTTCGCTCGCCTTAAGTGAATATTAGCGCATCGGTCCCACTTGTCAACACCAATTTTCGCTATTATTCCGGGGATACGGATTATTGCCCCATTTCCAGGCAAAACGGCATAGGGACTTTTAGAGGCGATGGACTCCGCCACATCCGAAATGGTCAGGATACGGGCCTCCATAAGAATATTTATGTTAAAAAATACTCAAGTGCTGTACGATAATGCCCGGCAACACAGAGGAGGTTATATGAAGAAATCCGATCTCGGTAAAGTCGACCCGAAAAAAGGCAGCGACCGGTTATGAATCATATCCGAAATTTCAGCATTATCGCCCATATCGACCACGGGAAGTCGACGCTCGCCGACCGGTTCATCCAGTATGCCGGCGTGGTTGAGGACCGCGATTTTCAGGACCAGATCCTCGACAACATGGATATCGAGCGGGAGCGGGGGATCACGATCAAGAGCCAGGTCGTCTCGCTTCCCTACCGCGCGAAGGACGGCCGGAGCTATACCCTGAACCTGATCGACACGCCCGGCCACGTCGATTTCACCTACGAGGTGTCGCGGTCGCTCGCCTCCTGCGAAGGGGTGCTGCTGTTGATCGACGCCGCCCAGGGCGTCCAGGCCCAGACGCTCGCCAATCTCTACCTCGCGATGGAGCACGATCTCGCGATCATCCCCGTCATCAACAAGATCGATCTTCCCTCGGCGGATGTCGAGAGGGTCATCGAACAGATCGACTCGGAATTGGGTCTGGATTCGGATACCCATCTGAAATGTTCCGCCAAGGAGGGGATCGGGATCGAAGAGATCCTTGAGGCGATTGTCGAGCGGATCCCGCCTCCCAAAGGCGATCCGGCGGCGCCGCTCGCCGCCCTCATCTTCGACGCCAAGTATGATTCCTTCCGGGGAACGGTGATCCACTGCCGGATCTTCGACGGCGCCGTGAAGGCGGGCGACATCATCCGCCTCGTATATAACAATGCAACGTACCGGGTGGAAGAGGTCGGCCACTTCCTGCTCCAGCGTCAGAAGCGGGAGAGTCTCTCCGCGGGGGATGTAGGGTACATCATCGCCGGCGTGAAGACTGTCTCCGACGTCCGCACGGGAGACACGATCACCCTGGAGAACCGCCCCTGCCCGAAACCGCTGCCCGGCTTCAAGGAGGTCAAGCCCGTCGTTTTCGCCTCGATCTACCCCATCGCCGCGGATGATTATACGGACCTGGCCGACTCTCTGGATAAATTCAAGCTCAACGACGCCTCCTTCGTCTATGAAAAGGACTCTTCCACCGCCCTGGGCCAGGGCTTCCGCTGCGGCTTTCTGGGGCTTCTCCACCTCGACATCGTCCAGGAGCGCCTGGAGCGGGAGTACGATCTCTCGATCATCCTCTCCGTCCCGAGCGTCCGCTACCGGTTCACCCTGAAGGATGGGACGGTCGTTTCCGTGGACAACCCGGCCCACTACCCCGAACCGATGTCCATCATCAAATCCGAGGAGCCCTACATCCGGGCAGCGATGATGCTTCCCGACCGGTATCTCGGCGCCGTCATGAAGCTCTGCATGGAGAAGCGGGGGGTCAACTCGACCCTCAACTATCCGAATCCCGGCCGGGCGGAGCTGATCTACGAGATGCCGCTTTCCGAGGTGATCTTCGATTTCTACGACCGCTTCAAGTCGGTAACGCAGGGTTACGGCTCGTTCGACTACGACCTGATCGACTACCGCGAGAGCTCCCTCGCCCTTCTCGACATCCTCGTGAACGGTGAAAAGGTCGACGCCCTCTCGCAAATCGTCCACCGCGAACGGGCCCGCGCCCGCGGCCTCCAGGCCTGCGAACGGCTGAAGGAGGAGATCCCAAGGCAGATGTTCAAGATCGCGATCCAGGGGGTGATCGGCGGGGAGATCATATCCCGAACAACGATCTCCCCCTTCCGGAAGGACGTCATCGCTAAGTGCTACGGAGGCGACATCAGCCGGAAGCGGAAACTCCTCGAAAAGCAGAAAAAAGGCAAGAAACGGATGAAGATGATCGGCAACGTCAGCATCCCTCAGAGCGCCTTCCTTGCCGTGCTGAAGTCGGATACGGAATGAGCGCATGGACGCAGGACCGATCCCGAATCCGACGGGAAACACCTTTCAGCGGCCCCAGGAACCGGATGAACTCCCGGGGCTCTACATCCACATCCCCTTCTGCCTCCGGAAATGCGCCTACTGCGGTTTTTACTCCATCACCGACCGTTCCCTGATCCCCGCCTTTCGGTCGGCCCTCCGCCGCGAAATGGCGCTCTACCGGGAGTGGGCCACCTCTTTTGATACGCTCTACATTGGCGGGGGAACCCCTTCCATCCTGACTGCGGTAGATTTGGAAGAGGTGATCACCGACATCCAAGCCTCTTTCACGATCGCAACCGATGCGGAGATCACCGTCGAGGCGAACCCTGCCGACATCACCGAAGGGCTCCTCGCGTCGCTCCGCCGTGCCGGGGTAAACCGAATCAACATCGGCGCCCAGTCATTCGACGATGGTTCACTTGCTCTGCTGGGCCGCCGCCATACGGCCCTTCAGGCGATCGGCGCCATCCATCGGGCGCGCGACGCTGGCTTCGAGAACATCGGTCTGGATCTGATCTACGGTCTTCCCTCTTCCCAGGCAGCGGGGGAAACCTCCCCGAAAACGGACCGCGCCTTTGCTACATGGCTTGCTACCCTGGATACGGCCATCGGCATGAACCCCGACCACCTCTCCTGCTATCAGCTCACGCTGGAAGAAGGAACGCCCCTCGCGGAGAGATACAGCCGGGGAGAAATCGCCTTCCCCGGCGAGACGCTTCAGGCCGATTTCTTCTGCAATACATCTGAATTTCTTGAAGATAACGGTTATATCCACTATGAGGTCTCCAATTTCGCCCGCCCCGGCAGGGAATCGAGGCACAACCGCAAATACTGGAACCACGCCCCCTACCTCGGCCTCGGCCCGGCGGCCCACTCCTTTTCGGGGCGCGAACGCCGCTGGAACCGCCGCGCCGTCAACGCCTACATCAGCGACCTGGAATCGGGGCGGGAACCGGTGGAGTCGAGGGAGATCCTGAGCGACGAACAGCTCCGTCTGGAGGCGCTCTTTCTCGGCTTTCGGACGCGCCGGGGAATCTGCTTGGAAACGTTCAAGATCCGTTACGGCCGGGATCTTCTCGCGGACAAGCGGGATATGGTCGAGAGGCTCTCCGGGGAAGGGCTCGTGGAGATCCGCGATGGATTTCTCCGGCCGACGCGCGCCGGAATGGCGGTCGCCGACAGCCTGGCCCTGATCTGAAAAAGAGGGTTCTCTTTTCTTTCTCAGATCAGTGAGGAGAAGAATATAGATGTGGAATAAGACGCGATCAGGATGATCAGCGTGGATCGGCTTCTTGTCTCACTGGTTTGATTATCTAATGTGCAAGGACAATCGGTGAAAAAATGAAATGCGCCGGTTATCGCTGTCACCTAGGAGTCAAGGGTTTTCGATTTCCAATTGACGTGATGATCGCCAGTTGAAAACAGCAACACTATCAAGGGAAGGTTAGCAGGTATTCATGGCCGTAATCTTTGCATTTCAAGCGGACAAAGCCTTTGTGCAGGTCGCTGTAATCAAGATAACGGTAAATGACCAAAACCCAACAAGATACGCGTAACGGGGCGCGAAGAACCGCTGGAAATCTACTGGCTCGCCTCAGACGCGCTTAGGCTTTGTAGGTTTCGCGTAAAGACCACGGGTGCCCGATCAGGGCGTGCGCTTCCAGTCTCCAGCGACTCTATTGCCGTTCCTCCATTGACCGGAAGCGGTGATCGCGCCGTTGACGATGCGGCCGAGCAGGCTCGCCTCTGCAGGAGTGTCACTCGGGGTCCAGGCCGCAAGATTCAGCTGGACCGATCCGTCAGCGGCGACGGTCCCACGTACCCATGCTGTCTTTTTCGTTCTGGTGATCCAGCTTCCTTCGACGATCCCGTTGCGCACCACCAGAGCGACCGTCGTCCAACAAAACGGCGCCTTGTTCGGGAACTGGTTGCAGAGCTGCCCGCTGTAGGTGCCGTCGTGCGACGCGGTAAGCGCAGGCGCGGCTTTCGCGGCTGTGGCCGCCGCGCGCTGACTCGCATCCGCCTGCTTTCTAACCGCCTCGGCGGCCTGCCTCTCCGCCTCGAGCAGCTTGCGTTCCTGCGCGAGTTGAGTGCGCTCCTCCTGCGTGCGGCGCTTCCCTTCTTCCGCCGCCAGTTTCTGCGCCTGCAACTGCACCTCGCGCTTGGCTTCCTCGGCGGCATGCTGCGCCTGCTCGGTGGCCTGTTTCTGCGCCGCCATCTGAGCAGTCAATCTTGCGTCGACCCGGAGTTGCTCGGCGCGGTGCGTGTCGTACTGCTGGTAGCCCCAGTAGCCCGCACCCGCGATCGCCAGCACCACCGCGATGATCGCTGCCGGCACTCGCCACCCCGTTCGGCGCGCGGGTGTGGTTACTACGGCGCCTTCATTGACGGTGTACGTGCGGACCGGCTTGGCGATGTTCTTGTATGTCTGCTCGCCCAGCAGCTTGAAGTCGAGCGACAACTTGTTCTGAATCTGGTCGTGCACACTGCCCGATATGCAGATGCCGCCGGGCGCGGTCGCGGTTTGGATGCGCGCCGCAACGTTCACGCCGTCGCCGAGCAAATCGCCGCCCTGGATGATGACGTCGCCCAGATTGACGCCCATGCGGAACTGCATCTTCTCTTCGGGCGCGAGATGTTCGTTTCGCGTGCGCAGCGCGGCCTGGATTTCGGTCGCGCAGCGAACGGCCTCGACTGCGCTGTTGAATTCGGCGAGCAGCGCGTCGCCCGCCGTATTGAAGATCCGTCCCCGGTGCAGGTTGACCAGCGATTCGAAGATTTCCCGGTGGCCGCGAAACACGCGCACAGTGCGCTCTTCGTTGTCGGCCATCATCTTGCTGTAACCTGCGACATCGGCGCACAGGATCGTTGCGAGCCGCCGCTCGAGAGGCTGCGCACTTTGTGGCGTGGATTCGTCGGGCATCGTGTGTTCTCGGATACGCGTTAAATTATTATTGATATTGATAAGAATTTATTTTCGCATATATTGAGGATACTGAAAAGAGTTTTGTGTGTCAAGGTGAATTTATCATGACATATTCTATCAAGATAGGGATCGATTCCTGCCGTGCGGGTGCGATGCTTCGAGGATCGTCCCTTTTTGTATGTAGCGACGTTGATTTTGGTGATGGGACGTTCTCGTAGTGGATTTTTGAGGTGCAATTGGACAGGGAGGGCGCGGAGCACCTGAGTTGCGTTGGCGTTATGGGGTTATGTAAGCGTCCCAGGGGTAATCGGGATCGCCGTAGAAGTGACCATTATTCATTTTCAATTGAAAGTATGCATGCCTATTAAAATTGCTGGGCTCTTGCTTTCAGTCAACTTCTCTCTTTTCCCCAAATCCTGCCGGTACGGTGCTGATTTAATTTGCTACAAAAACCGCCAATTCAAGCGGATGAAAAAACTCTCAGCCTTGAGCGGCCTGCTTCAATTCTTTGAGCAGGTCTTCACCTGACCAATGGCGCTTTCCGCCGGCTTCCGCTTCTCGTATCAGTGCGATCAACCTGGCGTTGACAGGCGCATGGTGGTCATTTTTTTCCGCTAACCGGACGATCTCGCCATTCAACCAGTCTACTTCGGTTATGCGACCGGCTTCCAGATCCTCCCACATGGAAGATCTCGCCAGTGGGTCGATCGCAAGCATCTTGTTGGCCAATAAACGAAACAGCCAGGTGGGGGCCTTCAGGAGCACGGGAATCCAGTTTGGAGGCAAGGGTGACAGCCTTGCCGGACGGATGCCGGCAGATCCCATCAGTCTCAACCCCTCAGTCTGCGCAAGCGCAATGCATTTTCTAAAAGCACGTTGCGAAAGCTCTGCCTTGAGGGAGAGATTGGAAAGGGCGTTGATGGGATTATTCAGATTGAGCAGGAGTTTGGCCCATTGTACAGGCAGCATGTCAGCGTGTTGATTCAGCGGCAGCCCCGCCCTGGCGAAAGCCGCAATGAACCGTTCAATGGCCGGGTGTTGCTCGACTTCCAGCGCTCCTTCCGACCCCTGATGGAAATGACCTCCGCCGCGGTTCACTACATTAAATTGCACCATACCGCTCAGTACGGTCTGCTGCTGCAGCGCGTCGCGAAGGAGCCCGGCGTTGCCCATTCCGTTCTGAAAACTGACGACAATCGTTCCGGACTTCAAAACCTTTGCCAGAGCCCGTCCTACCGCTGCGGTATCCGCTGACTTTACCGTAACCATCACGAGTTCGGCATCGGCGGCTGCTTCGGCGTCGGTTACAAAACAAAGTGCGTCAGGTTTAACGCGTAGATCAGCGCCAAGAAGATCCGTCAGGCGCAGACCGGAGTGCCTCAGCTCCAGACGGAGACGTTCACGGCCGATCAGCGTCACAGGGCAGCCACCCGCGGCCATACGCCCCCCCACATAACACCCGATACTGCCGGCGCCAAAAATACAAATGTGTTGTTTCATCATCTCCCTCGCCCGGGAATGACCCTACGGAATGCTTCAACATTCCACGTTGAACATCCGTATTGGGGGTTTTTCATATTCGGTAGATATTAAAAGCTCTCCACCTAATGGGACAATGAAAGCTCGAATTCCGCCGTGGGCACGAGCCGCCAGTCTCCCCCTCCCTGTAGTTCGAGGACCTTGTCGTGGTAGGCAAGCAGGCTTGGCCTGTGTCCAACGCTTACGTAGGTCGTTCCTGATCCCTGGAGCTGCCCGTAGAGCTGGGCCTCATTGGTCACATCGAGGGCGCTCGTCGCCTCGTCAAGGACGGCGTAATGGGGCCGGGTCAAGAGCAGTCGCGCAAAGGCCAGGCGCTGCTGTTCCCCGAGGGAGAGCAGATGCCCCCAGTCCAGCTCGGCGTCAAAGCCGCCGACCCTTTCCGGCAGATCCGCCAGATTAACTTTTTCCAGAACAGCCCTGAGTTCGTTGTCCGACGCCTCCCTGTCCAGATGGGGATAGAGGAGTTGTTCCCGCAATGACCCCAGCACCATATATGGGCGCTGGGGCTGAAAGAGCATCTCTTTCAACGGCGGGCGGGAAATATGCCCTTCCCCGGCGTTCCAGAGCCCGGCGACGGCCCGCAGAACCGAACTCTTTCCGGCGCCGCTGGCCCCGGCGATGAGCAGTCCCTTTCC
>Ga0163209_1001065_pt1 | contig 12078 bp, 14 predicted proteins | sample Kivu_160m_FD_113538 | JGI IMG/M metagenome (GOLD analysis project Ga0163209, IMG submission 113538) | Freshwater microbial communities from Lake Kivu, Western Province, Rwanda to study Microbial Dark Matter (Phase II) - Kivu_160m | ecosystem: Environmental > Aquatic > Freshwater > Lake ... | reverse complement strand
GTTCAAGACCCTGTCGGCCATCAAGCCCGGGTCTACGACGGCCACGGCATCGTCAACCAGGATGTAGCAGTTCGAGCTGAACGAATTGCTCATCAAACACGAAACACGCATACGCATCACACTCAAACCCGTCCAGGGAACCTGGATGCAGTCTCCCCCAAAATGGGATGGACGAGATTGGTAGTATATTAAGTCCTTGTCCACTAAATATTAATCCCTTTTTGTTGCCGAGGTGGCAGAGCCTGGTTCAATGCGCGGGCCTTGAGTTTCAGTCAGCAGAAAAAGAAAGCCCGTCTCCAGAAATGGGGTCTTGAGTTCGAATCTCAACCTCGGCGTGGAAATCGCCCGGTTGACCCGCGGAGCGGATTCCAATAAAAAAAAACAAAAATGACCGAAGAAAAGGCAGCTGAAGCAGCCGAACAAAAAAAGCCCGAAAAGCCGAAGAAGAAGCCCGAAAGACACGGCAAGGAAGAGAAAGAGAAGCCGAAGGAAGACAAGATAACAACCCGCGTAAGGGTTTCAGGCGTAATCCTGGACGGCAACCTAGACGTCTCACGAGCCCTGACGGGAATAAAAGGCGTCGGATTGAGGGTCTCCAAATCCCTTCTAAAGACACTCGGAATAAAGAAAGGCGTTAAACTAAGCAGCCTAAGCGAAAAAGAGGTAGGGGAGTTGGAGAACGCCATATCCAGCCTGCACAAAAACCTCCCCCAATGGATGCTCAACAGGCAAAAAGACTACATCACCGGCGAAAACATGCATTTGGTCGGGCCCGAACTCGACATATCCCAAAGAGGCGACATAGACCGCCAAAAAAAGATACGGTCCTACAAGGGAATACGACACAGCTTCAACCAGCCGGTCAGGGGACAGAGGACGAGGTCTTCGTTCCGAACAGGAGGAACGCTTGGCGTTACAAGAAAGAAAGAGCAGCCAGCCAAAGCGGCCGCTCCAGCCAAGGACTCCAACTCCAAAAAGAAATAAAGGTTAAGACAAGATGGGAACTCCAAGACGCCAGAGAAAAAAATACTCGAGGCCGACGCACCTGTGGCGCGTGAGCAGGATAGAAGAGGAAAACGAGATAATCAAGAAATATGGCCTAAAGAACAAGAGAGAAATTTGGCGCGCGCGAGAGGCGGTGGCCAGAATAAGGCGTCAAGCAATCAAGCTCCAGGCTCTTTCAGGCGAAGAAGCTGACAAAGAAAAAAACGAGCTTACCGAGCGCCTGAAAAAGGCCGGACTAATCAAGTCAAACTCACTCGAAGACGTTCTCGCCCTGACGGTCGAGGGTCTGCTCGAGAGAAGACTTCAGACAGTCGTCTACCGCAAGGGCATCTGCCAGACCCCAAAGCAGGCTCGGCAAATGATAACCCATGGACACATAGTCGTCGGCGAAAACGTTGTAACCACGCCGCGATACCAGGTCAAGGTTTCGGAGGAGGCTACAGTGCGCCTCAAGGAAGGCGTCAAGCCGCCCGCAGAAGCCAAAAAAGCAGCCGCTTCCAAGGCAGGGGAAATCAAGGCCAATGCGAAGGCCGAAGCCCCCGCAGAGGACGACAAGGCGGCTGAAGAAGAATCCAAGGAAGGTGTTGGTGTTGAACAGCAATAGTGAAGAGCAAGGCGAACCCGAAGTAAAGGCGGGGATGGAAGCCTCCCAAGTTGAGGAGCAGGAGCCCGAGATGGCCGCTGCCGAGGCCGTCGAGAAGCCTTCGAAGCCTTCGAAGAAGAAGCCCTCTAGGAAAAAGGAGTCCGCGGAGGCGGTCGAGAAGCCTTCGAAGAAGAAGCCCTCCAAAAAGAAAGAGGAGGGTGAAGAGAAGCCCGAGCAAAAACCTGAGGCCGAGAAGACCGAAGGCGGCGAGACTCCGAAGCCGACTGCGGCCGAGGAGAAGCCGGTGAAGACGCAAAAGAGAGACGAAGGCATGTTTGCAGTGCTGCACATATACTCATCCAAAAACAACACGATACTCCATCTGACTGACGTGACCGGCGCAGAAACAATAGCCCTGAAGTCCGGAGGGCAAATAGTAAAATCACAGAGGGAGGAGTCATCACCCTACGCGGCGATGCAAGCTGCGTCACAGATATCCGCGGTCATGAGGGAAAAGGGCATAAGCACCATAAACATAAAAGTGAGGGCGCCTGGAGGGCACAACGGCCCAAAGTATCCCGGCAAGGGGGTTCAGGCGGCAATAAGGGCCCTCTCGCGGAGCGGAATCAGGATAGGCCGCATAGAGGATGTCACGCCACTCCCGCACGGCGGCTGCCGTCCAAAGGGGGGCAAGCGGGGCAGGAGAGTATGATGAAAATAAAAAACGTTAATCAAGACGGAAACAGGCTGTCATTCAACATAAAAGACGTTGACACGCAGCTGCTCAACGCCCTGAGGCGTATGGTGGTGTCGGAAGTGCCTGTGCTGGCGATAGAGATGGTCAAATACAACACAAACACCTCAATACTGAGCGACGAGTTTTTGGCGCACAGGCTTGGGCTTGTGCCGCTAAAGACCGACATCAAGATGTACAATCAGGTTTCGGAATGCAGCTGCAAAGGAAAAGGATGCGGGAAATGCACGCTCAGAATGACATTGACCGCAGACGGCCCCGGCACGGTATACTCAAGCGAGCTCAAGCCGGCGGACGGCGAATCAAAACCGGTTTACGACACAATACCGCTAGTGAAACTAACGCCCAGCCAGCGTGTAGACCTTGAGGCGACAGCCCAGCTGGGGACCGCGAAAGACCACGCCAAATGGCAGGCGGGTCTAGCCTCGTACGAGGAGAAGGAGGACAAAAGCTATGACTACCTCATAGAGTCATACGGCCAGCTCCCAGTGAAAACAATGGTTGAGGCAGCATTCAGTACGTTCGAAGGAAAGCTAAAACAGCTAAAGGAGAAACTAAAATAAATTTCGTGTGCGGGGGTGCCTGAGTTGGTCAAAAGGGCACGGTTGAGGAATACAGGCATGAGAATCAAAACACAAAAAATTCAAAGGCCGTGTGGCGTAGGCCTACGCGAGTTCGAACCTCGTCCCCCGCAATAAAAAAACTACATTCAAGATGTCGCAAACATTCGAGTACCAAGATCCGGGAAGGATTGAGCTGATAAAGCAGCTTGAGGACACTGCAAAGAAGGAGCAGTCGCGCATCTGGTCTTCCGTAGCCAAGAAGCTTGGCCAGAGCAGGAGGAACCGGAGCGAGGTGAACCTCTATCGGATAAACAAACACACCTCCAAGGGCGACATAGTCGTCGTTCCCGGGAAGGTGCTAGGGGACGGAGTAATAGACCACCAGATAGAGGTCGCAGCATACCGCTTCACCGAATCGGCCGAGAGGAAGATATCGCAGGCTGGCGGGAGGGCAATGAAAATAATCGAGCTCGCAAAATCCAACCCAAAGGGGAGCAAAGTAAAGATAATAGGTTAAAAGATGATACTGAACGCTGAAAACCAGAGCCTCGGGAGACTGCTCGCATATGCTGCAAAGAAGGCGTTAGGGGGCGATGAAGTCCTCATAGTGAACGCCGAGAAGGCAATACTCTCCGGCAAAAAGGAGAAGATTTTCCAGAAAAACCTCGACAAAGGGGACATAAAAAACAGCGGAAACTACACCAAGGGGCCGTTCCACCAAAAGCGTCCTGACCGCTTCGTAAGGAAGGCTGTGAGGGGGATGCTCCCATACGACAAGCCCCGCGGCGTGCAGGCCTTCAAGCGCATAACGGTGTACATCGGAGTCCCTGAAAATGAAATAAAGGAGAAGCACAACATAGATGTCAAGAAGGAGAAAATCCAGGAACTCAACTTTAAAAAGAACTTTGAGGAATATGTTACGGTGGAAGAACTCTGCCGGTTCATCGGGGGGTCATGGTAATGGCTAAACTCATTCATGTTGCGGGAAAAAGAAAGGAATCCGTGGCAAGGGCGACGGTAACCGAAGGCAATGGCCTCATGAGAATAAACTCCATCCCACTCGACGTGTATTCCACAAAAGCCGCGCGCCTGAAAATAAAGGAATCCCTCATAGTGGCGTCGGACATGGTGGACTTAAGCAAGATAAACATCAGCATCAAAGTAAACGGCGGCGGCGTCATGGGTCAGGCCGACGCGATAGCCTGCTCAATAGCCCGGGCAATGATAAAATGGGCCGACAACGAGCAGATGCTGAACAAGTACATTGAGTACGACCGTACTCTCGTCGCAGGCGACGCAAGGCAGACGGAAGTGCACAAGCCAAGCCAGAGCAGCAAGGGCCCGAGACACAGGACACAAAAGTCATACAGGTAAACGGAGTGAAAAAATGATAATCCCAATAAGATGTTTCAGCTGCGGAAAACCGGTGGCGCAAGACTCGGACGAATACACGCGCAGAACCTCGGAGGGGGAGGACTCCCAAAAGGTTCTGGACGACCTAAAGCACACGAGATACTGCTGCAGGCGCATGTTCATAAGCCACAGCGAAATAATAGACGAATCAATGCAATTCAAGAAGTTTTAGCAAAATGGACTACAACAAGTACGAGACCGCCAGATTGATTGGCGCCAGGGCACTGCAAATCAAAATGGGCGCACCCATACTGGTCAGCGTCCCAAACAATGTGGAGCGGCCGCTTGAAATAGCCGAGCTGGAGTTCAGCAAAGGCATGCTGCCGCTGACAGTCAAGAGGTCTGAATAAAAATGTTGAACGAGGAAACCAACGTGGTCGGGGGCGAGGACCTGCTTGTCCCATTGGACCAGTACCTGTCAAACGGCGTACACGTCGGCTTGAAGTACAAGACCGTGGACATGAAGCCATTCATCTACAAGGTTAGGCAGGACAAGCTTTGCGTTTTCGACGTGAAGCTTATAGACGACCGCCTGAGGACCGCCGCAAAGTTCATATCCACATTCAATCCAGAGCAAATCCTCGTTGTGTCGAACCGCGTCTACGGGAAGACGCCCATAAAGAAGTTCGCCGAAGCAGTGGGCGCCCGCGCTTTCACCGACAGGTTCGTCTCAGGCTCGCTGACCAACCCGGAAATCGAGACATACAAGGAGCCTAAGCTGTTGATTGTCACCGACCCGACGGCCGACCAGCAGGCGGTCAAGGAGGCATCGGACGTGGGCGTCACGGTGCTTGCCATATGCGACACCAACACGCGGATAAGGAACATAGACTTCGTTGTGCCGTCGAACAACAAGGGCAAGAACGCGCTCGCGTTGGTCTACTGGATTCTCGCCAGGGAGGTGTCGAAGCTTCAGGGCAAGGAATTCAACCCGCCTTTCGAGGACTTCCTCTCTAAGGCGGAGCCGCAGCCCTACCTGCTTGAGCTTCAGGAGAAGCAGAGGCAGAAGAGGCAGAAACGCAGGGGCTTCAGGAGGTAAGCGTCCGGCTTATCCCAGCCCAAAAGCATCTTCACCTGCTAACGAAACCGTTCTATTGCATGCCACAGCCAGCAGACTAACGAAGCCTACTTGAGGAAGCTTCTGCCGTAGTATGCGGCTTTCCCGCCGAGCTCCTCCTCTATCCTCAGCAGCTGGTTGTATTTGGCTGTCCTCTCGCTGCGTGCCGGCGCGCCCGTCTTTATCTGGCCGCACTCCAAGCCGACGACAAAATCCGCTATGAAGCTGTCTTCGGTTTCCCCGGAGCGGTGTGATACGGTGACGTGCCAGCCGTTGCCTGTCGTCATCTCGGCTGCCGCGATGGACTCGGAGACGCTTCCAATCTGGTTAACCTTCAGAAGCAGGCTGTTTACCGCCTTCTTTTCTATGGCCTGTTTTATGCGCTTTACGTTGGTGACAAGCAGGTCGTCTCCGGTAACCTGTATCCTTTTTCCAAGCTTCCTGGTCATCTCAACCCAGCCTTCCCAGTCGTCTTCTGCCATCCCGTCCTCTATGGACACAATCTTGAACGTGCTGCAGAGGTCCGAGTAGAAGTCCACCAACTCACTAGGCGAGTACCTTTTGTCGCCTATCATGTAGTGGTTGCCGTCCTTGTAGTAGAACTCGGACGACGCCGGGTCCAGAGCTATCGCCATCTCGTTGGCGTAGCCCGCCTCCTCTATGGCTTTCGTCATCATCTCAAGCCTTTCGTGCGGGCTCTTTATGGGCGGAACGAAGCCGCCTTCATCTCCAAGCTGGACTGCGCTGTGGCCGTACTTCTTCTTTAGCATGCCCTTGAGGGTGTGGTAGGTTTCTGCCGCCATCCGCAATCCTTCCCTAAAGTTCCCCGCCCCGACCGGCATGAGCATGTTCTCCTGTATGTCGTTTTCCAGGCCAGCGTGTTTTCCGCCGTTTATGACGTTGAGCTGCGGCGTAGGCAGCGTTGAACCCTTTTTCCCTGAAAGCTTTCCGCAGTACTGGTAGAGGGTCATGTTGCTTGCCGCCGCCCCGGCCCTGCAGACGGCCATGCTCACTCCGAGTATGGCGTTGGCACCGAGTTTGCCCTTGTTTTCTGTCCCGTCAAGGCTTATCATCAGGTCGTCTATCTCCTCCTGTTTCAGCGGGTCCATGCCCACCACCTTAGGCGCTATTGTCTTGTTGACGTTTTCGACCGCCTTCAGCACACCCTTGCCCATGTACCTTTTTTCCTTGTCCCTCAGTTCAACGGCCTCGTGCACGCCCGTCGACGCGCCGCTCGGCACAATCGCCCTGAACAGGCCGTGTTCTGTCCTGACGTCAACCTCTACTGTCGGGTTGCCCCGCGAATCCAAAACCTCCCTCGCCTTTATGTCCTTTATTGTCGCCATTTTTATTTCCCGGAATACTCTCTAATATTGGAATATCGATTAAAAAACAGTCCCGCAGCTTCGTGCGGTTCATATCCCCTCATACTATAGCGTCCCTTATAAGTCCTATTTCGCATATCTAACAAAATGGACCTGAATCCCGTTGTTATTGCGCTAGCGTGTTCAGTAATCTCCCTACTCTATGCCGCCTACCTGGCAGTCAAGATAAACCGCGAAAGCCCCGGCAACAAAAAGATGAAGGAAATCTCCCATGTCATACACGAGGGAGCAAAGGCCTTCCTTAATCGGGAGTACCGCACCCTAGCGGTGGTGGTCGCCGTAATAGCGGTCGCCATATACTTCGGCATAAACCCGCAGACGGCGGCAACCTTCGTCACCGGAGCGATTTTCTCTGTCTTGAGCGGAAACATAGGGATGAGGGTCGCCACTGCGGCCAACTCACGCACCGCGGCAGCGGCCGAAAAAAGCATCGGCAAGGGCCTCAAGGTGGCATTCAATAGCGGAGCCGTGATGGGCATAACAGTAGTCGGCTTGGGCGTTTTGGGCATCAGCATCATGTACTTACTATTCCAGGACCCACAGGTCATATACGGTTTCGGCTTCGGAGCAAGCTTGGTCGCATTGTTCGCCAGAGTCGGTGGCGGAATCTACACCAAAGGGGCTGACGTTGGCGCAGACTTGGTCGGAAAAATCGAGGCCGGCATACCTGAAGACGACCCAAGGAATCCTGCAGTAATCGCGGACAACGTGGGCGACAACGTCGGCGATGTCGCCGGCATGGGAGCCGACCTCTTTGAATCCTACGTGGACTCCATAATAGCGACCATGGCGTTGGGTCTTGCGATATACGGGGACCTAAAGTGGGTGCTGCTCCCCATTGTCTTGGCTGCGGCCGGCATACTTGTTTCCATAGCCGGAAGCCTTCTCGTTCGCGGGGAATCCGACAAACCACAGAAGCTCCTCAACAGGGGCATATTCGGCGCCGCCCTGATTTTCGTGTTCGCCGCATACTTTGTCGTCAACAGCATGCTCGGCTCCGACGGATTGGGCGTGTTCTACTGCATAATATCGGGCCTTGCGGCGGGAGTGCTCATCGGCCTGATAACCGAATACTACACGTCAGACAGCAACCGCCCGACGCAGGCTATCGCCGAGGCGGCGCAGAGTGGGGCCGGAACCGTGGTCATACAGGGGCTGTCGGTCGGCATGATGAGTACAATGCTTCCCATACTTGCTGTTTCAGCCTCAATGATACTGTCCTACCACTACGCCGGCCTCTACGGAATCGCGATTGCTGCAGTGGGCATGCTTGGGACTCTTGGCATAACCTTGGCTTCAGACACCTACGGGCCGGTGGCAGACAACGCCGCAGGAATCGCTGAGATGGCGGGCATGGACCATGAAGTCCGCGTTAGGGCAGAAGCCTTGGACGCGGTGGGAAACACAACCGCTGCAATAGGCAAGGGATTCGCCATAGGTTCGGCGGCTTTGACGACTCTTGCGTTGTTTGCGGCATACACTCAGGCGGTCAACCTGTCCAGCATAAGCATCACCACCCCGATGGTTGTGGTCGGCCTCTTCATCGGCGGAATGCTTCCCTTCCTGTTTTCGTCGTTGACGATGACTGCTGTGGGTGAAACCGCGGTCAAGATGGTTGAGGAGGTCAGGAGGCAGTTCAGGGAGATTCCTGGACTGATGACGGGCAAAGCCAAAGCCGACTACGGAAAATGCATCGAAATAAGCACGGCAACCGCGATAAAGAGGATGAGCCTGCCCTCGTCCATCGCCGTCATCGCGCCGGTCACAATCGGCATAGTCTTTGGTACGGAAGCCCTGGGGGGCCTCCTCATAGGCACGATAGTGACCGGGTTCCTGCTTGCCGTGACGATGGCCAACTCGGGCGGCGCATGGGACAACGCCAAAAAATACATCGAGAAAGGCAATTTGGGCGGCAAAGGCAGTGCGGCCCACAAGGCGGCTGTGGTCGGAGACACGGTCGGCGACCCCTTCAAGGACACGTCAGGGCCTTCCCTAAACATACTCATCAAGCTGGTGTCGATTATCGCCATAGTGTTTGCGCCGGTTTTCATGCAGTTCGGGCCACTCATCTAACCAAACTTTCTTTTTTAAGGAAAAGGGTCCAGTATAATATCAGCCCCTGCAGGGTCAACCTTTTGATTGAGAACGACGTAACGTCAATCGATGAGCAAAGGGGTTACGCGGGGGCTACAACCTCATTCTCTCCAGCTTGTTATACAGAGAACTCCTGTGTCGTCTCAGTTTTTCTGCCGTCTACGGTGACCCTCCTACTGATCCTACCTCTCCTCTTTGCCTGTGTCCTGAATTTGGCCGGGTCCTTCTTCAGCTCCGGGGGGCCGACGAGCTCTTCAATCACGATTTCATGCCTTATTTCGGCTTCCCTGAAGTTCCTGTCCCTCACGTCGAACAGTATCTCCTCCATGACTTCGTCTAACGCCGTTTTGTCGAGGGTTGCGCTGCAGAATTTCGCGTCCAATGAGCCGCCCGGCTTCGGCGGCTTCTTCTTGCATTTCAGTCTCCACTTTCCTGCGCTGAGTTCGAGGAGCACGTAGGCGTCCCTGTAGTCGCCGTAGACCATCTTGAGGCCGTCGGAGTGCATGTTGTCTTTGACCTCAACGCTGTGGATGTCGCCTTTTTTGGTCTCCTTGCCAGTCTTCAGCGGCACCTTGATTTCTCTTTTGGCGTGTATGGCCCCGCTTACGCTGAACTCCTGTTGAGTGCTTTCGGCAATCACCTGCCCCAGTATGTTGGCGTAGTGCACGCTGCCTTCAGCCTTTATTGAGGGGCCGTTTTTGACTGTCAGCAGTGGGCCCTCAAACGTTCCCCTGCCGTAGCGCGCGAACATCCCGTGCATGTAGTCGACCGGCTTGCCTAGAAAAATCTCTTTTATGTAGTTCATCGCCAGCCAATCACTCCACGTGCACCCTCTTGAGGTCTATGTCGCCCTGCATCTGCTTGAGGAACTCGCGGACGCTCCGCTCTATGTCCTTCGACTGGGTTATGTAGCGTCCCACCACTATTATGTCTGCGCCGCTTTTGAGGGCGTCCTGCATGTTCTGGGGCTCTATGCCGCCGGCCACCGCAACCAAAACCTTCTTGTCCTTCGCCAGCTCCTTTATGTCTTTGATTAGCTCCCACTGGTGTTTCTTTCCGCCGGTTTCCTCGTCGACGCCCCTGTGGAGCTCGACTATGTCCGGCATCTCCTTGAGAGATTTGAGCAGCTTTACCGGGTCCTTCACGTTTATGGTATCCACTATGGAGTACACTCCAAGGCGTCTGGCCTCATATATGAACTGGTCTACGACTTCTATCGGCGCCTGCCCTGCGACGGCCACTGCGTCGGCGGTTTCCTCGTAGGCCATGTCCACCTCGACCTTGCCAACATCCATAGTCTTCAGGTCGGCTATGGTGAACTTGCTTTGGGTGACGTCCCTGAGGGCTGAGATGGCTTTCACGCCTTCAGACTTTATGAGGGGCGTCCCGACTTCTACTATTATGTTGTCGCTTTCGGGAATCTGCTCGAGGATGCGGCGGGCCTGCTTGACAGACAGCACGTCCAAGGCTATCTGCAGGTACGGCGGCCTCCACAGCCTCGGCACCTTAAAGCCCATTATCGGGTGGGTTGCGCGGTCTTTGTCGTACTGTATCTTGTCCCATCCTGGGTAGTCGGTTAGCGCCCGCCTTAGCGCGAGCTTTGTGGCGCTGTAGTTGTACTGGTATATCCTGCGGTAGTCCTCCGCCTTCGGGTGAATGAACACGCTTATTATCACAACCCAGTCCTCTATCTTGTCCTGCGGTATCAGGCCTTCTTCGACCGAATCCGCGATGGCCTTCGACACCGCAGCCTGCGCTGGGCCGAAGATTTTGCTTGCGTCTTCCATGTTGCTTATCGTGACTTTCGGCACCACCAGCGTGTACGGCTTGCACGGCAGGTTGGGCCTTATGACTCCGAGTACGGGCGTGTGCCCTCTGGAGAGGTTCGCGATGCCTCCAGCGAACGCCTGCCCCACATACCCTTCCTTGTCCCCTATTATGAGGTCCACGTGAGCCACTTCATTCCCTTTCCCTACCAGTGCTTCGCCTATCTTGTACATTTTAGCCTACCTTCTTGTCTACAGAGTTTTTTAATGCTTCTATGGCGGCCAGCTTGCTGCCCGCCAGGAAAAGTATCGACGCCTTCCCGCCGGTGCTTATGTGTGTTATCCTGTCCTCGACTTTGAGGTTGCGTGCTGCCGCCACTGTGTCGCCTCCCCCTATGACAGTGAACGCGTTCTTCGCCTCGGCTATCGTCGTTATTATCTTTTCGGTTGCGACCGCGAACTGCGGCGTCTCATACACGCCAAGGGCGCCGTTCGCGAATATAGTGCCGGCGTTCTTGAGTATCCCCGCGTATTTCTCGATTGTGTTTGCGCCGACATCCTCTATCCTGTAGTCCATGGGCAGCTGGCTTACGGGAACCTCGATGCGTTGGCCGTTTTCGTTTAGCGCCACGTCAACCGGCAGAACTATCCTGTCCTCGTATTTGTCGAGCAGCTGGGTTGCAGCCGGAATCTGTTCCGTGAACTTTTTCCCCCTTATCACCTCTATCGACGGCTCGCCTATGCGGTACCCTCTGGCTGCAAGCAGGACGTTGCCGAGCAGGCCTCCGGTCAGTATCATGTCGACGTTGTTTGAGAGCGCCTTCTCCATTATCTTTATGGAGTCGTTGACTTTCGCGCCCCCCAGCACGAATATTATGGGCTTCTTGGTGCTGGTGTGTACCTTGGAGAGGGCGCTTATCTCCTTCTCCATCAGCCGGCCCGCGCCCGAAGGCAGCGTCCTGGTGAAGCCGACGACGGTCGGCTGGTTCCTGTGGGCCGTGCCGAAGCAGTCGTTTATGTATATGTCGGCCAATGGCGTGAGTTTCTTTATTATGAAGGTCTTGGCCTGTACGTCCGCGGGTCTTTCCGTCTCCTCCTCGGAGTAGAATCTGACGTTCTCCAGCAGTATGAGTTCGCCGGGCTTCATGCCCTTGATTTTCTCCCTTGCGTAGGTGCCGAATATGTCGTCCACGTACTCGACCTTTATGCCGAGTATCCTGCTGAGTTTTTCGGCGTGCTTCTCAGTGGTCGTGAATTCCGCCTCTCCAGAGCGTCCCTGGTGGGCCATTATGACGACCTTCGCCTTCTTCTTTGAGAGCTCCGTGAGCGTCTCCTTGTGCGACCTCAGCCTGCGGTCTTCAAGAAATTCGCCCGTCTTCGGGTCTATGGGGCTGTTCAAATCGCATCTTACGAGAACCGTTTTTCCCTCTAATGGAAAGTCATCCAAAGTCTTTATTC
>Ga0163209_1001063_pt1 | contig 12086 bp, 11 predicted proteins | sample Kivu_160m_FD_113538 | JGI IMG/M metagenome (GOLD analysis project Ga0163209, IMG submission 113538) | Freshwater microbial communities from Lake Kivu, Western Province, Rwanda to study Microbial Dark Matter (Phase II) - Kivu_160m | ecosystem: Environmental > Aquatic > Freshwater > Lake ... | reverse complement strand
GCTACGCGCTGGCCATGGGATTGGGCGGAGGATCCTGCAAGGATTACCTTTGCCACGGTCTGGTCTGCCAGTTCATGGACAGCGGCAGGTGCCGCTTTCCCCTGAAGGCAAGGCCGGCCATGGAGGCGCTGGGCATCGACGTGGTGGACATCATGGGCAAGGTCGGCTGGGACGCCTACCCGCTGCTGGGTGAGGTCAGCGAGATACCCTGTGCCTCCTCAGTGGGGCTGGTGCTGATCGATTGATACAAGGAGGGCGACATGGCCAGAAGCGCGATGGAGATAACCGGGGAATTCCTGTCAGACGATCCCAAGAAATGGGGCAAGCTGGCAAGCGATATCGGCTACCGGAGGCTGGAGCTTTTACTGCTGCGGGAGATACTGCTGGAACTGAAAAAACTGAACCGTGATAAACCGGATTAGCCGGATTCTTCAGCCTTTCCAGAAAGCGTTGTAATATCCTTTGGATTTTTCCTTCGATTTTTTGTGCATATACATCGATCTGTCTGCCCTGTCCAGCATCTCCTTGATGGAAGCCGTCTCCCCGGGAGTACAAATAACAGTGCCGATACTGAGGGATACGTAATACGCATGGCTTCCCCGCATGTTCAGGATATCGAGTTGCCCGGCCAGTCGCTGCTTAATTACCGGCGCGCTGTCCTGATCTGTCAGCATAGCCAGAACGGCAAACTCGTCACCACCCAGGCGGCCGATGATATCTGATTCCCGAAAAGTATTCTTGAGTACGCCGGCGGTTTCAAGCAGGGCGATATCACCCTCGGCATGGCCGAGGTTATCGTTGATCCATTTCATACCGTCCAGGTCAGCGTACAGGAGTAACATGCTGTCTTTGGCACGCCTGCTTATTTTCAGCTGCTTGGCGGCAATGGTGAGAAAACCCCTGCGGTTATACAGTCCGGTAAGCTCATCTATTAATGAAAGCGCGCGGAGCTCTTCCTCGCTGCGCTTTAAATTGCGGAACATGAGATCAAAGGGTTTTGCCAGGCCTGTCTGAATCAGCGCCTTGTAGATCAGGTAAAATGAAACGAGTATCAGCAGGTGCCCCAGCATATTCGAGAAGCCATAAACACTTGCATAGGTTGTAAACGCAATTTCAGCGGGTATACTGAGAATTATCGACCCCGCTAACAGCCCCAGTACGAAGCGGTCGAGTGCTTTCCTCTCAATAAACAGAATTATCAGGGAACCCACAAAGATAAGCGAAATGACATACTCGCTGTAAATTTTAAACGGCGTTAAACCGGCGCCTTCCACGAAGCAGGCGGGAAAGATGCCCCAGTAAAAAATTGACAGCAGCGCAAGTGCGGTCGCCGCCGCATAAATAGCAAACACCAGGGGCACATTGACTTTCCTGTTGATAAACACAGGCGCGATGAGAAAAGACAGCGCAACCATATATCTCATCACGATCCATAACTGGGTAGGCAGATCGGCATCGAAGCCCGGGAAAACGCCCATACCCTTGTAGGCAAGATTATGAAAGATATCGATAATCGCGATAAATAGAAAACTGATGCCGAGGAAGAGCACATAGTTATTGTCCTGGAAGCGGCGCGAATTCCAGGCTATGAGAAATATGCAGGATGCGACTATGATGGAAAAGATTTCAGCGAGGCTGTGAAACAAAAGGTAACTGTACAGGCTGCACCAGTATAAACCGCCGACCACGGCACACCATGCTGCTATCTGCAGAAGTACATTTACATACCTGCCGGTTATAGAAGGCCCTGAAGTGACTTCTTCCTCAGCCATGCAATCCAAATACCCCTGAATTAATACCGCAGCACCGGTTCAGTTTCAGCCCCCGCTGCGCCGGCTGTTTTATTATCTGCGCAGGCGGTCGCGGTTGCCCCACCATCCTCCGCCGTATGTGGAGAGATCGATGATGAAACCCAGGATAACCAGCGCCCAGGCAAAGGGGTTGGCCATGCCCATGTACTGGAAGACGATGACGTAGAATATGGCGGTGTAAGGGAGGAAGATAAGCCCCAGCAGCGGCATAATAAAGTTGGCGCCAAATGCCCTGGTTATCATATCTGAGAACAGCCACATGCACAGCAGTGCAAATCTGGGACCGATCAACAGGAACAACGTGACAAAGCAGCACATTTTGCCTCCTCCTTGCCTGATGTATTAACGTACTATTATTACAGATTTTGGTATTTTACGATAGTGCGCCTGCAGGAGGTTTCCGGCGGCCGGCGCAAACCTGATTTAAAAAAGCTGGTACTATACAATACAAAGAAAAAAATGTCAGCAAACTGGAAATCATCACCGTTTCTTGCACTGGCTGCGCTGGTGGGGATCACCGCGGTCTGGGGCTACACTTTTCTCATCGTACAGTCGGCCGTTGAAGTGATGCCGGTGATGGACTTTATGGCGTGGCGCTTTACGCTTGCTGCGCTGATAATGCTCATACTGCGGCCAAAATGCCTTCGCGGGATTACGCGACTTGAGCTGCTGCGCGGAACCGGCCTCGGCACCGTACTTGGACTTGGGTATATTGCCCAGACCTACGGCCTGCTCTATGCCTCAGCGGCGATTTCCGGATTCATAACCGGTATGTTCGTTGTGCTTACGCCGGTGATGGCCTGGATCATCCTCCGGCATAAAACCGACCGCAACACCTGGCTGCTGGTCGCCCTGGCCACCGTCGGAGTAGCCCTGCTCAGCCTCAGCGGCTGGTCAATCGGTATCGGCGAACTGCTCACCCTTGCTTGTGCCGTACTTTTTGCCATACATATAGTCGGCCTGGGTGAATGGTCCCCGCTTTACGACCCTTATACCTTTGCATTGCTGCAGATCGCCACCGTCGGCCTGATATCAATTGTCGCCGCCGTACCCGGCGGCATCACCCTGCCTCCCAATAGCGAAGTATGGACAACCATCGGCATCACGGCGGTATTCGCCACCGCCCTCGCCTTCATAGTGCAGACATGGGCACAATCACTGGTTTCACCGACTCGGGCCGCCATCGTGATGACGATGGAGCCGGTATTTGCCGGGCTGTTCGCGGTCGTCATCGGCGGAGAGCAACTGACTTTCAGGACCCTGCTGGGAGGCGCCTGCATCGTGGCCGCTATGCTCATCATCAACCTCAAGTCCTCGCGGAGTACCGCGCAAAACATCTGAAGCCGCGGCAGGCTGCCGCAGGCTGGCAAGTTAACCGGCATGCCATGAGAAACTGCAGGGATAAGCTTCCACATTACATGACCGGGAGACTCTAACTGCTGCCTGCCTCAAATGCAGGTGAGGATCACTATTGACAAGGGAATTCAGCGATAATATGCTACTACTAAAGCCGTAGAAGGATGGAATCAGGCCGGTACGAATTGATATGTGAATCCCGGATAATAGATAATAGCAAGTGCCAGAATCAATGATTAACTGTTGATTAAGGGAGGTAGTATGAAGCCGTCTGAGGAGAAGCGCTATGAGAAACTCAGTCCGTTTGAGCTGAAGGATAAGCTCATTAAAATCGCAGGTACGAACCATGAGCGTATGATGCTGAATGCCGGGCGGGGTAATCCAAACTGGATAGCCGTTACCCCTCGCTCAGCCTTCTATGAACTGGGTAATTTTGCTAACGAAGAAGCTTTACGCAACGTGGATTTGCCTGCCGTGGGCATGTCTCCGGCAAAAGCCGGCTCAGCGGGCAGGTTCAGACATTACCTGGGCCAGCGGCAATCCGCGCCCGGCGCAAGATTACTGCTTCAGTCGCTGGATTATATCAGGGATGTGTTCACGATAGACGAGGACGACTTTACCTACGAAATGATAGATGGCATTTTAGGCGACCATTATCCCGAGCCGGATAGGATGCTGTCGATCTGTGAAAAGGTCGTGCAAAAATACCTCGACCAGGAGATGTTCGCAGGCAGTCCTCCGCCCGGAGAATTTGACCTGTTCGCCACTGAGGGCGGCACGGCCGCCATGGACTATATCTTCACCAGCCTGATGGAGAACCATCTATTACACAAAGGGGACACCATTGCTATCGGTACGCCGATCTTCACTCCTTACATCGAGATACCCCGGCTGAATGACTATGAGTTTGTCGAGCTCGAGATAAAACAGAACGAGGATAAATACTGGCAATATCCTGAGCAGGAAATCGAGAAACTGGCCGACCCGGCCGTCAAGGCCTTCTTCCTGGTGCACCCCTCCAACCCCACATCGGTAGCCATGGATGAGTCTACGCTGAAGATTATTGCTGATCTGGTGCATACCAAACGCAAAGACCTCATCATCCTTACCGATGATGTATATGGCACCTTTGTCGACGGGTTCCGTTCTATCGCGGCCGTCGCGCCGCGCAATACCATACTCGTATATTCATTCTCCAAGTACTTCGGCGCCACAGGCTGGAGGCTCGGGGTCATAGGTATCCACCAGGACAATGCCTTCGATAAAATGATAGCAGCGCTGCCCGCGGAAAAACGGGCCGGTTTGCGCCAGCGTTACAGCACGGTGGTGCTTGAACCCGATAAAATGAAGCTGATAGACCGCATGGTGGCAGATAGCAGGTCGGTGGCTCTGCACCACACCGCCGGGTTATCAACCCCTCAGCAGGTGATGATGGCGCTGTTTTCACTCTACTGCCTGCTGGACAGGGAAAATGTCTACAAAAGAGTGGCTCAATATATAGTTGCGCACAGGTTTTCAACCCTTTATGACTCTCTGGGAATTCCGGCTCCGGAGAACAAATACGATGCTCATTACTATACCACCATAGATGTGCCTGCCCTGGCCAGACAACGCTACGGCGAGGAATTCACCCGTTACCTGGTTAAAAAACACCAGCCCATAGATTTTGTTGTCAGACTGGCTGAGGATAAATCCATCGTGTTAATGGATGGCGGTGGATTCGACGCCCCTGAAATGTCGGTAAGGGTGTCGCTGGCCAACCTTCCCAACGCCACTTATTCGGCCATCGGAAAAGGGATCAGCGAGCTTCTCGATGAGTACTATAACCAGTGGCGGCAATCGAAGCAAAAGTGATGGTCTTCTTACACTAATAAAAGCAGGGGGTGTATGCCGTGGAACTTATCGTCAATATCTGCCGCAATAATCCTCAGATCGTCCTGTTCCTGGCCATGGCCGTCGGCTATGCTGTGGGCAAGATCAAGTTTTTCGGTATAAGCCTGGGGGCCACAACATGCACCCTGCTGGCCGCGCTGGCGCTGGGGCAAATGAACGTTGAAGTGTCCCCGCTGTTAAAAACAGTGAGCTTTGCGCTGTTTATGTTTGCCATCGGTTACAGGGTGGGGCCGCAGTTTTTCGGCGCGCTGAAAAAAGACGGCCTTAATTATCTCTGGATATCACTCATCGTATGCTTTGCGGGGCTGGCGGCCGCAATCTTTCTCGGTAAGCTGATGGGTTTCGACCAGGGTACCACGGCCGGCCTGTTCGCCGGCTCGATGACCCAGTCGGCCGCCATCGGTACAGCCGAAGGCGCCATTGCCCAGCTGCCCATCAGTGAAGCGCAGAAAACCCTGCTCGATACCAATGTGGCCGTGGCCTACGCCATTACCTACATCTTTGGAACAGCCGGTACCATAGTGTTCCTTAAAATGGTGCCCCGCATGCTGCGTATAGATTTGAAGCAGGAGGCCCGGAAGCTGGAAGAGAAGATGAACGGGGGCGCTGCCGCGGCTGATAAACCGGAGCTGTTCTCCTGGTCCAGGCAGCTTGAGCTGCGCGCTTACCGAATACCGGCAAAGGGCACGTCCGCTAAAACAGTCAGACAGCTGGAATCGTTATTCCCCGAGCGGGTTTATGTAACCAGGATCAAGCGTAACAGCGAGGTCATCAAAGTGGATCCTGATACGGCCATCCAGGCCAATGACCTGATCGCGCTATCGGGCAATGCCAGATCGCTGCTGGCAGCCCCGGGCCTGATAGGCCCGGAGGTTGATATTGCCGATATTACGGAAGTCATGGGCGAGGTACTGGAGGTCTGCATACTGAACAAGAAGGTTGTTGGCCACACGCTGGGCGAACTCAGCAAGAATAAGCTGGCGCACGGCATCTTCCTGAGCAAGGTAACACGCCAGGGACATGAAATTCCGATAACGCGCGATACGGAAATACACAAGTGCGACGTCTTCCAGCTGATCGGCGTGAGGGAGGATGTGGAGAGGGTGGTCGGCTACCTCGGCTATCCCGAACGGCCGACCAATATCACCGACCTGGTCATGGTGGGCCTGGGCATAGTGCTGGGCACATTGATGGGGCTGCTCGTGTTACACGTGGGTAACCTGCCGATAACGCTGGGAGTGGGCGGGGGCGTGCTGGTATCGGGACTGGTCTTTGGCTGGCTGCGCTCAGTACACCCGACCTTCGGACAGATTCCAGCGGGGGCGCAATGGCTGCTTTCCGACCTGGGGCTCAACCTGTTCATCGCCTGTGTCGGGGTATCTGCCGCCGTACAGGCGGTCCAGGCCTTCGAGACCACCGGCCTGAGTGTATTCCTGGCGGGCGTGGTATTATCCCTGCTGCCGATCATACTCGGCCTGCTTTTCGGCCGATACCTGCTGAAAATGAACATCGTACTGCTGCTGGGAGCGGTCGCCGGAGCAAGGGTGATAACGGCTGCACTCAACACACTGCAGGAAGACGCCGAGAGCACTGCTCCTGCCCTTGGCTACGCAGTGCCATACGCCTTCAGCAATGTGCTCCTTACTGTGTTTGGCAGCGTAATCATAAGCGTAATGACCTGAGAAAGGCCGGGGTAGGCCGACCGGTAAATCTGGAAATTGCGCAAATTTACAGCAGATCAAGTGCATTCCTACCGGCCATGACTGATTAAAGCAAATGGGGCAGCCCTGCAATTACCGGGCTTTATTTTTCTTCAGGCCGCCGATAAAGATATCGATCAATGTTTCCACCACCTTGTCGTCCGAAAAGGGCAGCGGCGGGCCGGTGATTGCTACAGACTTATCAGCGATATGCATAAAAACCGCATCGATGAAAAGCCGCGCCGCGATCTCGGAATTGGTTTTAACAAACACGCCCTCGTCAATTCTTTTTTGAATGTAATCTGTAATCAGCGTAATCATTAGAGGCTCGGTTTCATCCGATCTGGTTAGCTCCCAGAAGTGGCCGCCTTCGATCGAGCTGAAAATGGCCAGCTTCATTATCCTGGGATCTTCGCGATTGTGCTTGATGAAATGCAAAGCAAGCGTGCGAAAGAAGCCGGCATCATCGTCTGTTTTTTTCAACTGTTTTACAAGTTCACCACTGACCGGATGCGCATGAAACAATTTGGCCAGCGCCGCCCGTATCAGCGCGTCCTTGGTCTTGAAATGCTGGAATATAAGCGTCTCACTGATGCCGGCAGCCTCGGCAATTTCACGTGTCCGTGTGCCGGCAAAGCCCTTCTGAGCAAAGATAGTCAGGGCGATATCAATAATCTGCGCCTTTCTGTCTACGCCACTGAGACGCTCCCTGTCCTGCTTCTCCGATTGCATAATCCACCTGATATTAGTAATTACTTACTAATAATATACTGGAAATTACAACATTGTCAAGTAATTTAAAAAGCCGGCTATTCCCATTTCTGATTGCGAATTTTCGTTATGCCTATCCATCTCGGGGTTATATTCATATATTCAATGTAGGCGTGGCCGAATTTCCGGCAGCAATACTTTTCTTCATCAATCATCTGCAGCCGCTGCAGGAAAAAGGTTATCACCGTGATGAGCAGAAATAGCCAGGAAGCGGCGGCGATGCTGACTGCCAGGTAGACAAGGATCATGGAAAGGTACATCGGGTGCCGGGAAAAGCGGTAAATGCCTGTAGTAAACGGCGTATCGGGCGCCGTCCGCACGACGATTAATGTCGCCCATACAAGAATCAACAACCCGATAACAAATACTCCCAGCCCAACGTAAAACCACGCCGTTCCCATCTTCAGCGGCAAAAAGATGGAATACAGGGTGGCGCCTATCCAGAAGATCTGCGTTACCCAGCCCGACATTCTCCCCCTCAGGTCCTGTTTAAATTCGGCAGGATGGCTGGTCCTCTCGCCGATTTGTCCGGGTAACACGAGCACGGCAATCCATTGCAGAGGATAAATCACCATAAACAACCAGGCGTTGCATACACCTATCTCGAACGATGGCATGAGTGACATGATTGATTATTATACCCTTTTCACGCTATCAATATTCAAGCAAAGGCAACAGGCGCATATCAAGAGAGTTTCATAATTTGCACATCCCCATTTAATATGCAATAATTAAGCCAGCTTAATTAGGCTGGCCTGATTATTTGGAGATATTAAGATGGAAAGCGAACGGATAGAGGAATACCTGGAGGCTATATACAAGAGGCAGGGCAGGGAAACCCCGGTTTCCACTTCGTCCCTGGCGGCTGACCTGAGGGTATCACAGCCTGCGGTCACAGATATGCTGCGTACGCTGGAAAACAAAGGCCTGATCGACTACAAGTCGAGGAGGGGAGCAGCACTCACAAGTACAGGTGAAAAGATGGCGCTGGCAGTAATAAGACGTCACCGGCTGTGGGAGAGGTTCCTTACGGATGTGCTGGGCATGAAGTGGGACAAAGTTCACGCAGAAGCCTGCCGACTGGAGCATGCAACCTCACCCGACATGGAAAAAGGGTTATCCGGCATACTCAGCGGCATCGATACCTGCCCGCACGGGCACTCCATACCGGATGAAAAGGGCAATATCAAGCCGGAAAAAACCACGCTGCTATCTGAGTTTCGCCCGCCGCAAAAGGTACGCATACTGGCGATCAGGAATGAGGACCCCCGGGTATTGAGAGGTATTGAGAAGTTGGGGCTGCGGCCGGGCGTGGTTGTCAGCGTATTGAAAAAAAACAGGGACGGCTCGCTGGATATCGAATTGCAAAATGAAAAAATTACGCTGGACAATGCGACATCCTCTGTGCTGACAGCTGAGCCGGTGCCCGTGATATCACCTCCCATCGACGAAGCCGAAATTGCCCTGGGCGAGCTGCCGCCCGGTGAATTTGCGGTGATTAAGGTCTGCGGGGGCGGGCGAGGGTCCCTGGGAAGGTGCCTGTCGCTGGGCTTCACCCCGGGCAGCATCATTAAAATGGTAGAAAATTATCACCGCGGCCCCGTGCTGGTAAGGGTGCATGATACCGAGGTGGCAATCGGCAGGCAGCTCGCTGAAAAAATATCGGTAGTGCGAAAGGCGGCCTCATGAGCGAAAGCACGAAAACAAGGGAAATTACAGTCGCCCTGGCCGGCGCGCCCAACGTGGGTAAAAGCACCATTTTCAACCTGTTGACCGGCCTATCTCAGCATGTCGGTAACTGGCCGGGCAAAACAGTTGAACACAAAACCGGTGTATTTCGCCAGGGCGAGCTGACGATGAACATCATCGATCTGCCCGGCACTTACAGCCTTACCGCCAATTCGGTAGAGGAACAGATAGCCCGGGACTACCTGGTACATGAAAACCCCGATGTTGTGGTGGCTGTCCTCAATGCGGCCAGCCTGGAACGAAATCTGTACCTGGTAGCTGAGCTCATAGAGCTTGCCCCGCGCCTGGTAATCGCCCTGAACATGCTTGACGTGGCCGAGCAACAGGGTATGAAAATCGATTCCGAAGCTTTATCACGGACGCTGAATATACCGGTCGTACCGATCGTAGCCCGCGCCAACCGGGGCCTCCGCGAACTGGTTACCCAGGTCGAACAGGAGTGCAACACGGCCGCCGGCCTGCGCAATGTAAAGCACATCGAGTACGGCAGCGAGATAACGGACGTGATAGACCACGTGGACAGGCTGCTTGAAGACGGCATAACCGCCCGGTACCCGAAACACTGGACGGCCATGAAGCTGCTCGAGGGCGACGAGCAGATCAACAAGTTGATCAAGGCGCGCATGCCGGCGGAACGATGGCCCGCGCTCGACTCTTATTTAAGAGAACACGAGTCGGCGGCCGTCACCATAGCCACGCTTCGCTATGAGTGGGTTGAGAGGATGATGGCCGTGGCGCAGCAAAAACGCCGCGTTGGCCAGGTATCGCTGACGGAAAAAATCGACCGCGCCGCCACGCATCCCGTATTAGGCATCTTCATGCTTATAGCCATCCTGGGAGCCATGTACTGGCTGGTCTTCAGTATCGGCGTCCCTGTACAGCAATTCCTCGATGTCAATTTGATTGAGAGGACGCGGGATTTTATATACACACTTTCATATATGCCGCAATGGCTACAGGGCTTTCTGGCCGACGGCGTCCTGAGCGGCGCCGGGACGGTGCTCACGTTTATCCCCATACTTTTCTTCTTCTTTGCAGCATGGGCTTTCCTGGAAGATACCGGCTATACATCGCGGGCCGCTTTCGTGACCGACAGGTTTATGCACGCGCTCGGGCTGCACGGCAAGTCATGCCTGCCGCTGGTGCTGGGCTTCGGCTGCAACGTGCCCGCGATCTTCGGAACACGCATTATAGACTCGCCGCGCGCGCGCCTGCTCACAATACTGCTGACACCTCTCGTACCCTGCACGGGCAGAATGGCCGTAATAGCCATCATTGCCGCCGCATTCTTCGGCAGCGCAGCAGTACTGATATCAATCGGGATGATCATACTCAGTTTATTAATCCTGGCTATAGTCGGCCTGATACTCAACAGGTTCGTTATACGCGGGAAGAGCAGCGCATTGATCATGGAATTACCGCTTTATCATGTGCCCGATCTTAAACTCATCGGCATGGTCACCTGGCAGAACATACTGGCTTTTATAAAGCGCGCCGGCACCGTGATACTTGCCGTTTCCATCCTGGTATGGCTGCTGTCCGTAATCCCTAACGGGAATATCAACAACAGCATACTGTCGGATATCGGAAGATGGCTCGAGCCTTTGGGGCGATTGATGGGACTCAACTGGCAGATGATGGTAGCGCTGCTATCCAGCTTCGTGGCGAAGGAAAACACCATCGCCACCCTGGGCGTAATGCTGAGCGGCAGCAGCGGCGATTTTACTCAGCAACTGAAAGCGATTTTGACCCCGGCTGCAGCGGTAGCTTTCCTGGTGGTCCAGGTGCTGTTCATACCGTGCGTGGCTACAATTGCCGCCATCCGGCAGGAGACCGGAGGCTGGAAATGGCCGGCACTCGTACTTGTTTTTCAAATGGTTTTGGCTTTTGCCGTAGCCATACCGGTATACCAGGTGTTGAGGCTGTTCCCGGGACTGTTTTTCTCATTTTGCACCGTTCTACCCTCTTAGCAACCCGCCCATCATAACAGCAGGCGGTAAATTCGATTACTTGACAACTATCGATAAAGTTGTCTACAATATATCAAGATATATCGTGATAATACTATATATATCGGAAAATATACGAGGTAGCAGATATGTTTAGAGACCGTTTTTTTGGACGTGAGCGATTTTTCCGGGGCTTCGGGCATGAGAGTCCTTTCGGCAAGGGGGACCTGAAATATGTGATCCTTGATTTACTCAGAGACAAGCCCAGGTACGGCTATGAAGTCATACGCGCCCTTGAGGAGCGCTCACATGGATTTTATACGCCGAGCCCCGGTGTAGTCTACCCAACATTACAGATGCTTGAGGAGACGGGCCTTGCAAGCGCTGCGGAGCGAGACGGGAAAAAAATTTACACCATAACTGAAGAAGGCCGTAAATTTTTAACCGAGCAAAAAGACTTCACCGACAAGGTCAAACACCATATGAGGCATCACTGGAATCCCGAGAATATTGCTGTTTTCACTCAGTTGATGTACGAGTTCGGTGAACTGGCAAGGGTTGTGCACTACCGGGCACGCCATATTGCTCCCGATAAAATGCAGCGCATACGTGAGGTGGTCTCACGTGCTTCGGCGGAGATCAAGGCCATATTGGAAGAATAACGTGTGGAGGCATATGACAGTGTCAGGGCAAAATGAAATCCACATAGAGTTTGATGAGGTAACTAATGATTATTATGTTGTCTGGGAACCCATAGCCATGGGGGCAGGTAAAACGAGGCAAGAGGCCCTGGATGACCTGAGGCAGGCGGCACATTTCGGCATAGATACATTCATCGATTTGAAGTTGAAGGATAT
>Ga0163209_1001062_pt1 | contig 12095 bp, 12 predicted proteins | sample Kivu_160m_FD_113538 | JGI IMG/M metagenome (GOLD analysis project Ga0163209, IMG submission 113538) | Freshwater microbial communities from Lake Kivu, Western Province, Rwanda to study Microbial Dark Matter (Phase II) - Kivu_160m | ecosystem: Environmental > Aquatic > Freshwater > Lake ... | reverse complement strand
CCGTGGAGGGGAAATTAGAGGGGGAGGAGTTCTCCCTGCAGTGCCTCTGCGACGGCCGGACGGTCGTGGCGACCCCCCCCGTTCAGGATCACAAGCGGCGCTTCGTCGACGACCGCGGACCGAATACGGGCGGAATGGGTTCCTATTCGGCCGCCGACCATCTCCTCCCCTTCCTGGACGCCGCTGCCGTCGCCGAAGGGCTCGCCATCACCCGGAAGGTCGCCGAGGCGATCCGCCGGGAGACGGGCGCCCCCTACAAGGGGATCATGTACGGCGGTTTCATCATCACCCGTTCCGGGGTAAAACTGATCGAATACAACGCCCGCTTCGGAGACCCCGAGGCGATGAACATCCTTCCCCTTCTCCGGACCGATTTCATCGACGTCTGCCTGGCGATCATCGACGGCGGGCTCGACCACATGGATATTGTATTTGAAAAAAAGGCGACGGTGTGCAAGTATGTCGTCCCGAAAGGCTACGGCCTCCCCCAGAATCACCCCGAGGCCGCCTCCACATCCTCCCGGATCGAGATCGGTGATGCGCACGAGGCGCGGCTCTACTATTCATCGATCGACCAGCGGCCAGACGGGCTTTACATGACCTCTTCACGTGCGATCGGCGTGGTCGGAATCGCCGACGGACTGGACGAGGCGGAGAGAATCGCCGAAAGGGCCGTCAGCGCCATCCGGGGTTCCGTGGACCACCGGCCGGATATCGGCACCGACCTGCTCATCCGGAAGCGGGTTCAACACATGAAGATGCTCAAAGCAGAACCAATATAACAGGGGGGCAACATGCAACGGAATGACATCAAGAGGGTGCTGATCAGCGTGACGGACAAGAAGGGAATCGTCGAATTCGCCCAGGGGCTCCAGGCCTTTGGCGTGGAGATCCTCTCCACGGGCGGAACGGCGGCGCAGTTGCGGAAAAGCGGGGTACCGGTCATCGACGTGTCGGACTACACCGGCTTTCCGGAGATGATGGACGGGAGACTGAAAACCCTCCATCCGAAGATCCACGGCGGTCTTCTCGCCCTGCGGGACAACGAGGGACATATGAACGCCCTCCGGGAACACGGGATCAACCTGATCGACATGGTCGTCATCAACCTCTACCGCTTCGAGGACACGGTCGCCAAGGAGGGCTGCACGCTGGAGCACGCCATCGAAAACATCGACATCGGCGGCCCCACGATGCTCCGCGCGGCCTCCAAGAACTACCGCTTCGTAACCGTCGTAACCGATCCGGAGGATTACCCGAAGATTCTCGCGGAGATGAAAGAGACAGCGGGAAAAATCTCCGAGGCGACCAATTTCGAGCTGGCCAAAAAAACCTTCCAGCTTACCGCCCGCTATGACGGCGCCATCTCCAACTACCTCGGCCTGCTCACCGCCGGAAGCCCGGAAAAGCGGGAATTCCCCGACACCTTCTCCTGCCAGTTCTCCAAGGCGCAGGATCTCCGCTATGGGGAGAATCCCCATCAGAAGGCCGCCTTCTACCGGGAGAAAGACCCGCAGCTTTCCGCCCTCTCCAACGCGCGGCAGATCCAGGGGAAAGAGCTCTCCTACAACAACATCATGGACAGCGACGCCGCCTGGCAGGTCGTCTCCGACTTCCCTCTCCCCGGCGTCGTCATCATCAAGCACGCAAACCCCTGCGGCGCGGCCACGTCCGACGGCGACATGGCGGAGGCCTTCCGGAAGGCGCTGGCCGGCGACCCGGTTTCAGCCTTCGGCGGCATCGTCGCCCTGAACCGCCCCGTGGACAAAAAAACGGCGGAGGAACTGGTCAAGACCTTCTTTGAGGTGATCCTCGCCCCGGGCTTCGCGGCGGATGCGGTGGCGCTCTTGGGCGCCAGGAAGAACGTCCGGGTCCTCGAAATCCCGGCTTCGTGCGGTAAACGATCCGCCGGTTACGATTTCCGGCGGGTGATGGGCGGTCTCCTCGTCCAGGACCGGGACATGGTCGACTTCGACATCCGCAAGGCGAAGGTCGTCACCAAACGGGCCCCGACGGAGGCCGAATACCAGGCGCTCGACTTTGCCTGGCGGTTGGTCAAGCACGTGAAATCGAATGCTATAGTCTATACTACGAAGGATCAGCTTGTCGGCATGGGGGCGGGCCAGACGAGCCGGGTGGATTCGGTGAAGATCGCCAAGATGAAGGCGGTCCTCCCGACGGCGGGGTGCGTCCTCGGATCAGACGCCTTTTTCCCGTTCCGGGACGGGCTCGACATGGCCGCCGAGGCCGGAATCACCGCGGTCATCGAGCCGGGCGGTTCGATCAAGGATGAGGAGGTCATCCAGGCAGCGGACGAGCAAGGCATCGCGATGATCTTTACGGGGGTCCGCCATTTCAAACACTGATAGCTCCGTAATAAGTCCGGAATCCCCCCTCAAGCGGAGAGTCGGGGTGATAAAATCCCCCCCCTATGGAGAGGGTTAGGGTCTCGTGCCCTTTCGGGTAGGGGGTGGGGTTTATGCGGTCGTTACAGCCCTTTTCACCCACGGAAATGAACCGATAACGATTAAATAAGGAGTTGCAAGCGTATGCAGGAAAAGGCAGGGGTTGTCGTCAGCGTCGTCATGGGGAGCGATTCCGATCTCCAGGTCATGGAAGAGGCCGTCAAGATCCTGGAGGTCTTCGCGATCCCCCATGAACTCTTTCTGACCTCCGCCCACCGGACCCCGGAGCGGACGGCGCAGTTCGCCCGCGGGGCGGCCAAGCGGGGGGTCCGGGTGATCATCGTCGGCGCCGGCGCCGCCGCCCACCTGGCCGGGGTAATCGCGTCCCAGACACTGCTGCCGGTGATCGGGGTGCCCATCGACGCCACGTCGCTCCAGGGACTGGACGCCCTCCTCGCCACGGTCCAGATGCCGGAGGGGATCCCCGTCGCGACGATGTCTATCGGCAAGGCGGGGGCGAAGAATGCCGCCCTGCTCGCCGTCCGGATCCTGGCCCTGGAGGAGCCCGATCTTCCCAAGAAGCTCCAGGCCTACGTCCGGAAGATGGCCCAGGAGGTCGAACGGAAGCACGAAAACCTGAAGAGATGATATGACGCTCTGCCTGAAGATCGATCCCGGGAAACCCGATGAGGAAAAACTCGCAGAGGCCGTCCGGGTCCTGCGCGAAGGGGGCATCGTCGCCTTTCCGACGGAGACCTTCTACGGCCTTGGGGCCGACGCGCGAAACGAAGCGGCCGTGGAGAAGATATTCCGGATCAAGGGACGGAACTTCCGGAATCCCATTTCGGTGATCGTCGCAAACGACCGCGAGGTGATCCTTCTCGTGGAGGAGATCCCGGCGGCGGCAAAGATCCTCATGCAGACCTTCTGGCCGGGCCCGCTCACCCTGATCTTCCGGGCCGCTCCCTCGGTTTCATCCCGCCTCACGGGCGGCACGGGAAAGATCGGCATTCGCATCTCCAGCCATCCCATTGCAAGGTTTCTTGCCGCGGGTCTCGCCGGTCCGTTGACGGCAACAAGCGCCAACCCCTCGGGTGGTCCGGAATGTTCCTCGGCCGATGCGGTCATCCGCGCCCTGGGCGATCTTCCCGATGCGGTGATCGACGGAGGAGCGACACCGGAGGGTGCGGGTTCGACGATCCTCGACGTCACCGTCTTTCCGCCCCGCATCCTCCGCGAGGGCGCCATCTCCTGCAGCTTCATCTTGAATGCCCTGCCCCCGACGGAAGGATGACCTTCTCGTGAAATCTTCATCATCTATCTATATCCCACTTCCCCCTGTAAAAATTGGGCGGTGCCTTCTCTCGCACCGCCCCTTGCAAAAGTAAAAAAGCACTATTCGTCATCGCGGGAAGGGTAGCGACGCGGCGATCTCAGGACCCGATATTGGTTTACACCGTGCTTCTCTCGATGCTCCGGTTCATCGCCATGGCGCTAGGCACGCTCACTTCCCTTCCGTCGCCTTCATCTGCCGGAACTTTTCCTGGATCTCCTTTACCTTCGCGGGATTTTTCAGCAGATCGTACGCCGTGAGCGCCACGGCCTTGGCTACCTGAATCGTGGCCGGCCACCCTACCTCGGGCACAGTGTACTTGAGCATCTCATCCGAATGCAATGCCACGCCCTTGGGCGCCACCTTGAACATAATGTTGACCGTGGGGTAGGCGTGGCCGATGTTGCCCAGGTCGGACGAGCCCATCGGTGTGCCCTTGACGATCTCCTCCTCCTTCACACCGGCAGCCTTGATGTTCTTGACAACCAGGGCGAGGTATTCCGGGACCATGATGGGCGAGAGCAGGGCCGTGCGCGGCGGTTTGTATTCCATCGTTGCGCCTTCGGCCATGGCCGCCGCCTTGGCGCAGTTGATCAGTTTGGCGTAAGCGTCTTCCATGGTTGCCGTATCCAGGGCGCGGGCGGCGAATTCCGCCTCGGCCAGGGCCGGCACCACATTGACCGCTTCGCCGCCCTTCTTGATGATGCCGTGGATACGCACGTCCTGGCGCAGATGCTGGCGCAGGGCGTTGATATTATTGAAGGTCTGAATGGCAGCGTCCAGGGCGTTAATGCCCTGTTCCGGCGCGGCGGCTGCATGGGCGGCCTTTCCTTTAAAGACGAATGTGGCCCGCTTCATGGCCAGAAGTGGCTTGTCTACGCTCCAGACATCGCCGGGATGGGTGATGAGAACCACGTCTGTGCCGTCGAAGTGCTTGCCCTCCAACAAGGCGATCTTGCCCCCGCCAAGGGAACCGCGCTCTTCGTCCGGAGTGCCGATGACCAGCAGGCGGCCCGGCGTGTCCTTCATGAGCTTGGCCAGACCTGCCACGGCCAGGAGCCCTGAAGTGGAGATGAGATTGTGCCCGCAGGAATGGCCGTTGGGCAGGGCATCGTACTCCAGCATGATAGTAATCGTCGGTCCGGGACCCTTGCCGGCGAGTTCCGCGCGAAACGCCGTCCTGGCCATGCCGCCCTTGACGAGATCGTCGGGCACCTTCAGGTCGCCTTCGACCTTGAATCCGAGCTTGCGGAGTTCCTCCATCAGGAGCTGGGAACTCTTGAACTCCTGCTGCCCCAGCTCCTTGTAATCGAAGATTTTCTGTGAAACCGCCTTGCAGTTCCCCGCCTGCTCGTCGATTGCCGTAAGCAGTTGCTTTTCGTCCGCCACGGCGGTGGCTGCCCACAGAAACGTCAGAATCACCGAAAATAGGACGATCCCCAGACCATTGAATCTTGTCTTGCGCATGATTTCCCTCCTTGTTATTATGCGTTGGTATTGCTGTCCAAGCCCCTTTGGCCATCGGAATGTCACACCCATTCCCTCGATGACAAAGGGCTTCCTCACATAGGCGTCTCAACCAAGGTCCTGGCCGCAATAGGCGTACAGGATATTCCGGATATTGATGCAAGGGCTTCCCCGGCAAGATCCCCCACGGTCCTGGTTTCAAGCTTTCCTTTATCGTAAAGGAGGACTCCCGAGGAATCGTTTTTCAGGACCGTAAGCTTCCCTTTTGCCCCTTCAACTTGCAGGATACCCAAGGCGCGCGCAGCGAGTCCCCGCACCCCCGGGTCTTCCGAATCCAGATAGGGTAAAAGGTAAGCAGGAGCCTCCCATTTTTCGAGGAGATCAGGCCTTGCCTCGGCAAGACGGCCGATGCCCCATATGAGGCCCCGTTGCAGAGGAGTAAGTTTCAAATAAGAGCCATCTTCCCGCATATAGGCAACCAGAATATGTGCATATTCCTCCGCGAGCCCGTCATGGTTGGCCAGGATCTCCGCCATGGCTTCCGGGACCCCCCAGCCTATGTTTCCCGACTCATCATTCAAGCTCCACATCAGCCGGCGCATGATGTTGCGAGCGGCCTCCATGTCCTTCTCCGCCAACACCGCCATAACCACGCCGAGAGCGGATACGGCATGCCACTTGACGTTGCCGCCCGCATGGGAAAGGCCGGCAATGAGGGGAGAGACCGCTTGACGGGGCGGAAATCGCCGCACCTCGGCCAGGACCGCATCGAGCGGTTCCGTCTTCAGCCGGGAGATGATCCTTCTCTTGAAATCCGAAGCGGTCATACGCTTTAACCCATTTTAAAATTGAAATCGGAGAGCCTGCATCCTGAATGTATAAGATACTTTCCCGTTTAATGCATTGCTTTTTGGTAATGGGAAGTGTAAGCATAATGATGTTGCGTGTCAATGGATAATGATGGGGGGAGTGCGAATGCAAAATCGGATGAAGCGCTATGAAACCCGTTTGCATTGAAGTGGTCAGCAACCTTTTCACCTCGCTCGGCCACTGCCGGCATTGCGACCTGCTGTTTCAGGAAAGCGGTCTCGGTCCGACGGTGCGCGAGGAAGACAGCGACGCGTATCCGCCGCAGTTTCACGAGGAATGGAAAAAGCTTCGGGAGATCCTGCGGGAACTCAGACGGCTTTATCGTCACCGGATCGTCATTCTCCTGGTCGACTCCGACTCGCCCCTCGGCCTTTACAAGGCGCTGAGGCACCGGTTCCGGACGTGCCCGACCTTCATTCTGGATAAGAAGGATGTCTATACGGGCTGGGATCTCAAGGAAATCGAGAGTTTGCTGGATGCGCGCATACAAAAGTGGCGAAAAACCGCTGCCCCGTCCTGAAGGATTCTCCGGCAAATCAATATTTAGTTTTTCCCTTCATGAATGTGCCGTTATAGAATTGGCCTGCACCGGTGATCATCAGGGAAGACGGTCGACGCCCGCCGGGATCACTGTCGTCTTGACCGCCCCGGCCTGTTCCTGACTGAAGACGATCATGAAGGGGATCTCGCCGTTCGGTGCGATCCGCTCATTGGAGACGTCGCTCCCCTGGGGGATGGAAAGTTCCCTCTGAATCTCGGCCTCCGCCATGGCGCCTAACTCCGCATCCGTCAGGAGATTTCCGCAGGAGACGATCTTCTCCCCGAGAACGACGTCATAGGCATCGGCGATGACCAGACGGACCCGGATCCTCGCCAGGGGATAGGGTGCCTGGTTGATGGCAACCCCCTCGATGACGCGAAGGTTCCCCGTGAGGAGATTCGCTACGGAACGCTGACGGACGTCCTTGATGCGCACCGGCGCCAGGACCGTCCCGCCGCTTTTCATTTCCGTGCCGACGAGATTTTCGAGGACGGGCACCCCCCGCAGCCATGGAGACACCCACACCAGCACCTGGGTCCGGACCTCCGGGAAGAGATAGAGATAAACCGTTCCCGCAACGATCACCATAAAAACCACCAGGGCGATCAGCTTCAGGAGCATCCGACCCCATCGCTTCCGCCCCGTCCCGCCCTCCGTGGCCTCCTCTTCCCCATCTGCGGCTTCTTCCTCTTTTTCCACGCCGGAGGCCGGACCACCGAGGGGTTCCTTCCCCAGATCCTCCTCCAGTCCTTCGAGCAAGGGTTCCTTCTCGAACTCAACCGCCGGCGTTTGTTCCGCACCGGCTTTTGACTGCAGAGGGATTTCCACCTTCACCTCGGTCGGTATCGGACCTTCTTCCACAGCGGGAAAGCGATCGTCCGGGGTGCGTCTGGCATCACTGATCCTTACGGAGGGGATCTCCAATTCCGCTGCGGGGAAATCACCGGCGGGCCTCTCCTGAAAGAAGACATGCTGGCAACGGCTGCACCGCACCCAGACGCCATCCCCTTCCATTAAATTCTCGTCAAACCGGAACCGCGTTTCACACTTCCGACACTGGATAATCATACGCCCTCCCTCTCAGACGATGTCCCAAGCACGCGAACATCCGGAAGAAAACGAAATTTCTCATTATAATCGAGTCCATATCCGACCACGAAACAGTCCGGGATGGGAAAACCCACATAGTCCGCCGTGAAGGGGACCCGTCTCCTCTCCCGCTTGTCGAGAAAGGCGCAGACCCTGAGCGAGGCCGGCTGCCGCTTCCGCAGAATCTCCACCAGACGGGAAAGGGTGAGGCCGGTATCGATGATATCCTCCACGATGAGGACATCGCGTCCCGCAATCGGCGTCTCCAGATCCTTGCCGATCCGGATCTCTCCCGAGCTGACGGATCCCTCGCCGTAGCTGGCCAGTCGGACGAAATCGACCCGGCACGGGACGTCGAGCGCACGAATCAGATCGGCCATGAAAATAAAGGCGCCGTTGAGGATGCCGACGATCAGCGGTTCCCTTCCTTCGTAATCCCGGGAGATCTGTCCGGCGAGCTCCCTGACCCTCCGGTCGATGACCTCCTTCGGAAAAAGGATCTCTGTCGCCGCCTCTTTCATCCTAAGCACCAGGAGAAAAACGTTGCCGCCCATTTTTTCGCGGGGACACGATGCGGCATCATGTCCCCGTCGGTCCCATTGATCAATGCGTCACCCTCCCGGAGAAACTTTCCCGCTGCTGTTTCATCGGACCCATTGTCAGCGGTCCGAAAAGAAAGCAGTCACCCGGCCGCACACTAAACGACGCCGGGCGACCTGTCAACGAAAATCACGAGAATCAGGATAGAGGAACAAGATTGCAGATCCAGGGTAAAGATGATAATAAAGGCAAGGAGATCGAGACAAATCCCTGCCGATACCGGGAATTCCTGAAAGAGAATTGACGGCATCGTAAAAAGTCCGGATGCTGCGTTGCGCTTCATCCTTCGTCATTGCGGCGTACGACACAGTACGCCTCATTCCTCAGGATTCGCGCGCCTTGCCTGCAGCCTTTTTACGAAGCCGTCCCATTTTCACGGCTTTTAGGACTTTTTACGAGGTCATCAGAATTGAACATGACCGATCCGTCCGCAGAAAACCCCGGCGAGCTCTTTCTCGCCGTCGAAAGACCCAGCCGCTACACCGGGGGCGAGGTCAACGCCGTCCGGAAGGACCCGGGGAGCTGCCGCCTCCGCTTCGCCCTTGCCTTCCCCGACACCTATGAGGTCGGGATGTCCCACCTCGGATTCCAGATCCTCTATGCTATCCTGAACGGCCTGCCGGAGGTCGCCTGCGAGCGCTGCTACGCCCCCTGGCCGGACATGGAGGGGGAGCTGCGCCGCCGCCGGCTGCCTCTCTGCTCCCTGGAGTCGCAGCGGCCGCTCCAAGCCTTCAACATCGTCGGCTTCTCCCTTCAGTATGAGCTCTCCTACACGAACGTTCTCATGATGCTCGACCTGGGAGGGATTCCGCTCCGCCGCGAGGAGCGGGATGAGGCGCACCCCCTGATCATCGCCGGCGGTCCTTCCGCCTTCAACCCCGCTCCGATGAGCGCCTTCATCGACGCCTTCGTGATCGGCGAGGGAGAAGAGGTGGTCACGGAGATCGCCGCCGCCGTGATGAACACCTCGCGGGGCGGGACGAGGCGGGAACAGCTCGAGGCCCTGGCCGCGCTCCGCGGGGTGTACGTTCCGGCCATCCATACCGGCAATGAAAGAATCGGAAAGCGGATCATCCCCGATCCGGACGCCTGGCGCCAGCCCCTCTGCCCCGTCGTCCCTCTGATGAAGACGATCCACGACAGGGTAACCCTGGAGATCGCCAGGGGCTGCACGCGAGGTTGCCGCTTCTGCCAGGCGGGGATGGTCTGGCGGCCGGTCCGCGAACGGACGCCCGCCGTCCTCGAGGAAATGGCCGAGGCGATGCTTCGGGCGACGGGGCACGACGAGATCTCCCTCCTCTCCTTGAGTTCCGGCGACTACTCCCGGATCGAGCCCCTGCTCACGACGCTCATGGACCGTTATTACGCCCGGCGGGTCGCCCTCGCACTCCCGTCGCTCCGCGCCGAGACCCTCACGCCCCAGTTGATCGAAGCGATCCGGCGGGTCCGGAAGACAAGCTTCACCCTCGCCCCCGAGGCTGGAACACAGCGCCTCCGCGACGTGATCAACAAGGGGAATACGGAAAAGGAACTCCTCGCCACGACGGAGCGGGTCTTTGCGGCCGGCTGGAAGGCGGTGAAACTCTACTTCATGCTCGGCCTTCCCGGCGAGCGGAAGGAGGACCTGGAGGGGATCGCCGAACTCGCCCATCGCGTCATCCGGACGGCAAAGAACCGGGGTCAGGTCACGGTCAGCCTTTCAACCTTCGTTCCCAAGCCCCACACCCCCTTCCAGTGGCAGCGCCAGATCGACATCGGAGAGATCGTCGACCGCCAGGAGTTTTTCAAGAGGCGCCTGAAGAACCGGAACATCAGCGTAAAATGGCATGACGCCCGGATGAGCCTCCTCGAGGGAATCTTCTCCCGCGGGGGGGAGGAGACCGGCGATCTGATTGAGAAGGCCTTCCACTTCGGCTGCCGCTTCGACGGCTGGAGCGACCGTTTCCGATTTGACCTCTGGGAGGAGGCGCTCCGCCGGACGGGGATCGACGCCGGGGCATATCTGCGGGAACGTCCCCGTTCGGAGATCTTTCCCTGGGAGCGGATCGATTGCGGCGTCCGCCGGGATTTTCTTCTCGCCGAGGCCGAAAAGGCCGAAGAAGGCGAAGCGACGCCGGACTGCCGGACCGGATCGTGCAGCGACTGCGGCGTCTGCGGCGACCGGACGGGGACACGATGCGGCATCGTGTCCCCTGTGATCGCTCCCGCGGACGCGCCCGTCGGAACCATCGTCTCCACCTTCGCCGGCCGGGGAGGCGCCGGGGGGCCGGAACGGGCCTTCCGCCTCCGGTTTACGAAATTGGGTCCGGCGCGGTTTCTCTCCCACCTGGAGCTCTCCGCGGCCCTCAGCCGGGCGATGATCCTGGGCGGGATCTTCTTCGTCTATTCCCAGGGGTTCCATCCCCATCCGCGGATCTCCTTTGCCGGGGCGACGGCTGTGGGCATGGAAAGCCGGGGCGAATTCGCGGACATCCGTATCCAGGATCCTGGAGTGGAGCCGAAAACCCTCGTGGCCCGGATCAATGCCGGTCTGCCCTCCGGCGTCGCGGTCACGGCGATACGGGAGCTCCCGCCGCATGATTTTTCACTCGCGGAACTGGTCAAGGGGTTCGTTTATGATATCATTTTACCGGGGGGAATCGGCGAGGAGGATCTGGACCGAATCGAATCCAGAATTCTCCATTTTCTCGAGGCGGAACATTTCGACGTAAACCGGGAAGTGAACGGAAAGACGGTCATCAAGGAGATCCGCCCCCTCGTGACGAATCTCGCCCTGGACCGCTCTGCCCGCCGCATCTGCCTTGCGGCACGTTTCGGTCCGGAGGGCACGGTCCGCCCCGCCGATCTTCTGACCGCTCTCTTCGGGCTTTCCCCCGCGGCAACCCGCGGGGTCCGCATTGTCAGGACGGCCACCCGTCCGGCCGATTTCGCCGGACCGGCCGACCGGGAAATCTTTTCGGGGACATGATGCCTCATCGTGTCCCCAACCTATATGCCGCATCGTGCCCCCGCTCTATAAATTTGCTTGACAAATGCACTTTGTTTTCGTTATGGTGCCGGTTCAAAATTTCAAGAGGGAACCAAGCCATGTACGCAGTCATTAAAACGGGCGGTAAACAGCACAGGGTCTCCGTGGGAGATGTGATCGCCATCGAAAAGATCAGCGGCGACAAAGGGGAAGCGGTCGTTTTTGACCAGGTCTTGATGGTCGAGAAAGAGGGCGACATCCGGATCGGCAGGCCCGTCGTCGAGGGCGCGAAGGTAGTCGGCGAGATTCTCGCCCAGACCCAAGGCGACAAACTTACCGTTTACAAGACGAAAAAAAGGAAGGGCTATCACAAGAAGACCGGTCACCGCCAGCAGTTGACCAGCATGAAGATCAGGGAAATATCCATTTAAGCGGAGGGCATTATGGCACACAAGAAGGGACAGGGGAGCTCCCGGAATGGAAGAGACAGCAATTCCCAGCGGCGGGGCGTCAAAGCATACGGCGGCGAGAAGATCAGCGCCGGTTCCATTATCGTTCGTCAGGTCGGCACCGTATTTCATCCCGGAAACAACGTAGGGCTTGGGAAAGACTATACCATTTTTTCGAAGATCGACGGCTTCGTGAAATTCGAGCGACTCGATAAGAAGCGGAAGAAGATCAGCGTCTACGCCACGGCATAGGCATCTTTTCCAATCGATATCCTCTGAACAGGGCGTCACCCCGTTGATGGGCCGGTGGATAGTATATTACGCGACAACCGGTCGGTCTCTCTCTGCCTGTCGGAAAAACGGCACAACGGCT
>Ga0163209_1001061_pt1 | contig 12096 bp, 13 predicted proteins | sample Kivu_160m_FD_113538 | JGI IMG/M metagenome (GOLD analysis project Ga0163209, IMG submission 113538) | Freshwater microbial communities from Lake Kivu, Western Province, Rwanda to study Microbial Dark Matter (Phase II) - Kivu_160m | ecosystem: Environmental > Aquatic > Freshwater > Lake ... | reverse complement strand
TTATCGGCAGTACCACCGCATTCGCCGGAAAATGATATTCCTCGGCTGGCAGGCTGCTGTAGCCCCTGGCCAGCACCTGGATTTCATCGTCGATATGACGATCAGATGAATCAGGAATAGAATCAATGGCTGACCATCTGCTGAGCAGGAAATATTGCCTGCACAGCAGCTCCCCGGTAAACTGACGGATCGCCGAATCGCTGACCGTCTTGTAAAATACTTCCAGATCGGCGATTGCATTTTCGTACTGACCATTCCGTAACCGTTCCAGGATAGACGCCAATCGATTGATTTCTAAACTGGTTTCCGAAAAATGCCGGTCAAAATCCCATTCTATTCGTTTTATCGCTTGCCACCTATCGGTCATCGTAGTCTGCGCCGGTGATATCAGTCGTGGCAGGTAATCCCCCGGCTCAAGAATTACATCCGGTTTTGATGAAAGGGTGATGCAAGCCTTAAAAATCACCAAGCCTGCGATCGGAAGAAATACAACCAATCGTCTGAAAGGTATCATGTGCATCTCCGTTGAAGATCGGTTTTGTCGGACGTTTTAGTCATCGGCGGAACGACTGTCGGATCGCAGCACTTTTGTCAGGGTTTGACTGATGACTTCCCGGCTGAATCCTTTCTGGGTCAGATAGCGCAATAATTTCAGTTTAGTACCGGGTTTGGCTCCGATTAACGCTAATTTGCGGCAGGCCAGTTTTTCAGCCAGTTCCAGCTGAGTTGTTTCAGAAACAGATTCTTCTGCAACCGTCCGGGCCAGCGACGGATCGATGCCGTGCTCGCATAAGGCTTTGATGATCCGGTATTTACCGGATTGACCGCGTTTCACCTGCTCCCGGGCAAAGGCCCGCGCAAACTCAGAGTCGTCCAGATAATGACGTTCCAGACAGTAACTGATGACCCTTTGGATGGTCAGAATAGCGACATTCAGACGCTGCAGATAGCGTTCCATTTCACGGATTGAGCGCATCCGGCGTCCTAAAAAACGAAGCGCCAGATCGCGGGCGATTTCAAACTGATCATGAAACCGGATCGCATGGATTTGCTTCGCGCTGAGACACTGGCCCTCATACAGTCTGAAATATTCAAATGTCACGGGTAAAATGACCAGTGGAACATCACCGGTATTGAAGTTTACTTCGATCCGCTTGCGTTCCGGGTAACGGACAATCCGCGTAATCGTGTGTAAGTCAGGGTCCGTCCGCTGATCCACGGGAGTCGGTTCAGCCACCGGCAACCGCCGTTCAGGAAACCGGTTCGACCGGTTTCAATCCGAGATGGGTGCGCACCTGAGCTTCGATTTTTTCCAGCACCGGTTTATTCTGCTCAATATAATACTTGGCGTTTTCGCGTCCCTGTCCGAGACGTTCGTCACCATAAGAAAACCAGGCGCCGCTTTTCTGAATGATATCGGCTTCCACGGCGATATCGAGAATATCTCCGGCGTATGATATGCCGCTGCCAAACATGATATCGAATTCGGTTTGTTTGAACGGCGGCGCGAGTTTGTTTTTAACAACCTTGACACGCACCCGGTTACCAATCTCGGTGTTACCTTCTTTGATTGAGGACACACGGCGGATTTCGAGTCTGATGGAGGTGTAGAATTTAAGGGCGCGACCACCGGTGGTAGTTTCCGGATTGCCAAACATGACACCAATTTTTTCACGAATCTGATTGATGAAAATGACCGAACAATTGGATTTGTTGACGGCTCCGGTCAGTTTGCGCAACGCCTGGCTCATCAGACGTGCTTGTAATCCCACATGCGAATCGCCCATCTCTCCTTCCAGCTCGGCGCGCGGTACCAGCGCCGCAACTGAGTCGATGACGATGACATCAATCGCGTTACTACGCACCAGAGTCTCACAAATCTCAAGCGCTTGCTCGCCGTTGTCAGGCTGGGCTACCAGCAGATCGCGGATCGAGACACCCAGTTTGGCCGCGTAAAGCGGATCGAGCGCATGTTCAGCATCGATAAAAGCGGCATATCCTCCGGCTTTCTGGGCTTCGGCGATCACATGCAACGCCAGAGTCGTTTTTCCGGATGATTCCGGCCCGTAAATTTCAGTGATCCGGCCGCGCGGAATGCCACCAACACCGATGCAGGCATCCAGTGACAGACATCCAGTTGGAATGACGTCAACAGCAATTTTAACGCGTTCATCACCCAGTCGCATGATCGATCCTTTGCCAAACTGGCGCTCGATCTGGGTGACGGCGCTTTCAATTGCCTGGTTTTTGCGGTTATTTTCCATTTTCAGGACTCCTTTCCCTTGAGATCAAAGGTTTTAATCGGCCGGTAGTGCGGACCACCGGGGAGCAAGGTGCTTTCGAACCAGATTACCCGGTCAACCCGGTTATGCACTGCCGGATAATCATATTCCATAAAAGAGGCGATTTCCGCATCCGTTAAGGGTTGTCTGACGCGGGCGATCGTCAAGTGGGAACGGAAAGGACGATTCTCGGTCGCGAAGCCCAACCCGACCAGTACTTTATCCAGCTGTTGACTAAGCCGGCGCAGAACCCCGGATGATTCCTCGCAACCCAGCCAGAACACTCGCGCCTGACGGGAGTTGGGAAAAGCGCCCGTTCCCTGACAGGTGAAATCAAATGACGAAATATCAGAAGTAACCTGTTGTATCAAACGCGTGATCATTTCAAAACGATCTTCCGGTGTGTCACCTAAAAACTTCAGGGTAAGATGAGCGTTGTGCGGTTCCACAAACTTGACTTTCTTCGATAAATGATGCAGATCCGTATTGATTTTTTCCAGCACATGGCGGGTTTCAGCGGCAACCGGGACAGCGATAAAGGTACGTTTCATTTCAGTTGATCGGTTAATATCAGTCTTAACAAATTAAGAGCGGCCTGACTGAACAATAATTTATTACCTTTACGGTCAGCTGCAAACTGAAACTTACGGGTAATCGTCTGGCTGGCATCAGCCCAGGCAATCCAAACGGTCCCGACCGGTTTATCAGGCGTTCCTCCGGACGGTCCGGCGATTCCGGTAGTACTCAGCCCAAAATCAGCATTGCATTTACACCGGACGCCTTGGGCCATTTCACGGGCGGTATCCTCACTGACAGCACCCTGAGAGCGAAGCGTCGTCGTGCTAACGTCTAACAATTGACTTTTCAGAGAGTTGCTGTAGGCTATAACACCGCCTTTGAAATAAACCGAACTGCCTTCCACACCGGTCAAACGGTGCGCAATCAATCCGCCGGTGCAGGATTCAACCACAGCGATCGTCGCCGATCGCGCTATTAGCAGTTGACCGACAATCCGTTCGAGGGTCGTTCCGTCCTGCCCGTAAATCAGGTTTCCAAGCAGACATTCTGCTTCTGCAACGGCCTGTTAAATCAAAGCCGTGCTTTTCAGCAAATGATATCTGAGGACGATATCAATATGAGTAAAGCGCGGCAGAAACGATACTTTAATTGATGGGTACCGATCGATCCACGCCGTCAGTTTTTCATATAGCGCCGATTCGGAAATCCCGGTAACGTGGAATGTTTTAACACCGATGGGTGGCGTACTGTCCGTCATCAGGATCGTGGCGAGATTTTCATCCAGCATTGCATGCATCTCGTGGGGCACACCCGGCATGAAACAGAAAGTGACCCCGTCCTGCTGTAGCTTCATTCCCGGCGCTGTACCATGTCGATTGGTCATGATTTCAGCTTTGCCGGGCAGGTAAGCCTGAGCACGATTGACTTCCGGCATAATCAGACCGCGACGGGCAAAACGCTCCCGGATATGTTCAAGAACTGTCGGGCAGAAAACCAGTGAGGTATTGAAATAATCGCACACCGCTGTGCGCGTGACATCATCATGGGTCGGGCCGAGTCCACCCGTGATAAAAACCCATTTGGCGCGCTTCCGGCAAAATTCCAACGCCGTTTTGATTTCTGAAATGTCATCGCCGACTGTCAATATCCATTTAACCGGGATATTGAAATAGTTTAAACGGGTAATGATGTCATCAGCGTTTGAATTGGGTGTATTACCGGACAGAATCTCGTCGCCGATCGTAATAATGGCCGCTGCCATGTTTACCACAACCAGTTCCAGAAATAAATACTCGCTGCCGTATAAATACCCGCTGCGAGATCATCGGCGATAATTCCCAGACCACCCGGCAATCGTTCCAACTGGCGCACAGGCGGGGGTTTGATGATATCAAAAATGCGAAAAAGAATGAAGACAGCGACAATTGATCCGATCTGTTCAGGAATATGATAATTCGGCAGTATCCAGAGTGCCAGCCAGACGCCGCAGACTTCATCGATAACCACAATTGAGGGATCTTTCGTGCCGCTTTCGACCTCCATTTGGCGGGCGGCTGCGATCCCAATTAATAGCGTCGGCGCCAGCAATCCGAATTGGACAATTTTCGATTCGAGCGGCAGGATCAGCCACAATACGATGGCCAATGCGGTTGCCCATGTCCCGGGCGCCTGCGGCAAGTAACCACTAAACCCGAAAGTGGCAATGAATTTTAATACCTGGTTAATGCGTTTCACGCCGAAATACCTGTCGAAAGACATTCCGGTTTACGATGATATACTCGATTCCGGTCCAGACGGTGAAAGCGGTGACCATCGCCATGACGACATATAGAATATAATACTCTTCGATGAGGGCGACATAGGGCGCAATTCCAAGAAATATTTTCCAGCGCTGGGTGATCAGATAGACGAGGATGAAACAGACCGCCCCGATCTGAACACCCGTTTTAATCTTTGCCGATTGCCGGGTAACCATTGTACCGCCCTGAGCGGTCATCAGAATCCGGATTCCTGTGACAATTAAATCCCTCATAATGATCAGTACCACCATCCACAGAGGCACCAATTTCAATATTACAAATGAGAAAAAGGCCGCCGACATGAGGATCTTATCAGCCAGCGGATCCAGAAATTTTCCCAGCCGGGTGATACTCGAGAATTTCCGGGCATAATATCCGTCATAGGCGTCGGTAACCGAAGCCAGCACGAAGATAATCAGCGCCAGAATTTCAAATAACGGCCCCTTCGTAAAAACAAAAAACAGGAACAGAGGGGTCAGTAAGATTCGTAATAGGGAAAGTCCATTGGCAATCGTAATATTGCGATTCATTGAATATCGGTTCTCCCTTCAAGCGCGCGGGTCAGAGTCAGCTCGTCGGCAAATTCCAGCTCGATTCCGATGGGCAACCCCTGCGCAACCCGCGATACACGGATGCCGCGTCCCTTGATGATTTTTGAGAGATAGTGCATCGTCGTCTCACCGTCACGGGTCGGATTCAGAGCCAGAATGACTTCCCGGATGCCTTCCAGACGGTGCAATAAATCTTCGATATGCAGGTCATCCGGCCCGATGCCATCGAGGGGCGACAGAACACCGCCCACAACATGATACAAACCCCGGTAATGACCGGTTTTTTCGACTGCCAGAACATCCATGGGGTCCTGAACGACACAAATCAGTTGGTGATCGCGTTTGGGATCATCACAAATTGTGCAAGGATCATTTTCAGCAATATTATGACAGCGGGAACAATGGCGGATGCGGTCTTTGATGTCGATGATTGCCCGGGCAAGTGCAATCGCTTCATCACGGCTGGATTTGAGCAGGAAAAAGGCCAGCCGCTGCGCCGATTTACGGCCAATTCCCGGAAACCGGGCCAGTTGCTCGATGAGCACCTGCAGGGGTCGCGGAATGGAATTCATAGACCGGGTATTTTGAATCCACCAGGCAGATTGGGCATGAGTCCACCCGTCAGAGAGGCCATCTTTTCCTGGTTCAGTTCAGCTGCATGTTGCAGGGCCTGGTTGGTGGCCGCCACGACCATATCCTCGATCATTTCAACATCATCCGATAATACCTGAGGATCGATTTTCACTGAAATGATTTCCTGTTTGCCATTGGCAATTACTTTTACCATCCCCCCGCCTGCACTGCCCTCGACAGTCAGCTGGGCGAGTTCAGCCTGCAGCTTTTCCATCTGTTGCTGTACCTTACCAAATTGCTTTAACAGATTATTCATTCCGCCTTTCGGTAACATGCGTACTCCTATCGATAAATGATTTCGGCATTGAATATCTCAACGACATCTTGGGTTAATTGCTCGATTTTGGTGCGATCGTTGACCGATTTCGCTAACTGCGGATCAACAACCAGTCTGATGCGGATTTGCTGACCGAATTGCTCTTTAAGGACCGATTCGGCCTTACTGAGGCGCGCGCGATTGTTCCAGATACTGATATCTTTTTCATTATTGAAGGCGATTTCGAGGACTGAATTAGCGACACATTTCAGGACACCCATGCGTAAAAAATGGGTCAGCGAAACCTCATTTTGAGATAAGCGTTCCAGAATTTCATCCCACCCGCTTTGGATTCGTTCGAATGTTAAGTCTGGCACCGCCGGTTTAGCGGATGGCGGCTCGGGCGCGGATGGCACTGTTATAGCCGGTTGATTGAGAATCTTGTCGGATTGCTTCGGCTGGGAATTACTGTGGACTGTTTTGGGAATAGTCGGCACAATAAATGAGGGTGATACCGTTGGCGGCTCAGACGACTTCGGCTGGGGGTGTTGGGCTATCTGTTGCAGTAATTGTTCAATTGTCACGGTGCGATCCAGAGCTGCCAGGCGCAGCAGAGTGAAATCAAGATGAATCCGGTGATTGACCGCATTCCGCAAACCCAGTTGGGCTTCATCGATAATTCTGAGAATACGCATCAGATCCGCGCCTGTCCATTGGGGTACGGTGGCAAGATAACGCTCCTGAACATCGTGTGGTAAATCAAGGATTTCGGCGGTATGCGTTGAACTGACGATCAGCAGATTACGGAAGTGTTCCGTAAATCCGGCAAAAAATTCGCTGATATTGATCCCCTTTTCGAATATCTCGCGCGCTATCTCGAGCAGACCGTTACCATCATGCTGCCGGATCATTTCGCTCAGTGCAAACAAGAAATCATAATCAATCAGTCCCAGGACCTGTCTCACCTCCTGCATATCGGTAGTTTGTCCTGAAAAAGATAGAATCTGATCCAGCAGACTTTCGGCATCTCGCAACGCTCCGTCGGCTTTTTTAGCGATCAGCACCAGAATATCGCGTCCGACGCTGAAATTTTCCCGTTGACAGATCATTTCCAGTTGATTGACCATTTCAGAAACGGGAATCCGGTGAAAATCGTAGCGCTGGCAGCGGGATAAAATGGTCGCCGGAATTTTCAGCGGTTCGGTCGTGGCAAAGATAAAAATAACATGCTCGGGAGGTTCTTCAAGGGTTTTAAGGAGGGCGTTGAAAGCCTCCTTCGTTAGCATGTGGACTTCGTCGATAATATAGATTCTATAACGCGAATTGGTTGGTGGATATTTAACATTTTCGCGCAAATCGCGAATTTGTTCGACACCGCGATTCGAGGCTCCGTCGATCTCAAGCACATCAAGATTGCGACCGCTGGTGATTTCGAGACAATTGGTGCAGACGTTACAGGGGTTCTGTTCCTGCGGATTCAGACAATTCAGAGATTTGGCCAGAATCCGGGCGGTTGAGGTCTTGCCTATTCCACGCGAGCCGGTAAACAGATAGGCGTGGGATACGCGTCCATGTTTGATGGCATTTTGGAGGGTCGCGCAAATATGCGGCTGACCGATGATTTCATCGAAACGCTGGGGACGATATTTGCGTGAAAATACCTGGTGTCTCATAATCTGATCTGACTATGCGCCAGACATCGAATTCGTCCGAGTTCCCTTTCAGCGGTGGTGAGCTGGTTTTCAGAAGCCTTACGGCACATAGCGAAAACGACTACCGCTGCTCCCTTCCGGGCCTGACGGGGTTCACCGCCGCGCTATTGCGTAAAACAGAAAACGTCATCGCTACCTGTCGCCTCCGGTTCACCTGACCTAACCCTCTGTCTGGCTTTCCATCCTGCTATAGCGGGTTGCAGGTTACAGGGCACCGCTAGCTCCCCATGTAGCATAGTCATTCGTCAAATTCAAAAATCTGTGGAGCTGATGGGACTCGAACCCACGACCTCGGCGATGCGAGCGCCGCGCTCTCCCAGCTGAGCTACAGCCCCATACCAACGTCTATCCTGCCACAACCGCATTTCCCCGTCGCTATAAAAAAAATCAGGGTCGGGTATGGACAACCGATTCAGTTAATAAAAAGCGGGTCAAAATTAATAAAAGCCTTGCTGCTTTCAAAATGGTTCATGCTACTTTTTACCAAGAATTCCTTTTTTAGCGCTTTTCGGAGCCTCGGTCTTGGTTTCGGCAGGCGGTTTTTCTTTTTCGCGTTCGCGCTGTTCAAGTTTGCGTTCCCAGTCGCTCAGATGGCTGAGGTCCGCATTCTGTTCGGACGGCGGTTCCGGAGTGGCCTTAGGTGGTTTAACATGGGCTTCGGAGCGCTCGGATTCCAGTTTTTCAAGCCGCCCAATCATAGTTTCAACTTCGGAATTAAAATCCAGAATCGTCTGCTGGAGCCGCCGCAGCAGTTCGTCCGTCATTCGTTGACTGTAACGATCGCCGATTGAAGCCAGAATGTCATCGAGTTTCTTCTGGATATACTGGGTTCGCTCACCGGCTATACTGAAATCAACTCGAACGGGTTCGGGCGTTTTCGGCTCCGGGATCATGCTGGTTTTGGTTGTTCTACGAGGAGTTGCCATAAATAATCCTTCAATTTCCTGAGATTATAACCTATTCGTTGAAGAGTGTCAAGCCTTTTTATCCGCCCGGTTTCGAAATTGATGATGTACGATGGAAAAACCAGATCATCAATCAGAGGCGCGGCATAAGAACCTGCAATACATCCCGCTGAAAATCCTCCGGCCGCGAGCAGCATGCGGTGCGGGTTTAAATAATCTGAAAAACCCGCAATCGTATAAACGCTCGCAGCGATTGTCAAACCGCTTAATCCGACAACTGACCAATACAGGGCCGGTGTGGGATTGTATTTGGTCCAGTAACGAACAATCTTCAATTGATCGAATGGATAGGTGTGAAGTTCTCGATTCATCCAGGCATCGAAACTGCGGTCCGTAATCCGTTCAAAAACCACCCGTTTCCTTTCATTCTCCCGGGTTTTGATTTCACAGATGGCATGGTAGGGAATGCGACTCATAAAGATAAGCGCCCAGACCGGTTGTTCGATCTGTTTGACGGTTTTGACCGAAATCTGCGGCAAGGGAGCTGAAAAGTCGAGTTTTTGCCGGAACTGATGAAATTCGTATGCGCTGAATCTTCTGACCAGGAATCGATTTCCGTAAACCGGCTGCCGGAGTTCGATGACCGCTATCACGCTGTCTGATTCGAGCGCCACAAACTGGGCATTTTTAAAAAAGGCTACGTCCGGGAAAACGGCATATACTGAATTTTCGAAAGCATCCAGTGTACCGCCGACTTTTGGATGTAAAACGATCACCTGCTGAGCATGCAACAACCCGCTCATCAGGCATAATCCGGCGCCGAACACGGTCGTGAACCGACAAATAAACAGGAAACCCCGCCATAAGCGGGGCGTCCCATGAATCCTGTTCCGGAATGCCGGTTTAATAAATCGAATCACATGCAGCTAAAGTCATCCATGTCATTCCCGGATTCCCTTTTTAGAAACTGAATCCGGTTTCGATGGTGGTCAGTGAGATCGACTCGGTCTTGGGATCAATGCGGCCATTGCCATCCTGATCACGGTAGGTCATCTGATAGATATATCGCAGAACCGCACCGCCGCCGATATCGAAGCCGACCCGGTAACCCAGAATAGTATTTTCCGATGGATTTTTAAAATCGAACGGATTCGAATCGTTGTTGCGCTGATAGAAGGCGATCGCTTCGGCCAGTTTGGGAATTTTGCCTTTGGGCACGGATGCCGTAGCCATGAAGCTGCGCACTTCGTTGTTTGCACTAAGCATGTGCTGATAGTAGGCGCCCATCATGAAATAATTCAGAATATTGACCCCGAAAGAACCGAAAACACCCTGCATGGCATCATTCATCAAACCCATCTGTTCTTTGGTGTAGAGGCGTTTGATGCCACTGACTTCGCGGATTTGAATACGCTCAAAATCATACACCCGATCCCAGTAACTGTAAATAAAATTCTCACCGGCGTAACGGTATTCGACGCCCAGATCCGCGATGTTGAACAGATTCATCCGTACACCGGGAGCGGCGATGCCAAAGCCGGGGGTAAATTCCTTCTCATCAATCGAAGTAACGGTCACCGGGAAAAAGCTGGCGACCTGACCATAAAGATTCAATTTGAGAAATTTGAGGTTCAGAATCGGATAACCGACATCAAAAGCAACCGCCCCGGCAAAATCCCGTTCGAGGTCGTCCAGTGTGGTTTGTTTGGAAGCCAGGATTTCTTCGGATGGGATGTTCATGCCCAGTCGGCGGAAATAATCCCTTTGGGCGGGTGACGGAATAAACGCCAGAATGGAATCAACCGCGCTGGTGTCATTGGCGCCCGGGAACAGATCGAGCGGGTCGGGAACACCATCACCATCGCTGTCGCGCAGGCCGCTGTACTGATTGGCGTCCAGAACCACAGTCGCGCCGAATGTCAGCGGGAATGATTCGGACATCCGGTAAGTCAAACGTCCGGCCAGCAATCCGGGCCCGGTTATCTCCTTGGCATTCGCGAGAAAGGCTTCCCAGCCGATTTTCTTATATTGCATACCGGTGTGGAAACCGACTTTGCGCACCTGGGGATATTCAGTCGTATTGGAATAACCGTTCAACAGAATTCCATAGCCAAGCGTCACATTGTCGAGGGCGCCGGCCTTGATAAAGAACGGATCGCCCGGCTGACCCCAGCGCACGTAATAAAATTTATCAATATAATCGATCGGTTCATCCCATTCATCGGGACGCACTTTACCCGATTCATCGAGGTAGAGCGCCACATCGAGACCCAGGCCGAATTTACCCAGTTTCAATTCCGGACGCAGGGATATCTGGTTATAGATTTTACCGTCGATCGTAACCGAACCGAGTCCCAGACCCATACCAAACGGTTTCTCGCCACCCGCTTCGACCGGTTCGACGGTTTCGGCAACCTCGGTTGTCATGACCGGTGCGCCTGCATCCGGTGTTGGTGTTGATGGCGGGATTTCACCGGTTTCTTCTCCGGGCCCGGTCGGCGGTTGTGGTTGTTGTTGCTGAGAATCTTCATCCTGCGGTATATCTTCGGGATCGACCGGCACAACCAGCAGATCGCCGTTCGGTGTGGAAACAATCATCTGACCCGGCGAGAGCGTTGATTCCATTCCGGTGATCAGGTTGATGACCTGCACCAGACCCTTGATACCGTAAAAACGATCACCGTGCATGAGTGAAGTGATCACCCAGAACTCTGTCCCCTTGACCGATGCAACCGAAGTGGGGGTTTCAATCCGGTACGATGTCATAATACCCGGGGTCACCTGGGCAAGCATTTTTCCTTCGGTAACCTTAACTGTGCGGGTGGAATAATCGTCCTTGATCTCAATTTGCGAATTTTTACGAATTTTTAGCAGACTCTTATCATTCGTAAAAATAATTGCCGCAAATCCGTCTTCATCGGTTTTGAGCGCATCTCCGGAATTAAGCCCCATGCCGAGTTTGGCCGGCAGGTTAAAATCCGGTTGGCCAGCGGCCCGGATAGTGACGTTACCGGTCGCCTTAAGGATCGACGCGAATTGCTGGGCGTTCAGCATGAAAGGCAACACAAAGACCAAAACGAGCATCAGTTTTTTCATATAAACCTCTTGTAAACAGTAGTTAGTCCTCTTTGGTATGATTACCAAGGATTACCTTGGAATCCAGTAATTCGATAATGATAAATTCCATTTTTACTTTGACCCTGGTTTGATCACTTTTTTTATAATTAACATAAAAAGAGCGCACCAAACCAACATCCACCTGTTGGATCAGATTTTTGAATGGTACGTTGTTGTCGGTTTCTATGAAATCGGTGATATCTTTACCTATAACGTCCTTGCGGTTAAGCGCCAGAAATTTGCAGAATTCACGGGAGGCGCCCAGAATCGTGCCCTCCTTGACGAATAAAACCGACCGGTCACGAACCGAATCGAGGGTTTG
>Ga0163209_1001058_pt1 | contig 12129 bp, 11 predicted proteins | sample Kivu_160m_FD_113538 | JGI IMG/M metagenome (GOLD analysis project Ga0163209, IMG submission 113538) | Freshwater microbial communities from Lake Kivu, Western Province, Rwanda to study Microbial Dark Matter (Phase II) - Kivu_160m | ecosystem: Environmental > Aquatic > Freshwater > Lake ... | reverse complement strand
TATTGCGACGGGCAAGGGACACGAGTAGGGAATCAAATCGTCGCGGCGATGCAAAAGTACAAACAAGACCATGGACGCTATCCCGAACAACTCGCCGCGCTGGCGCCAGACTATCTGCCCAGTATTCCCACGTTCCGATGCCTGCCCAGTGTTGGTCCGGTCACGGAGTTAGGCATCGAGCAGTGTCGCGACGGCAAAGCGCTGCTGACATTTCAATCGTACGACGGTGCGAATGTGGTGCGCTATAATTTTGAAACCGGGAATTGGTCAGGCGTCAGCTTTCTCGATGGCGCGTGCAATTTCCTGCGGTAAAAGGCACTGTTTGGCGCGCGTCCTGAGCGATCCTGAGCGAGAGCCGAAGGACGAAGGATCAGCGCGGCAAGCGGCGAGTGTTCCTGTTTGGCATAAGGATTGGTTATACGACATTCTCATTGCGGATATCCAACTAGGTCGAGTGTGAATTGGCGTGATACACGTCAATGCGTATTGCGTAGATCGCAAGTTAGCAGACATTCCTTTCGAGACCGAGTCGAGCACGCGCAGATGTGGCAAGGTTGCCACGAGGATGAATAGACATGCCTGAAACATTCGCGGATGAGCGAGCAGTTGAAGACCACATACGAACTCTCATAGCCGACAGGATAACAACCCAGTATCGGTATATATACACGCTGAAGAACAAGAAAGTCGCTGACATCGTTATTTGCCACGATGGTGAGAATCCTGCGTTGTTCTTCATTGAAGTAAAGTACTTCAAGGTAAACCACAACAGACTTGGCTTTGGCGCAGGTTCGGGAAGTGGGTATCAACCAGAGATTCTTACTCGCCGTCCTGCTTACCTTGAAACAAACTTGCGTTGGATACTTTCGACCGACAGAGAACCAACTCCTTCTTACTTGTTCATTCCCACAAGCACACTCTTGAAATATGTTGCAGGTGGTGAAATCGGAGAAAAGCAAAACAATATCCAGCGCAAGATTTTCGAGGAGGTACGCTCGCTCAATGATGGAGAACTTGCTGACGAGATGTGCCGCTGGCTTACGAAGTAAGAACGTCTGCTAGCACGCTCTTACGGATAATAGACAGTGAGAGGCAAATGGAGTACAACAGGAAAGTACCTGTTCCTTTCCTGCGACTCCATCGGCAATCCAGGGACTTGACAAAGCATGTCCACACACCGACAACGGCATGCGCGTGCGTTTTGGCATTGTCGGTTGGTTAGCGTGATTGTTGTCGCCATTTCAGGCATGCCGCTGCGGCGTGCTGAACGTTTGCCGCCATGTAGTTGTTGCTGATGATTGACCTGGGCGGCGTGTTTGGCAGGTTAGACAAAAGACGGAACACGACATCCGAAAGGACAAGCACAATGAGAAAACAAAAGAAAGCTTGGCTTGCCGTGCTGCTCAACCTTGTTCCCCTAATCGGCATTGTTGTAGCCCCGCTACTCAACCTTCATCCCGGGGTTGACATGGTAGCAAGGGTTTCTGCCGCGATACAATTTCCTTATCTCTTTAGCTGCACAGGGGCTTTGTACGTGGCATTTGTCCTTTGGGGATTGGGCTATCTCTACCTCGGGCGCTTTGGGCGTTTTGTGGTTGCCCTCGGCTTTCCGTGGTTCTACGCCGTTGTCTACTTTTTGTTTCCTAAACCCAGTTTGCCTTACTATATATCCGGTCCCGTGCTTCCGTATTTGGAGCAAGCGCTCGCGGTCTTGGGAGTCTTTAACCTTCTGTCGGGAATCGACGCTTGGTTGCTGGCAAGTCGGCAGGGTGTCCACGCTCAAGAAAAAGTACCTGAGAGTATGACGGGGGCAGACAAATCGCACGGAAAATAGCGATGTCATCACCACGATGCCCGATCCCGAAGGAAGCCGCACGGCATCTATCTATCCGGCAGTACTCACAGTGAAGCAATGCGTGGTGATGTAAAGATATCGAGTTTCCTTGCCCAAGTAAGAAACTGGGCTGGGTGGTTCATTGAATTGGCTAGCCGAGTGGCTAGTGTAAAATCAGGCACCCCCATTGACTTGGCGCGAGTCTCGCATATACTTCCCCTCGTCCGCAATGCACGCCCCGGTCAGACGGATGTTTGACGCTGAAAGAATCTCCGCCGCCGAAATCCTGCATCAAGGGGTAGCCCATGACCATACCACCGAACGACTCAGTTCTCGCCGGCGCTTCGCGCGCCTCCGCAACATACGGACTCGCCAACTCGACCTGGGCGAGGATCGCCCCCCTCTGCATCAGCTTGGCTCTCTACACCCTCGCGTGCCTCAGCCCCGCGCTGGTCTTCTCCAGCGTCAACGGTCAGCAGGTCATGCCGGGCTTTTGGGTCCTCGCGATTGGCTGGCTCGGACCATTGTACGATCAGTTTGCGTGGTTTGCCAATCCATTTTTGTTTCTGGGCATGCTCGCTCTGCTTTTCCGCAAGTGGATCGCCGCGATCGTCCTGGTCGTCGTATCCCTCGCCATCGCCGCAGACATCTTGCTCCTTTTCTCCCAGCAAGTCCCAGCCGACGAAGGAGGCGTCAACCAACTTACCCTCCAGTACCTTGATTTCGGATTTTACTTCTGGATCGCCAGCATACTCGTCGTCGGCGTCGCCGCGCTTGTCCTTTGGACGATAGATCGACGCTAAAGACCCATTCATTCACTAGACATTATTCGGAATAAGCCAACGTGGGAATTTGGACACTGACGAACACTGAAAAACACTGATTTTTTCGTGCTTTTGTCTGTGTTCGTCTGTATTAGTCAGCGTCCGATCCTTATTTCGAATAAAGCCTACTGATGTTACGCAGTTGTAGGACAAATTTGCATGATGGCATCACTGTAGCGCGCCGCCTCTGGCGGCGCATAAAGGAGATGCCATCATGTCCTACGATTTTGCACTGCTTTTCCGACCATCTGCGTAAAGTGAGTCATTCATTCGGAGACACTCATGCAGATTGCCCCGTTCAAACTGGAACGCTATTTCGCCAAGTACGAGTTCAAGGTCAAGTATCTGCTCAGTCCCTCAGACTGCGAGAGTCTCTCGATGCGCGAGTTGTTGGACTTGGCGGACGCGGACAGTTTGGCAATGTGGAACGAATTGCGGCTCGGTTATACCGAGTCCCCTGGTCATCCGGCTCTGCGGACCGAGGTGTCTCGACTCTACCAGACGATCAAACCCGATAACGTCGTGATCGCCGCGCCTGAGGAGGCGATCATGGTCGCGATGCACGTGCTCCTCAAGCCGGCGGACCATGTGATCTGTCTCTACCCCGCCTACCAATCTCTGTACGAAATCCCGCGCGCGATTGGCTGCGACGTGGCGCTGTGGCAACTCGAACTGGGCGCAAATGGCTGGCAGCTCGATCTCGATCATCTCGATGCACTGCTCACCGATCACACGCGCCTGCTCGTCCTGAATTTCCCGCACAACCCGACCGGTTATTTGCCCTCGCGCGATGAATTGGACGCCATCGTTCGACTCGCCCGTCAGCGCGGCGTCCACATTTTCGGCGACGAGATGTATCGGCTGCTGGAATACGATCCCGCGCAGCGCCTGCCGCCGGTGTGCGATCTGTACGAGAAGGGCATTTCGCTTTCGGGCTTGTCCAAGACGTTTGCCTTGCCCGGCTTGCGCCTCGGCTGGCTGGCGACCCAGGAGCAGGCGCTGGTCGATCGATGGCTCGCCTTCAAAGACTATACGACCATCTGCAACAGCGCCCCCAGCGAGGTCTTGGGCGTCATCGCCTTGCGGGCGAAAGAAGCGATTGTCGCGCACAATCTCGGAATCATCCGCGAAAATCTAAAAGTCGCCGACAACTTCTTTGCCCGCCATGCCGACCGGTTTGTCTGGCTTCGACCACAAGCCGGTTCGATTGCGTTTCCGCAATGGGTCGGAGCAAGCCCGGTCGAACAGTTCTGTGAGGATGCGCTAGATCGAAAAGGCGTGATGATCGTTCCCGGCAGCATTTTCGATTTCCCCGGCAACCACTTTCGGTTGGGCTTGGGGCGGCGCAATTTTGCTCAAGCCTTGGATCGTGTCGGCGACTACCTCTCCGCCGGCTGAACGCAAAAAGCGGAGCCGCCCTCGACTCCGCCTTTTCCAACAGCCATTTGCCATCCGCTACGCTTCGCGGCTATTTGTGCAGATTCCGCGCCGCGATGAACGCGAGTCCGCGTTTGGTCAATTCCTCCGCGGTGTGATTGAGCGCGGCGTGCTTGTCCATATAGTTCGCCAGGAGTGTCGGCATCATCCCCTTCGCCTCCACCTCCGCTTTCGGCAAGAAATACTCCAAGATATTCGACGGATGCTCGCGCGTCGCTTCCACTTCGGGATCGCCGCCCTCGTGCTTGGCCGAGATATTCTTGACGTGAGTCGCCAGCTCCATCAATTCCGCGCGGCGGTCGTACGGCTGGCGCACGATGCTCTTGTACGTTTCGGTGATGTGATGCTCGATGCGCACCACGTCTAAGCCAAGTTTCTTGCGGATGTCTGCCGCCGCTTCGATCGTCGCGTTGTTGACCGAGTTGCTCAGGTTGAAGCCGATGAGCGGCGTCGTGCCGTCGGGACGCGCGAACAGCTTCGCCATCATCAGCGTCCACGCGATAAAATACGGGTTGTCATTGCCGACGAATACGGAAATCTTGAACTCGTTGTCGATGCCGAGCCGATGAATCAAATAGCCGATGAGGATCGTGCCCGCATTGATGTTCAGCACCTGATAGATGCCATAGTTGGTGTAGTAGTACAGAAACTCGTCCAGCCATTTGAGCGCGTAATCGTTCGGCTCGCCGATGCCGCCGAAATAGCCGGTGATCGTGTCCGGCCCGCCGAGATGCACGTTCGAGCCGTCGGTGCCTTTGGTGTCGAGCGTATCCACGTACGACGCGCCGACGATCTGCATCGCCGCCATGCCCGCGAGCAAATCGCCCTGATCCGATTCCGATTCCTTCATGTACCGCACGCGGATGAAACGCCCCGGCATCAGTTCGCCTTTGGCAATGGCTTGCTTGGCTTCTGCAATGATCCACGGAAAATACTGGAACGCGCTGATTTCGAGCGTGACCGCGTTCGCCTTTTTGAATTTCGTCGTCGCGGCGGCATCACCCAGCACCTGGCGGCGATAATCGGCGACGCTGATGAACGCGCCCTTGTCGCGCTGCCCGATCAGCCATTCCAGGTCGGGGACGTACGGCGAATTCATCTTGCGCAGTCGCGCCATCAAGTTCGGCAGACTCCGCGCCTCCTCCGATTGGCGATTGATCTCGTCGATCGTGCCGTGCTTGGCGATCACCTTGAGAACGTCGTTCACCAGTTTGCTCTTCGGGTCGAGCAGCAGATCGTTGATCGCGGCGAGATTGCTCGCGGGAATCTTCAATTGTTTTCGCAGTTTCGTGTCCATTGTAATCTCCTTCGCAACGAAACACGCAACACGCAGCACGTGTTCCGTGGTGTGTGTTCTGTTATCGCCCCAATATTTTCAACAACTCGTCGTACTCCTCGTCCTTGATGCCGAACCAGTTCTCCGGCAGTGGAAATTTCTTGGTCGTCACTTCTTCCACGTACTGCTTCAATCCATCGCCAATCGTCTTGCCCGCATCGCCGAACACCTTTGCCATCTTTGGCTTGAACTTGGGGTACAGGTTGAACATATCATGGAAGATAAGCAACTGCCCGTGCGCGTGCGGACCGGAGCCGAGGCTGATGACGGGGACGCTCGCGCGCTGGGCGATTAGCTCGCACACGCGGTCCGGCACCATCTCCAGCAGGATGCTGTAACAGCCTGCGTCTTCAATCGCCTTGGCATCGTCGATGATCTTCTTCGCCTGCAGCGCGCCTTTGCCCTGCACCTTGAACCCACCGAGCGCGGAGACGCTCTGCGGTGTCAAGCCCAGATGCCCCATGCACGGAATGCCGGACCGCACAATGCCGGCGATGCGGTCGGCCATCTCCGCGCCGCCTTCGAGTTTGACCGCGTCGCATGCTCCTTCCGCCATGAATCGCCCGGCGCAGCGAATCGCCGTCTCGACGGAGGGCTGGTACGTCATGTACGGCATATCCCCGATGAGCCAGCAGTTGGGGCTGCCGCGGCGCACCGCCTGCACGTGCGGCATCATAACGTCTTGCGTCACCGGCAGCGTCGAATCGTAACCGAGAATCGTCATCCCCATCGAATCGCCGACGAGCACCATATCCACGCCGGCTTTCTCCACCAGATCCGCCATCGGATAATCGTAGCACGTGATCATCGTGATCGGGTCGCCCTTGCGCATCTTTTCGTAGAGATAGCCGAGCGTGACTTTTGGTCGTTTCGTTTCGGGCATGATTCACCTCCTGGGAAATAAGAAACCTGTCTGCGCGTGGACGAGCCGCGGCGAGACAGGCACAAGACGTGCACATTTCTGGCGCCTTTGCCAGTCTCATAGAAATTATAACGCGGGGCGTGAGAGATGTCAAAGGAGGAATTCTACATCTGCCCACGGCAGCCATTGCCCTGCCCTCTATGCTGGGTCTGCGTCTCGACGATTACGCGTGCCCAAATACATACAGAATGCCGACCGTGACCCCGCCCCATGCCGCGAGCGCACCGAAAAGCGATTTGTCGCGCAGCACCATCTCTTCTGGACTGCCGCCTTCGTTCCTGACGTGCACAAGATAGAGCAAGCGGAAAACCACGTAGAGCGCGAACGGGATCGTCAGCATCATCGCGTGATTCTTCGGCAGGTTCTCTGCCGAGAACGTATAGAGCGAATAGGCCATCACGAACGACGCGGTCGTCACAGAAATCATTTCGTCGAGGACTTCGGGGGTGTATTCCTTGAGGATCAGCCGATGCTTGGTCGCTTCTTCTTCGAGCAGCAGCAGCTCGTGGCGGCGCTTGCTAAAGCCGATGAAGAGCGCGAGCAGCACCGTGCAGACGTACAGCCACGGCGACGCAGGGACGTGAATCGCGGCGGCGCCGGCCAGCGCGCGCAACACCAAACCCGCCGCCAGCGTGAACACGTCCACGATGACGATATTCTTCAACAGGTAGGAATAGAGAATCATCGTCGCCATGTAGATCAGCGCCACGATTCCAAGCCAGAAATCGAGCAGGAAAGATAGCACTATGGCGACGACGAAGAAGAAGACAATCGCAAATTGCGCGACTGCCCGGCTGAGCGCGCCGGAAGCCAATGGCCGAAATCGTTTTGTTGGATGCAGACGGTCTTTTTCGATGTCGACCAGATCGTTGATCAAATAGACAACGCCCGAGAGGATACAGAAAAGGACAAATGCCACCGTCGCCGTGACCAACATCGAGTACATCTCGTTCGAGAACGGCTGCCAATACTGCCGCAGCGTGAAAAGGAACGGGAGATAAATGATCAAGTTCTTGGTCCACTGCCGTGGCCGCATCGTTTTCACTAGGTTAATTAGCACTGTGCCTCCAAGGTAAGAGTATGATACGCGGAATGGCGCACAAGTCAAACGGGTCGTGTGAAACGTCAATCGAGAAATCCACTCGCCACTCTCCCACCTCCAAAATGACTTGACTTTTTCTGGCATTCCGCTTATCTTTGAGTTGTGGCGAAAAAACGGCTGGACGTACTGCTGGTCGAGCGCGAGCTGGCGGAGTCGCGGCAGCGCGCGCAGGCGCTCATCCTGGCCGGCGAGGTCAAGGTCAATGGCAACCGGGTCGATAAAGCCGGCGCGCTCGTCGTGGAGAATGCAGAGATCGTGCTGCGCGCGCCGCTGAAATACGTCGGCCGCGGCGGGCTGAAACTGGACGGTGCCCTCGACGCGTTTCAGGTCGACCCGCGTGACAAGACCTGCGCCGACGTCGGCGCATCGACCGGCGGCTTCACCGATTGCCTGTTGCAGCGCGGTGCGGCGCGCGTGTACGCCATCGATGTGGGCTATGGGCAGCTCGCGTGGAAACTGCGGAATGATCCGCGGGTCGTGGTGATGGACCGGGTCAACATCCGTCTCTTGGATGGGCTGCCGGAGTTGATTGATCTCGCGGTCATCGACGTTTCATTCATCTCTTTGACGTTGGTCCTTCCCGTAGTTGGAAGACTGGTGCAGCCGCGCGGCGAAATCATTGCGCTCATCAAGCCGCAATTCGAGGCGGGGCGCGAGCAGGTCGGCAAGGGTGGTGTCGTGCGCGACGCGCGCCTGCATCGCGCCGTGATCGAGAAGATCGTACGCTACGCGGCTGAAAACGATTGGCGCGTGCGCGGCGTCTGTCGTTCGGTGATTCAGGGCGCGGATGGGAATGTCGAGTTCTTCGCACATCTGAGCGCGGATCGGACTTTGGAAACTGTTGAGATTGGAAAAGACATTGAACGCGCGGTTACCCAAGACGCTCGATGAGCCCATCGAGCGCGTCGAGTTTGGCCATCGGCCGCGCCACGTCGGGATTATGATGGACGGCAACGGGCGATGGGCGAAGCAGCGCGGCTTGTCGCGCTTGGAAGGGCATCGGCACGGAACGCAGAACGTGCGCCGCGTGTTGGATGCGTGCTCCAAGCACGGCATCCGCATCGTCACGCTGTACGTTTTCTCGACGGAGAATTGGGGGCGGCCAAAAGAAGAGGTCGAAGGGTTCTTCGATATCCTCGCGCAGGTGATTGACCGTGAGACGGAGAACTTTCGCACACAGGGGGTGCGGCTGATTCACAGCGGTTCTCTGGAGGGAATCCCGGCGACGCTCGCAGAAAAGGTCGAGCGCGCCGTCGCGGTGACGCGCGAGAACCGCGAGTACGTTCTGAACGTCGCCTTCAATTACGGCGGGCGGATGGAAATCCTGCGCGCCGCGCGCAAGATCATCGAAGAGGGCGTTCGCGCGGAAGCGCTGTCGGAGGAATTGTTCGAGTGCTATCTCTACACCGCGGGGCTGGGCGATATGGACTTGGTCATCCGCACGGGCGGCGACCAGCGTCTCTCGAATTTCTTTCCGTGGCAAGCCGCGCGCGGCGTGTTCTTCAGCACGCCCACCTTCTGGCCGGACTTTGACGAGAACGAACTGCTCAAAGCGCTTACCGTGTACGATCGCTTCCTCTCGTCGTTCGATTGATCCCTCAATCGTTAAGCAAGTATATGAATCGCCGCGCGGCGCTGGTCGCGCGGCGTTTTGGTTTCGTCGGCGCGGCGTTTTTCCCGCAATGCGGTTGACGCCGCGCGGCGAGTGGTGGTAGAATGCTGGCGATGATTTCAGAAGCGGAAAAGAAGGAGATCCCGCGCACGCTCGCGCCGTTCTTCCAGGAATACACCTTCGAGAAACTCGACGCGGAGAGCGACGCGGAACTCGTGATCGAGCGCACGCTCGCGTGGGGCAACCGCGAAGAACTGCGGTGGCTGTTCGAGCGGTACGGACGCGCGCGCGTCGCGGATTGGGTGCGGCGAATGGGGACGCGTCGTTTGCCGCGTCGCCAACTTCCGTTCTGGCAATTGGTCTTGGAGATTGCCGATTCCCAAATGAGACCTTCACGGCATGGCATATGGCCATACTAGACCATCCGCATTGGGAAGCCATTGGCGACAGCATGCGCGAACTGTTACGTCAGATCGGGCGACTCCAGTTTGCATCCCGTTTTTATCTCGCGGGTGGTACAGCGCTGGCGCTGCAACTCGGGCATCGTCGCTCGGTGGATTTGGATTTCTTTTCGGAAGCAGATCAAGTCAAATCCGACACGCATCAGGAAATCCTATCGGCGTTGGACTCTTTGAATCCCCGTGTGGTCGAAAAGGCGTTTGGCAACTTTGTTTTGTCGATCGCCGACGTTAATATCGGTTTTTTCGGTTATGGTTATCCATTGATCGGGCAAACGGTCAGCGTGGAGAATGTATCGCTCGGCTCTCTCGAAGATATTGGTTTGATGAAGATGGATGCACTTGCCACGCGGGGTAATCGCAAAGATTTCTACGATCTCTATTTCATTGCCCAACGCATCTCGCTGGATGAGTTGCTGAAACTTGCCGGAACCAAATATCCTTTTTTTCGCGATTTTCCGTTGATGTTTTTAAAGTACGTGATTTTGTTTGATAACGCTGATCGTGACCTTCAACCGGATTTGCTTGTCCCTGTCGGGTGGGATAAGGTGAAAGAATTTTTTGTGGATCAAACTAGGCAGTTGGGCCAGAAATGGTTGGGGCTATGAGCGCGTTTGTTCCGAGATTACGCTAAATGATGCACGGAATGGGGGCGGGCGGCGGCTGGTGGAGTTTTGTCCGCGCCAACGAGGAAGCGCAGCCGCACGTCACGCGAGACCTGCTCCGGCGCGTCGCCGCGTACGCGCGCCCGTACGCTTTCAAAATCGCACTGACGCTCCTTTCCATCTTTGCCTCATCGCTCATCGAGTTGGTCCCGCCGCTATTGTTCCGCCAGCTCATCGACAGTGTCCTACCCCAGAAGGATTTCACGCGACTCAACTTGTTCGCGCTCGCCATCATTGCCATTCCGCTGGTCGATGGGTTGAACGGCGTGGGGCAGCGCTGGCTCACGTCGCGCGTCGGCGAGGGGATCATTGCCGATCTGCGCAAATCCCTCTACGCGCACATGCAGCGGATGTCGCTCCGTTTTTTCACGGACACTAAAACCGGCGAGCTGATGTCGCGGCTCAACAACGACGTGGTCGGCGCGCAGCGCGCGGTCACGAGCACGCTCGTCTCGATTATCACCAGCGCGTTTCAGTTGGTCGCGACGCTCGGGATCATGCTGGCGCTCGATTGGCGGCTGACGATCCTCGCGCTCATCATCCTTCCGCTTTTCATCCTGCCTTCGCGTCGCGTGGGACGCATCCTGCGCGACATTGTCAATCAGCAGCTCGATCTGAATATGCAGATGAACGCGCTGATGAGCGAGACGCTGAATGTCAGCGGCGCGCTGCTCGTCAAACTATTCGGCCGCCAGCGCGATGAAGTGCAGCGCTTTGGCGAGCGCGCCAACCGGGTGCGCGACATCGGCGTGCGCCAGGCGATGGTGGGGCGCTGGTTCTTTATGATGCTGGGACTCGCCAGCGCGCTCGGCACCGCGATTGTATGGTGGGTCGGCGGGTATCTAGTCTTGCAGGACGCGTTCACCATCGGGACGATTGTCGCGTTCGCAGCGTATCTGATGCAGTTGTACGCGCCGATCTCGGCGCTCGCCAACGCGCGGGTCGATTTCGCCACCTCGATGGTCTCCTTCGAGAGGGTATTCCAGATGCTCGATCTGCCGGTTGAGATTCAGGACCGCCAGAAAGCGGTTGAATTGTCGCGGGCACGCGGCGAGATTCGATTTGAAGGTGTAACGTTCTCCTATATGGAACACGCGGCCGAGCTTGGCGAGTCGGTTTCTCCCGGGATACCCAGATCGGTGTTCAGCGCGCGTGGTGGCGGGATGGTGCGGTTCCCGACCGACGGTGGGAACGGCGCGCGTCGGCCGACGGCAGAAAACGGCGGCGAAAAGGAGCAAACGCCGGAACTCGTTCCCACGCGGCGCTACGCGTTGCGCGGCGTCAATTTCCAGATTCAAGCCGGACAGCTTGCCGCGCTCGTCGGTCCGAGCGGCGCAGGCAAAACGACGATCACGTACCTCATTCCGCGTCTGTACGATCCGACCGAAGGGCGCGTGCTCATCGATGGGCATGATCTGCGCGACGTATCGCTCGATTCGTTGACGCGCCAGATCGGAATGGTTACACAAGAGACGTTTCTGTTCCACGATTCGGTGCGCACGAATTTGCTTTACGCCAAGCCCGACGCGACGCAAGATGAGATTGAACGCGCGGCGCGCGCGGCAAACATCCACGACTTTATCGCCAAATTGCCGCAGGGGTATGATACGATTGTCGGCGAGCGCGGCTATCGGTTGAGCGGCGGCGAAAAGCAGCGCGTGGCGATCGCGCGCGTCATCCTCAAAGACCCGCGCATCCTCGTGCTCGACGAAGCGACCTCGAACCTCGATTCCGAATCGGAGGCGCTCATCCAAGCCGCGCTCAAGCCGCTGATGAAGGGGCGGACGAGCGTCGTCATCGCGCATCGTCTCTCGACGATCCTCGCCGCCGACGTGATTCTCGCGATCGATGAGGGGCAGGTCGTGGAGCAGGGGACGCACAGCGAGCTGCTCGCGCGGGACGGGTTGTACGCGCGTTTGTATCATACACAATACAGTAC
>Ga0163209_1001057_pt1 | contig 12131 bp, 11 predicted proteins | sample Kivu_160m_FD_113538 | JGI IMG/M metagenome (GOLD analysis project Ga0163209, IMG submission 113538) | Freshwater microbial communities from Lake Kivu, Western Province, Rwanda to study Microbial Dark Matter (Phase II) - Kivu_160m | ecosystem: Environmental > Aquatic > Freshwater > Lake ... | reverse complement strand
CATCCATTTCCATATCGTTCCTCGATGGATCGGAGATACTAATTTTATGCCGATCTTAGGTGAGACAAAAGTCGTTCCGGAATATCTCGAACATACCTATCAGAAACTTCATACAGCCTATCTCGTTCTTTTGCAGGAAAAACAAAGGCAGAAAGGAAGGCAACAAAAGTGAAATGGTTGAAGACACTTTTTTGGATGATCGTCTTTATTTTTGCCGTCCTTTTCTCCATACAAAACAAAGGAGAGGTGACTCTTCGATTTGGTCTTTATCCCCTACAGAGTCATCAATGGTTCGAGATTCCAAAAGCCCCTCTCTTCTTGGTCATCCTTTGCTCTATTCTGTTGGGAGTGTTGGTTAGCGGGATAGGCGACCTGTATCGGCGCTTTCAACTCAGAAGTGCTCTCCGACAACATCAGAAAGAAATAGAGAGACTGGAGAGAGAGATCCAGTCTCTTCGTGGCTTGAGTGTGGATCAGCCTTCTTTTCTCAAGAAGGAGGGTTAGCCTTTCGTTCAAAAAATTTCCCTTGCATTTTAAATTGAATTGTAGTATATTTATTTCGAAAAATGGGTCTGCTGAAAAAGCGGGCTGTGAGCCCGCTTTTTTTTTAAAAGGTCCCTTGCCAAAGGTTGAAGAAATGATGACAAAAGCAATCATAGACCGTGTACGCGTCATTGCCGATCCGATTCTTTCGGATGAGGGAATGGAATTGGTGGAGATTGAATATCGAAGAGAAGCGAGAGGATGGGTCCTCCGACTTTTTATCGATAAGGAAGGAGGGGTCACCGTTGACGATTGCACCCATATCAGCCAACAGGTGGGAAGGAGTCTCGATGTGGAGGACTTTATTATAGTCCCCTACACGTTAGAGATCTCATCTCCAGGTCTAACGCGTCCACTAAAGAACGAAAGAGATTTTATAAAATATCGAAACTATTTGGTCAGAGTGAAGACTTTCGATCCCATTGGGAACCGGCGGCAATTTAAAGGTAAACTCTTAGGGATTTCAGAGAACCGTGTTGAAATTGAAGTGGATGGAGGGGTGTACCAGATCCCCCTCTCCAATGTAGCAAAGGCCAATTTGGAAATTGAATTCTAAAAAGGGAGAGACCGATTATGCCATCCAATCTCAATTATGTGATCGATCAGGTTGGAAAAGATAAGGGGATTGACCGAAAAGTCATTATCGAAGCATTAGAACAGGCCGTCCTGACCGCCTCCCGAAAAAAGTACGGACACCAAGGCGAGATTGAAGTTCATTATAATGAGGAGATCGGCGAAATAGAGTTATTTCAATTCAAGCAGGTTGTGGAGGAAGTGGTGAACCATTCGAACGAGATCACTCTCGAAGAAGCAAGGGAATTGGATAGTGAGGTTCAACTCGGAGACAGCCTCGGGGTTAAACTGAATACCGATTTCGGCCGGATCGGAGCCCAAACGGCAAAACAGGTGATCATCCAAAAGGTCCGAGACGCCGAACGTGATAATGTCTACAATGAATTTAAAGATCGAAAGGGAGACTTGGTCAGCGGAACTGTTCAACGAATGGAGAAAGGAAACATCTATATAAATATTGGCAGAGCAGAAGCCGTTCTTTTTTCGAAGGAACAAATTCCAGGGGAGGTATACAGGCAGGGGGAACGGCTTCGGGCTTATATTCTTGATGTACAGAAGAATTCGAAGGGACCGCAGGTTTTTCTCTCAAGGACCCATCCGGGTTTTCTAACCAAAATGTTCGAAATGGAAGTGCCGGAGATTTCAGAGGGCGTGATCAAGATCATCAGCGCAGCCCGAGAACCTGGCGAGAGGGCAAAGATTTCTGTCTATAGCTCGAATCGCGATGTCGATCCGGTGGGCGCCTGTGTCGGTATGAAAGGATCGAGGGTCCAGAATGTTGTCCAAGAACTTCGTGGAGAGCGAATAGATATCATCCCTTGGTCTCAAGATCAGGCAAAATATGTCTGTAATGCCCTGGCACCTGCAAAAATCTCCAGGGTTTATATCGATGAAGAAAATCGACATATGGAAGTGGTCGTCGCCGACGATCAACTTTCTTTAGCGATTGGGAAAAAAGGTCAGAATGTCCGATTGGGATCCAAATTAACGGGTTGGAAGATCGATATCAAGAGCGAGTCGAAGATGGAGAAGATTTCTAATGAGATCTTAGAAAGATTCAAGGGCCTCCCATATATCGGAGATGTCGCCAGCCGTATCCTCTATAACGAAGGGTTCCGGTCGATTAAAGAGGTTTCGGAAGTAGACCCGGAAGAATTAGCTAAAGTGTTAGAGCTGGAGAAGGAAAAAGCCATAGAAATTGTGGAAAATGCCCTTCGGGTGATTCAGAAAGAAGAGGACACAAAGGTTACCCAAGAAGGGGTCCAGGCGCCAGGAAATCCTTCCCTTGACCCAATAGACCAGATAGAGGGGGTAGGGGAGAAAACTGCTGGGATATTAAAAGCCAACGGATTTCAAATCGTTCAAGATATCTTAAGAACAGATGTGGAGAGGCTATCTGCTCTTCCAGGAATCGGAGTCAAGAAAGCGGATAAGTTGATTCAATCAGCCCAGCATTATGTCGCAGGAAGTGGGTCATGAGTAAAAAAGGCCATCTCCCAATACGTATGTGTATAGGATGCCGGAAGAGAAGAATAAAAGAGGAAATGGTCCGCTTTGTTCAACATTCAAACGGGGTTGCTTTCATCAGCGAAAAGCGGGGTCTCAACGGACGGGGATTTTATCTCTGCCCAGATCTGATCTGTTTTAAGATGGCACAAAAAAAGCATCGAATGGATCGGTTTGTTGGAACCGACGGATCACTTGAATCCTTCGATACACAGTTATTCTCAGCCGATGGAAGGTTCTGCAAAATAGGGGGGGAAAGATAATGACGAAAGTGAAAGTCCTCGATCTGGCCCGTGAAGTAGGGATGGAGGACGATAAACTGCTTTTGAAGCTGAAACGGATGGGAGTGAAAGTAAAGGATAAAAAGCTTGTTGAACCTGAGAAAATAGCATCCCCACTGGACGAAAAGGTTATTGGAAGGGATTCCGAAAAGGAGATCATTGAGAAGCGGGTTAAACCTACTGTCATCAGGAGAAGGACCCGGAACCTAGAGATGAAAGTGGAGCCTCCACCACCTCCGCCGCCTCTGATGACGATGAGGGAGCCTGTGAGGGTAGAGGAGAAACCCTCGGAATCACGAGAAGAGAAAGCCCCCCGAGCGCTGAGGGTTCTAAAAGAGGGCGTAGAGAAAAAGGAATTGAAGAAAGAGGGGAAGGCTCCCCCAAAGGTGGCTAAAAAGAAAAAGGCTGAGAAAACTCAGGAATCCGTCGCTATACCTTACGGGGCAAAGACGCAGGTTAAGGAAACAATCCCCACGACTTCTGTCGACGAATTGACACCCTTGCCCATCACCCTTAAGGAGGAAGGGAAACGAGCAGAGGCTCAGAAGGAGGTTGAAGAACCGAAAACGAAAGACATCCCTGTAAAAAAAGTTGAAGTCAAAGTCCCAAGCAAGGAGGAGTTCCTTGAAAAGGAAGATTTGAGTTCCCTTCCTGGAAAGAAAAAGGCATTCGCTAAGAAGAGAAGGGTGATTGAGGAAAGGATGCTGCCGGAAGATGAGATCGAAGGGGAGGGGCGGCCGGAAAAGGAGTTAGAAACCCGCTTCAGACCCTTTAGACCCATGAGGAGAAAGGTCGTATTGAAGACCCCTAAAAAGACAGAGGTGACGGTCCCCAAACCGATTAAGAGAATCATCCGCATTGCCGAAGTCATTACTGTTGGAGATCTCGCTAAGAGGATGGGGGTGAAGGGAGGGGAACTGATCAAAAAACTGATGGAGATGGGGGTACTCGTCAACATCAACCAGGTCATCGATGCTGACGTATCTTCTTTGGTTGCCAGTGAATTCGGGTATGAAGTAGAGAAAGTTTCATTGGAACGTCAGGATCTGTTGGAAAGGAAAGAAGACCTTCCCGAACAGTTGCATCCGAGGCCACCCGTTGTCACCATTATGGGACACGTGGATCATGGGAAGACGATGCTTTTGGATGCCATCCGTAAAACCAATGTGGTGGAAGGGGAAGCCGGGGGGATTACCCAGCACATCGGGGCTTATGATGTCCAATTAGACAATGGTCATGTTGTATTTATTGACACGCCTGGCCATGAGGCATTTACTGCGATGAGAGCGCGAGGGGCCCAAGTGACGGACGTGGTGGTATTGGTGGTGGCAGTGGATGATGGGGTGATGCCGCAGACAAAGGAAGCGATTGATCATGCTCGAGCAGGAAAAGTCCCAATTGTGGTAGCAATCAATAAGATCGATAAACCGAACGCAAATCCAGAGAAGGTGAAGAAAGATCTGGCAGATTATGGGCTGACTCCAGAGAAATGGGGAGGCAATACCCTTTTTGCGGAGGTATCAGCGAAACAGAAAATAGGAATCAAAGAGCTGTTGGAACTAATCCTTCTTCAGGCAGAGGTCCTCGAATTGAGGGCGAATCCGGATAAACCTGCTCGAGGGGTCATTATCGAAGCCAAACTCGACAAGGGAAGGGGTCCGGTGGCAACCCTTTTGGTTCAGGAGGGAACTTTGAAAGCCGGGGACGCCTTCATCGCAGGGTCCCACTACGGCAGGGTGAGGGCAATGTTAAATGATAAGGGACAGAAGATAGAGGTAGCCCAACCGTCTACCCCTGTGGAGGTAGTGGGTTTTACCGACGTCCCAGAAGCAGGAGAACCTTTCATCGTTGTTTCCGAAGAGAGGATGGCGAAACAGATCAGCCTTTACCGGCAAGATAAAATTCGGGAGAAAGAACTTTCAAAATTAAGCAAGGTCTCATTAGAGGAGCTCTATGATCGGATCAAGAAAGGGGAAGTCAAGGAGCTCAATGTCATCATTAAAGCAGATGTGCAGGGATCGATTGAAGCGGTGAAAGAAGCTTTGAGAAAAATCTCTACGGATGCTGTAAAGGTCAATATCCTCCATGATGCGGTCGGCGGGATTACAGAAACCGATGTGAACCTAGCCTCCGCTTCGAATGCCATTATCATTGGCTTCAATGTGAGACCGGGCCATAAGGCTCAGATTCTCGCAGAGCAAGAACACGTGGATGTAAGGACCTACTCGATCATCTACGATGCGATTGACGACATCAAGAAAGCCTTAGAAGGACTATTGGAACCGACCTACAAAGAACATGTCTTGGGAAGAGCTCAAGTGATACAAGTTTTTAATATCCGGAAAGTGGGTACGGTGGCAGGCAGTTTGGTTTTAGATGGTAAAGTCGTCCGGGGTTCTCATGCCAGACTTCTCAGAGATAATATCGTCATCTACGATGGTCGAATCTCTTCACTCAGACGATTTAAGGACGATACGAAAGATTGCTCTCAGGGTCTCGAGTGCGGTATCGGCATTGAAAATTTTAATGACCTTAAACTGGGGGATATCATCGAGTCTTACGAGATTGAAGAAGTTCAATCTCGATTGGCTTAAACGTTTCGGGGGATAAATTCTTCCCTTAGGGAAAGGATCTTAGAAAAGGGAAAGGAAATGGTGATCGGGATTTGTCAACTCGACCTTCGGATTCCAGAAAACCACTCCCTGAAGGGAAAGCGCCATGTCATCCGGAAACTGATCGATCGGGTGAGAAGCCGTTTCAATGTAACCATCGCAGAAGTTGGAGATAACGACCTTTGGCAAAGGGCAAAGATTGGTTTCTGTATGGTGAGCAATGATCGCAGATTCATTAATTCAAGTTTGGATAAAGTGATCGACTTCATTGAGAAGATGCATCTTGTCGAAATGGTGCACTCGGAGATGGAGATCCTCAGTCTGTAGGCCTTCTCCCAGAAGCAAGATGGGACATCATCATTTGTTGAGGTGAGGTGGAAAGGACGGGTATCTCATCAAAGACAATGGGATGAGAGGCAAGTGGAGGGGTTGGTAGAAGATGTCAGAAGGAAAACGTTCAGAAAAAGTGGCGGATGTGATCCAAAGGGAGATCTCTCAGATGCTGGTAAAGACGCTCAAGGATCCTCGAATTGGTTTCGTCACCATCACGAGAGTTCTCGTTTCTGAGGATTGTCGGGCAGCTAAGGTCTATTTCAGTGTCGTAGGGACTCTTGAGGAAAAAGAAAGATCAGCAAAAGGTCTGAACAGTGCGAAAGGATACGTCCGCAAGGAGTTGGGCCGGCGAATGGGACTCCGACATACCCCTGAGATTACCTTCCAGTTCGATCCCTCCATTGAATACGCGATTCATATTGGAGAGGTAATCCATCACTTGGAACAAGAGAGGGAGAAAAATAAGGATGAGGACTGATGGACTCCTCATCGTGGATAAGCCAGAAGGGATGGCTTCTCTCGAAGTAGTAAAGGAAGTAAAACGCCGATTGGGTGTGAAGAAGGCGGGCCATATCGGAACGCTCGATCCTTTTGCTACAGGAGTTTTACCGATCGTCATCAATGAAGGAACTAAATTGGTGCCTTATTTGGGGGAGGAACCCAAGGAGTATGAGGCTGTTATGAAATTGGGTGAAGAGACTTCAACGGATGACTTGACCGGAAAAGTCCTCTTTAAAAAACCATGGGAAGGCGTAACCCCAGAAATGATTCAGTCTATTTTAAAGACTTTTTTGGGTAAAACTCACCAAATTCCCCCCATGTTTTCGGCGATCAAAGTTCAGGGGAGGCCCCTCTATCGATTAGCCAGAAAGGGAATAGAAGTCGAGCGGAAAGAGAGAGAGGTTGAGATTTTCAGTATTCAAATTGAGAAAATGGACCCACCTGAGATTCACTTCCGAGTTTCTTGCTCAAAAGGAACTTACATCCGGAGTTTGGGAAGGGATATCGGAAGGAAGATTGGATGTGGTGCTCATCTCCTTCGTCTGAGACGGGTTCGGAGTGGTCCTTTCACTCTCGAACAAGCGATCCCCTGGGGAAGGATAAAGGAACTCTCTGGGGTCGAGAACCTTCGGCCTTGGTTGATTTCATTGAAGGAAGCCGTGTCGAGCCTTCCGGAGGTGATTGGGGATGAACAGCTGGTAAGGAAGATCCGTTTGGGTAAAGGGATGGCCGTGGGGGATCTTTCATCGCAGGATCTCCCTCACTTTGAAAAAGGACAATGGTTGAAGATGTGCTCCTCTAAAGGGGGGCTGGTCGCTATATTGAGATCGGAGGTCAAGGGGGTGGATATCCTGCGAGCAAGCCCAGAATTGTTGGCTCTTCGCCCATTAAGAATATTTCACCCCTCATCCCATCCCTCTCTCCAAGGGGGAGAAGGGAAGGGTAATGGAAAAAGCCACGTTTAGCTTGAAGGAGGAATTCGATGTCAATTGTGCAGGAGAAAAAAAAGGAGCTCATCGGAGAATATAGAACCCACGAGCACGATACGGGTTCTCCGGAGGTTCAGATCGCTCTTCTGAGTGAGCGGATCCGATACCTCACAGAACATTTTAAAGTTCATAAACGGGACCATCACTCCCGAAGGGGTCTGCTGAAGCTGGTGGGACAGAGGAGGAGACTCCTCAACTACCTTAAAGATAACAAGGTAGATCGATATCGAACGATCATCGATAAACTGGGCCTTCGGAAGTAGCAAACATCCCCGACAATTCCGAACACCATGGCCTGAACGAAAAGGAGTGAAGAAATCATATGGTTCAAAGATTAGAAATCGACTTTGGCGGAAGACCATTTTCCATTGAAACAGGGAAGGTGGCAAGGCAGGCGAATGGCTCTGTACTGGTTCAGTATGGGGACACCGTCGTATTAGTCACTGCGGTAACAGCTGAGAAGAGGAGAGAGGGAATCGATTTCCTTCCCCTCACCGTAAACTATTTAGAAATGACTTATGCCGCTGGGAGAATTCCGGGGGGCTTTTTCAAGAGGGAAGGGAAGCCGAGCGATCGCGAAACCCTGATCTCCCGATTTATCGATCGCCCCCTGAGACCCCTTTTTCCGAAAGGATTTCAGGATGAAATCCAGATTATTGCGACCGTTCTTTCAGCCGATCAGAATAACGACCCGTCGATCTTGGGAATGATCGGGGCATCTGCTGCCCTTTCTCTCTCTGATATTCCATTTAATGGTCCGATTGCGGGGGCCAAAGTGGGCCGCATTGACGGGGAGTATATTCTGAACCCCACCCTCGATGAATTGGAAATGAGTGACATTGAACTCTTCGTAGCGGGGAGTGAGGATGCGATCATCATGGTAGAAGGAAGCGCCAAGGAGGTGAATGAAAAGGAGATTTTAGAGGCCATTTTATTCGGCCATCAATCCCTTAAACCAGTCATTGCCCTCCAGAAACAACTGAGTTCGACGTCAGGAGGTGCGCTGAAGGAAGTCGATCTCCAAAAACCTGAGGAAGCGATTTACGAAAGAATAAAGACCATCGCCGAAGAGAGATTGAGAGAAGCCTTTCGAATCACCGAGAAAGTCAAACGGCGCGAGCGGCTTGAGGAGATTCTCCAGTTGACGCTTCAGGATGTCGGAGCTGAGGACGAAACCTCCCAGAAGGTGGTAAAGGTCATTCTCGAAGAGATCAACCGTAAACTGGTGAGAAGGTTGATCTTAGATCAAAAGCAGAGGATTGACGGAAGGGGTCTTTCAGAGATTCGGTCCATCTCTTGTGAGGTGGGTATCCTTCCAAGAACACACGGGTCCGCTCTCTTCACACGAGGTGAGACACAGGTTTTGGCAGTGGTCACTTTCGGCACCTCTGAGGATGAGCAGAAAATCAACTCCCTAAGCGGAGAAACCTATAAGTCTTTCATGCTCCATTATAACTTTCCTCCATTTTGTACAGGGGAAGTTTCTCCCTTGCGGCCCCCCAGTCGAAGGGAAATCGGTCATGGGGCTTTGGCTGAAAGGGCTATTTTACCCATCCTTCCTTCCAACGATAAGTTTCCCTATACCATTCGAATTGTCTCAGAAGTGCTCGAATCAAATGGATCCTCCTCCATGGCAACGGTATGTGGAGCAAGCCTTTCCCTAATGGATGCGGGTGTCCCGGTTAAGGCGCCGGTGGCTGGAATCGCAATGGGATTAATCGTTGAAGGGGCTGAGGTGGCTGTCCTATCGGACATCCTTGGGGATGAGGACCATTTTGGGGATATGGATTTCAAAGTGGCCGGGACAGCCGAAGGGGTGACGGCCATCCAGATGGATATTAAGATTGGAGGGTTATCCAAAGATGTCATGGGTCGTGTTCTCGATCAGGCCCGAGAGGGTAGGCTCCACATTCTGAATAAGATGAAAGAGACGATTTCAGAACCGCGAAAAGACCTCTCTCGACATGCACCGAGGATCGTTAGCCTCCAGGTCAAACAGGAGAAGATTCGGGATATTATTGGACCAGGGGGAAAGAATATTCGGAGCATTGTCGATCAGACCGGCGTAAAGGTCGATGTGGAAGATTCTGGATTGGTAAAGTTGGCCTCCCCAAATTACGAAGCGATCGAGAAGGCCATCTATATGATCAAAAGGCTTACGCAAGAAGTGGAGGTAGGCGGATTCTATACAGGGAAAGTCAGGCGGATTTTGGGTTTTGGCGCAATTGTCGAACTCTTCCCGGGCACGGATGGCTTGATTCATATTTCTCAACTGGCAGAGAGCCATGTGAAAGAGGTCTCCGATGTCCTGAAGGAAGGGGATGAAGTGCTGGTAAAGGTCCTTGATATCGATCCACAAGGTCGCATCCGGCTGAGTCGTAAGGCAGCCTTGAGAGAAATGAAACAATCAACGGAAGGAAAAGTCTAAGAGACGTCTGTTAAGGTACGGATGGAGTAGGCCTTTCCGATTGGGTGTCCAAAATTTTGAGGTTGATCGAAAGAAGAAAAAAAATGGGTACGGTTATTCGAAAAACGGCTGATTCGTTATGTCACTCATGGATCACCAACGAATCAGGATATCAGAAGACTGTTCTCGACAATGGAATTAAAGTGATCACTGAGAAGATCCCCTTTCTAAAATCTGTCTCGATCGGAGTATGGGTGGTCACTGGGTCCAGAGATGAACAACCCCACGAAAATGGAATCTCCCATTTTATCGAGCATCTTCTCTTCAAGGGAACCGAGCGGAGGACGGCTTTCGACATCGCTAAGGAGATTGACTCCGTAGGGGGAACCCTGAATGCCTTTACAGGGAGGGAATACACCTGTTTTTACGCTAAGGTCATTGATAAAAATTTGCCTCTGGCCATCGATCTGCTGGCTGATATCTTTCTTCACTCACTCATGGATCCAAAAGATGTGGAAAAAGAAAGGATGGTCATTCTCCAGGAGATAAAAATGGTGGAGGATACTCCTGACGATTATATCCACGACCTATTCAACCGAGTCTGTTGGGGAGAGCACCCATTGGGTTTCCCAATTTTTGGAACCTCTGAGCTTGTTCAATCCTTCAGTCGGGATCAGATCTGCCAATTTTTTAAAGAAAACTTCCAACCCAACCGCATTATCATTTGTGCTGCAGGAAACCTTCAACACCAGGAGGTGGTGGATTGGATTGAAAAGACTTTTGGACAGATTTCAAAGTCGGATAAGGTACGGGAGAGAATAAGACCGAACTCGATCTCAGCGACCAATATCTGGAAGCGGGAGCTAGAGCAGGTCCACTTCTGCCTCGGGACAAAGGGACTCCAATATAATCACTCCCTTCGATTCGCTTCCTACGTCTTGAATACCATTCTGGGGGGCGGCATGAGCTCACGACTTTTCCAAGAGATCCGAGAGAATCGCGGTCTGGCTTACTCCGTTTACTCTTATCTTCCTACTTACATCGATACCGGATTGGTTGTCGTTTATGCGGGGACAAATGAAGGCTCTTTCCAAGAGGTCATCGAACTCGTCCTGAAGGAGTTCGTTCGACTTAAAAAGGGACCTTTTAAGGGTGGGGAATTGGAGACTGCCAAAGAACAATTGAAGGGGAATCTTCTGCTCAGCCTCGAGAGTTCAGACAACCTGATGACCCGACTGGCGAAGAACGAAATCTATTTTGAATCCTACCTTCCATTAGAGAAAATTCTCGAGGGCATAAACGGCGTGGGAGAGGAAATGGCGCGAAATTTGGCAAGCGATATTTTCGACGAACGGTTCTTCTGCCTGACTGTTTTGGGACCGATGGATGGCAATGATTTAGAAAAGGGCTTATTGAAATTAGATCGATGCAACAAGTAAGAATTTGTATCAAACGCTTGAAGAAAGATCACCTTGTGTCCATACCTCAATATATGACCGAAGGATCGTCTGGAATGGATCTTTTTGCCTCACTGGATAACATAGTGGTATTGGAACCTGGGGAGAGGCAACTCATCCCTACCGGGATTTCTGTAGCGATTCCTTCAGGGTTTGAAGGTCAAATCAGGCCTCGTAGCGGATTGGCTACTCAGAAGGGAATTGGCATTGTCAATGCACCAGGGACAATTGACGCTGACTATCGGGGAGAGATCAGTGTCCTCCTGATCAATTTTGGGAAGGAACCCTTTACCATCCGCGATGGAGATAGGATCGCTCAGATGGTCATCTCCCAAGTGTTTCAAGCGAGTTGGGAGGAAGTCGATGACCTTCCTGCAACGAGAAGGCAAGAGGGGGGATTTGGCCACACGGGCATCTGAGGAGGCCCAAGGATGATTTAGGATGACTATCAAAGCAGAGGTCGCCCATCCTCTGCTTTTTATTTGCTTTCCCCTGAGGCTGAAGCAAGGTGATGTTTTCCAAGGACAGGGTGACCCTATCAAGGTAGGAAAACCGATGGATCAGATGTTGGATCAATTTCTCCATTATCTCATTGTTGAAAAGGGTCTTGCCAAGAATACGATCGAGGCTTACAGTCATGATTTGAATCGATTCTCAGATTATCTGAAAGCCAAAGGAATTCAGGATATCTTGAGTGTTGACAAATTCGATGTCAGGGCTTTCCTTCTCGTTTTAAAAAGACGGAGTCTTTCGACCAAGACCATTTCCAGAAATTTGGTTGCCATTCGGACGTTCTTTAAGTTCTTGATTCAAGAGGGAATTTCGGAGGCAAATCCTATTGAGGAGTTAGGGTCTCCAACCGTGGCGAAAACCTTGCCGGATATTCTGACGTTGAAGGAGGTAGAGGGATTATTAGAACAACCTAACAT
>Ga0163209_1001054_pt1 | contig 12144 bp, 11 predicted proteins | sample Kivu_160m_FD_113538 | JGI IMG/M metagenome (GOLD analysis project Ga0163209, IMG submission 113538) | Freshwater microbial communities from Lake Kivu, Western Province, Rwanda to study Microbial Dark Matter (Phase II) - Kivu_160m | ecosystem: Environmental > Aquatic > Freshwater > Lake ... | reverse complement strand
GCTATCTACACAGTCAAAGTTTTCGGCTGCCCGGCCCGGCGGCAGCTTGTGGTTAAAGAGTCATAGCCAAACATGATAGAATTATATGGCAATGCAGGTGGATTTCGCCTTTATCTGCGATTATGCTGAGGCGACCAACAAGGTCAATGCTCTCGGCATAGGGTTCGATACCATTATGTCCAGCCGGGTACCTGTCCGGCACCCTAATTTCTTCCTGGTAACACAGTTGCGCGCCAACGTCGTTGAGGCAGGCGAGAAAAACTTCGAGGTACATCTCATCGATGAGGATGGGAAGGAGATAATTCCCCCCATCAAGGGCAAGCTTAATATACCCAGGCCTCCGGCGGGAACTGAGAGCACAGGCCGCATAGCCATGCGCTTCGACGGAGTGGAGTTCCCAAAGTACGGCACATACTCCATGCACTTGCTGGTCGAAGGACACGAGATGAGCAGGATACCCCTGAGGGTCGCCCAGGCGACCGGACCGCCCCAGAATTTGAGCCCCTCCTGATCTCTGTTAAGAGCCTCGTTTGGCATAATCCGGGCACCAGACTGCATTAGGCCGGGCAGGCTGGTGGCATGCGCCGCGCCAGTCGTATTTACAGGAATCGCAGAGTATGACCTTCATACCCAGCGCCTGTTTGACGCTGATCTTGAGGTTATCGAACCACGACGGCTTTAGTTTCTTTCTTCCCGGCATTATATATGAGTTTACTTTTCAGGCCGGCAAGCTGTCAAAAACCATCTACCCGTTGTAATATATCAGTTATCGCATCTATCAGGAGGTGGTTATGGCACACTGGGAACACCGCAAGGAGATCAACTGGGCTAAATTCGTCTTCAACCAGCCGTACCAGGCGGGTTTGAGCCGTCTCAAGGCAGAGGTGCTGGGCAAAACAGATTTCGACCCGGCCACGCTCTGGCAGTGGGGGACTATGCAGGCCATGGCCGTCATCCAGATACTGAAAGACTGCGAAAAAGAGTTCGGCGATCAGGGACAACAACTGGTCGGCAGATCGCTACGCAGTGTCGGCCACGATGTGGGGACTCAGCTTTTTGCCGGATTGAAGCAGCCGCAGGGCTTAAGTGAAGCTGAGCTGGTCAGCTTCTTTGCCACAGTGGTCAACCGCATAGTGTATGCCTCGCTGGAGGCACCGCGCATAGATGCCGCTGACAGGATCAGCTTCGACATCATATGGTGCCCGCACCAGGACCATTATTCCGCTTTCGATTGCCGCGTCCAGCGCTATCTGGTGCAGGGGATGCTTGATGCGCTCTTCGAGACAGGCTGGATCAGCAGCAACTGGCAGGTCAAATTCACCTGCACCATCCCGGCCGGCGCGAGGGTCTGCACATTTACACTGTGGAAGGCTACGGGATTGGAGAAAGCCGAGTGGGAGCTATATACGAAGAAGCTGGAGCAGCGGGCCTTAAAAGATGCCTCCGGGTAAATAGCCTGTATTCCGGCGCAAAATGACATATTAAATGGCGCGTGTATCTATAGCTACTACCGTGAGTGAAACTGATCAGGCATGGCCATCTATAGGCTAATACTTCCCCTGCTCCACCTGTTCCAGTCCCTTTGAGGCAGCCTTGCCCAAGTCAACCCGGTAAAAGCTATCTGTTTTCAAGTTCCGGTTTTTAAATGTTACGATACCTCAAAGGGTCTTATCGGAGAGAAGGTTTTGAATATACAGCCACGGATAAGGGCGATTAAGTAGGCCGGGAGGGCTCGGAGGGGGCATTGACAGCCACATGTTAATGGAATAGTATTGCAGCCAAGTGCGATGAAGGATGATAATCGCTTAGTTGAGGTAAAAAGAGCACGAGAACTTGTTTAACTTAAAGACTGATTTATGCATTCTGTTGGCGGGATTGACACTCACCCTATGCAGTTGCTCTCCGGCGTCAGTATCGGATATCCCGGCTCGCAACTGGAAAATGAGCGTTGTGACCAACGAAGATTCGTCGTGGACCAAGGGAGCTCGTTTGTTCGCTGAACTGGTCAAACAGCGAAGCGGCGGTCAGATACAAATAACCGTTTACCCCAATGGCGAGTTGGCGGGTGGAAACCAGGTAAAAGAACTGACCATGCTGCAAGATGGCAGCATTAATTTTACCTATCACTCCAATCTCCTTTATACGAACCTTGACCAGTCGTTTGCGGCTATCTCCATGCCGTGGCTGTTCACGGACTATTCACAGGTTGATGCGGCTCTGTCCGGGCCCGCCGGTAGTCAACTGTTGAAGGCAACAGAAGCTCAGGGTATAGTCGGCCTCGCCTACGGCGAGAATGGTTTCCGCCAGTTGACCAACAATAAACGAGCCATCCGTTCGCCCGATGACCTGCATGATTTGAAAATCCGTATCCCTGATGTCGAACTTTATAACTCGATTTATAAAGCGATGGGGGCTATCCCGATAACAATGAACTTCGGCGAGGTTATCAGCGCACTCAAGCAGGGGCAAATCGACGGCCAGGAAAACCCCGTAGACGTTATTGTGTCCTCTAAGCTCTATGAGGTCCAGGAGCACATCACCATCTGGAATTACTCCTACGATGCCCTCATCTTGGGAATGAACAAGAAGGACTGGGACGGATTACCCGGCACTGCCCGGGCAATCATCAGGCAGGCAGCAAGCGAAGCTTCAAAGGAACAGGTAAAGTTATCTCGCGTTGCCGCTCGGACCCAGTTGAGCCTGTTGCGTGATAAGGGCATGACTATAACCGAACTAACACCCGACCAAATCGAAGCATTTCGGGCGACCACAGAATCGGTGTACGCGGAATGGTCGAGTAAAATCGGGCCCAGTATTAACAAGCTACAGGGGAACTAGAAGTCTGTCCGTGAGTTAAACGGAGAAATGGAAATACCCGGAACCAACAGATAACAAAAAAACCTGGTATATGGTATCCCGGTCGCCCTGCGGGACCGGCCTGCGCCCGCAAGCGGCCTGCGTTACAACCAGCAATGCAATCGCAGTGATCAGGCTTCTTTTATTCCGATCCTCATTGCACTTTGAAAGGAAGGACAACTCTTTCTTCCCCGTTTAACAGCAGCCTGACCTCGTAATCCCCTTTGACAAGCTTGTCTTTGCCTGATGCCAGCTTCGCGGCAATCACCAGCGTGCCGTCGATGATGTTGCTATCCTCCGCGACCTGGTAATTATCCACGCCGGCTTCATCGCTGTGCACGATTGTCCACTTGACATCCATCTTGGTCCCGGCCGGAGCATTGTAAATTTTAGCCCGTAAAAATATCTCGGAGGTGTCCACCGGAAAACGGGAGGTTAGGTTGACCTCCTTCTGCTCCTTATCCCTGAATACGTAAACGTTAGCTTCGCTGACGTAGAGAGCCGGCAGCAAGTCGTCTTCAACCACGCTGAAATACAACCTCAACTGCTCGACATCACCAACATAAAATATCAGGCTGTAACGCCCTCTGGGAAAAGGAGTGCCCTCTTTGGGTGAAATGGAGAAGTTCAAATATTCACGCCCCTCGACTTTGAGGGATGATTCGGCGATCTTCTGTTCCCGATCATCACCCAGTTCACCGCCCTCATAAACCCAGCGGGCTTTAACCACGTCATTGAAATCGGCACCACTGACCCTGGCCGACCCAAATATAATCAGGCTGTCGACAGGAAAAACGCTGACATTGTTTAAGGGCTTGCCGCTCAGCGTATCAATCCCGGTCGACATGGCGGCTTCCTCCAATTTGACCGACGGGGCAGCCGGCTCACCCTGAATTACAAACGGCACCCTCTGCTCCGGCTCGTCATCGTAGAAAAGACTGATCCTGTAATCGCCGCGGGGCAGTAATTTATCCCCGCGGGCAAAGGCAAAAATCACATAAGGCGCATCCGCCGTAGCTTTCTCGCTCCCGATGAGGGAATCGGATAGACCGGCCTCTTCGCTCTTGACCACATACCAGTCGGCCCTTATTATTGACTTTTCCGACGGCGCGTTCAGTTTGACCGAGCAATAAATGGTCTTGATATCCGGCGTAAAATTGTCGGTCACCATCAACGGCTCACCGGTTTTGGATACGGCGGAGCAAATGACCGCCCGCTCGATGGCAGGCTGACTGATACAGCTGGCAAGTAGCGGCAGCGCCAGTGCTATAGCCATCAGTGTGTAGATATATGGCCTATTTGTTTTCATCTCAACAGGTTCTCCTTAATTTCAAATCAAAGATTCTCGTTCTGATATTGACCGCTGTACCCCTTACCCACACCGCCTGAGGTATAAAAGAAAACGAGCTGCAGTAAACGCGCGTTCCTGTGCAGCCTGAAGCCAAGGGGATTATAGACTACCAGTAATGACTGCGAACGGCCGGAATATCCTGCATCCCAGACAGCGCTGTGCAGGCTGACACCGCAACGGTTGAGGCTGGAGCGCGGCCTCCCCAGGGCCATCACATAGTCCGGCAGTGTCACCACTTCATTGAAAGTGATCAGGTAGGGGCCGGGAAGCAAATCGAGGCCGCCGTCTACACCGAATTCCAGCCGCGTAAGGGCGGACAGCTCCCTGGCACGGTTGCTGCCGGCTATCCTGCCGCGAGAAGAGAAATAGGCAACCTCCCTGACGGTCAGGTCGATTCCGTTGGGCTGTAGTTGCTCATCCAGGTCGACGGCATCCGCTATGAGGGGCGGCTGACTATCCTGCATGCGGAGTATATCCTGCCTCGTCAGGACGCCCTGATTATTAGTCATCCCGTATTTATTCCCACCTTGTGCAAATGATGTTATTATAATACGGATTTCAGGGAATGTCAGAATATTCACAACCGTTGTATTGAGGAGCGCCCACATGGTGGAGAAGAACGGAATTGAAAAACTGGATAATGCCGCTCTGAGCAAGCTCGCTGTGGACCTGGTCAGGCGCAGCATTATGCATTACGGGATATGGTTCAGCGAGGTGGACCACCAGCTCGGGCTGGAAAAGGCCCTACAGATAGAACACGAGGTCTTCGATAAATTGTATCCGCTGGTGATCAAGCGTCTGGCTGGTGCGCTGGGATTGGCCGTAGAAAACGGCCTGCCTCAAGCGCTGTCTGATCTACCGAGGGATAAGCTGATATCGCTGATCAATGCCATCTCCGCCAACTGGCTGGCCGGTGACGGCCTGTGGTTCCAGTCCGTGGAGTCCCGGCGGGAGATGTACACAGCCAAGCGCTGTAACGATAGCTGCTGGGTAAAATTCTCCCCCTTCGAAGCTGCACGTATTAGATCGCTGCTGGATCTGCCTGACAAAGGTGGTCTGGATGCTTTGGAAGCCGCCCTGGGCTACAGGCTCTACTCAAGGATAAACACCCAATCTACGGAGAGGCAGGGAGACAGCCTGATCTTCAAAATGGTCAACTGCAGGGTCCAGGACGCGCGCAGGCGCAAGGGGCTGGATGACTACCCCTGCAAGTCGGCGGGCGTCGTGGAATACGCCAGTTTTGCGAGCGCCATCGACCCGCGTATCAGGACCGACTGCATTGCCTGCCCGCCTGATGATCATCCGGATGACTGGTTCTGCGCCTGGAAGTTCTATATAGAATGAGCGCCAGGAGGGTTGTGGTCATAGGAGGGGGGGCAGGAGGCATGCTTGCCGCCGGCCGCGCAGCAGAGCTTGGCGCCGATGTCACCCTGCTGGAAAAAATGGATCGCATCGGCAGGAAGGTCCTCATCAGCGGCAACGGGCGATGCAACCTCAGCAATACTCTGGAGATCAATCAATTTATCACAATGTTCGGCCCCAACGGCAGGTTTCTATATCCCGCCTTCCAGCATTTTTTCCGCGATGACCTGCTGAAGCTGTTGGCGCGCTCCGGCATTCAAACGTTTGCTGATCCGGACGGGCGCATCTTCCCCGTTTCGGGAAAATCAGCCGATATCGTAAAGGCACTGGAAAAGTATCTGTCGGGCAACGGTGTGAATGTGATCACCGGGGCAAAGGTAACAGCAGTTGAATTCGCCGGCGGCACGGTCACCGGTGCGAAAACCGCAACGGCTGATAACCGTGCCGATGCGGTGGTGCTGGCTACAGGAGGGGCTTCCTATCCTCAGACCGGTTCGACTGGCGACGGCTACCGCATGGCTGAAAAGCTGGGACACAGCGTGACCCGTTTGCGGCCGGCCCTGGTCCCGCTGGTGGTAACAGATAAGCGGGGCGCGGCAGTACTGCAGGGCATCAGCCTGCCCGACGTGCGGCTTACTTCCTTTGCCTGCAGGGCAGCAGACATTGAAGCTTCAGCTGCTCCACGGGCTGACAGGGGACGAGGTCTCGGGACAGGCAGGCCCCGGCCTCCCATCATCGAGAGCCGCAGGGGCAGCATTATCTTCACACACTACGGTCTCAGCGGGCCGGCAGCCCTGCTCATGAGCCTGGCAGCTGTCGATGCGCTGGCAGCGGGGCCGGTCAGTCTGGCTGTTGATCTCGTGCCGGGCAAAACCTTTCCGCAACTGTCGGAAGACCTCAAGGAGAGCATTAATGCAAAAGGCGGCAGGTGGATCAAGAGCGTGCTCCACGAATTGCTTCCGGACCGGGTCATCCGGGCAGTCCTGGCCGGAGCAGGCATACCAGCAGATATCAAAGCCGGCCAGGTGACGGCAAGGCAACGCCAGGCCATAGCATATGCACTCAAGGGCCTCGCCTTCGATGTGGAAGGCACAGGCCCGCTGAAGGAAGCCATGGTGACGGCGGGAGGTGTTTCTCTGAAGGAAGTCGACCCCCGTACCATGCAGTCTAAAATACTCCGGGGCCTTTATTTCTGCGGCGAGGTTCTCGACCTGGATGCCGATACGGGCGGATTCAATTTACAGGCTGCCTTCTCCACCGGCTACCTGGCCGGCGAATGCGCAGCACGTGGTCGCTGAGATCAGGACGGAAGGGTTACGCCGAATCTCCTCAACACTGCGGCCAGCGCACAGAGAGGCATACCCATGACGTTATAATAATCGCCCTCTATACTCTCCACCAGCAACGCCCCCAGCCCCTGTATGGCATAGGCGCCCGCCTTGCCCAGCGGCTCGCCCGTCTTCACATACTTGGCGATCTGCGACCGTCCCAGCTTCCTGAAATACACCCTGGTCTCCACCACCCGCGAGACAGTCCTGCCTGTCGCTGAATCGATGACGGTAAAACCCGTGATCACGCTATGACACCTGCCGCTCAGCTCCTTCAGCATCTTGCGCGCGTGTCGCTCGTCCAGCGGCTTGCCCAGAATCATCCCATCCAGCACACCAAACGTATCCGCAGCTATGATAATTGAACCCTCGTTGCATGACGCCGCCGCCCGTGCCTTATGCAGGGAGAGCGCTTTCGCCAGCCGCGCAGGCTTCAATCCGGTAGTCATTACCTCAGGGATCTCAACCGGGTCTACTTTGAACTTGAGGCCGATATTTGCAAGCAACTCCCTGCGGCGGGGCGAAGCCGACGCAAGCACAATGGACCGTGTCATGCCGACAATTTAGATCAAGGCCTCGTCCCTGTCAAACATTTTTGCCGGCTATTTCAGATGAGTGCATCCGTTTTCTATCAAGTTTAGCCCGTGCCATATTCTGGCGCTGTTGTGATATGATAAACCCGATGTCGAGGATTAAGCTTAAGATCACGGGCAAGATCCTGACCATATTGCTGGGGCTAGCGCTTATTTCGCTCACTGTCTTCTCAGCCCTGGCGCTGAACAACATGGCCAACATGGGCAAATACGCGCTGGAGAGCAACGCCTCTTTAGGTGCAAGCGCCGTCAGCGACAGCACCGACGCCCTTGAGAAACAGGCCAAAGAGCAGCTCCTGGCGATGGCCATAGACCAGGCAGTCATCAGCGACGCGCTCTTTAAAAATGTGGAATCTGAGACTTCGCTGGTGGCCAGCTACATGGCGGATCTCTGGGAAAGGCCGTCTGATTTCTCCGGGAGCCACACGTATTTCCAGGATGAGCAACCGGACACCATCTACGCATCTTCGGTCAGCGTGCTTGCACCGGGCGTTGCTCCCGCGGCGGTCAGCGCTGACCTGAGGCTGCTGTCCAACCTTAACAGCGTGTTCATCCCCATCTTCCAGGCGGACCCCAACCTGACCCAGATATATGCAGGCACGGAATCCGGCATCACGCAGGTTTACCCATGGGCTACGGGCTTCCCCGACGATTTCGACGCGCGCCAGCGCGAGTGGTATACCAGGGCAAAGCAGGCCAGGTCGCTGGGCTGGACAAACACCATGATCGACGCGGTGAGCGGCAAGCCGAAGGTCACATGCTATAAGCCGGTTTACGATGAAAAGCGAAGGCTGATCGGCGTAGTCGGCGCGGACGTGACTGCTGAGACCATCAATCAGAAGATTATCGGCACGCAGATCGGCAAGAACGGGTACGCGTTCCTGATCGACGGCAAGGGCAACCTTATAGCGCACCCGCGCATGCAGGGCGTAGCAGGGAAGTGGGATGAGGCCTTTGTGGCGGGCAACTTGCTCAGCGCTAAGAACCCGGAGCTGGCCCTCATGGCCGCTGAGATGGTGGACGGCATGGCCGGGGTGGAAAGGTGCGCGCTGGACGGCACCGACAAGTTTATAGCCTACGCCCCCATAACAAGCACCGGCTGGTCGATCGGCATTGCCATGCCGATCGATGAGATAGTGGCGCCGGTACAGGCGACCAAAGAACGCATAGACTCTGCCACGGCTGATTTCTCCGCCAGGATCAACCGGCAGATAAGTGAAATGCTGACCATCCTGATACTTACATCGGCAGGCATAATCGTGGCAGTAGCGGGCATAGCCTACTTTCTTGCCAGGCGCATAACCCGCCCCATCATAGCCTTAAACCGGGGCGTACAGGTCATCGGGCAGGGTGACCTTGACCACAGGCTGGTGGTCACGACTGGTGACGAGGTACAGGACCTGGCCGGGGCATTCAACAAAATGGTGGAAGACCTCAAAGTCTATATACGCAATCTGCAGGAGACTACCTCCGCCAAGGAGAGGATTGAGAGCGAACTACGCGTTGCCACCGAGATCCAGACCAGCATGCTGCCCCGGCTATTCCCGCCTTTCCCGGACCGCAAAGAGTTCGACCTCTATGCCACTATGCAGCCTGCCAGGGAGGTGGGGGGTGATTTCTACGACTTCTTCTTTATCGGTCCCACAAAACTGTGCCTGATTATCGGCGATGTCTGCGGTAAAGGTATCCCGGCTGCCCTTTTCATGGCCATCAGCAAGACCCTGCTGCGCACTGAGGCGCTGCATGAGCCATCGCCTGATCACGTACTGTTCAACGTGAATAACACCCTCTACCCCGACAACGAGGCCTCCATGTTTTTCACCGGTCTGTGCGCGGTGCTTGACACTGAAAGCGGCGAACTGACCATCGCCAACGGGGGCCATAATCCTCCGCTTTTATGTCCCGCGGGAGGCGAATTCCGGTATGTTAACCTGCCCAAGGGACTGGTGGTGGGCGCTATGCCCGACACAGCTTACCTGTCAGACACTTATACCATGAGGCCGCACGACACGCTGGTGATGTATACGGACGGCGTAACCGAGGCCATGGACAGCCGGGGTCGACTGTACTCCGAGGCGCGGCTCTTAAGCCGCCTCAATGATCTGAGCGGTAAGAGCGTGGCCGATATCGTTCACGGGGTGAGAGTGGATATTGAGACTTTTGCCGGCGGCACGGAGCAGTCCGACGATATCACTATCCTTGTCCTTGAATTCAACGGCAGCGGTCAATCCTAAATGTAGAGCAGGCCGCCGTCCACTATGACGGTATGCCCCGTCACATATCTGGAGGCATCCGAGGCCAGGTAAATCATGGTGCCTACCATATCGTCAGGCTCGCCGATGCGGCCCACAGGGACGCTCTTGCGGCACTCCTCCTGTCGGCCGGGCCTCACTTCGAAGCTGGAATCCAATAGTTTCGTGTGTACAAAGCCCGGGGCGATAGTGTTGACTCGTATGTTATAGGGAGCCAGCTCCCTGGCCATGACCTTACTGGCCATGATCACCCCGGCCTTGCTCACGGCATACACACCGTTATCCATCTCGGGCAGGAATCCATCGATGGACGATACATTGATGATGCAGCCTGCACCCTGTTCCTTCATGACCCTTGCTACGGCCTGGCTGAGAAAATACAGCCCCTTGATATTCAGGCCCATCACCGTATCCCACAGCCTTTCCTCGGTCTCGAGGAACGAGGAGAAGATGGGGCTGGTGCCTGCGTTATTAATCAGTATGTCTATGCGGCCGAATGCAGCCCTGGCAGTATCGGCTACCTTTCTTACATCACCCATCTTTCCCAGGTGCGCGCTGATGACCAGCGCCCGCCTGCCCACGGCCCTGATATCGGCCGCAACTTTCTCGAGGTCTTCGACCTTGCGGCTGGTCAGCACGATATCAGACCCCGCCCGGGCGAAAGCCAATGCGGTAGCGCGCCCTATGCCTCTGCTGGCGCCGGTGACCACTGTAACCTTGCCCTCTAAAGAGAATTGCTTCAAGTCTGACATCGCAAAATACCTCCGCATAAATCGGTGAAAAAAACGATATCCAACTTTATGAAGCCTGTCGCCTTTTGTCAAGCCTGTCGGCGTTCTGCTAAGATGCAATAGCCATAATCGAAAGGAGGCAGGCATCATGTGTGACACAATCGTTGCCCTCGGCCCATCCACCAGGGAGGGGATTACACTTTTCGGCAAGAACAGCGACCGCGAGCCGGATGAAGTACAGAATATTATCATCGTCCCGCATAAACAGCATAAGCCGGGTGAAACGGTCAGATGCACCTATATTTCGATACCACAGGCTGCGGAGACGGCGCGGGTGCTTCTCTCACAGCCCTTCTGGATGTTCGGCGCTGAGATGGGCGCCAACGAATATGGCGTGATGATCGGCAATGAGGCTGTTTTCACGCGTGAGAAGCCGTCCTCCAGCGGACTCACTGGAATGGACCTGCTGCGCCTGGCTTTGGAACGGGGCAAGACGGCGCGTGAGGCCATGGATACTATTATCCGTCTGCTCGAGGAATACGGACAGGGCGGCAACTGCGGCTACCGCCAGAAGTTTTTGTATATGAATAGCTGGCTGATAGCAGATGAGCGTGAAGCCTATGTGCTGGAAAGTGTTAAATCATGGTGGGCCTGGAAGCGGATAACGGACCACTGGAGCATCTCCAACGTCCTCTCGCTGGAAAAGGACTTCGACGCGGTATCGCCCGGCCTGATCGAAAATGCCGTCAAGAAAGGCTGGTGCAGGAGCGCATCGGACTTCAACCTGAGGAAGTGCTATTCCGACCCTATCATTACCTGGGGTGCAGCGGGCAAAGCCAGGCAGGCCTGCTCCAGGGATAACCTGGCGCTGAAAAAAGGCGACCTTACGACTGCAGATTTCATGGCCATCCTGCGCCATCACGGGGGGAGGGAGGATTTTCTCCCTCACAAGCACGGGGGCACGGTGTGCATGCATGCCGCCGATAAGCTGATCCGCCGCAGCCAGTCGGTGGCCTCCATGGTGGGCAATGTCAGCAGTAAAGGCCACTACTACTACGTTACTGGGGCGTCCAATCCCTGCCTGAGCCCCTTCTACCCCATCTTTGCCCCAGCCACAATCAGCCCGGCGGGCTACCTGGAGGGCGGTGCGGAGTACAACCCGGAGGTCTACTGGTGGGAATCCGAAAAGATCCACCGCAGGGCGCTGCACCATTTCCCGGCGGCCCTGAAATCGGCTCAGCAGAAGATACAGGAATACGAACGGGATATGGTCCAGGCACTCGAAGAGAAAAAAATCACCTTCAATCAAGCCACCGTTGACAGCTATTTCAGCCGGGCCAGGAAGATAGTTGCCGACTGGGGCGCGGAATTGGAGACCATGCCCAAAATCAAGCATAACTGGCTCTTTCAGCGCTACTGGCAGGGCTACCATAAATTGAACGGAACCGGGTGAACAGCAAAAAGATTGTCATCGGGAGCTTAGCGAAGCAATCCCAGGATTGTCAGATGTAGAATGGTTGAGATCAGGGAGATAACCGACAAGGCGGATCTCGGGCGCAGCGTCCCCATCATCCGCCAGGCTTTCAGCACGGTGGCGGGAGAATTCAATATCACGAAGGAGAACAATCCCACCCACGCGTCGTTTATAACGCTTGAGCAGCTGCTCGAACG
>Ga0163209_1001053_pt1 | contig 12146 bp, 12 predicted proteins | sample Kivu_160m_FD_113538 | JGI IMG/M metagenome (GOLD analysis project Ga0163209, IMG submission 113538) | Freshwater microbial communities from Lake Kivu, Western Province, Rwanda to study Microbial Dark Matter (Phase II) - Kivu_160m | ecosystem: Environmental > Aquatic > Freshwater > Lake ... | reverse complement strand
TCATCGCGCGCTTCGCCTTGGACCTGTTCCGGGAAGCGGGGCTGCGACCGCGGATGGCGACCCTTGACTTCTTGCACGCCGCGCGAGCGCCAGCTTGAGTCGGTAGCTGTGCTACAGTCTCCCAAAATTAACGATTATTTTGCGATGATGGTGTACCTTGATCGCATGTCTGGGCATGTGTGAACTCGCCGCATGTGGAGAACGCGTTCACAATGGTCGCGCATTTGCGGTTTGACAGGGGGGATTGACAGCCACTGGTCAGGCGTCTATAATCTCGCCCAATCTCACAGGTGCGTCCAACCAGTCGGGAGTGTGGAATGAAATTCTATCGGATGGTCATTGGAGTTGCGCTGGCAATCGTGCTGGCAGCCTGCGCGCTGGCGCAATCATCCCCGCCGCCGCCGACGGCAACGAACACAGTGATCTTGCCATCGGCAACTTTCACGGCGACGCCCCTTCCAACGGCAACCGCCACGCCGGTTCCGCCAACAGCAACCGTGCCGCCAACTTCAACCGCGACGCCAACCGCGACGGCCACCGTGACGCTGCCACCGACGATAACCCCCACTCCTGCGGCGTTTCTGTTGACTCTAGATTTTCCGCCGATTCCCAAGGGCATGGGGGCATTGATCGTCGTCAATCACTACCAGCAAGACGAATTGGACTTGGACATTGGCGGCAAGGTCTACAAGGTTCCGGGATCGGGTCGCATGGTGATTTTCTTATCCCCTGGGCGTCATACCTTTTCCGCGTCGGTGGCAGGCCATGCGGGTCGAAGTGGTGCAACTGAGATCGTCGAGAATTACTATATTCCTCAAGATTATGGACAGTGAGGGAATAATGCGTAGACTTGTCTTCGGATTTATTACTTCCATTATATGCGTGCTTGCTCTCGGGCTAGTATTCTGGAATGTGACGCCGGCGTATGCTCAGGGAGGATGTGGTGGGCCGCGGCAGCCTCCTTGTCCTCCCGCTCCGCAGCAGCCGCCCCAGCAACCTTCCGGCCCGGGTCCGGGCCCCTCGCATCCGGAAATAACCTTTTCGGAGGGTACGCCATTCCAGGTTCCCACGCCTGCGCCAACCAATACGCCGGTGCCGCCGACGGCAACCGCGACGCCGGTCCCGCCGACGGCAACGCCGATCCCGCCTGCCATGACGCCGACGCCGTTCGCGAACACCGTCGTGCTGAATGAGCTGGTCGCCAAGCCCAAAAACACCGACTGGAACGTCGACGGTGCGATCAACCCGGACGACGAATGGATCGAACTTTACAACGGTGGCGAAGGATCGGTCGATCTCACCGGCTGGCGGCTCGGCGCGCTCAACACCACTGCCGCGGTGACTTTTACCATCCCCGCCAACACGATGATTCCCGGTCGCGGATACAGCACCTTCTTCCGCGCCCAGACGAAACTTGTGCTGGATGGCGCGAGGACGCAGGTGCGCCTGCTCTATCCCAGCGGCGTGGTTGCAGACGCGGTGCAGTCCCCGGAACTGCGCTTCGATCAATCGTACGCGCGCTCCATCGACGGCGGCGGGCGCTGGACGCCGGACTGCGTGCCGTCGCCCAACGCGCAGAACTGTCGGTCCGTCGCGACGCTGACCTCCAGTTTCAATCTGCCGTTCTTCGAGAAGCATATTGCCGATCCGACGATCCTCGGCAAATTGGATTCGGCGGTTGTGGCGACGAACTTGCTGCTCGCGCTCATCCTTGCGCTGGCGATGGGCTTTTTCGGCAACCTGCTGAACGATTCACTCGAAAGCCACGAGGAGCACGTGCAGCAGCTCTTGACGCCGGTGCGCACCGTGACGCATCATCTGCGCCGCGCCGGCAACCAGATCGACGCGCTGCTGAGCGTGTGGCGGCCGCTGGTCTGGCTCAGCTTTCTAGTGAAACTCGCGGTCATCCTGTTCCTCTACGGCCTCATTCTGGCATTCCTCGATCCGAACTTTGCGATGCCGGACAAGGATGGCTGGCTGCTCATCATCGCACTGGCGCTGTCGGTGGGCCTGGTGGGCTTGATCGACGACATTGCGTTGTATCTCTATTTGCGCTTGCACGGGTCAGACTCGGCAATCAGAATTCACAGTGGTAATATTGTTCTGGTTCTCGCCACCACGCTCTTCTCGCGGTTCTCCGCGCTCACGCCGGGGCTGCTTGTCGGCACTCCCGCCGGCATCGAAGAGGTGAAGGACCCGGATTTTGAGACCAAGTCGCATTTGCTGGCGATGGGCGCAACCGCGTTCGTCGCGATCGTCGCCTGGGCGCTCGCGCCGCTGATTTCCGCCGACGCGTGGTTCAAGACGCTTTTCCTCCTGGTCTTCGCCGCCGGCGTGCAGACCCTCTTCTTCGAGATGATCCCGCTCAAGTACCTGCACGGTCGCGGCGTCTTCCAGTTCAATCGGCTCCTCTGGCTCGTGTTGTTCGTCGTGACGACGACGGTTTTCATGCAGACGATGCTCAATCCCGACGGCGCATTCGTGAGCGCGTTCGATTCGCCGAACATGGTCGTGCTGTCGGTCGTCGTGATCGTATTCTGCATCTTCAGTACGGCGGTGTGGTTCTACCTGCAGCGGCTGGAGAAGGTACAAGCCGCCAAAGCCGCCGGTGCGGCAGGAAAATAAATCCGAGGGAAGGGTGAATCTGGCGGAACAGAAATCGCGCAGCGGACGTTCGCTGCGCGATTAGTTTCCTTCGGGCGATTCCGGCAAGCGCTGCCGGATGCCGTCGAGCGCGGCTTGCGCATCCCGCACGATGGAGCGGTTTCCAGAGTCAAGCAGGTCTTCCAGGTATGGAATCGCGCGGCGGTCGCCGATGTTGCCCAGCCCGCGCAGCGCGGCTTCTCGCACGCCGAAATCCTCTCGCTCGTCGTACGCCGCGGCGCCCAGCGCGTTCGCGGCTTGCTCGCCGCCCAGATCGCCCAGACAGTGCGCTGCCCACTGCCGCACCTCCGCCGACGGGTGCTTGAGTTCCTCACACGCCAGGGGGACGAGGCGCTGTCCCTCGCGCTGGAGCGCGTCGGCGATAGAATTCCTCACGTCGCTCTTGACGCTGTCCGCCATCTGCCCGGTCTCGGAAGCCAGCATATCGAAGAGCGCGCGGACGGCCCGTTCGCCGCCGATTCGACCCAGCGCGATGGCGATTGCGCTGCGCAGCGTGTACTCATCTGCTGCGATGCGGTTCACGTAAAAGTTGGTGCTGTACTTGCGATCCGTAGACTCCATTGCCGCGTCGATGCCGGCGCGCTCGCGTTCGCGGCTCTGGGCGTTCGCGTCGACCAGCACGTCGATTGCGGCTTCATCTTTGATCATGCCGAGCGCCTCAGCCGCGGCGGTCTTTTCCGCCAGCGCGCTGTCACGCGCCAGCAGCAATTCCGCGATGGCAGAGACGGTGGACCGCGCGCCCAGTTCGCCGAGGGCTATAGCGGCTTGTCCGCGCGCGCGGGCGTCCTTGCCTTTGAGCACCATCAAGAGGCCGGCAAGGTCGCGTTTCTCCTTCATCGCGGCGATGTTCGCTCCGAACAGCGGCATACGCTGCCTCCTTCGATGATCCGAGTATAGCAAACGGCGCGGCGCAAGTCAATCGCGGCGCACATTGACGTTGACGCTGAACCAGGTTTGGGCGATAATGTAAACGATGACCAGATGGAGTCAGTAGCAAGCAGAAGGCAGTAGGCAGAAGGCGGAAAGCACAACCCCCAAATCGCAAATCGAAAACCCGTCCTGAGCGAAGTCGAAGGATCATAAATCAGAAATCATAAATCTTGAATCAGAAATGGAGCAACATGGATTATCTCAACCGTGACGAAGTGTGGCAACTGCTGTGCCAGTACACCGAAGCGGACTATCTCCGCAAGCATCACCTCGCCGTCGAAGCCGCGATGAAGCGATACGCGCGCAAGTACGGGCAGGACGAAAATCTCTGGGGCAACGTCGGTCTGATCCACGATTTTGCGTACGAAAAGTACCCCGACCAGCACCCGCAGAAGGACGGCGAGATCCTGCGCGAGAACGGCTGGCCCGAGAACCTCGTCCGCGCGGTGATGGCGCACGGCGATCATCTGAATATTCAGCGCACCGAATTGATCGAAAAGACGCTGTACGCGGTGGATGAATTGACGGGGCTGGTGATCGCGGTTGCGCTCGTGCGACCATCGAAGAAGATTGCGGACGTGGACGTTGCGGCGGTCAAGCGCAAGTGGAAGGACAAGGCGTTCGCGCGCGGCGTGCACCGCGAGCAGATCGTCAAAGGCGCGGAGGAACTCGGCGTGCCGCTGGACGAGCACATTGGGAATGTCATTGAGGCGTTGAAGGAATCAGCAGACGTTCTTGGCGTGTAAGGCGAGTAGGCAGAAAGCAGAAGGCACAAAGCAGAAACCGTTTGCGGTCTACGCCTTCTGTTTTTGTGGTGCAAACCGCTCCGGATGCTCAATCATGGCAGAGAGCATCTTCCCAACTTCCTCATAGCCGCTGACCAGTTCATCGCGCCTTTTCGTGGGCATATAGCTACAGTCGCGGGCAAAGTCGAGCCATATTTGCGTCTCAGTTGCTTCGGCGTCGGAATCAGCCATTTTGCTTGCGACCATGTTGGGGTACTGCCGCTTGCGAAAACCCTCTGCAATATTCGCCGCTACGCTCCGCGACGAGCGCCTCATTTGATCAGTCAGAGAGTAGCGTTCTTCCTTGGGGAACTTTTTTGATTCTTCAAAGATCTCCATTGCCAACTTGTAAGCAAGTTGATAGACCTTGAGGTCTCGGAATCCCTGCATCACCACCCCCCAAGATGTTTTCTGCTGTGTGCCCAGTGCTTTCTGCATTCTGCCTACTGCTTTGTGCTTTCTGCCTGTCGCTTACTGCCGACTGCCTACTGTGCTCAAAGACCCTCCGTCCCTCCCGTACCTCACCGCCACAATCTCCGCCATGATCGCGAGCGCCATTTCCTCCGGCGAGCGCGCGCCCAAGTCCAACCCAATCGGCCCATGGACGCGCGCCAGAAATTCGTCAGACACGCCCGCGGCGCGCAGTTCCGCAAAGTGCTGTTGGCGCGTCTCGCGCGAGCCCATCGAACCGATGTAGCGCGGGTGCGTGGTGGCTAGTGCTTTCAGCGCGGGGATATCGAACTTGGGGTCGTGCGTGAGGATCGCCACGTAGGTCGAGGAGCCGATCTTCATCTGCGCGATTGCCTCGTCGGGCCAGGCGACGATGATTTCGTCCGCGGTGAGAAACCGCTCGCGCGTCGCAAAGCGCCCGCGTCCATCGACAATGGTCACGCGGAAACCAAGCGCCTGCGCGAACTGCGTCAGCGGAATCGCGGTGTGGACGCCGCCGAAGATGACGAGTTTTGGCTTGGGCGCGAAGATCTCGATGAAGATCTCCGCGTCGCCATACACGCGGTTCTCGGATTTCTCCAACTGCATCAAGTGCTGCGCGTCGCGCGCGACCTCCGCATCCAATTCTGCGTTGCCCAGGCCGCTCGAGACGCGCCCATCCGGGTACACGAGCATCTTCGCGCCGATAGGCGTTCCGCTGACGATGGTTGCTTGCGCGCAGAGCGTTTCATCGGCAAGGTTGCGTTTCAGTTCGTTGAATAGTTCCATAGTTCGATAGTGCGATAGTTGGATAGTACGATAGCACGGAACTCGACAGACTATCGAACTATCCAACTATCAAACTATTGCACTACCTCAACAAACACCTCGATCATCCCTCCGCACGACAACCCCACGTCCCACGCGGTTTCATCGGCGATGCCGTACTTGACCAACTTCGGCTTGCCGGTTTTCAGGACGTGTCTCGCCTCGTCGATCACCGCGCCTTCGACGCAGCCGCCGCTGACCGAGCCGGCGAACTCGCCGCGCGAGTTGACGATCATCTTCGCGCCCATCGGCCGTGGGGTCGATCCATTCGTCTTGACGACGGTCGCGAGCGCGACGCCGTCGCCGCGCGCGCGCCACGCGTCTATCGTTGAAATCAAATCCCGCATACTGCTCCTTTATGTCATTGCGAGCGACCCGCGAAGCGGGAGCGAAGCAATCCCCGAATAGGCGCGCGGACTGCTTCGCCGCGCTCGCAGTGATACCACTCTATTGTTTCCGCGCCGCCTCAATCGCCGCGCACATCTGCTTCAAATGCTCGACCGTGTGGTCGGCAAGGTCAAACATAAAGTAGCCCATCCGCCAATAGGTGCCTTTGTGCGCGACAAACTCTGGCGGCAGCGCGGCGAGCGTCGCCAGCGTTTCTTTCTCGCTGCACTCCAGTTCTCCGATCAGCGCTGGCACAGTACCTAGGATGCTTATCGTCGCGTGTATGCGCGAGGGAAGGTTGGTCTGGTTCGCGGCTATCTCCGACCAGGGCTCCGCGTCGGTGATCAGTTGGCCGATCCAGGTTTGCGTGTCGCGCTCGCAGATGATCAAATGGGCGAGCGTCTCTTTCGCGCTCCATTCGCCGGACGCGGGGGAGCACCCCGCTTCAGCCTCCGAGACGCCCTGGAGATACCGCGCGAGTTCCGCATCGTTTTCGGCATGTTTCTTTTTCACCGCGTCCGCGAGCGCGGCTGGCGTCATGGGCACTTCATACAATGAGCGCGCCGAAAGTTCCATCGTCGCGGTCTTCTTTTCCGCGCCGCGATAAAAGACCACTTGTACCTTGTCGCCCGCGCGCCGACCCCGTAGCGCCGTAATCAAAGTCGTCAAGCCGCTGACCTTCTTTCCCCCCAGGCTTACGATCACGTCATCTCTCTGCAAGCCGGCGGCTTGCGCGCCCTTGCCATCGGCGACGCCATCCAGTCTCAAGCCCTCGGTCACCGGCACGCCCAGGTTCGCCGCGATTTCTGGATTGAAATCACCGCCGTTGATGCCGAGCAAAGGTCGCCGTACCAGGCGCAAGTCCTGCCCGGTCTCCAGCACCCACTGCAAGCTTTCCAGTGCGACCTCCCAGCCATGCGTAAATCCCTTGATGAGTCTTGCCCATGTTTTGCCCGGTCCGATTCCGCCGTGCGTGAGCGTCACCATCGTGACACCGTTTTTCTCGGCGAGCGAGACCTGGACTCGAGTCTCTTCCGGCTCGCCGCGTCCGTGCCAGGTGAAGCCAATCTTCTTGGGCGGCGTCAGGGCTGTGAACTCGCCGTTCGCGTAAAAGCCGCTGTTCCACGCCACATAGAGCCGCCCCCCTTTGCGTGGCTCTGCCTGCGCTGCATCGCAGAACCACTCGCGCAGCGCGGTCGAGTTTGTGAACGCGCGGTACACCGCTGCCGCCGGCGCGTTCACCGATCGCTTGAATCTGAGCGTTTGCGCCTTTGCCATCGTGATTCTCCTTTCGCGTGCTCAACCATCGAAATTATACTCTCAATCACCGCCTTGCGCAACGGAGTCGAAGAAGATATAATGCGCCCACTCTCCCCCGAGGTGACGACATGGCTGGACCCGACGATGTGGCCGGAATCAAGCAGAAACTGAACACCGAGCGCGCGAGATTGCTGGAAGCGTTTGCGGACTTGCCGCGCGAGACGATGCTGCGTCCGTACCAAGGCGGCTGGTCGATCAAAGATGTGCTCGCGCACCTGGCGATGGCGGAATCGGTGAACGTCAAATTCGCCAGGATGATGGTGGCCAAGGACTCGCCCGTTCAGTTGAAGGAGTTCGCCGCCGAATATCCCGACTTTCCGGGAGAATTCGAGTTGGACAAGTTCAACGCGTGGATGACGGAACGCTGGCGCGCCAAATCGCTCGACGAAGTGATCGCGGCGGTCAATCAGACGCGCGCAGAGACGCTCGCGTGGCTGGAGACGCTGACTCTTGCGCAACTGGAGCGAAACGGCGAGCACGCGATGTGGGGCGACCAGACTGTGCGCGGGATGTTCCGCATTCTCGTGATCCACGACAAGCTTCATCGCGGCGACATCGAGAAACGGAAAGCGTTATGACGGTGTCATGAAATTTCTGAATCTGCTTGTCGCGCACAAGACGTTCTCCGTGCTCCTCGCGACCATCGTCTTGATGGAACTGGCGCACGGCATCGAGCTGATCGCGTTGTTTCCCCTCTATCTCAGCAGCACGATGCACGAGGGCGCTGACGTGATCGGCTTGACGCTTTCGACCTATCTGGTCGCGGATATTCTGACGCGCACGCCGGCGGGCTGGGGCGCCGATCGCTGGGAGCGCAAATCCGTTCTCCTCATCGGGATCCTGCTCTCCGCGGTGCCGCTCTTGATCATGCCGCGCGTCGAATCCCCCATGCTCTTTCTCGCGCTCAACGCGGTGAATGGCATCGGCGCAGGGTGTACGTGGCCCGCCATCTACGCCGCCGTCGCGGATGCGTACGGGCGCGAGCGGTACGGTCTCGTGCTCGGCATCATCAACATGGTGATGCTCGGCGGCATCGCACTGGGACCAATTGCCGGCGGATTATTGCTCAGCCGCGTGACGTACGACACCGCGTTCGTCGTCTGCTTTGCCATCGTCGCGCTCGCGTTCGCGCTTGTCAGCGTGTTCGCGCGCGCGGGGCGCGCGGCGCGAAGCGAAGCGCCCGCCGGGTCACCGCCGTGGCGCACACTCGCACAGCAAATGAACCCGACGCTGGTCCGGTTGCTCGTGATTGGCTTGTTGTTGACTCTAGCGATTGGAATGCTGCTGCCGCTGATTTCGCTCTTCGGCCGCGATGTGCTGCGCGTTTCGCCGGACACGTTCGCGCTGATTCTGATTCCGCCGGGCTTCATCACTGCTGTGCTGATTATCCCGGCGGGGCATTGGGCTGATCGGCACGGGCGGCACACGCCACTCATCGTCGGACTGATTCTAATTGCAATCCCTTTTGCCGCGGCGCCGCTCAGCATCCAGCCGGTCATTGTTTCGGCAGGGGCGACGCTCGCAGGCGTGGGTTACGCACTGCTCGTGCCCGCGTGGAACGCGCTCGTGATGGATTGGATTCCGGTCAACGCGCGCGGGTTGTTCTTGGGCGCGGTGGCGACCGCGCAGGGGATTGGTTTGGCCGTGGGGCCGTCGGTAGGCGGTGCGTTGTGGGAACGCGTCGGCGTGTACACGCCATTGCAAGCCGCCGCCATGTTTCTAGGGCTGGCGGTCATTCTGACGCTGTGGCAAGCGCGACGGGTGAGTGCGGCTCCCACTCCTTCGCCGTGAGGGCAAGGCGAGATTTGCGGTGGAGGTGCGCCGCACCTTGAGTACAAACTACAGTCATGCCCGTGACAACTTGCGAAGGGGCTGTTCGCAAGCCGACACGGGCATCGTCGAATTCAATTCCGGCACAAATCCCCACGTGACGCTTGCACTTGTGCCGCGCAAGCGTGATCGGCGCGGGGAATGGGCCGAACGTAAACGGAACGCGGATTCACAATCGAGTCCGCGTTTTTCTTTTCGCAGCCGATCCTAGTTGCAGCCCGGGATCAACAAACGCTGGCCGGCGTAAATCCAGTTCAAGTTGTAGATGCCATTCGCGCGCGCGAGCGTCCACGGGTTGGTGCCGTAGCGTGCGGCGATGCTCGACATGGTATCGCCGTAGCGTACCCAATAATAGCATCCGTAGGTCGGACGCGGATAATAGCCTGGATACGGCGGATAGTAATACCGGGTGTAGCACGGATAGCCCCCGTATGGGACCACGAGAACCTGGCCTACGTAGACATAGTTCCAGTTCCATATCCCATTGGCGTTCGCCAGCGACCACGTGCTGACGCCGTACCTCGCCGCAATGCTGCTCAAAGTTTCACCGGGCGCGACGACGTGATAGGCGGCCGGTGCTGCCGCCACGGCTTGGCCCGGGCTCGCGGCGGTAAGCAGTAGTGCGGCAAAAACGACAAGTGCAACGATCGAGAGCTTCTTCATGCTTCCTCCTTCTCGAGTCTCTGCCTCCTCTGGCAGGAGCAAAGGAATACACTAGTCCGGTTCAGCGGTTACACAAGTCTATTATACGATAATATTCGTTTTTTCTCAATAGCCATAGCCTCCCACTTTTGGCCTTGACTATTCTTCAGGACAGTGGCAAGCCAGGTGTTGTGCCTGAATTTCCGTCAGTATACGAGATATTGTGTAATCAATATGCTCGGTCTGGAATTGGCGTAAGAATTACGGCTATCGCTTGAAAGCCGGTCCTACGCGGTACAGCATCTCGCCGGCGTGGGGGACCAACAAGATACCCTCTGCTTCGCGGCCCTCCCACTCTTTTGGATCGATGCTGTGATAGTCCGCGTAGCCGAGGTTGACGCGTCGGCAACGCTCTGCCGGAATACTCGTCGCCAGGGTCACCTGGATGCGCGGCGATTCAACCCCCGTGTTGGCATCGAACGTGCCCGCCCCCTTCACGTGAGTGCTGTGCGCCTTGACCGCGCCGGGGACGTCCTGGAATCGTTCCGGCTGCTTGGCAAAATAATCGCGCACGTGGTATCCCACCTGATCGATCAATCGACCATGCGTATACGAGATCTCATTGATCTGCGGCGCGTAGATGATCACTTCGCCGCCATCGGCGATGGCTGGCTCGGTCTTGTACATCGCTTTGGCCGCCGTCCATAGATCGTCGTATATCTTGGATGGCATCGACAACACCCGCTTGAAAGGCCGCGGCACGGTGATGATGTTGAGCTGCGCCGACAAGTCGGCTGCCGCGTTCCATGCTTCGAGGTATGTCCCGATGAACAGACCGTGTAACGCCTCGCCTTGGAGCACGAGCGCGAGGCAGAGCACCGGCGCGGTCACGAATTCTGCCGCGCGGTGAATCACGCGCCGGACGGGTGTCTCCTTGATTCCAATCGTGTTCATGCTAGTCGCCAGCGCGCCCAGCCAGTGCGTCGCGTTGAGAATCTCCGCGCCGCCGATGCCGGGGATAAAATACTTTGCGCCGCCGGAGAAACCGACCACCTCGTGCGGAAACACGGGGCCGCAGATAATGATCTGGTCGTACTCCGAAATCAGGCGATTGAGGCGCACGGGCACCGGGCTTGTCAGCAAGCCGCCCGTCAGCCGTTCCATTTCATCGCCCGGGATGGTCCCGATGGTCTGGAGGGCATCGGGTTGGTCCCACCGATGGTTGAAGATTCGAACGTTCGGGTATCGCGCGGCGCGTTCTGCCGCTGAGATGCCGACCAGGCGGTCGATCGCATCGGGCTGCATGGGCGGATGAGTGCCGAGCGCGATCAAACAATCCAGCCGCGCTGCACGCTTGCCCATCTGCTCATAGAGCAAACGAAACAGCATGGGGATCGGCGCGGTGCGCGTGCCGTCGGGAAGAATGACGAGCACGCGTTTACCTGATACCGCGAGGGAATCGAGACCGGATGCCAGCAGTTGCTGCACATCTGATTCAGCGAGCGTTTTTGACTCAGAACCCTTGCCGATCATTGGATATCCTTTCCATTCCTCAATTGCAGACGTGGGGCAAATTTGCAAATTTGCCCCACATTTCTCATTGAAATCCAAAACCTGAGATCATCATACTCCGCTGTACGCGGAGAACCCCCCGTCGATCGGTACGACGATCCCGGTGACGAACGCCGACGCGGGGGAGAGCAGCCACAGCACCGCGCCAAGCAAATCCTCCGGGCAACCGAACCGCGCCATCGGCGTATGGGCGATGATCGCCTCCCCGCGGGGCGTCAGTTTGCCGGTCTCTTTTTCAGTCAGGAGGAACTCGTTCTGGGTCGTCAGGAAAAAGCCGGGCGCGATGGCATTGACGCGGATGCGCGGCGAGTATTCCTGCGCCATGTGGACCGCGAGCCATTCGGTAAAGTTGCTGACGCCCGCCTTGGCCGCGGAATACGCCGGGATACGCGTGAGGGGGCGGAATGCGTTCATCGACGAGATGTTCAGGATCACGCCGCTGCCGCGCTGCGCCATCCGCCTGCCAAAGACCTGCGCCGGCAGCATCGTGCCGACGATGTTGAGGTCGAAGACCCACCGGAGCGCGTCGATCGGCAAATCGAAAAACGAAAGGTCAGGGCTGGTGGTGGCTTGAGGTTTGTTGCCGCCCGCCGCGTTGATGAGGCCGTCCAGCTTGCCGAATTCCTTCTCGATCGTCTCCGCGGCCTGGCGCAGCGTATTTACGTCGAGCACGTCGCCGTAGACGACGATCGCGCGCCCCACCGGGGATTGCAGCCGCTCGATCAATCGATTGGCTAACGATGGCTCGCGATCCAAGAT
>Ga0163209_1001052_pt1 | contig 12146 bp, 12 predicted proteins | sample Kivu_160m_FD_113538 | JGI IMG/M metagenome (GOLD analysis project Ga0163209, IMG submission 113538) | Freshwater microbial communities from Lake Kivu, Western Province, Rwanda to study Microbial Dark Matter (Phase II) - Kivu_160m | ecosystem: Environmental > Aquatic > Freshwater > Lake ... | reverse complement strand
TATTTGAATGGATTGTTTTATTGGTGGGGTGGAGCGTTTGGAGAAGGAGTTGGCAGAGGATTGGAAGCTTGCAAAGAGGCAGCGCCGGACTGCGATTGTTCTCTTTTTTTGGACCGGACGCCCCCTCCATGAACGGCCAGAACATCGTGCTGTGCCCCGTGCGGGGAGGCGGCTGGCTGGGCTTTCTGCAGGAGATCTTCGTGAAAAATGGCGCCCGGATCACGGTGACGGCGCCGGCGGAGCACGACCGCATGATGGCCCTGATCCAGTGGCTCACCCATCTGGATACAATCCTGATGGAACTCTCCCTGCGGGATTCCGGTGTGGAACCGTCGGAACTCGACGCCTTTTCAACGCCGATCTTCCGGACGAAGCAGGCCATCGCCGCAAAGGTCTTCGGCCCGCGCCCCGGCCTTTACGCGGTCATCCTCACGGGAAATCCGAACATCGCGGAAGTCATCGAAAGACACGAAAGGAATCTTTCCCATCTGAAGGAACTGATCCGGAAGCGGGATACGGCGGGCCTCTCCGCCTTGCTGAAGAAGCCGTGACAGTCCGCCGGGGGAAACGTTCGAATATTTTTTCCTCCCACCTCTAGATCGTGGGGAGGATACGGACGGGGACGGTTGCAAGGCCGAAGCGTTACCCCACCCTCTGCCGATAGCTCTCCATGTCAGCCTTTGTCATCTCCTCCGGCGGCACCAGGTGGTAGTGCTTTTCAGAAGCAATGGAAATACCGTGCTCTCCCCGCTCGAATTCAAACAGCACAATCACGGCTGCGTTCATAAACTGGGCCGCGATAGGACGACAGACCAGATCGGGGAATTTGGTTTCACACAAGGCAAAATCCTGCAAAATTTGGACGATGTTCAGCTTGTCCTTGCCACCTTTTGCCTGGACGGGAAAGACGTAATGAACTCCCTTCCGATCAATCCCTACATAGAGTTCGTCGGATTCAACCTGCCCCATTTTAGGCACGGTAGTTCGTAAATGGTTCTGGAGGGAGTAGCAGGTTATACCACTGAATATATCGATAAGACGGTTGTAGCGGAGTTGAGCGAGGAGAGCCTGTTCGTCGTTAAGGGCGTACATGGCGATAATTCCCGGTGTGGCGTTTGGAATCTTGGTCACTGAAAGATTTGGCGAGGGAAGGATATTGCTCAACCCTGTCACAACGAACGCATATTTTGCAATACCCACGGGGAGAATGATCCATTCTTCTCCCTTGGGTGCCTTCTTGCGAATCGATTCGGGGAGCGCGGCACGGTAGCGGAAACTGTAGACAAGATCGCCGAGATTTTTAGGAAGCGAAATGCCGAGTTCATGGGCGTATTTAACAATGTCGTCCCGGGAAAAAACGACCTCGCGTGCCCCTTTCCTGTAGCAAGAGGAGAATACCTTTTCGATGATCCTTGCGTACCGATTATTGTCTGTCATAAGCCCTCTCTTGCTGCGTCAAAATCTACCCTGGCCATCTAAGCACCACCACCTCTTCCCTGAGCTGTTCTCTGGTGGCGGTAGACAAACGGGTGCGAAAGAGATCAATGCTCACAAGCTCGTAGCCAAGGGACTTGGCTATATCGGCCAGAATTTCACCGGTGCGGATCATGATGCGCAAATATGATGCCTGGTCCCCCACCACATAGGCCAAATGGGCTCCCGGACGAAGAACCATCCGCATATCGGCCAGGTGCCGGGCCATCCCTCCGAAGTAGAGCTTAGTCACCCGCGCATAGAGACGCTCGAATCCCGATGTTTTCCCCAATTCGATGCGCCGACTCTCGATTCTTTCGGCAATGACCTGAATTTCCTCATGACCGGCCACCCATAGGTCATCATCGTCCTTTTTGTAAACCGAGCGGGTATTAGACCGGACCATGTTTTGCTTCAGGGCACGAAGGTCTTCCCTGGTCCTGATGAAGCCAAGCAGGACCGACTCAAGGCGGGTCGTGCGGGTATAATCCTTTTCATTGGGATACGGGGGGGAGGTAATAACGGCATCGACCGAAGTGGGTGCCAGCAAATGGTTTACACTGCGGGCATCGGCGTGAAAGACCTCTGCCGGCACATCGTCCGATGAAGCCGCAGTGCGAATGTCGGCAGCCATCGCCTTTACCTCATCAAGCCATGATTTCAATACCGGTGCGTCCCGCCTGATGGTTCCTACTCCGACTTCAGGACCGAACCTGAGATTGCTTGCGGAATTCAGCACCGCTTTAGCAAAGGCCAGCTTTTCATGCCGATGAAACGGGCTCTCACCCCAACTTTTCAGGTGGTCGAGAAGAACCAGGGCTTTGTGCAAAGGGAGTGGGCTAATCGAATTCTTGAGGAGCAACTTTTCTTGTTCGCTGCCCAAAGTCCTGAGGGGAACCTTATCGGAGTTGAGAACCCATAAAAGTGGCTCGTCGTATATTCCCGATGATTTCAGTTCTTCCGCGACTGTAGCAACAACTCGTTCCGCATGGTCAGCCATAGCCGTGGGATCTATGTTCCAGTCCAGTTTTACGCTGCTGGCAAAATGGGCCATAGGATTGGCTTCGATGCCAATGCTGGGAATTCCCTGTTTCTTTGCCTCGACCAGCGTCGTGCCCGTGCCGCAGAAGGGATCGAGAACCCGATTCCCCGGATTCAATTTGAAACGATGAATGTATTCTGTGACGAGATGGGGCGGGAAAGAAAGGACGAACCGGTACCAGTCATGAAAGGCCCGGTCTTCATGGCTCAGCTTGTTCATTGAGCCGTTAGAGTGGCTGCGCCTTGAAACAATATCGGTATGCTTAGGCATATCCGATTCGAAAAAAGATGCCTGCTTCATCGCGTACCCGCTTTAAATCCAAAGTTGAGCCATAGTAACAGATATCCCGGTTTCATACAAGGAATGAAACAGGCACAGTTCGACAACAACCTCGCGGAGCGTAATCTGCGAATGATGAAGCTGAGGCAGAAGATCTCCGGAACCTTCCGTAGCTTTGACGCCTTCGTGGACTTCTGTCGTATCCGCGGCTATGTCTCCACCGCCAGGAAGAACGGCATCAACGTCCTCGACACCCTGCGACGCGTCTTTCTGGGAAACCCTTTCGGCCCCGCCGGCAACACCTCTTAGCCCCACTTGCCCGCCGGCCTGAACCCCGCTGAGCATCATGACCTCTATCTGAACAAACGACAGGCTTGACAAAATCATGCTCATCCTGTAGCTCATATCTAAATGCAAGCTGAGTAGTTACCTTTTTTAATTTGAAAGAATAGGAGACAACGATGAGTACATATCTGAAAAAAGCGATCAAAACGCCGGAAACAGATGAAAGCGAAACCCGTGAAATTGTAGAACGTATCCTGAAGGATGTTCGAGAAAACGGGGAGGAAGCCTATCTTAGGCACTACGGTAAAAAATTCAAAGATTGGCCTCAAAAATTTATCCTTACAAAAGAAGAAATCGCCAAAGGAGGCGCGACTGTACCAGAACAGGTTAAAGAAGATTTGAAATTCGCCTATGATCAAGTGTACGGTTTTGCGGTTAAACAAAGAGAAAGTATGCTGGAATTTGCAACTGAGTTGTATCCAGGCGTTACAATAGGCCAACGCTTGATTCCCTGCAATTGTGCAGGTTGCTACATTCCCGGCGGCCGTTTCGCCCATGCGGCTTCAGCCATCATGAGTATCGCTACGGCCAAGGCAGCTGGTGTACCTTTTGTAGTGGCTGTCTCACCTTCACATGACGGTAAAACTATCAACCCCGCCATTCTTTATTCGGTTTCGTTGTGTAATCCGGATGTGTTCATGATGATGGGCGCTACTCATGCCATTGCGGCAATGGCCTACGGACATTTTACGGGCAAACCAGCGGATGTGATCGTAGGACCCGGTAATCGATTTGTAGCCGAGGCCAAAAGAATTTTATTTGGGAAAATCGGTATTGATGTATTTGCCGGTCCTACTGAAACGCTCGTGCTGGCCGATAAAACCGCTGATCCCTACATCGTGGCCATCGATTTGATGAGTCAGGCAGAGCATGGTTATGATTCACCTGTATGGCTGGTTACCGACTCTAAGGAGGTCGGGGAGAAAGTGATGGCGCTTATGCCGCAAGTCATTGCTGACCTTCCGAACCCCGAAGTGGCGGAGGTTTCTTGGCGTGATTATGGGGAAATCGTGCTTTGCTCGGATCGCGAAGAAATGGCCCGCGTCAACGACGACTATGCCGCGGAGCATGTTCAGGTCATCGCTGAGGATTTGGATTGGTGGCTGAAGACCCTGACCAACTATGGTTCTTTGTTTCTCGGTGAGGGCTGCACCGTTCCTTATGGGGATAAGACCTCGGGAACCAATCATATTCTGCCCACCAAAAAAGCGGCCCGATATTCGGGTGGGCTGAGCGTTGGCAAGTTCATCAAAACGGTTACCTATCAAAAACTGACAAAGGAGGCCAATCGGAAGATCGGCGCGGTCGCCTCCCGGATTTCGCGCATTGAGGGCATGGAAGGTCATGCAAGGGCAGCGGACGTGCGGCTGAGAAAATATTTTCCTGATGAAAAATTCGACTTCGAGGTTTACGATCCAAAAATCACTTAACGCAACGGGGTAAAAAATAAGCGGCGAGCCCACGATATATTGCGCTGAATGAGGGATTAATGACATCTGAAAATTCCGGTAAAATTGTTTTCACCAAAGAGTTTACTAAACAAGAACCCATCCCGGAAGCTGGCATAAGACGGGCTGTGGAATTGATGCAAACCGGCCGTCTTCACCGTTACAACACCGCTGCCGGCGAAACGTCGGAAACTTCCCTGCTGGAAAAAGAATTCGCCGCATTTGTCGGTACAAAATACTGTCTCGCGTGTGCTTCTTGCGGTAGCGCCCTTTATCTGGCTCTAAAGAGCGCCGGCGTTAATCCCAAAGACGCCGTGCTGTGTAATGCCTACACGTTGGCTCCGGTGCCAGGTGCAATTGTGAATGCGGGCGCCAAAGTCATTCTAGTGGAAATACAAAAGGATTATACCATCAACCTTGACGATCTGGATAGCAAGGCGAAACAAAGCGGTGCCAGATTTCTCCTTCTCTCTCACATGCGTGGTCATATTGCGGATATGAACAGGATCGTTGCTATCTGCGACCGGAATGGTATGTTGCTGATCGAAGACTGCGCTCATACCATGGGTGCCAGTTGGGACGGTCATCCAAGCGGCACCTTCGGTAAAATTGGATGTTATAGCACTCAGACCTACAAGCACATGAATTCCGGCGAGGGCGGCCTTCTTGTAACGAACGACGACGATGTCATCGCACGGGCCATACTCTTTTCCGGATCCTACATGCTCTATGACAGGCATGTCTCAAGACCGCCCTTGGATGTTTTTGAAAAGTACAAAAAAATTACCCCAAATTACAGTATGCGGATGGATAATTTGCGGGCGGCGGTGCTTAGACCGCAGATGAAAGACATTAAAACCCAATGCGAACGATGGAACACGAGGTATCGGCTGCTGGAAGAAGCACTAAACCAGATCGATCATCTTTCCGTTCCCAGAAGAGACCCTAAAGAAGCGTATGTCGGCAGTTCCATTCAGTTTTCCATTGACAATGTGACGCGCAGTCAGATTATGGCATTTCTATCTGAATGTGGAAATCGCGGAGTCGAAATCAAATGGTTTGGATGGGCGGAACCCAGGGGGTTCACCAGTTCATTCGACAGCTGGAAATATATCGAGAACGTGCCCGAGTTGCCTGAGACTAGAAAGATCCTCGATTTTATGTGCGATTTTCGCATTCCGCTTACCTTTTCTCTTGAGGACTGCCGCTTAATTGCGTCCATCATAGAGCAGGTCGCAGAAGCGGTCTTTTCTTCAAAACCCTGATACGGATTGTCAAAAGGAGGATTTAAGTCCACGATTTCTTCGGACAGGTAACCGAAATACGATCAAACTCTCAAGCGAATAAATGGAATCACATCTTGCCCTTCCAGGGCACAACCTTGCGTTCAATTAAGCGCATTAGCATATCGAAGAGGTAGGCGATACAGGCAATCACGATAATTCCCATGATGACCACTGCCGTCTGCAAAAATTGCGAAGCGGAAAGCACCATATAGCCGATGCCCTTAGTCGCCGCGACCATTTCGGCCGCTACCAGAGTGGTCCAACCGAAACCGATCCCGATTCTCATCGCCGTAAGGATTTCAGGCATTGCCGCCGGCAGGATGATGTGGCGCAGTACCTGCCATCGCGTTGCGCCGAAGGAATAAGCAGCATGGATCTGCTCGATCGCGGCAGAGCGCACGCCTGCTCTCGCGCCCAGCGCGACCGGGGCAAACACCGACAGAAATATCAGTAGTACCTTTGAGGTCTCACCGATGCCGAACCAAATGATCATTAGCGGCAGATAGGCAAGCGGTGGGATCGGTCGGTAGAATTCGATTGGCGGATCGAAGATGCCGCGTATCAATGGACTCATGCCCATAGCAAGGCCGAGAGGGATACCAATTGCGCAGGCCAACAGGAAGGCGCCAAACACACGTTCGGCCGAAATTAGGATGTGCATCCAAAGCGGGGTGCCTGTAAATCCTTCTTTCCAGACGCTTATGAATTTTGCCACGACGCTCTGCGGCGACGGAATAAACAATGGTTTTACCCAACCCATCGTCGTGATCAGCCACCACACAAACAGCAGGATGCCGATCGTGACGAGGCTGAGTACCATGGTGTCTCCGGAACCGGGGACACCATAGGACTCCCCGGGCCGCGTAGGTCTTTCACGCGCCAACCTGGCAATCAGGGCACTTGCGGCGGACTTTGCTTTGGTCACGTGCGAGTTGTTTTGCTCGCTCATGTCGCCCCCTCATCTGCGAAGATGATCGCTAACACTTCCTCGCGGATTTTGATAAATTCTGGCGACGCTTTGACAGACCGGGCTCTGCTTCCGTCCAGAAACTGTTTCGAAAACGAGAGTTTAAACTCATGCGTGATCCGGCCAGGTCGAGGAGACATAACGACGAGTTTGGTTCCCATGAACAGAGCCTCCTCAACGCTATGGGTGATAAAGAAGACAGACTTGCCGGTATCATGCCAGAGCCGAAGGATAAGCTCCTGTGCCTTCTCCCGCGTCAGTGCGTCGAGAGCGCCTAAGGGTTCGTCCATAAGCAGCAGTTTGGGGTCGCAGGTTAGAGCCCGCCCAATGCCGACACGCTGCTGCATGCCGCCGGAGAGTGCATAAACAGGTGAGTTCTCAAAGCCATTTAGGCCGAGTAGCTCTATGAAACGATTGGCGACTTTGTTACGATCCCCCTTCGCGTGGCCCTGCAGCATCAGACCGAACTCTATGTTGTCGCGGACATTGAGCCACGGCAACAGGGCATGCTTCTGGAAAACCACAGAACGATCGGCACCCGGGCCCTCCACAGTGACGCCATCCAGCATGATTCGGCCCTCCGTCGGGGCCAGAAACCCGGCAATCAAGTTGAGGAGTGTCGATTTGCCGCAGCCAGACGCCCCAATAACCACAACAAAATCACCATCGCCCATGGTCAGATTGATCTGCTGAAGTGCTTCCGTCGGAAGTCTCCCATCTACACCAGGATAGACGACCGTTGCGTTTTCGATTAGCAGGCTCATATTGATAACTCTCTACCCTGTCGTCGCGCCAGGTCCCGCCCTCGATATGGAGGTCGGGACCTGGCGCGAACTGAGGACCGCCGATTATCGGACGGCCGCTTTCAGGTAATCAATGTTTACGGATTTCGAGTAATCATCAATAACACGGTCGATACGCCCCGCCGACTTCAAAAACGCTGCTGTAACCTTTACCGCCTTGGATATACCGCCGCCCATCCATGCCGGTTCGAGCTGTTCCGCCAAAGTCAGGAATTTATAGCCCTCGAGGGTTACCGGAACATCCTTCGGATCGGCACCCGTCTGGACGGCAATCGACTTGACTTTGGCACTGTCGGCAGTCCAGGCGGCCTTGTTCTTGAGATAGTCGAGGTTTACAACATCAACCGCCTTCATAAAGGCGATCAATGAGGCCTTGTTGGCAGCCCCGAATTTCTTGTTGACTACCCAAACGTTAAAGGTTGGATAGCCCCATTCGGCTACCTGATCGGCGCCAACCAACCGTTTGCCGGTCTTCAGGATTTCAGTCTGCGCCGGCGGCCAAACGAAGGCGGCATCGATAGCGTTTTGTTGCCAAGCCGCAGTGATCTGATCCGGCGACATACCCATGATGGTCACGTCTTTTTCGCCGATACCGGCATGCTTCAAGGCCCCCATCAGGGAGAAATGTGCCGTCGAGCCGATTGGTGTCGCGACCCGTTTGCCCTTCAAATCGGCCAATGAATTGATGCCGGCGCCATTGCGCACGATCAACGATTCCGACTTACCAATAACGTAGTCGAGCATGAATGCCTCGAAGGCGACGCCTTGGGTTGCGCCAATGGCGAACGGCGAGGACCCAAGTTCCGCCAGCAAGACATCGCCGGAGGCCATCGCCGCGATCACGTCAGTGCCCGATGCGAATTTACGCCAATCGATATTCCAGCCCGTAGCAGCAGCCAGCTTACCGTCATGCGCAGCCATCTGAACAGGCACCGGGTCGCCGAAAGTACCTATGATCACCTTGTCCGCGGCGTACGCCGTCGTCATCATTATTCCACACAGAATCAGACTACTGAAAAATAGTTTCAAGCCTTTAATTTTCATTGTTTTCCTCCTCCAATCATATGTTAGATTTTCAATGCCAAAAGCTGCGCCAATCCGCCGTTCCGGCTTGTTGTAAAAGCTCCTTTAGGAGCCTCAAGCCAACGTCTCATAAATAAACCAATAAACTAATAGTGTCAAGACGGAAACTATTACAGTCAACTAACTACATGTTGTTTGTCTTGCAATTCCTGCAACGCTTCGGGAAGACGTATCTTCAGTGTTTCAATTCCGGCTACGATTGCCAAGAGGTACATATCAAGGTCCTCTTGGAACAGGACAGGGATTTTCCAATACTCAACCTCTGTTCGCGGAACAAGCATGGATAGGACTGCGCCGGTCCCTGGTGTAACCCCCCCACTACCCACTACCGCATGTACCGAGTTGGACATAAATGTTACTGCACCAGCATCTTCGCTAACCAGTTTTGCCAATTTTGCCACAAGACGGACCTTCTCTCCCGAAGACTCTGCATGAGACAAAGCCTTACCAAGAATTTCCACTTCTGCTCCAAAATGCGAAGTATTTTGTTCCAAAGCACGGTTTCTTGGGTAGGCGCCGAAATCGTACTTCATCGGCAACCCTGCTTTACAAGCGCCATCCACCAAAGCCTGTGCGACTACAATGTTGTCTACGCTGCAATTGATACGTGTAAATAAAAAACGTTGGTCAAGATTTTGGCAATATGCAGGCACAAAAGCCTTACTCTCCAGGATAATGCTGGGGATATTGTCCAGCCCCAGACGTGCCATAATTTCCCTTTTCTCACCCAACAAAACATTTCCTTCGGCATCCTCATTGGGGCCTATTCCACCAGAGGTGAAGTTCACTACGGCAAGTAGACTCACAACCTGTCCCGCAACGTCAAGGGTGGCTCCCAATACGACATCCAGATTCTCGTCATGGATGACTTCTCTTATGCAAACAGAATCTGGCCAGCATCGGCGAAAACTATTCAACACGGCAAAGGCTGCGGCGGCCTCAATGCAGACTGCGCATTCCATGACTCCTTGCCCATAGATACGGCCCAATGTGTGGCAGGCCAATGACTGGCAGAAGCTGGCATCATACCCCACAGCCCTTTGCAACAACTCGCTCTCCTGCGGCGTTATCCCCCGCCGAGGCAACGCTTCTCCCACGCCGCCTGCATTAGTGGTTAAAACAATGCGCCCAGTTATCGGGTCAGCCTGTACCGAGGCAATCCTCAGATCAACAGGAAATGCTGCACGAAGCAGAGCAATAATACAGGTAAATCCAACAGAATCATCCTGCACGAATCCGGAATGAAAGTGTGCATGACCGACACCCACGTGGCCCACAAGCCCTATCTGTGGACTTGCCCCAGCAGAAGCAGGACCGCACTGCTTTTCCATCAAAATGGATACCATGCCGTGCCTTGCCTCTGCGCCAGGACTTTTATCTTGAGGTGTGGCGGGTACCACTCTGTCCCTCCGAAAAGATATTCCATTGCCCTGTTTGCAAACTCTTTTTTTCACAATTACAGGGGGAGCTGTATTGATTCGTTAATTTTTTTGAGCAGCTCCAAAAAAGATTTGGAGTCGTGTTCCCGCGGTCTGGGGAGGGGGATTTCATGGATCGCCTGGATTTTTCCTGGGAGCTTACCTGCCATGATGACAATCCTGTCGCCAAGGTATAGGGCCTCATCAATGTTATTAGTCACAAACAGAACGGTCTTCTTCTCCATCTCCCAAATGCGGAGAACTTCCTGCTCCATGAGATAACGTGTCTGGGCATCCAGTTGACCAAAAGGTTCGTCAAGCAAAAGGACTTCCGGGGAATTGGCGTAGGCCCTGGCCGGACAGTGAAGTTTATGCAATCAAGCACCAGCAACTCACCGAACCGCTTCGTTAGGTTTTCGACAACAACCCCATGTTCTTCAGATTGTGCACCTCTGTTCATAAGCAACGGCTATCCATTGGCTAAAGATAAAGGTCTCGTTTTGGGGAAAATGCACTATTCTTTTTCTGGGCTCATCCGCATAAACAATGAAAATCCTAAACCGTTCATCTGGATGAAAATAGTTGGCGTTATCTTGGGTAAGATCGCTCATTGTAAAGCCATTACTTTAACAACATACTATCCTTTTACTGGATACTCCATTTCCTGGTGGAAACACATCCCCGTTTTGAGGTCGCACGATGAGAAGGCACAGACGAGCCTCATCTTCTCATTCCCGGGGTTCCTCGTCATGTGCCTCACTCCCCGGGGCAAAAACACGATATCCCCAAGCTTCATGTGATGGACCTTGTCATCTATCATGATGTCCCCTTCGCCGGAATGGACGAAAATGATCTCCTCACAGTCGGTGTGGGTGTGGCCCGGTTTCGATACGGCACCGGGGAGCACGTCGACGATCTGCATCGTCATATGCTCCGAGCCGGAAACGTCCCTGCTCACGGCGTTTCTCACTTCGCGCCCCGGCATCTGCACCACGGGGAGATCGTCGACATGTAGTTTATATTTTACCACGCCATCCTCCTGTTTTTTCGGTTTAATAGATCATGCCAGTTTGCTATTGGACCATAGGCGTAAAGAAGTGCATTGTCAACTCATTTTGTGAAATTGTGAATGAAACAGGCACCTTGCCTCATGTCCATAAAACTCCTTAACATACCGGTTCGGCCTTCGTATTTTTCTTCCCTCCAACGGCAAATGCTGGAAACGACCATTTTTTGTACGTTGAAACAAGATCACGGAGGTGGTTTCGTGAGAACAAGATTCGCAATGGCCTGCATCCTGGCGTTGGCGTCGATCCTTCTGTGCATCCATCCCGGCTGGACAGGAAGCACCATGCTGGAGAATTTTGTGGACATTCAGAAGGCGATCCCTTCGGCGGTCTTGGACGTCCGCTACTACGGCGATCATAATTTCCTGGGAACGCGGGTGGACGGATACCAGGCCCCTAAATGCCTCATCACCAAACCCACTGCCGAGGCGCTGGCGAAGGTGCAGGCGGAGCAGCAGGAATTTTCGCTCACGCTCAAGATCTACGATTGTTATCGCCCCCAGCAGGCCGTGGATCATTTTGTGCGGTGGGCCAAGGACGTCAAAGATACGAAGACCAAAGCCAAATTCTACCCCACCGTGGACAAGCACAACCTCTTTCGCGTCGGGTATATCGCAGAGAAATCAGGTCACTCCCGGGGCAGCACAATTGACCTGACCGTCGCTTCCGTTCCCGTGCCGGCGCTGGAGCAGTACAGCCCGGAACAACCTCTCCAAGCCTGTTACTTGCTCGCCGGTAAACGGTTCCAGGATAACAGTATCGACATGGGGACGGGGTTCGATTGCTTTCATGAGCTTTCGCATCCCGGCAACTTGGAAGTGGGGCGGCAACAACGCACCCACAGGCTCCTGCTCAAGACGCGTTGGTTGGTTGGTTGGTTGGTTGAGTTGGTTGGGTTGGTTGGTTGGTTGAGTTGATAAGGCATTGCTTCTGAC
>Ga0163209_1001051_pt1 | contig 12152 bp, 10 predicted proteins | sample Kivu_160m_FD_113538 | JGI IMG/M metagenome (GOLD analysis project Ga0163209, IMG submission 113538) | Freshwater microbial communities from Lake Kivu, Western Province, Rwanda to study Microbial Dark Matter (Phase II) - Kivu_160m | ecosystem: Environmental > Aquatic > Freshwater > Lake ... | reverse complement strand
GACACGCAGTTGCTCCCACACGAGCTCGTCATTCCCAAAGGTACTGGCTTCAACGACGAGGGCGTCGGACATCCCTCCGACATGAGATTCCTAAAGCTTACCCTCGCCGTCCCGGTCGAGGACGTGGCCGGGTTGTTCCACCAGGGCCGAATCAGGGGCGGGGACCTGCTGACGGATGTAGAGATGATCTACGAGCCGCGTCGCGGCGGCAGGGTCGAATCCGAACCGGGCCCGGATTCTGTTCGGCGGCCGGTACCGGTCCCCGCCGACCTTGGACCAATGGACTCTACCCTCACCGCGCGCCTCGCTGCGCCCCTGTCCGGATGGCTCGCGCGCAGCGCCGAAGGACGCCCCGGATTCGCGCTCTCCGGTTTCCGCCGCGTGTCTGAGGATGAAGTCGCAATCCGTCCGAGGCCGTGGAGCACCAACGAGCTGTGGGCAGACAGCGCACAGGTCTCGCTCCGGCAGCAGCTCGGGAACATTCGCTGGTCGCCGGACCGCAGCCGGGCCGTCGACCTGAAGCTCTGTAGCGGGATCGTGGTAGTCGAAGGAGATACGCAGTTCTACGGCGACGTCGACCAAGCCGTGATCCTTGTGGACCCCGGTCGCAGGACGTACGCGCGGCTCCAATCCTACGGCACGGGTGGCCGCACCGAGGAGGCCAGCTGGCTGGACGACTCGACCCTGGCGCTTGCCGGATGGGAGGAAACCCAGCCGCCACCGCACCAGGTCAGGACGCCGTTCGTGAGGGTGCTGCGGCTCAACTCAGGGCAGCGCACGACCCATCTCTGGACGGCAGGCGACCATAGGTAAGGAGTCCCGCGGCCACGGCCCACTTCCGCCCGACCGGCTGACAGCTCACGGCTGACGGCTTCCGGCCGTTCCTTCATCTCTTTCCTCTCAACCTCTCCACTCCTCTCCCCCATTCCTGAGTCCAGAACCCGCGGTTGAGCCGTCTGACGGCACCTGCCTTCGGCAGAGCATCATGAACCGAGTGTCGGGCTGCCTGCGGCAGAGCACTATCTACCGCGTCCTTCCGCACCCCGCGGCTCGTGTGCTGATTCCCCAGGCCGCTTACTGCGTCTAACAATCGAGTTAACATGCGATTACTAAGTGACCCAGTCAGGAAAAAGGCGGCCGAGCTATTGGCCAAGGTGGAGAACCCGGTCAGATTGGTGCTGTTCACGCAGGAAAGCGAATGCCAGTTCTGCAAGGACGCCGTCGGACTTGCGCAGGAACTGGACGGCCTGTCGGACATGCTCTCGGTTGAGGTCCAAGACCTGCAGAAGGATAGCGCCCGGGCGGCTGAGTACCACGTGGACAAGGTGCCGGCCTTTGTCGTCGCCGGCGAGAAGGACTACGGCATCCGCTACTACGGCGTGCCGGCTGGCTTCGAGTTCACGACGCTGCTCACGTCGATTGAACTGGTGGGACGCGGAGACAGCGGACTCAAGCCGGAAACGAGGGCAAAGCTCTCCGGCCTGGCTTCGCCACTCGACATGCAGATGTTCGTCACCCTGACCTGCCCGGTCTGCCCGACCGGGGCAGTCACGGCGGCACGCCTCGCACTCGAGAGCGACCGTGTCTCGCTCAGCATCATCGATGCGACCGAGTTCCCGCAACTCGCGGGTCTATACAACGTCACCGCCGTGCCGAAGACCGTGGTCAACCGGGGCCACTCTTTCGAGGGAGCGCTGCCTGAGGATCGATTTGTGGACGAACTCCTCAAGGGCTCCTCGCCGCTGGTGATGCCGTGAAGTCCTCGCTGAAGCTGGGCCGGGTCTTCGGCATTCCGATCAGCCTCCACCTGACTTTCATTCTGTTCGTCGCATTCCTGGGAATGGTCTACCTGTTTCAGGGCGGGACCAAGGCTGCACTCACCGGGGTCAGCTTCATACTGGCGCTCTTCGTCTCGGTCACGCTTCACGAGCTCGGGCACAGCCTGGTCGCACGCGGGTTCGGCGTGAAGGTGCGCGGAATAGTCCTGCTGCCCATCGGCGGAGTATCCCAGATGGAAGAGATGCCGCAGCAACCGAACCAGGAGTTCCTGATTGCCTTGGCCGGCCCGGCGACGAGCGTCGCTCTGGGTCTGGTTCTGGGAGCGGCGAGCCTGCTTCTCTACGGTCCCGCCGCCACGTTCAAGACAACGGTCACCGGCGGCCTGTTCCTACCCAACCTCGCCCGCGTCAACCTTTTGCTCGCCATCTTCAACCTGCTGCCCGGTTTCCCGATGGACGGGGGGCGGATATTCCGGGCCGTGCTGGCTCGGGCCATGCCCTTTGACCGGGCCACCGCCATCGCCGCTTCGGTCGGACGCGTCTTCGCCATCGGACTCGGCCTGGTCGGCCTGTTCACCAACATCTGGCTGGCCTTCATCGCAGTCTTCATCTACTTCGGTGCGAGTTCCGAAGCCAACCAGGTGCGAATCAGGACGGCGCTGCACGACGTGCCGGTCAGACGCGTCATGGCCACGAAGTTCGAGACCTTGAGCCCTGATGACCGGGTGAGCCGGGCGGTGGAACATGCCTACAACGGATTTCAGGAGGACTTCCCGGTCGTCGAGGGCGACAAGTTGGTCGGGATACTGATGAAACCGGACGTCCTGGCCGCGCTCCACGAATACGGCCCCGGAGCCACTGTCGGACGAGTGATGCGGACCGAGTTCACGACCGCTACCGCGGACCAGACCCTGGAGCAGGTCTATGCCGCAATCCAGACCTGCCGGTGTTCTTCCCTGCCCGTGCTTGAATCGGGCCGGATTGTCGGGCTGGTGACGCTTGAGGCCTTGGGGCGGTACTTGGTATTCGCCGGTGCCGGGTCGGGTGCAAACCAAGCCTAGCCCGCGGCTGCTCCGCGTCTAGCTGCGCAGCGCGGCGTCCACTTTGGCGCGGGCGCGCGCCAGAGCAGGCTTGAACCCGATGACCCTGAGTCTGGTCTTACCCTTTGCTGCGCTCTCTTGGACAACTCGACCGGCATCATGCAGCAGGCTGACGAGGTCCAGTCGTTGCTCCGGCACGGTGAACGTCCGTGTCACCATCCCTTTCTCGACCCGGCGCAGCAACTCGGCTCTGAGTTCGTCGATTCCTTCTCCGGTCTGGCCGGAGACGAAGACAGACCCGGCATAGCCGCGCTTCAGCCGCTTCAGCACCACGTCGTCGAACACGCGGTCAGCCTTGGTGAAGACCATCATCACCGGCTGGTCGCCGGCCCCGATTTCGGCCAGCGTGTCATTGACCGCGTCAATCTTGCGGTCGACCTGCTCGTCGCCGGCGTCGACCACGTGCAGCACCAGACTGGCGTCAAGCACCTGTGACAGCGTTGAACGGAAGCTGGCGACCAGTTGGGTCGGCAGGTTCCGGATGAACCCGACTGTGTCGGTGACGAGCACGTTCACGTTCCGCGCCAGTTCCCACGGCTTGGTGTTGGGGTCGAGCGTGGCGAACAACTGGTCCGACACCTTCACGTCCGCGCTGGTCAGGCGGTTGAGCAGGGTGGATTTGCCTGCATTCGTGTACCCGGCAAGCACCAGCCGGAACATGTCGCTGCGCCGGTTGCGCTGAACCACCCGCTCCCGGTCGATCTTCCTCAGGTCCTTGCGCAAAGCCGCAATCCGCTGCTCGATCTTCCGCCGGTCGACTTCGAGCCGGGTCTCCCCCGGGCCGCGCGTGCCGATGCCGCCGCCGAGCCTCGACATCTCGACGCCGAACCCGGTCAGCCTGGTCCGCTGGTATTCCAGTTGGGCCAGTTCCACCTGGATCTTGGCCTCGGCAGTCCGGGCGTGCAGGGCGAAGATGTCGAGAATCAGCGCCGCCCGGTCAATGACCCGGACCTGGATTGCGTCCTCGAGGTTGCGCTGCTGAGTCGGAGTCAGTTCCTCGTCGAGAATCAGCAGGTCGATGTGGTGGGTTCGGCAGGTTGAGCGGAGGTTCTCGACCATCCCTTTGCCCACGAGCGTCGCCGGGTCGAGTCTCGGCCTGATCTGTATCAGCCGCTCGACCACGTCGCCACCGGCGGTTGAGGTGAGCGCGGCCAACTCTTCGAGCGAATCTGACTTGGACCAGCGTTCCCGGTTGGACGTCGCAACGCCGACCAGGAGAATGCGCCAGCTCACGAAGCGGGGCTCCGCTGCGCGAGCACGTGGAAGATGCGCTGGATGACGGTAAAGAGGCTGCCGAGAGCAATGACGCCGAGGGCGACCGGCATCCAGGTACGTCCGAGCACGAATGCCCCAAACAACAGGGTGAGTACCCTCACCGGCCGCTCAAACAGCCCGATCTTGCACTCCCGGCCTACGCCCTCAGCCCGGGCCCGTATATAGCTGACCATCAGTGAGAAGACAAGCGCGACGACCGCGAGCAGGCCGAACCAGGAATCGCGGTAATACCAGTAGAGCCCGACCAGTACCAGCGACTCGCTCAGGCGGTCGACCGTCGAGTCAGTGAACGCACCCAGGGGACTGGCCGTCCCGGTTCGCCGCGAGAGCTCGCCGTCGAGCGTATCGCAGAGCCCGACCAGCGCCGCCAGCACGCCGGCTCCGATGAAGCGACCGGTCGCAAACAAGTAGCCGGCGCCGACACTCAGCGGCAACCCGAGTACCGTCACCGCGGTCGGCGACACGCGCAGCGTCGCCAACAGGCTCACGAGCGGCGCCAGTAGCCTACGTCCTTGCTGTTTCGTTGATTCCTTCATCTTCCTCTTCTCCGGCACCGGCCACTACAACCACTGTCTCTCCCTTCAATTCCCGGTCGCCGATCTGTGCCAGCACGTCGGTTGTCTTGCCGCGTAGGACCTCCTCGAACCGCTTGGTCAGCTCACGGCACACTACGACCTCCCGGTCGCCCCAGAGTTCCAGCATCTCCTCAAGCAGGCGCTTCACGCGCCGGGCGGCCTCACAGTAGACGGTCGTCCGCTCTTCATCCTTGAGTGCGGCCAGACGCTTGCGCCGCCGTCCGTCGCGCTTGGGCAGAAACCCTTCGAACGCAAAGCGGTCCGACGGCAGGCCCGAGACGACCAGACCGGCCAGCAGCGCCGACGCTCCCGGCACCGGAAAGACGGCAAGCCCGGCCCGGACCGCGGCCCTGATCAGGTAGAATCCCGGGTCGGAGATACCGGGCGTCCCGGCGTCGGTGATGACTGCGATGCGCCTGCCCTGCCGCAACTGCTCGATCAGTTCCGGCGTCCGGCTCACCTTGTTGTACTCGTGGTAGGAAGTCAGCCGGTTCCGGATGTGGAAGTGCTGGAGCAACAGCCCGCTGTGCCTGGTGTCCTCGCACGCGATCAGGTCCACCGATTTCAGGACATCGACCGCCCGCTGGGTCATGTCGCCGAGGTTACCGATCGGGGTCGAGACAACGTAGAGGCCCGGAGCGAGGCTGTCGCCCGGCGTCTCGCCCGCTGGCAGGCTCAATTCCTCCGCCTACAGGTCAAAGAACTCAACCTCAGCGGTATCGGTATCGAGCATCGCAGCCGTGGCGCGGCCTGAGAGCCAGCCGCATACCTCACCCGGATTGACAATGACCGGACCGCTCCCCTCATGCCGCAGCTTGTGCGTGTGGCCGTGCAGGTAGAAATCGCAGTCCGGGGCCGGGCTCAGCGGTCGGTGGGAAACGACTATGCGCTTCCCACCCAGCTCAAGCCCGAACGGGCCGTCGTGCAGCGCGAAACCCAGTTCGTCCGCCCGTTCCTGCAGAGCCTCCCGGTCACCATCGCAGTTACCGTAGACCACGACTACCGGCATGGTCAGCATGCTCATCTCCTTGAGCACAAACTGGGCGACCACATCGCCGCAGTGCACCACGCGGTCCGGCTTCATCCGGTTGAACAAGGCTACGGCCGCCCGCACCTTGTCCAGCCGGTCGTGCGTGTCCGACATGACCCCGATTCGGCTCATTGCAGCAGGTCGCGCAGCGGCTCGAACCTCCTCAGCCGCACCGGGTGGCGGAGTTTCTTCAGTGCCTTGGCCTCGATCTGCCGGACCCGCTCGCGGGTGATATTGAAGATCTGGCCGACCTCTTCCAGTGTTCTCGGACAGCCGTCGCCGAGTCCGAAACGAAGCCGAAGCACCTTCTCTTCGCGCTTGGTCAGCACGGACAGCGCCTCCTCGAGCTTCTCGCCCAGGAGCGATACGCCTGCGGCATGGGACGGCGATGCGGTCTTCTCATCGTAGATGAAGTCGCCGATGAAGCTCGTCTCGTCGTCATCCACCGGCTTGTCCAGCGACACGCCGAACTGGGATATCTTGGACAGCGCCTCGATCTTCTCCTTCGGCGTCGAAAGCCGCTGGGCCAGCTCGGCGATGGTCGCCTCCCGGCCCTGCTTCTGCATGAACTGGCGCTGAATCTTCGCGACCTTGTTGATCGCGTCGATGATGTGGGCGGGAACCCGCACGGTCCGCGACTGGTCGGCTATCGCCCGCGTAATCGCCTGCTTGATCCACCACGTAGCGTAGGTCGAGAACTTGAACCCCTTGCGGTAGTTGAACTTCTCGACGGCCTTGATCAGCCCGACATTGCCCTCTTCCAGCAGGTCGGCGAACTCCAGACCGCGATTCGCGTAGCGCTTGGCGATGGAGATGACCAGCCGGACGTTGCCTTCAATCATCTTGTCGCGCGCAGCGAGGATTCGGTTCTCGCAGAGCGCAATCTCGGTCAGCACCTTCCGGACGTCGGCCGTATTCCGGTCGAGAAATGCGTGGCACTCGCGCAGCTTGCGCCGGATCTCGCTGACCTCGGGTGTACCCTCGCGTCCCTCGGCCTTTGCCACCAGCAGATCGTGCGCCAGGCCGAGCGCTTCGGTGCCCTTGTTCTTGAACTCGTCGATCAGATTGTTAATCAGGTGATGCTGCAGCGACAGCGTCTGGACCCGGCTGAACACGATCTTCTTGGAGTCGGCAACCTGCCGGCGCACCGCCGCGGACGACTTGCGCTGCTTCAGCTTCTCGATCTTGTCCGCCTCGCGCCGGATGTCACGGAGGCAGCGGATGAACCGCTGACGGTCGCGCCAGAGCGCCTTCTTGTCGAACAGGCACTCGAACTCGACCCGCGCAACCTGGTCCAGCGACTTGGTGCCCTCTTCGATCGACCAGCACTCCTCGACCAGCCGGCGCATCATCGACACCGGATCGAACAGGTGTTTGATGATGCTCTTGTAGCCCTCCTCCATCTCCTTGGAGTAGCGTATCTCCTCTTCGCGCGTCAGCAGCGGCAGCTTGGACAGCTCGCGGAAATAGGACTTCGTCGGGTCTTCGGTACGCTGGATTATGGGCTTGGGCCCCTTCTGGATCGCCGCCTCCGGCTCTTCCGCGCGGCTCTCGGTCATCATGATGCCGCTGCGGACAAGACCGGCCACGACCTCTTCGAGCCGGTCGGTTGACATCAGGACATCATCCGGCACCAGGTCTTCCAGCTCCTCGTAGGTAATCCGCTTGTCGCCCGCCGCCTTCTCATACACACTATCGAGCCACGGCTCGCGCCCGTCCGTTCCGCGCGCCTTGCGTCCGCTGCCGCGCGGTCGACCCGGCCCGCGCTTTCCGGCAGCCTTGGTCTTGGCTCCGGTCTTCGAACTGGCCGGTGGCCGGCCCCGCCGCTTGCGTGGTTTGTCATTCTTCATGGCGGCTACTCCTTTCTCTCGTTACTTCCTGAAGCAGTTTGCTTCTTTCCTTCTGCAATTCTTCGACCGACGAATCCTCGCCTTTGGCGTGCGCTTCCTTGAGACGGTGGTCCAGCCACTTCGCCCGGAATCTCCTCAGCGCTTCCCGGAATTCAGCCGGAGTCGGAACGTCGGCAAACGTCCAAGCCGACACCATCTTGCGGGTCTCCTCGTCTTCGATCAGACCCAGCACCGACCCCGCGTTGAAACCCGCATCATCACAGTGGTCCGCGGCCAGCCGGGCAATCGGCCGCAGCCCTTCGTCAACCAGTATCTCGGCCAACCCCAGGTCCCGGGCAATCCGCGCCAGTTCCTGGGTTTGAACCGCCGAGCCCAGCAGCTTCTCCTCGACCCCGCGGTTCGCGCTTGCTCTGGAAACGCCCGGCTTCTGCTGACCTGCGCTGCGGAGCAACGTCATCTTGTCGACCCGGAACCGGTCGGCGATCCGGTTCGCGTACAACTCCCGGGTCGTGTCGTCGCCGATCAACCGGAGCAACCCGACCAGCTCAGCCAGGGCTGCCCGTTGCTCGGCCACCCGGGAGAAATCCCGGCCCACAAGCGCGAACTCGACCCAGTCCTGCCCCTGTGCGAGCAACTCGACAAGCTTCTCCTTGCCGTACTGAAGGACATAGGCGTCCGGGTCAGTACCGTCGGGCAGCAGTGCGATCTGCGGCTCGATGCCCGCAGCCAGCAGAATCTCAATCACCCGGCGCGCCGCCTTCCGCCCCGCCTTGTCCCCGTCGAAGCAGACCGTGATGCGCGGATTGTACCGGCGCAACAGCTGAGCCTGACTCGGCGTGAAAGCCGTACCCAGCGGAGCGACGACCTGGTTAATGCCCGCGTTCACGAGCGACAGCATGTCGAAGTTGCCCTCGACGAGAATCGGTATCTCCTCCCTGATGTATCCCTTGGCCTGGAATATCCCGTAGAGACTCTCGCCCTTCCGGAAGATTGCGGTCTCCGGCGAGTTGAGGTACTTCGGTTCGCTGTCATCCAGCACCCGACCGCCGAAGGCAATGACCTTGCCCGACAGGGAGAAGATCGGGAACATCAATCGCCCGTGGAACCAGTCAACCAGTCCTTCCGTCCCGCGCCCCCCGCCACCCGGCCCCTGCCCCTCAATGGTCCTCAGCAATCCGGCCTGGACCAGCAAACCCTCGGACCAGCCTTGGCGCTTCGCCTGTCCGCGCAGCAGGTTTCCGGCCGGCGCAAACCCCAGCCTGAACCTGCGCACTGTCTCCGTACTCAACCCCCGCCTCTCCACATAGGCCGCCGCTGCCGGTGTCTTCGGAAGCTGCTGCTCGAAGAACTGGCAGACCTGCTCGCAGACCCCGTATAGCGCCTGGTTCCTGCCCGAGGACTTGTCGGTCTCAACCGTGATGCCGAGCTTCTTGGCGAGAAACCTCACCGCCTCGGGGAATTCGAGCTTCTCGGTGACCATCACGAAGTTGATGGCCGTCCCGCCGACCCCGCAACCGAAACAGTGATAGGTCTGCCGCTCCGGGTTGACATGGAACGACGGCGTCCGCTCCGAGTGAAACGGACAGAGCCCCTTGTAGTATCGGCCCGCCTTCTTGAGCGGCACGTAGCCACCGATCAACTGCACGATGTCGGTCTGCGCACGCACCTGCTCGATGACTTCCTGCTTGATCACTCGGCCTTCTTCAGTTTCACCACGGTCACGCCGCTACCGCCTGCCGCTGCCTCAGCCAGATTGAAAGCCTCTATCCGTGAGTCCTTGCGCAGCATGTCCCACAACGCCCGGCGCAGCACTCCCCCGCCCTTGCCATGTACGATAGTGAGTTCGGCCGAACCCACCATCCTCGCCTCATCAAGGAACTTCGTCACTGCGTCGTCTGCTTCTTCTCGACTCATTCCCCGCACGCTCAACCTCGTATCGAAGCTGTATGGCTCCGCGGAAACCAGCTCCGGCTCCGGCTTGACCTCGGCGGGTTCCAACAACCTCAGATCGGCTACCGCCAGTTCGACCTTTATGTGACCGAAAACGACGGTCGCGCGGTTCTCGCTGGTTTCAACCACCACGCCCTGTCTCCGAAACGTATGCGACTCCACGCTGTCTCCGGGCTTCAGGCCTTCCGGTACCGAACCCGGCAGCTCCGGCTCCTCGGGCTCGGGACCAACCTCAACCAGTGCCTGCTCGACCCGCTGCTTGGCGGCGACAACGCTCTCGTGGCTGGCCTTCTGCTCCCTTATCTGCCTCACGAGGTTCTCAATCTCACGCCGCTTCTCTCTCAGGAAGCGCTCCTCCTCGGCGCGCAGCCGCTCGCCGGCGGACTTCGCCTCAAGGCGTGCCTCCCGCAATCGCGTATCGTACTCCTGACGCAGCTTCTCCGCCTGACGTTGCCCCAGCTCGGCAGCAGACCGCGCGACCCGGGCCTTCTGTAGTTCCTCGTCCAGCGATCTGAGCTTCACGCCCATGTCGAGCCATTCACGGCCGATTCGGGTCCTTGCCCGCTCGATAATCTCTGCCGGCAGTCCGGCGCCCGCGGCTATCTCGAACGCGCTCGACTCGCCGGGAAATCCCATCCTCAGCCGATAAGTCGGCCCCGCCCGGTGACGTCGTTCGGCCTCCGGTCCCGTCACTTCTGCATTCTGCATTCTGCCTTCTGACTTCTGACTTCGTCCGTCCTCCGCCCGTCCCCACTCCATCGCGGCATTGGCCATTCCCGGCTCATCCTGCGCAAACATCTTCAGCGCGCCAAAGTGCGTAGTCACCACGCTCTTCACGCCACGGTCCCGCAGCGCTTCCAGCACCCCGACCGCCAGAGCCGCACCTTCCTCCGGCGCGGTCGAAGAACCGATCTCGTCAATCAGCACCAGACTCCTTGCATCAGCCTTGTCCAGAATCTCCTTCAGCCTGCCGACGTGCGCAGTGAACGACGACAGGTCGGAATCGAGCGACTGCTCGTCGCCGATGTCGGCGAAAACCTTGCCGAACACCGGCATCCGCGAACCGCCTGCCGCCGGCACGTGCATGCCGGCATTGAGCATCAGCGATAACAACCCGACCGTCTTCAGCACGACGGTCTTGCCGCCCGCGTTCGGCCCGGAGATGAGCACGACCTGTGCCTCATCCGGAAACCGCAGGTTGAGCGGCACCACGTTGACCTTCCGATGCAGAAGCAACGGATGCCTGGCTTTCACCAGCTCAAGCTCTCCGTCCGCCGCCAGTTCGGGCCGGCGGCAGTCGAACCGCGAAGCGAACCGGCGCTTGGCGACCAGCACGTCCAGCGCACCGGTTACGACCAGGGCCGCTGACAGCTCCGGCACGTGCTCGGCTACGAGCCGCGAGAGCCCGCGCAGGATTCGAGCCACCTCTTCGGCCTCGGCGTCCTGCAGTTCCTGCAACTCATTCCCGTCCGACACAAACGACAGCGGCTCGACGAACAGGGTTGAGCCGCTGCCCGAGCTGCCGTGGACTACGCCCGGCACGCCGGCCCGGTGCTCGAGCAGCAAAGGGAGCACGAACCGCCCTCCTCTGACCGTCGGGATCCCCCCGAACCAGCCCGGGTTGTCGGCGGCCATCCGTTCCAGCTTCCTGACCAGCGAATTGCGCAGACTCCTGAGCCGACGCCTGATGTCAGCCAGTTCCGGCGTGGCCGAATCGCGCACGGCCCCGGCCTCGTCAATCGCCTCGTCAATGCCGCGTTCGAGCGCCGGCTGCGGCACCAGGTCGCGCACCAGCAACCGGACCTTGACTGCGTCCTCCCGCTGATGCGCGAAGAACTCGCGGCACTTCCGGATACCGGTGCACGCGAGGTGGACGCGCAGCAGCTCCTCGCCGGTCAGCAGCCCGGCCGCGCGCAGTTGCTCAAGCAACGGCCGGATGTCCTTCACCTCGGCGAGCGGCGGCTCGTCGCCCAGGCTTACAACTTCATCCAGCCGGTCCAGCTCGGCGGCGACCTGCTCTACATCCGCTGCCGGCTCGATCGCCAGTGCGCGCTCGCGGCCCATGTCGGTCTGACACAGACCGGCGAGGATTTCGCGCACGCGCGTGAAGCCCAGCACCTCAAGCGTGTGACTATCCACATTCAGCTCCAGGAGGGCTGTCCTCTGTGCGACGCGCCCCCCGGCTCTTTCCTAGTACTCGTCGTTTTGTCTGCGGCGGAACGCCCGACGCCGTGACTCAGCCTGCTTCCGCTTCTTCTTCTGGCTCGGCTTCTCGAAGTACTCGCGGCGCTTCACTTCCCGCAGAATCCCGGCATTCTCGCATGCCCGGCGGAATCGGCGGATGAAACTCTCGTAGGACTCGCCTTCTTTGACTGTAATACCTACCATGACTCGATCGCACCTCCTTTCAAGTCGTCTAAGATGCACCCGGAACTACAACACAAGCAGCTAAATGCCACAATCACTTCGCCGTACTTCCTATCCCAGGTCGCCCAGCAGGCCAAGGGTCATCGTCGCAACCGCGACCGCCGCAGTCTCTGCCCTCAACCGCCTCGGGCCCAGAGTGAATGACTTCGCCCCGGTCGCCTTCAAGG
>Ga0163209_1001050_pt1 | contig 12153 bp, 11 predicted proteins | sample Kivu_160m_FD_113538 | JGI IMG/M metagenome (GOLD analysis project Ga0163209, IMG submission 113538) | Freshwater microbial communities from Lake Kivu, Western Province, Rwanda to study Microbial Dark Matter (Phase II) - Kivu_160m | ecosystem: Environmental > Aquatic > Freshwater > Lake ... | reverse complement strand
GAGTCCATCATCTCTTCTATTAACAGGCGCTGTCTGGACGTCTGCCACGCTTTCCATGCCTCGAGTGTGATCCATGTGCTGATGACCATGAAGACGGAAGGATTATCCGCCTCACGCAGCGTCTCGCCGGTGATGTAGCCGTGCTGCCTCATCCCGGCCGATCTCAATTCCAGCAACAGATCCCGGAGTTGCTTCTCTTTGCCAGGCTGGCACCGCCTTTCGATCATTACTCTAATCATAATGCACCTCCTATTGCTCTTACAATACTCTGTTTTTCACGATATCGTCAACGACGGAAGGATCGGCGAGCGTCGTGGTGTCTCCCAGTTCACCGATCTCGTTTGCCGCAACCTTTCTCAAAATCCTTCTCATGATCTTGCCGCTCCGGGTCTTCGGCAAACCATCGGCCCACTGGATCTTCTCCGGCGTCGCGATAGGGCCGATCAGGTTCCTGACATGCGCTACCAGCTCCTTCTTCAACGCCTCCGATTTCTCCACGCCCGTCTTCAGAGTCACATAGGCATAGATGGACTGACCCTTGATGTCATGGGGATAACCGACAACGGCTGCCTCTGCCACCTTCTCATGGGCAACCAGGGCGCTCTCGATTTCCGCCGTTCCCAGTCTGTGACCGGAAACATTGATGACATCATCGATACGACCCATCAGCTGGTAATATCCGACCTCATCCCGGGTGGCGCCGTCACCGGTATAATAGAATCCGGGACGCTGGACAAAGTAAGTCTCCTGGAACCTCCCGGGGTCGCCATAGACACTGCGCATGATCCCCGGCCAGGGCTTCTTGATACACAGGGGACCGCTCGCAACCGTCTCCATGATCTCCTCACCCCACTCATCGATAATGGCAGGGAATACTCCCATAAAAGGAACGGTCGCCTTGCCGGGCTTGAGATCAATAGCGCCGGGCAGCGGGGTGATAAGAATGCCTCCCGTCTCCGTCTGCCACCACGTATCCACAATCGGGAGATCATCCCGCCCGATGTTGTGATGATACCAGTTCCAGGCCTCCGGATTGATCGGCTCACCTACCGTACCGAGGATCCTGAGTGAGGATATGTCCGCCTTCTTCACCCACTCGCTCCCCTCCTTGGCAATGGCACGAATGGCCGTGGGAGCTGTATAGAAAATCGTCACCTTGTACTTCTCCACCACCTTCCAGAAACGGCTCATATCGGGATAGTTGGGTACGCCTTCAAACATCACCGAGGTGGCGCCGTTGCACAGCGGTCCATACAAAATGTAGCTGTGACCCGTTACCCAACCGATGTCCGCGGTGCACCAGAAGATGTCTTCCTCATGGTAGTCGAAGATCATCCTGTGCGTGTAGGCCACGTACACCAGATACCCGCCGGTAGTGTGCATGACACCCTTCGGCTTCCCCGTGGAACCTGACGTATAGAGGATATAAAGGGGATCCTCGGCGTCCATCCATTCCGGCTCGCACTCTCCGCTTGACTTTGCCATCTCCTCATGCCACCAGAGGTCTCTGCCTGCCTGCATGCTGCACGCAATCTTCTCGCCGACCCTCTTCACCACGATGACCCTCTCGACGGAAGGGCACGGCTTCGCCGCCTCATCGGCATTGCTTTTCTGGGGAACGGCCTTGGCGCCCCGGAATGTCCCGTCACAGGTCACCAGAACCTTCGATCCGCTGTCCAGAATTCTGTCCCGCAGAGAGTCGGCGGAAAAACCCCCGAAGACGACACCGTGCACGGCGCCGATACGGGTGCAGGCAAGCATCCCGATGGCAAGCTCAGGGATCATGGGAAGATAGAAACATACCCGGTCGCCCTTCTTGACGCCTAACGACTTGAGGACATTGGCAAACTTGCACGCCTCATTATGAAGTTCTCTATAGGTATAGGCCCTGTCTTCTCCCGGTTCATTCCCCTCCCACTGAATGGCAACCTTATCCCCACGCGTTTTCAAGTGCCTGTCCAGACAGTTGTACGAAACATTGAGCTTGCCGCCTTCGAAATACTTCACGTAAACAGGGCCGGCACCCACATCGAAGTTATAGTCCTCTACGGAGTCCCACTTCCTGAACCAGTCCACGTACTCAGAGGCAATCTCCGACCAGAAAACATCGGGATCTTCAATAGAACGATTCCACAGCTTCTCATATTCATCCCTGCCTTTGATGTACGCCTTCTGCCTTGCCCATTCGGGTACGGAATAAACTTCCTTCAACTCAATCTTTTCTGCTTCTTCCATATGCCACCTCCCCCTCCTTTATCGTTAATGGAATTGTATCCTCAATACTTGATTAACAAAATACGTTGTATTCATATTCCTTATACCCAGCCATAGGAGTCCGTAGCCCACGGCAATCATGAGCATGTTTTCGATGGTCAGAAGGCTGAAACCCATAATCAGGCTGCCGAAGCCGGATTGAAAGGCGTCGATCATCTTCCTTACTCCTTGTCTTCCGATTCGCGATAGGGGAAGAAGCGTTTAAGGACAGTGATAACGATGGTCAGAAACCAGAGACCGGCAAGGGTGCCCCCCATACCAACGATGGTGATTGTCACGCCAAAAGTAGTCAGATCCATGATGCCTCCGTCTGATCATCCTGCTTAATGGTGTTTGGCTGAAGGGAATTGTTTTGATTACGCTAATGGTTGTGAAAGTGCCTTAAATACATGGTATATGATATGGTGAATTAGTCAAGGAATAAAAGTAAATAGCTTAAAATAAAAAGGGAAATATTAAAATAATAGAGGCATCTATCGTTCACGAAAACATTTGCGGACCGGATTTAACAATCGCTGTTCTTTTCGATCCTTGTGGTGTCGCATGCCGATGTCGCTTGTACTGTTTTTTCCTGATTAACTGTTTTCATCCTGATCCAGATTTTTCCGGCGACAATGACCCCGATGGTGAAGAACGCTTCAACACCGTACTGTAAGGCTGTTGACGGGTGAAATGTCTGAACGATAAAGGGATCGGTCATGATCATCTCTCCTCCCACCCGGCCAAGGATTGCGGCGCCGATGTAGATAATAACAGGATATTTGTCCATTAACCTGGACAGAAGCGTACTCGTGAAAACAACAAAAGGAATGCTCAGGCCAAGGCCGAATATCAAAAGAAACAAATTGCCTTTGGATGCGGCGGCCACCGCCAGGACATTGTCTGTCGACATGGTGATGTCGGCAATAACGATAATCCATATGGCCCGCCAGAAGGTTTTTTCCTCCTGTCTGATTTTTTCTTCCGGTGCTCCTTCGACAAAAAGTTTGACGGCAATCCAGAGTATCAGCATGCCGCCGATACATTTAACATACTGAATTTGTAGAAGCTGGGCGGCAAAAAAGGTGAGAACAACGCGAAGAATAACCGCCGCTCCCGCTCCGAGGATGATGCCCTTCATGCGCTGGCTTTGCGGGAGGGTCCGGACAGCGAGGGCAATAACGACGGCATTGTCCCCCGCCAGAATGAGATCGATGACAATGATGCTGAGAAAACCGATGAGAAAATCCCAGGTAAAATGTATTTGACCCAGTACGCCTAAATCCAATGCCTATTTCCCCCGGGTATTTTATTCGAGACGCTTTGCGCCCGATAGTAAAATAAAAGCGCCCCGGGAAATTCCCGGGGCGCCATGGTTAAAAGGTTTCCAAATGTGTTACCCCGTAGCTATCAGACAGATTTCTTCTCCGGCGGTTTCGTCGTGAAAAGAATGACAGTTCCAAGGGCGCACAGAGCCGCTGCGATCAGGAACGGCGCATAATACGAACCCGTCGAATCCTTCAAAAAGCCACCGATCCAGGGACCGGCAAACCCGGCAAGACCCCACGCCGTAAACAGCAGACCGTAGTTGCTCCCCTGTGCCGTCGGCCCGTAGAACTGGAGACATGTGGCCGGGAACAGGGTGAACATGGCGCCGTAGTTCCAGCCGATGAGCATGGCAATAGCCGCCAACCCATAGACGCTGCCGCCGAGCTGGAAAATAAAGATCATCGCCGCCGTCTGCAGGGCAAACGTAACGGCAAAATAGACGCGAATGCCGATCATGTCCACAAACCATCCGGAAAGCACCCGCGTCGCCGCATTGGTAAATGCGAGAGAACTCACCGCGCCGGCTGCCGCCATGGCCGTCAGACCCTGATCCCTTCCAAAACCGGCAAGGTGGCCGATGACCATCAAACCCGCGAAGGAACCGCAGAAATAGGCCAGGTACAGCAACCAGAATTTCATATCCTTCGTGGTTTCCTCATGACTAAAGTCACGGGTCGCCTTTGGCGCACCCGCACCCGCTGCAGGAGCAGGAGGCGTCCAGCCCGCCGGTTTCCAGCCAGCCGGGGGGGGCTTCAGAAACGCACCCGAGACAACCGCCATGATCCCCATGGCAATGCCGCAGTACCAGAACACATACCGCCACCCCATCTCAGGATTCTGAATGATCCATGTGGCCAGAGGCCCCATGAGAAACGATCCCAAACCCAATCCGACCACGGCAAAACCCGTCGCCAGGGCGCGGCGGTCAGGCCACCATTTGGGCGCCGTCGCAATGGGCGGCAGGTAAATACATCCGCCTCCAAAGCCGGCGATCAAACCATACGTAATATAAAGCTGAATCTTGGACTGAATAAACCCGGACAGGATAAAACCGATGGCAAGAATGACACCACCCGCCATAACGACGTTGCGGGGACCATACTTGTCGCTCAAACGGCCCGCGGGAAATGTCATCAACCCGAATACCAGACAGCAGATGGCGAACGCCATAGCGATCTCGGCGCGGGACCACCCGAATTCCGCGTTTAATGGTTTGATAAACACGCTCCATGCATACAAAAGCATACCGCACGTAGTAGAACTCAACAAACCCAACAACAACGGCACTCCTCTCGGCATGGTCGCTTTTACTTCTTCTGCCATTATTAGACCCTCCTTTCAATAATGAAAAATGAATGTAAAAAACCGCTCAAAATAATTATGGTTTCCAGTTAAGCGTCATTGCGGGGAGCGGTCGATATTTTTTGACAACCCCGTTACATCGAAATGACCATTTTTACCTTTCACCATAAAAATACCTGACTGATCGAAATCTTCAAAACCTCCTTTCTTTAAATTTATTGAAAAAAATGGTTATCTCTTAACAACCCTCCTCAGGAAGTAGCCCTCTGAGTCTATCACATCTCTCAACAAATGCAAGTCTTCATCTGTCGGTTCTGCCATTTCCTTCACGTCGGGAGGGATAATCAATTCAAATTCAATCATGTCCTGGATCTGCTGCGGCGTGAACCCCGGTTTGACTTCCAGAAGTTTCATTCTCCTCGTTGTTTCGTCAAATCCGAACAGGGCCTGCTGAGTGATAACCCTGTAGGGACCGGAACCCATAACCCCCGCCTTTTCTCTGTAGTCAGGGGAACCGTCTCCGTAGCCGATGCTGGTAATGAAGTCCACATGTTTACAGAATCTTCTTTTCTCCAGGGCCATAATCGCGATGATCTTTCCGCAGTTGGCCGCCATCGCTCCGGCGCCACCGCTCCCGGGGAACCGGATATCGGGCTTGTTGTAGTAATCTCCTTCGATCGTGGAACTGATATTGCCGTACATATCAATCTGAGCGCCGCCGATGAAGGCATAGTCCGCGAATCCTCTCTGGGTCAATTCAAAAACGGCGCAGAGTCCTTTCAGATAGCATGCCTTGCGGCCCGCACGGGTGTCTCCCACGGACAGGGGCATTCCGATCTCAAGAATGGGCGCGAGCGATCCCGCTTCATAAATCATATAGAGATTGGGGGCATGGGTAAGCTGGGCATGCATGGCTGCGATGATGGGGAGACCCGTCCCCACGAAGACGATCTTGCTATCTTCCAATTGTCTTGATCCTGTAAAAGCGATCATTTCAAATGCACTGTATTCCGGCATTATTTACCCCCTGTTAATATCTCGCAGTCTCATTACAGTGTATAGATAGGCTGACCGCCGTCCAGTTCCCTCAACTGCCGAAGCTTCTTGTAACCGGCTGTTTTCTCAAGAAAATCGTCAAATGTTTCACAGCTGAAGATATAGTCATTGAAATATTTCTTCAGATTGTCTTTGTTTCCGGTTTTCCTGAAGTCATCACAAATTCCCCTGTACATTCTGAGGTGATCCATATCGAACCAGTAGTAGCCATAGCATGCGCCGGGATAGCATCCGAAGGGCTGTTCGACAACCGCATCCACCGCCACATAGGGGATTTCCGTCAGATTCGGATATTTTCTGATTGTATCGGTGGGAATGACTTTGTCGGTTGTCATAATGGTGTACGCCGATGCCATGGAAATTTCCGGGCATGTACAGAGAGCGCCAAAGATTCTCGCATTCCCGTACATATCAGCGGCAGTCGTATGCACGATGCCGACGTCGGGGTTACAGGCCGGGAGGAGATAAGTATTTTGACCCGTGAAGGGACATTCGATCATCTTTCCCCTGTTGACCAGTTCCATATCCGATCCACCGTGATCTCTCACGGGAATGAAGGGGATGCCCATAGCCCCGGCTTTAAACCGTACGGACATACCATAATTGGTATAATCGTCGGTTTCAACAATTTTGTTCTGTACCAGGTATCTCCAGAGGGGCGCGATTCCAATGAGTTCGTAACCCCACCAGGCTAACTCTACGCGTTTGATGGATACCTTTTCCGGATAGCAGATCATGGCGCCGGCAAGCCATTCCAGACAGATAGAGTTGGACTGGAAAGAAAGGGTGAGGTTCTTAACGCCTTTTCTGATGATCTCATGAATGATTGCGGCAGGCACTCTCGTATTCACAAAACCGCCGACTCCGAGGTTTATGCCGTCTTTGACAAATTTGGCTACAGCTTCTTTTAAAGTCATTCTCTTGTCATAGAGGCCGTGATTTTTCTTTTCCGTAATCTTTCTTATTTCGCTGGAGGTCAGACCCCAATGTTCAAAAGGCTTGTCGTCGTATTTCACTTTGGAAATGGACTTGATTTTTGAACTTACTGGACCCAACATTTCTTCTGCCTCCGGGACAAAGTAACGAATATAGAACTATTTCTTATTTTTGTCTTTTTAGTTAGCTTCTGAAGTTTTATCATAAGCAATTGAGAAAACTTGAAACCTGATCAGGTTATGCCCAAGAGATATTGGCAATGGTATTGTCAATAATTGTGGATATACATACTTATATTGCGCAATTTTTACCATTTAGAAAGGACGATGTCAACCATTTTCTCCACTTTCTTTCATTTCTTTTATCTGCCGGCAATATTGTGGCAGACCGTTATCCGCAAGCATCTCGTGAGGTAATGAGCGTCGGTGTATTTTGCAGCCAACGGTTCCGAATGGGTTGTCAGTCAGTGTTCGCTTGCTACGTCCGGGATTCTAATTTCGTGGTTGTAATATAACACAAAACAAATTAAATAACTCACGTTATGTTGAATGACCGGAGGTGCGTCCCGCATATCCCCCATCGCGGCCGGGAAGAAAAGGTACTTCATAATGGTATCGCTTTCCTTACCGAAATGCGGCATCCCGCACGGCGGCGGCTTCGCATGATGATGTGTAAGATTTTGAAAGAAGACCGGAAAGGATTGATTAAGAACATGGAGGATGAAAACGAAATCAGGGAAAAGATGATCGCCATCATCCGTGAAAAGGCGAGACAATGTTATTCAGATAGAATTGTAGACTACGGAACGAATCCGGGGAACAGGGGCATTATAGAGGACTCCGATGGCTATGCCGAAGAAAAGAATGAATGTGGTGGAAACATCAAAATGTTCCTTCGTGTGAAAGGGGGAAAGATCGAAGAATCGAGATTCGTCGCCAGCGGATGTATATTTACTGTTGCCGCCTGTAATGCCGCAACGGAAATGGCAAAGGGAAAAACGATTCAGGACTGTCTCAAGATAAACCGGAGATCCATTATTGCGTACCTGGGAGGAATGCCGGAGGATCATGCAGAATGCGCCTTTCTTGCAGCGCTTGTTTTTCAGCGCGCGCTCAGAAACTATATTGTTACCAACAAAAAAACATAGGGCATCTGACTTTTATAGAATTTGCCTTTACAAAAATGGATCGTCTCTATTACATTACATGTGTCGGCAGACGATCCGGTGGCTTCCATCGGAGAGATATGCGGGGCTCATCTCTACAAGGAAAGGAGCGAATATAAATGGTCGCAATACATGTTCCCGATCACGTGTATGACGTCGTTATCATCGGTGGTGGGCCTGCAGGTCTGACGGCCGGTCTCTATGCCTCGAGGGCGGGGTTCCGGACATTGCTTTTCGAAGGCGCCTCGACGGTAAGTCAAATTACCGTAACTGACATGATAGAAAATTATCCCGGCATCCCTGAAGGCATCAACGGTTTTGACCTGATTGAGAGGTTTAAAAAGCAGGCAGGTCAATTCGGGCTGGAAATGACGTCTGCAGATGTTTCTGCAATCGCAAACAAACAGTGGGGCGATGTCCTGGGATGGGAGATTTCTGCAGGGGAGCGTTCTTTTGAATCCCTCGCCGTCATTGTTGCCACGGGCGCATACTGGCGAAAACTGGGTCTTCCGGGAGAAGACACTTTCGCCGGTAAGGGCGTATCGTACTGTGCGACGTGTGACGGTCCTTTTTATAGAAACAAGGACGTGGTGGTGGTTGGAGGCGGAGACACTGCCGTTCAGGAAGCCATTTTCCTGACCAATTTTGCAAGAAAGGTGAGTATCGTTCACCGGCGTGACCGTCTCAGGGCGACAAAGATCCTGCAGAAGAGGGCGCTGGCAAATCACAAGATAGAATTTATATGGAACGCCGTTGTTGAAGAGATTTCGGGAGGCGCCGCGGTGGAAAAGGTAAAGATAAGAGATGTCGGGTCGTCCGGCACGACGAAAGAAATCGCTGCAGACGGGATATTTGTCTTTATCGGTTTAACGCCCCAGACGGACGTGTTTCGCGGCATCATCGACCTTGATAAAGGCGGCTATGTGATTGTCGACCGGAATATGCAGACATCGGCGAAGGGAGTGTTTGCCTGCGGGGACTGTATTGGCAAACGGCTTCGCCAGATTGTCACCGCGTGCGGCGATGGCGCAACGGCTGCATTCTCCGCCCAACTCTATGTTGAGGACCTGAAGGGAGAAGCTTATTAGCTTTTACGATATGGGGAACTGGATCGATATCTGGCAGCATATACCCGCGCACATGAGCCCTAATCTCTTTGAGATCGGCGCTTTTCAAATTCGCTATTACAGCCTCATGTACCTTGTTGCCTTCTTTGTGACCTATGCGCTGGTTTCTTACAGGATAAAGAATGAAGGTTACAATTATTCACAGGAAACCATTCAGGATTTTTTCATCTGGGCCGTTGTGGGTCTCATTTTGGGTGCAAGGTTTGGATATGTCCTGTTCTACCATTTTGACTATTACATGAGGCATCCACTGGAAATATTACTGCCCTTCGATTTTAATCAGGGATTCAGGTTTGTTGGAATCAGCGGCATGTCTTATCACGGGGGGGCCGTCGGGGTACTTGTGGCAGCCGTCGCTTTTTGCCGGAAGCATGCAATCAATTTTTGGAATCTTGCCGATCTTTTCTGTCCCGCCATTCCTTTAGGATACACCTTCGGCAGAATCGGTAATTTCATCAACGGTGAACTCTATGGCAGGGTTACCGATGCGGCATGGGGCATGTATTTCCCTCTTGATCCGACTCACGAGCTCCGACATCCGTCTCAGTTGTATGAAGCGTTTTTCGAGGGGATCGTTCTTTTCATCATCCTCTGGAGTCTAAGAAAGAAGAAGAACTTTGATGGATTTTTCTTTTCTCTATATCTTATCGGTTACGGGCTGGTTCGCTTTTTCATCGAGTTTCTGCGGGAGCCGGATACGCATCTCGGTTTTATCTGGGCATCGCTGAGCATGGGGCAGTTGCTCTGCCTGTTGATGATGGGCGCCGGGATGGGTATTTTTGCATACCGACGATCAGCGACTTCTGTCCGGTATCCTGTGAAAAACAAAAATATCCGCAGATGATATGATGGGGCTTAGAAACTGAAGAATTATATTCAATAGCTATAAAATCTTTAATGAGGAGGTTATCATGAGCAAGAATCTTGTCATTATCGGGGGTGGCGCCGGGGGCGCTTCCGTGGCCGCTGAAGCAAGAAGGCGTGATCCGTCACTGTCTGTCATCATGATAGAGCAGGGGAAATATGTTTCTACTGCCGCCTGACCCATGCCTTATTACATCGGTGATGTAATCAAGGATGAGAAGCGCCTGGTTGCAAGAACGCCGGAAAAATTCAGGGAGACGGGTGTTGATGTTCGATTGGAAGTTCGTGTGGAGGAAATCGGCAGGGATAAAAAGACGGTGCGATTGTCCGATGGAACCGCCGTGCCGTATGACATTCTCGTACTGGGAACTGGCACGAGCGCCTTTGTACCGAAGGTGACGGGTGTGGAACTTGAGGGTGTTTTTGTTCTTAAAACCCTTCCCGATGCGATCCGGATAAAGACCTATCTCAGAGAGGAACAGTGCCGGAAAGCCATCATCGTGGGTGCCGGCTTCATCGGAATGGAGATGTGCGAGGCGTTAAGAAATCTTGGGATTGATACGCAGGTCATAGACCTGGTTGCCCGTCCGGCCATGAGATGGGATCCCGAGTTGTCAAATATGATTCTGGAGGAGATGACCCGTCAGAAGGTGTCTTTTGTCCCAAATACGGGAATGACGTCCATTGAGGAGGGGAAAGATTACCGCCTCCGCCTGAAAACGAGCAACGGTGACATGGAAGCCGACATGATCCTCATTTCCATCGGGGTCAGACCGAATGTAAAACTGGCTGTCGATGCCGGTCTGCAGATCGGCAAATCAGGAGCGATTCAGGTTGATTTCTCTCAACGCACGTCGGGAGAAGAAATTTATGCGGTGGGGGATTGCTGTGAAGTGTACCATCGCGTCAGCAGGAAGTGGGTCCACATTCCTCTCGGAGACATTGCCAACAAACAGGGGCGCGTGGCGGGCCTGAATATCGGGGGTGGTTCCATGATATTTCCCGGAGTCGTGGGCGCTCAGTCCTTTAAAATCTTCAGCCTTGGGGCGGCTGCAGCCGGCATTGATGAAACCGAGGCCAAAAACAGCGGATATCATCCTGTGAGCACGATCATCTGGGGGAACGCAATCGCCCGATCCATGCCCGGAGAGAAAAGGCTGGGCATCAAACTGGTCGCTGACCGGGCGACGGGAATGCTCCTGGGCGCTCAGGCCGTCGGCGCAATAGGTGCTGTGGAAAGGATCAACACGCTTTCCTGCGCCCTCTGGGCCGGCGTGCGGCTTGATGAAATTGCGTATCTGGACTTTGCCTATTCACCTCCTTTCAGTCCGGCGTGGGACCCCATTCACATTGCCGCGCAGGAGTTACTTAGAAAAATTTAGGGTCATGATAAAAATTGTTTTCAAGGGCTTGGCTCCCATAGTGTTCGACGGAAGATGGTACGTAAAGTCACATTACTGAGACCGCTGAAATCACAGCTGAAGTTGTGGGAAAAACTCGGCCAGGTGAAGTATCGCCATCAGGAAGGACTTTTCCTGGCCGAGGGGTTCAAGGTTGTCCGGGAGTTGCTGAAAAGTAACTGGGAAACCAGGGCCATTCTGATGGTGGGCAAAAAAGCGGCATACTGGGATGATTTTTTATGTGCCGTTCCCGCAGGAATCGATGTCTATGAATTAACGGAAAAAGAATGGGCAAAACTGAGTCAGGACAAGGCGCCGGAAGGGATCATGGCGCTTGTTGTCATTCCCCGGAGTGGCAATGTTGCTGCACTGCTTGCCCTGAATGACCCGGGACATCTTTTACTGCTGTACCGGATCAACAACCCCAATAATCTCGGCGCTGTCATCAGAACGGCTCACTGGTTTGGAATCAGGAAGATTTTGCTCAGTATCGGTTCGGCGGATTTTACGAATTCCAAAGTGGTGCGTTCTGCTATGGGAAGTCTCTTTCACATGACCATCATACCGGATGTTGATTTTGCGGAAACCTTGCCTGAAATCAAGAAATGTTATTTCCTGGTGGGAAGTGACGACAGGAAAGGTGTAATTCCACATGCGTGCATGAAAAGAGCAGCGCTATTACTGGGAAGTGAAAGCCACGGATTGTCCGATGTCCTGCTTC
>Ga0163209_1001049_pt1 | contig 12156 bp, 11 predicted proteins | sample Kivu_160m_FD_113538 | JGI IMG/M metagenome (GOLD analysis project Ga0163209, IMG submission 113538) | Freshwater microbial communities from Lake Kivu, Western Province, Rwanda to study Microbial Dark Matter (Phase II) - Kivu_160m | ecosystem: Environmental > Aquatic > Freshwater > Lake ... | reverse complement strand
TTGACAATACTTGACGCGGTTTCCACTGTCACCCTGAGCGTAGCGAAGGGTCTCGCAATTCGCCATAGCGAGATGCTTCGCTGCGCTCAGCATGACAACCAGAAGGACTTTTGAAAAGCCGTGATCCACCTTCAAATTGACAGCGTATATCGGGCGTGGTATAGTAAGCGTGCGCCACCTCTGAATCGAGCGGGGCGACCCCCGGCATTGCGCGACCGTCCCTGAACGCCAGCGAATGGGCGCTGGTTTTTTGTTGTGAAGAATTTGTCCTCTATCGACTTGAAACGAATCGAACGCCGGCGCGACGTGACGTATCGCCGCACCCACACGCGCCGCGTCCGCACGATGGACGACGCGGCCCGGTTTATCGATACCGTCGGTTTCTCCCTTCTCTTCGCTTCCACGCAAGGCATTGAACTTCCGTCGCTGTTCGAGGCGGTCAAGGGCCGCCGCGATGCGCATATCGAGGACTGGGACCAGGACTCGGATCGGGTGTGGGTGTGGAAGAACGATTTGCCGGCCCGGCGGCGCGCCTTTTACGGCAAAGCCCTCGCCGGCGGCAAGCCCGTTTTCATTTCGCTCAAGATGCTGCCGTACCTCTTCGCGAGCGCCGCGCCGGAGGACGTGGAGGGCGCGTACCGGCACGGGCGGATCAGCCAGGACGCCAAGCGCGTGCACGACGCGCTGCGCGCGATGGGCCCCACGCCGACGATCGCGCTCCGCGCCTCGGTGGGACTCGCCAGCCAACGCTACCACCGCGCCCTCGACGAACTGCAGCGCGCGCTGGTCGTCCTGCCGATCGGCGCGCTGAACGAACACGCCGCGTGGCCCTCGCAGATCTTCGAGCTGGCGGCGCGCTGGTTTCCGCGCCAGGCCGCGCGGGCGCAGCGCGTCGACGTGAAGGCGGCCCGCCGCGCGCTCGTCGCGCGGTATGTCGAAACGGTGTCCGCCTGCACCGCGCCCATGATCGGGCGCGTGTTCGGCTTGCCGCGCCCGGAGGTGCTGGCGACGGTGGACGAATTGGTCGCGCGCAACAAGGCGCGCCAGAATCACGAGTGGATCATGAGCTATGTTGGATAAGGACACTGTAACCGGGCTGACGCTGCCCACCTCGGTGCGCGTGCTGCTGCCGCACGGCCACGTGGAAGAGATGAAGCTGGAGACGTATCTCGCCGGCGTCGTCGCGACCGAGATTGGCGCCAGCGCGCCCCTGGAGGCGCTCAAGGCGCAGGCCGTCGCGGCGCGCACGTACGCCGTCGCCGCGCGCCGCCACCCGGAACACGAGGCGGACGTCTGCACCACCGCCCATTGCCAGAAATGGAAACGCGTCGACCCGGTCGTCGCGCCGGAGGTCTTTCGGGCGCTGAGCGAGACCTGGGGGATGGTCGCGCTCTACGACGGCAAATTGATCGACGCGTTCTTCTTCGAGCACTGCGACGGACACACGCGCAACTCGGAAGACATGCTGATGCCAACCGTCGAGTACCTGCGCGGCGTCGCCTGCTCGTGCGGATTCCTGACGCTCAAGGGGCACGGCGTGGGGATGTGCAAGCGCGGCGCGATCGTGATGGCGCGCCGCGGCGCGTCGTTCCAGCAGATCCTCCGCCATTACTATCGCGGCGTCGTCGTGATTCACACGCCGCGTGAAAAGGCCGCGCCGGAACCGCAGCCGCCCGCCGCGACGGTCGAGACGCCCCCGGCGCGCGTGCAAGCAGCCGAGCCGGCGCCCGTCCAGCCGCCCGCGCCGGCGGTCGAGACGCCGCCGGCATACAAGCCCCCGCGGCGCGTTCGAAAAGCGCCCGAGCCGCCGCCCGCGCGCGTTCAAGCAGCCGAGCCGGCGCAAGCCGAGCGCCCCAAGCGGACAAGGCGCAGAACGCCGCGCCCGGCCGCGCCGAGTGCGCCGCCGCGCGCAGAAGCGCCGCCACCGGCCGCGCCGAGTGTCCCGCCGCGCGCAGAACCGCCCCCAGTGGTCGCACCGAGTGCGCCGCCGCGCGCGGAACCTGCTCCACCGGCGCCGCGTCCGATCAGGAGGGCGCCGGTCGCCCAGAAACCGGTTGAGGAGAAGCCCGTCGAGGAAAAGCCGGTTGAGGAAAAGCCGGCCGAAATAACGATCAAAGCCAAGCCCAAGCGCCATCGTCCCGCGCGGCCGAGCGCCGGGGTTGGACCCGGGGCGGCGAAGATGCGCGGCGTGATCGTCGGCGAAGTGGTCAAGCCGGCGGCATCACCCTCGGGCAAGCCGCCGCGGCGCGTGCAGATCGATCATCTGCCAGGAGCGCGCATGATCGCCGGCTGTTTGCCGGAGGCCGGGGTGACCGTCCTGATCGAAGACCCGGATGGGAACAAGACGGTCACGGTGAGCGGCAGCGCGCCGCACTATGGCGAGGGCGGGTTCGAATTGCTGGTCGGCGAGGACGGCCGCTATCTGGTCACGCTCGACGATCAGGTGGTCGAGGTGAACATGGACGGGGAGACGGTCTTCATCCACGCGAATTGAGGACTGCCGTTGGGCAAATTTCCAAATTTGCCCCACATAGATTTGACCCACAAACATCAAAACCGCCGATCCTCTCGGCGGTTCTCTATTTCTCCAGCAGCCCGTCCACAATCGCCGGCGTGAGATCGGTCAACGAGCGAATGCGCGGCGCAATCCGGTCGCGTCCCGCGCCGATCAGCAGCGTGGGCACCGGGTTGAGCGTGTGCCCTTTCGCCGACGTGTCTTCCAGGTTGCCGTGATCGCTCGTCGTGACGATCAGGGACTCGCCCAAGTCCATCCCATCGATGACGCCGCGCAGCAATTCGTCCACTTCGGCGAGGACGAAACGCGTGAACTCGGGTCTGGCTTTGTGCCCCGCCGCGTCGGTGAGGAAATATTCAAAGAGCGTAAAGTCGTGCTCGCGCGCCAGCCGCGCGAGGTTCCGGCCGGCCACGTACGCCGTGATCAGCGGCACGTCCGGGCTGCGTTCGTGCCATCGGTCGTTCGTCACAAAGGCGCTGACCGCGCGCCCGGCGCGCAAATCGTCGATGTCGCGGTAGCGCACGTTCGCCGCGTCTGCGGCATAGGAGGTGGCGGAGCGCCGCGCCTTGCCGCGCGCGAGCCGCTCGAAGAAGATGGGCGGGTAGGCGTTGGCGAACGCGGCGCGGCGGTCGGCGGCGACGAAGCGCAGAAAGATATTGTCGTGCGCCAGGATTTGTCTGAGCGCGGCGTTGGGGTACGGACCCAGGTGCTCGCCGATTTCGCGCGGCGCGTTGACGCCGGTAAAGATCGCCGTCTGGCCGGTCGCGCTCTGCGGCAAGCCCGGCACGCCGAGCGTGGCGTCGGTCGGCACGAGCGTGGCGCGCGCGGACCGAAAATGCCCGTTGCCGGTCGTCGGCATCGCGCCGTCGAACAGCCCGCGCAGGGTGGGCATGGGGTGAACGAGAAACGGATTGAGCGCGGGATCGTTCGCGCCCAAGCCCCAGCCGTCGAAGAAGATCATCAAGACATGCATAATAAATCAGTAACTCGGATTACGCAGAGGGTCGGAAAAGGAGTGCAAAATCGTTGGGCAAATTTCCAATTTGTCCAACAACGGCGCAGCGTCGATTATCAACTCGGCAATCGGTCGATTGGGGAATGGCATAGCAGATCAATATCTTCTTTCATCCGCGAATAACGCGAATCGCGCGAATAAAAAACTGAATTAGCGGAGATTCGCGTTACACTTGCCCTGGCGGTTACGCAAGTGCCAGGGTTCGCGGACGATTTTGTTTTTTCGCAAAGTCTATTCGCGCGGGAGAGATTTGTACTCCCCATCCAGCCACAACAGCGGCTCGGCGTCGCGCGCGCGGCCGAACCCGGCCGCTTCCACTTGCCCGACGAAAATCGTGTGGTCGCCGGCGTCGTGCGCCGCGACGACCCGGCAGTCGACGTACGCGAGGCAGTCGTCCAGGATGGGCGCGCCGGTCGCCGCCGGGTGGTACGCCAGGTCGGCGAACGGATCCGCCGGCACGGCGATCTGCTTGGCGAAGCGCTTCGCCAGGAGTTCCTGCTCCGCGCTCAGGATGTTCATCGCAAAGCTTCCCGCGCGCGACACCAGGGCGTGCGTCGTGTTGCCTCTCTCGATGCAGACGAGGACGAGCGTGGGACTCAGCGAGACCGAAGCGAACGCATTCGCCGTCATTCCGTGGACCGTCTCGCCGTCGCGCACGGTAAGCACCGTGACGCCGGTCGCAAACTTGCGCATCACGTGACGAAAGAACGTCGAATCTATGGTCGCCGGGCGGACCTGACTTTTAACCTTGAGTAAAGCATCGATTTGCATAGCGGGTCTATTGTAGCATAGTGTCGGGGAAATGGCATAAAGGTTTTGATAGAGGAATTTCGTGCGCACGGGCGTTGATTCCGTTCGGGAACCATGCTATAATTTCGCCATCGACAGATCTCCCGCGGACTGAAGGTGCGGGAGTGCACGGCTCAAGGCGGGCAACCCCCTTGAGCGCGCCGAGCGACCAGCCATACCCGCACTGGAGATGCGCCAGGGCGGGTATTTGTTTTCCGCACAGAGCATGCTGGAGGTGAACGATGAACAGAGGCAGATTGTTTCGGCGGCTGTCCAAATTGCTGATTCTGCTGTTGCTCGCGCAGGTGCCGCCGCCTCCAGCGTCAATGGCCGCGCCGAGTTGCAGTGTCCAGGTCAAGTACATTGGGCAAGCGTACACTACTCACGAGTATGAGGTTGCCTTCAGCAACGTCCCGAGCGGCAGTTCGCTCGCCTTCAGCATGACGAACATGACCAACGTCGTCGCTGCGGGCGTCAAATCCGGAACCGGCTGGAAAGTCGTCTCGCAGACGAGCCACACGGTCAACTGGACTTCGAGAAACTCGTCCGGCACCCCGGCAAGACTCACGGTGCAAAGCCCCGACCCGGTTCACGAGTCACGCGGGCCGGCCTACTGGGTGGGTGGCTGCTCTTCGACGGCCAACGTCACTGGCAATGTCAGAGGACCCTGGGGCATCCCGAATCTGTCGGACGCGAGTATCGCGGACATTAATCGGCAGATTAATGCAAACAGGTACCAAGACGCCATTGACCAGGTTTTGCGCGACACCCGGCTGGATGTCCACAACATCGCGAATGGCCGTCCGACCTATGATGCTGCCGAGCCAGGTGTAGCCGCGACCGACGTCCCCACGCGGACCGTGCGAATCGGTAAGGACGGGTTCTACATGCCTGCCGGGAATGCCAATGCCGCCTGGCTCTATTCGACCATCGCCCACGAAAACATCCATGCGACCAAGTGTGCGCAGCAGGTCAGGGTAGGCGCCAATTGGAAATTGAAATGTGAAACCGAGGACATTGATCAACAGGAGGTCGAAGCATACCTGGTCGAACTGGAATTTGCCGGGCGCACCGGGGTCAGTTCATCGCCGGATGGAAAGAAAGACCTGAAAGACCAATTGGCCGCCAAGGCAAAGGACGCGAAGAACTCGGGGAATCTGCCGAAGGAACTCGAAGATCGCGTCAACGTTTTTGCTTCCTGGGACGGCACCCGGTTCAAGCCACTCCCGTGATGTTTGGACAAGGAGGTCTCGATGCGAATCAGAATCTCGACGGCAGCCATTTTACTACTGCTGGCTTTGGCAGCCGGCTGCGCCGCCCCTGTCCCAGCCCCCGCGTCCACGCGGACGCCGGTCCCTTCTCCAATGCCCTCCGGCGGGCTGCGGCTGACAATCAAGCCGGCGCGCGCAACCTATCGCATTTTCGATCCGATGACCATCGGATTGATCCTGGAGAACGGATCGACTCGCGCGGTGACGGTGAATGCCCGATTGCATCTCAGCGACCCCACCATGTCGGCGAGCGAGCGCGCCATCACTCTCGCCCTCCGCGGGCCGGATGGCGCGGAAATCCCGTTCCGTCGCTTTGTAAATCTCTCCCGGTCTCGGTACGAGGATTTTGTCACTCTCGAGCCCGGGCAGCGGCTGGAACGCGAGTATGATCTCTACAGTGGCTTGGCGATCATGCGCGCCGGGGTGTACCACGTGACGGCGCGGTACGAGAACCAGGACGACGGCAGTCCATTCGGCTTGAGCGCCTGGACGGGCATGCTGGAATCGAACGAACTGGACATCGAGATCGGGGAGAGTGCGCCAGTCCCCGCCACCGCCTATATCGCCTTTAATTTGCGGCAGCCGCCTTTCGACGACATTGCCGTGCGCCAAGCATTTGCATTGGCCGTAGATCGAAAGGCGATCGCCGATACGCGAGGGAGCGAGGTCCAGGCGGCGGTAACCTTCACGCCGGCAGCAGTGTGGCAGAAGGGAATCCCGGGAAAGGTCGGCTTGGACCATGATCCCGCCAAAGCCAAGCGCACCTTGGAGAAAGCCGGCTACACGGCTGGGAATTTGAAGGGCATCCAGATCATCGCCAGCGAGAACGCCAAGGCGACGGCGCAAATGCTCGTCCGTCAGTGGAAAGAATCGCTCGGCGTCGAAGTGGGAATGTTGACGCCGGCATGGAGCGACTACCAGGAGTTGCTGCGCAACCGCCAGTTGCCGCAGATCTACCTGCTCTCCTGGCGGGCGGATTATCTCCAGGGACTGACCCCATACAATTTCCTGACGGACGTCTTTTATTCGGGCAGTCCGAACAATCATGCCGGTTTTGCGAATTCAACCTACGACGACTTGGTGACCCAGGCGCCGTTGGCTGGCGACGCGAGTAAGACGCAAGAAAAGTACCTGAGCGCCGAGCGGATCCTTTGTGAAACAGAGGTGGTTGTCGTGCCGCTCTACTATTACACCGAGGTCCTCAAGTGACGATTCCAATCGCCCAGGTGCCGCAGGCAGAGCACCGCGCCCGCGCCGAGGCCGAACGCCAGGACCGGCGCGGACGCGCGCGTCAGGGCGAGGAGGACCGGCAGCAGCAGCCCCACTCCCATCGTCGCGCGCGGCGAGCGTTTGAGGATGTACTTGAGGGGAAACCAGAGGACGATGAGCGCGAACAAGATCGGACCGTCGAGGAAAAAGAGCGCGGTGCCGGCCGGCGTCAGGCCCATGCCGCCGCGAAAGCGGGTGTAGACCGGCAGACAATGGCCGACGGTCGCGACGACGCCGGCGAGCGCCAAGCCCCACTCGCTCCCGGTCGCCGCACGCGCGAATTCCAGCGCGAGCACCACCTTACCCGCGTCGGCGAGGAAGGTGAACGCCGCCGGGAAGAACCCGGCCGCGCGAAAGGTGTTCAGCGCGCCGGTGTGTCCGCTCTCCACCTCACGCACATCGCGCTGGCCGAACGCGCGCGAGACGATGACGCCGGCGGGAATCGAGCCGAGGAGGTAGGCGACGAGGGAAGTGATGAGGAAATTGAGAGCCATCTTGAGAGCGTCAACGCACCACGCACCACGCAGCACGAGGTACGTGGTGCGTGTTCCGTCAGCCAATGACGAGCAGGCGCTTGGGCAGCACTTGAATCTCCAGCCGGTGCGCGTCCACCCACGGGACTTCGCCATCGCATTCGACCGGCAGCGGATCGGGCGATTCGATGACGACGCGGGATGAGCGGAAGAACTTGACGCGCCGGTCGCCCACGTGCGTCCCCTTCATCACCTTCGGCAAGAGCGACAGGATGCCGATGCGCCCCAGCCCGTCCGCGAGCATCACGTCGAACAAGCCGTCGTCCACCTCGGCGTTCGGCGCGATCCAGAATCCTCCGCCAAAGCAGCGCCCGTTGGCGGCGACCGCCATCGTGCTCTTCTGCTCGATCCGGTTGCCGTCGGCGAACTCGATCTTGAGACGCGGCACGGAATAATTCACCAGGGTCTTGAAAATGGCGACGAGGTACATCGCGGTGCCGGTCAGGTAGGGGATGTGGGCGTGCATCGACACGTACGCGCCAAAGCCGGTGTCGAAGGTATTGGCGAAATAGCGTTGACTCGCGTCCTCGCCGACCGCGGGCTTGTCCGCGCGGATCAGGCCCACGTCGAACCAGCGCGTGGTCCCGGCGAGAATGCGGCGGACGGCTTCTGTCCAGTCGCGCGGCAGCGGGATCATCTTGGAAAAGTCATTCCCGGAGCCGATCGGAATGACGCCGAGCGTTCCACCGGGGTCGCCGCCGGTCGCGCACATCATCCCATTGACCACCTCGTGGACCATCCCGTCACCCCCGGCGGCGAGGAGCGTCTCGTAGCCGCCGCGCTTGGCTTGCTCCGCGAGCGCGATGGCGTGACGCGGCGCCTCTGTCCGGACCCAATCAAAGTCAAGCCCGCCAGCGCGCAGCGCGGCCTGGATCTGGGGCTCCAGTCTTTCCCCATTGCCGTTGCCAGAAATCGGATTCAAGATCACCAGCGTCTTTGCCATCATCCCTCCCGAGTGCTACAACCCCGCGCGCGCCCGCGCGCGTCGCGCGCGTTGACAGCGGCATCGTGGCAGATTATACTTGGAAACATGAATTAGGCAATACCTATCCCCACTAAACTAGGGCATTGTCAAAGTCACAACCGATGCGTTTTGCTTTGTCACGCTGAACACGTTCGCTACGCTCAGTGTAAACTCCGCGAAGCGTCTCGCAAATGCGAATTGCGAGATACCTGCACTTGCGTGCGGTGCAAGTGTTCTTCGCCCCTTCGGGGCTCAGAATGACAACGCACCGCGACCTTGACAAAGCCCTGCCTCTAAACAGGAGCAGCATGAGCCGCGTGATTACATTGACCACCGATTTTGGCTGGAGCGATGGTTTCGTGGGAGCGATGAAGGGTGTCATCCTCAACCTCAATCCCAACGCGACGATTGTCGACCTCACGCACGACATCGCGCCGCAGAACGTCGAGCAAGGCGCGTTTCTTTTTGCCGCCAGCGCCCGCTATTTTCCCGCGGACGCGGTCCACGTCGTCGTGGTCGACCCCGGCGTCGGCAGCGCGCGGCGTGCCATCGCAGTGCAAGCGGGCAAAACGCTGTTCGTTGCTCCCGATAATGGCGTGCTGTCTTTCGCGCTTAGAGATTGGAGATTAGAGATTCGATCTCCAATCTCTAGTCTCCCATCTCCAACCCGTGCCGTTCACCTCAACAAGCCCGAATACTGGCTGCCGCGCGTCTCGAACACCTTTCACGGACGCGATATCTTCGCGCCGGTGGCCGCGCACCTGTCGCTCGGCGTGCCGCTGGAAGCGCTCGGCGACCCGATCGACGATTGGGTGCGGCTGTCCGGGCACGCCATGCCGTCCCGCGCCGGCGATCAGATTGCCGGGCGCGTCGTGCACATCGACCACTTTGGCAATGTCGTGACGAACATCGGCGCAGAGCTGCTCGCCGGCATGGAGCGCGCGCGGACCGTCGTCCGCATCGGCGGAAGGGTGGTGCGCGGCGTCAAGGCGACGTACGCCGACGCCGCACCCGGCGAACTCGTGGCTTTGGTCAGCTCGTCCTGGCACTTGGAGGTGGCGATGCGTGAGGGCAATGCCGCACAGGCGCTCGGGGCGAGCATCGGCGACGAGATTGTCGTGGCGCTTGACAGAGACTAGCACTTGTGCTAGAATGTTAGCACTCTCGATCAGAGAGTGCTAATGGAGAAAGTGGCTGAAAATGCCTGATTTGACCGAACGGCAAGAGCACATCCTTGCCTTTGTCGTGCAGGAATATGTCGAGAACGCGCAGCCGGTGGGTTCCGAGACGCTGCGGCGGCGCGGGCTGGGCGTCAGCTCCGCGACGATCCGCAACGAGCTGGCGGCGCTGGAAGAGTCCGGCTACCTGACCCACCCGCATACGTCGGCTGGACGCATTCCAACCGAAAAGGGCTATCGCTATTTCGTCGAGTCGCTGATGGAGGAATTCGAGCTTCCGCCGGTAGAACAGCGGATGATCAGCCATCAGTTCCACCAGGTCACGCTCGACGTCGACCAGTGGATGCGCCTGGCGGCGGCGGTGCTGGCGCACGCGTCGCACAGCGCGGCGCTCGTGACCACGCCGCAATCGACGCGCTGCCGGTTCAAGCACTTGCAGCTCGTCGCCATCAGCGAGCAGGTCGCGCTCCTCGTCCTGGTTTTGCAGGAGGGGACGATCAAACAGCAGATGCTTTCGCTCGCGGACCCGGTCACCCAGGACGAGATGACGCGGGTCTCGAACCGCCTGAACGACCATTTCGCCGGGCTGAACGTCGAGCAGGTCCGCTCGACGGTGCTGCCCCTTTCGGCCTTCGAAGCCGGCGTGGTGCACATCGTGATCGAGCTGATGCGCCAGATCGACTCGCGCTCGTCCCACGACGTGTACCGCGATGGCATCATGGATATTCTGCGGCAGCCCGAGTTCTCCGCGATCGATCGGATGCAGGCGCTGCTGGAAATGCTGGAACAGCGCACGACGCTCGAACAGATGCTGACCGATCTGGCGCCCGAGCGCGGCGTGCAGGTCGTCATCGGCGGCGAGAGCCAGTACGACGCGATGAGCGATTACAGCATGGTCCTCTCGCGCTACGGCCTGCCCGGCGAGGCGAGCGGCGTCGTCGGCGTGCTCGGCCCGGTGCGGATGCATTATCCGCGTACCATCGGCGTGGTGCGGTACGTCTCCCACCTGTTGGACGACTTGATGGCGCGGATGTACGGCCGTTAGACGGTTCACCGTTCACTGGTTACTGGATACTGGAGGATGAGATGGCAGATGAAGCTGTAGAAGAAAAAGAGGAGCAACCCTCAGAGTTGCCGGACGATCCCGCAGCGCTGAAAAAACTGCTGGAAGCGGAACGCGCCAAATCGGCGGAGTACCTGGATAGCTGGCGGCGCGCCGCGGCGGACCTGTCGAACTATAAAAAGCGCGTGGAGAAGGATACCGGCGAGATGACCCGGTTCGCCAACAGCATGTTGATCGCGCGGCTCTTGCCGGTGTTGGACGATTTCGACCGCGCCTTCGCGACGATTCCCGATAACCTGCGCGGCTTGACCTGGATCGACGGCGTGTTGTTGATCGCGCGCAAGATGGGCGCTGTCCTGGAATCGGAAGGCCTCAAGCCGATCGAGGCGCTGCACAAGCCCTTCGATCCGAATTTGCACGAGGCGGTCATTCACGAGGAGACGGACCAGCACGAAGAAGGGACCGTCATGAGCGAGCTGCAAAAAGGATACAAGCTGAACGACCGCGTCCTGAGGCCGACGATGGTCAAGGTGGCGAAGAAAAAGGCGTGACCCGTGTTCCGTGTTCCGTGATGCGTGCGACGGAATACGCACCACGCATCACGCAGTATAAGAAACGAAGCTACAAGGAGTAATAGCCATGGCTACGAAATCAAAGATTGTTGGAATCGACCTGGGCACGACCAACTCCGTGGTTGCGGTGATGGAAGGCGGCGAGCCGGTCGTCATCCCGACCGCGGAAGGATCGCGCCTGCTGCCCTCCGTCGTCGCGATCACCAAGAGCGGCGAGCGTCTGGTCGGCCAGGTCGCCAAGCGCCAGGCGATCACGAACCCGGAGAATACGATTTTCTCGATCAAGCGGCTGATGGGGCGCAAGTTCGGCGACGCCGAAGTGCAAAAGGCGCGCAAGATCTTGCCGTACAAGATCGTCGAAGCGCACAACGGCGACGCCTGGGTGGAACTGGCGGGCAAGCAGTACTCGCCGCCGGAGATCTCCGCGATGATCCTCGGCAAGCTGAAACAGGACGCGGAGGCGTACATCGGCGAGACGGTCACGCAAGCCGTCATCACCGTGCCGGCCTACTTCAACGACTCGCAGCGGCAGGCGACCAAGGACGCCGGCAAGATCGCCGGGCTGGAAGTGCTGCGCATCATCAACGAGCCGACCGCCTCGTCGCTGGCCTACGGCCTCGACAAGAAGAAAGACGAGACGATCGCGGTGTATGACTTTGGCGGCGGCACGTTCGACATTTCCATCCTGTCGCTCGGCGAAGGCGTGTTCGAAGTGAAATCGACCAACGGCGACACGTTCCTCGGCGGCGACGACTTCGACCAGCGCGTCATCCAGTGGATCGTCGACGAGTTCCGCCGGGAATCCGGGATCGACTTGAGCAAAGACCGGATGGCGCTGCAGCGGTTGAAGGAAGCGGCGGAGAAATCCAAGATCGAGCTCTCGACCGTGATGCAGAGCGAGATCAACCTACCCTTCATCACCGCGGACGCGGCGGGACCCAAGCACCTGACGATGACGCTGACGCGCGCCAAGCTGGAGCAGTTGGT
>Ga0163209_1001048_pt1 | contig 12157 bp, 10 predicted proteins | sample Kivu_160m_FD_113538 | JGI IMG/M metagenome (GOLD analysis project Ga0163209, IMG submission 113538) | Freshwater microbial communities from Lake Kivu, Western Province, Rwanda to study Microbial Dark Matter (Phase II) - Kivu_160m | ecosystem: Environmental > Aquatic > Freshwater > Lake ... | reverse complement strand
ATTATCCCTGCTGTTCCACTCCACCTTGCCTTTGAATTTATTCTATTTCAATTAAAACCTTTAAGTGGAAAAAGAAGGAAGGTCCCTACCCTTCCCGGACTGCCCAATTCCATGATGGGGAAAACTGGCGATCTCTACACCAGCCTTTCTAATTTCTTGTGTTCTGAAGATTGCCCGGAGCCTGCGCGATACTGCACGGCAACAGGGAAAAGACGTGAGAAACCTCTTTATCAAATCTTAAAAGATTTGAAAGGGCCTTATGAATCAAAGGTGATCCGCAGCTATCAACTAACACCTGGGGTTGGGGGATTTCGATCAAAAGCTCTGTTGGACTTGTTGGAGGATATTAAAAGAAAGAAAAATTCAGGTCAGTCCATCTTAATCAGCACCGCCTCTCGTTGCCACGGCGTCACATCGGCCTTGTCCTTCGCAGTGGCTTCAGTGAATAGAGAAAGATAGACGACAAATAGGAGGAGAAAAAAAGAATGGGACCTTCGCCGAAATTAGAAAAAGAATTACTCATCCAGTGGATCGTTGATGCCTTTTGGCGAACCCTGGTTCCTTATGGCTATTGGCTCAAAGAGGTGGAATACCAGTTTGGAATGGATGTCGCCCTTGAGATTGAAAAAGAGGTCGGTGAGACAAGTTTGGCAATCCAATTGAAGCGGATTTCAAAACTTCTCAACATTGAATTGCTCAATGGGATACCATCGGTTTTGTATCGGATGAACGAAAATCGATTGATAGAACTCCTCGACACCCTTTCCCTTAATTGGTTAGCCAATGACGGAGTATGGTTCCAGGCTGTTGAAAAAAAGTTTGGGATCCTGGATGCAAAACGATGTAATGATACCTGCTGGACCCGATTTTCACCGTTTGAAGCTTATCACACCAAAACTCTGCTGAATTTGTCAGAACAAGGTGGTTTGGAGTCTTTCAAAGCCGCGCTTCAATTCCGTTTATACGCCCGCATTAACAAACAGGATATCGTGGAAGAAAAAGCGGACTCCTTTTTTTTCGAATGATCGATTGCCGAATCCAGGCTTCTCGCAGGCTTAAAGGATTAGAAGATTATCCCTGCAAATCCATTGGCATTATTGAATATCGCACATTTGCGACGACAATTGATTCGCGTATACAGACAGAGTGTATCGGGTGTCCTCCTGATCCTCCACGGCCAGATTGGTACTGTGCCTGGCGACTTTCCATCCATTAGGAGGCTTCTCACAATACAAGACACATCAGGGAATCAAGGCGTAAACCTGGGCCCTTTTGGTCCATTCGCTATTTGGATAATCCCTTTGAAGAACTTCTAATCCGAGCTTTAGCTCCTTTGGGTCATGGCTCGCCTTATATTTTGAAACTCCGAGCAAGTATTGAGCTTCTGGAGCGGCATCTGTCTTTGGATAGCGAACGAGAACCTCCTGGAAACACTGGATGGCTTGCTCAAAATGATCTAAATCGAATTCGGCCTTTCCTCTACCCAGCATGATCTGGCCAATAAAGTCTTCCGGCGAGAAAAAACCGATGAAGCGATGGTGTTCTCCTCCATCAGGATCCAATATGATCATCGTCGGGGTCCATTTCACGCTGAATCGGTTAACCATCGTCTTGTTCTTATTGAATTCGATCTGGAGGGCAATGAAATCTTTTTCCACAGAAGAACAGACATCGGGATTGGGGTAAGTAACAGCTGCCAGCTGTTGGCACCCAATTCAAAGGTTATTATAGAAGTCCATCAGAATTAATTTCTTCTCCTTTTTTGCCCTCGCCTTAGCCTTCGTTAACGATGTTTCCCAATGGATTGCGGTTGCCATAATGGTTCCTCCTTTCGTCCCCCTCACCCCCTCCCTCTCCCGCAAGGGGAGAGGGGAATGTGGGGAAATATATTATGGGTTTTGTGGTTTTAGGCAATCCTCTCTAAAACAACAATCGTATTGATCGCAATAATCCGTCGCCGTTCCAAAACAGTCAAAATTGCCTTCGGCATGCTGAATCCTCCGAATCAAATCGGCCTTTGATGATCCAAAGGTATCCTTCAGGCCCAGCGCCTTTGCCCTCTCCCTTATCTCTTGCATTTTCATTTTGAACCCCCTTGCGTATCCATTTTTACTATTTTTTACCGATTCCAGTTGTTTGTCAAGGACATTTTACAATATTTTTGTTGACATTTTTTTGAAACTCGCTATTAATAGACTCAGGTGGGGGCCAGGGATTATTACCGAGAGGACTAATTAATTTACATTCTAAACGATGTTCACCGCCCACTTGCCCCGGAAAGATGGGGCTCCTTCGAGACACGGAGGAAAATTTCTTATGGAGAACCGGCCGAAGGTTCCGCGAAGTTTAAGGGGGAGATGCCGATTCTCCATAAATCTCAGGCACTTGGTCACTAAACGCCCCGGATGCGGGTGGAAATCTTTTTCTCCGCGACCTATATGCCTCCGTGGTGAAAGTAAACAATGAAGAGTGAGAAAGGCATTAATTGAGAGAGGAGGGAGATCATGAGAAAAAATAATCTCTTATTGTCAGGGAAACAATTAAGTGAAGAAAGTAGCATGGGAGGGTCTCCAGGGAGAAATTCTTCGTTCTTTTTGAAGATATTTTTAATGACATTGACGTTACTGATGGTCGTGACCGTCTCCTTTCCCTTGAATGGTTTTTCTCAACCTACTATAAATAATCTTGTCGTTGATCCACCAAGCGGGTGTGTACCTCCACCTTTCCAGGTCAATTTCACCATTTATGTAACAACTTTTCCCTGACCTGTCACAGGGCCCATAGTTTCATGGGCGACAGATGTTAATGGCGATTGGATAGTGGATGGCAACACACAATCTTTCTCCTATTTCTTTTCGAATCCAGGTACATATAGTCCAAGGGTCACGATAATCGATGGAGGCGGTCGGTCCGCTACAAGAACATTTCCAAACCTTATTACTGTGGGCTCTTGTGCTCCTCCTAAGAAATACAATACTGTTTATAACATGTATGGGAATAATGGGACAACAAATGACCCTGTCTCCACGGCCACGGGTGAGTATTTCTTTGGGTCGATCGATCTCTATTTAGGAGGTCCGCTGCCTCTATACTTTGAGCGCTACTACGCCTCGCTTCTCAAGGACGATGGAAATGTGACAAGTGCTCTCGGCAACAACTGGATGCACAATTTCGATCTCAAATTGGTCACCAGCGGTACCGAGGCAGAGGTCGTCTATGATAGAGGGAGGGTTATCAAATTTCAAAAGAGTGGCAACACATGGGGGCTTAAGGATCCGATACCAATCATCTATCAACTCATCCAATCCGGAACAGATTACAAACTTCTCGATCCCTCCAAATTCTTGATCTATACTTTCAACAACGGGGGAAAACTCACAAAGATTGAAGATCGAAATGGCAATGCCCATACTCTGACCTACACGGGGAACAATCTCAGTCAGGTCTCAGATGGATCGGGAAGAACTTTGACATTTACTTACACAGGGGACAAACTGACGAGGGTTCAAGATCCAAATGGTCGCTTCTTCTCTTTTTCATACACCGGAGACAATCTTACAGGCTATACCAATGTGCTTGGCCATGCTACCACCTACAGCTATACCACTGGTGGAAGTCTGGTGGGTCTGATGAACTCAGAGACTCTTCCAAGGTTAAATATCCCTTATACTCAGACCTTTGACAGCTCCGGCAGGGTGGCCACCCAAAAGGACAGCGGTTTAAATACAACCACAGTCTCCTACGATACCCCTTCCACGGGGATAACGACGGTGATCGATCCCCTCGGCAGGTTGTACAAACATACGCATCAGAACCAAAAACAGCTTACGAAACTCACTGATCCGGATGGTAATGAAGTCTCCCTCTCTTATGACAGCAATAACCGGCGCAGCGGCTTGACGGACCGGCTGGGGGATAATTCTTCCGTCACCTACCATGGACCCTCCGGAAAGATCGCCACTTATACCGATGCCCTTGGCTATACCACCACCTATACTTATACCGCTCAGGCTCAAGGAGGCTTTACGTTCTACAATTTGACAAAGGTCGATTACCCGGATGGGACTTCAACAAACATGACCTATGATGCATCTGGAAATATGCTCACTCTGACTGATCAAGGAGGAAAGACCTGGACTTATACTTATAATTCAAAGGGGCAGGTGTTGACAGCCACCAACCCTCTCACAGGAGTAACGACCTCCACTTACAATGCGGACGGAACTCTCGCTACCTTGAAAGACCATTTTAATAACACTGCGAATCTCACTTATGATGCCATGAAGCGACTTACTCGGGTAACCTATCCTGACGCAACCTTCGTTGCCTACACTTACGACAACAATAACAACCTTCTCACTCGGACCGATGAGCGGGGGGAAGTAACCACCTACACTTATGACACAAACAACAACCTCTCTACGGTTACCGATCCCTTGGGAAATATTTTAAGGCTCACCTACGATGGAAATGACCGGTTTGCTTCCGTGATTGACCCATTGAACAAGACCGCCGCATATACCTATGATGAGCTTGGCCGTTTGAGGACTCTGACCAATCCGGCAAATGAGATCACCACCCTTGGTTACAGCTCCCGGAATTGGCTCACCAGTATTACTGATCCTGCTGGGAAAACGGCCACCAGAACTTACGACAAGGAAGGGGTCCCCTCTTCTCTTACCGATCCCCTTTCCAACACCTGGAACTACGCCTCGAACAAGCTCGGATGGACTACACAAATGACCACCCCCCTCTCCTACACTCACAATTATGTCTATGACACGATGGGCAGGCTCACCTCTTACACCGATCCCTTTTCGAAGACGATCAGCTACTCTTACGATAGCCGGGGGCTTCTAAGCGGTGTTACTCTTCCTCTGGGAATCTCTGCGTCCTACACACGGGATAACTTAGGTCAGATCACGCAAATCACCGATCCCAATGGAAATGCCTGGAATCGAACCTATGATGCAATGGGAAGGCTCACCTCCGAGACCGATCCCCTTTCCAATGTCACCTCATATGCTTACGACAATAGAAATCGTCTCTTCACAGCGACCCTTCCTCAGAGCTCCCTTCAGCTCTCCTACGACGCCACTGGAAACATCACTCGCAGACTCTATTCAGACACGACGGACCTGAATTACACCTACGATGACAATGGACGCCTACTCACTGCTAATGGGCTGAGCCTCAGCTATGACGCAAGGGGGGACATCATTTCTTCTAACGGACTACCTATTACCAGAGACGATGCAGGCCGAATCTCTTCAATCACCCTGGCTGCAGGAAAGTCTGTCAGTTATTCCTATAACAACAGAGGGCTTGTCTCTCAGGTGAGCGATTGGGTGGGTGGAACCACAAACCTAACCTATGACGACGTGGGCCGTCTCAGTTCTCTTGTTCGGCCCAATGGGGTTACAGCCAATTACACTTATGACAAAGATGGAAGACTAATCGGAATTACAGAGCAGGGTTCAGGGATGCTTTCTTCGGTCGCCCTCACCCGCAACGGGCTGGGAAACATCACTACTGCCACAAGAAACGTTCCCCTTTTGCTCGAATTCACAATGAGTACTCAGACCTTCTCATACAATGGGGCCAATCAGGTCTCGGGCTTCACCTATGACAAGATGGGACGTCTGACCCAGGATGATACCCATGCCTATGCCTGGGATCTGGCATCGAGGTTGACTTCGTATACAGCGGGTGGCAATACCACAAACTTCACTTACGATGGCCTTGGGATGAGGATTTCGAGGACCTCTGGCGGAACCACCCAACAGTACATCTGGAACTATGCCTTTGCTCTTCCTTCTATCTCGGTAGTTAGACAGGGAGGGAGTGATTTAAGGTATTATATTCACCTCCCGGGCGGAAGGCTTTTACATAGCATTGGGGCAGCAGATAACACCCGTCATTTTTATCATTTCGACGAAATGGGAACGACCTTATTTCTTACCAATGACAGCGGAGCCATTACCGACAGTTATGGAGTCACCCCCTATGGGATGGTCACAGCTTCAACTGGAACCACAGACAATCCCTTTACCTTTATTGGTGCCTACGGTGTCATGGAAGAAGGGGATACAGGCCTCTATTATATGAGAGCACGTTACTACGACAGCCTTAACGGTCGGTTCATCTCCCCGGACCCTGTCAAGTCTATCCATCCTGAACAAATCAACTCGTACCAGTACGCCCAGGAAAATCCAGTCCGATACGCCGACCCTTCGGGTCTTGATGGTATTCGATACTACCCAAACGACATTGACACCCTAACGTTATCTCGTCTTGCAGCTGGTAATTGGGGGGGCGATCCTTTAGATCCTTACCAAGAAAGTCCCGTCCAATACCGCCATGACGAATTACTTGGGAATCCCTATTTGATTTGGCCAGGTGGATCCATTTCCCCATTTACGATGCCCCAGGAAAATAGTAACCGGCAATCTGTAAGATATAAGCCCGGAATAATAGTGGGGCCCAGTGTAGTTTTTACTCCCATGATTTCTCCTTTTGACGATGGTCGTTTAGATTTTTATTTGTTTGGCGAACCCGGCTCCCTTTCACCATTAATGACGCCCGAGGTAACAGACCCCTGTGAATATAGGATCACTATGGGGAACCCGAAACTTCGGAAGGTATTTCTTGAACCTCCGGATTTTGGTGCCCCATTTAAAAGTACTATACTTGGATTTGCAGTAATTATTATCGGAGAACACCCCCTCATACCCTTTGTTGTGAACAGCCACACTGGCACATTTGATTTATCTGTGTTCTCGTTCGAGCCGACCGTACTTCAAGGTGCTATAGAGTAAAAGGTTTTTGAGTTGTCATCGAAGAGGAAGTCAGGTGTCAGGTCTACACTATTGACAGATAGCTTGGAGAAAGGAGATCTCTAATGCGAATGGAAAGGGATAAATAGAAACCTCATTAGCACAACGGTAAATTAGCTGTAATCTCTCAGAATTCTGCATTGCTCTTCTCCGATAAAGCTTTTTGATGCCTACTCTGTTATAATGGACGACCGTTATGACAGATGGGCACTCCTTTCTGAGAAATACCCCTCTCATCATCCCCAGATCTGAACACCCTATCTCGAGAAAGATGATCGATGAAGACGCCCTAAAAGTTCTTTACCGTCTTCATCGGCATGGGTTTTTAGCGTACCTCGTTGGGGGAAGTGTTCGGGATCTCCTGCTGGGGAAGAACCCAAAAGACTTCGATGTCGCCACAAACGCGCACCCTCATGAGATCAATACACTCTTCAAAAACAGCCGAATCATCGGCCGAAGATTTCGGCTTGTCCATATTTTTTTCAAAGGGAGGAAGATCATCGAGGTCTCCACTTTTCGAAGCCGTTCGGAATTCGAAGAAATTAACCCCGTTAGAAGTTCCAGCCCTTCACCACAGAGGCTCTTGACTGGAGGGGTATTAAATCCCGACAGAATAATCACAAAATCTATCCTCACTGCGGAAAAGCGGGAAATGACTTCTAACGGGGTAGAGACGGAGGAAGGAGATATCATCCGGACAGACAGTTTTGGAACACCCGAGGAGGACGCCCAGCGCCGGGATATCACGATCAATGGCCTCTTTTATAATATTTCAGATTTCTCCATTATCGACTATATCGGCGGGATGGCCGATCTCGAACGACAGATCATCCGAACCATCGGAGATCCGAATGAGAGATTTCAGGAAGATCCTGTCCGGATGATTCGGGTCATCCGCCATGCTGCTCGAACTGGATTTTCCATTGAAGATTCAACTTACCAAGCCATCATACGGTATCGGGATGAGATCCGAAAATGTTCTCTTTCCCGGGTTCGAGACGAATTCATCCGAGATCTCAAGGAAGGCTTTGCTCAATCCTCCCTCCACCTGATGTTGCAAACAGGACTTCTCTTCTCCTTCTTTCCTGATTTCCTCAGAGTTTTTGGAGACTGGAACCCTTTAAAAAATAAGCATCAACAATTCTTTCTACGCCTCTTCGGCCTTGTGGATCGTCTCATCAAATTAGGTCGATCCATACCTGAGTCAATTCTCTTTGCTCTTTTTCTAACCCCGCTCCTTCGGGCGGTGGCGCCTGAGCATCCCTTTCTGGGAGAGAGGGAGCGATCAATCTATCTGGCCCAGACCATTCGGTTGGTCATTCACCAGATCCTCTCTCCTTTCTCCATCCCTAAAGGAATAAAGGAGATGGCCTCCCAGATCTTAATTGCACAGGAGATTTTAAAGAAATCGATACACCGGGGAGCGATTCCTAAAAGGTTGAAGCGGAAGAAATATTTCTTAGAGGCGGTCCTATTTTATGGAATGGAGGCTCAGGCAAAAAATGAAAAGATACCGCGTCTGCTTCGCAAGGCAGCACCTTCTGACCTTTTGCCCTGGTGGCCAAAGGAATCCAGAAGAAGACACTGAGGATTTCTGAAGAGGTCCCCTCTTCTTCAATAGATCCCAAATAGAGAGGGGAGAAAAAGGATGATCTGGGGACATATGAATAATAGAGAGGGAGAAACGACAAGGCTGATCAGAAATGGGTAGGTCCACTGTGAATCACACGGATTGGCACTTCGATAATATTTTCATTGCATGAAGCGTGTTTCTCTCCAGGCGTTAATAGCCTATCTTCTTTCTCCAGTCAGGTTCAAACACCTCGTCGAAAAAACTCTCCAGTTTCTTAAGGAGTCGTTTCCATCCCGGCTCAAATTCGTAGGTCAAGACGTCTTTGAGGAAGGGTACGATTTCACCCAGTTTGTCTTTGGGAAGGTAACCGCGGGCCTTCATATCGTATGCCCGTTTCAGTGCATCTGAACTGAGTGCATGGGCGGTGAGCATTACAACCCTCATATTCCTTTTTACCGCCATTTCAAGAAGGTCGAAGCCTCTCACACCCATAATGTCGAGGATCACCACGTCGTAGATCCCGGACTGAAGTTTGCGGGCGGCCTCGTCATAGGTGGAGGCCTCGTCGAACCGGCAGCTTTGAGAGGCATTCTCTATCTCTTCCCGGAGGACTTGGAGCACATCCGTTTCGTCATCGACTGCAAGTATTGCCTTTCCATCAAGAAAAGATTCCTTCATCCGTTCCTCCTTTTTATTAAGTCCCCATCAAGAGTGTCGGTAAAAATGTTGCAATCGATGGAGCGGCGATAAGAATCACAGCGGCGATGCAGAGTGCAATGAGAAATGGCCATATTCCCCGAAAAACGGTGGCCAGAGGGATCTTGGACACTCCTGCAACGACGTAGCTGTTCATCCCAATGGGCGGTGTGATAACGCCCATCATCGTAACAAGAACAATAATCACTCCAAACCAGATCGGGTCGAAACCAAGCTCGGTGACCACAGGATAGAAAATCGGGATCGTGAGGATAATCAACGCCAAGGCATCCAGGATGCAGCCACCGATAAGGTATACGATAAGGATCAGACCCATGATCACATTGTGGGGAAGGGGTAGAGTCCCGACCCATCCGGCAATTTTGAATGGGATGGTTGAGATCGTGAGAAAATGTCCAAAAATCGTCGCTCCGGCTACAATCACCATGATCATGCAGGAAGAGACGAGCGTCTCCATGATGGATTTGCCCACATCCTTAAGAGTTATTGATCTACTTGCAAGCGTTAGGAGAAGGATGGCGAATGCGCCTACCGCACCTCCTTCCGTGGGGGTAAAAAAGCCCTTCATCATCCCCCCCATGACGATGATGAAGAGTATAATAATCTCTATCGCCCCGGGAAGGGACCTGAAACGTTCTTTCCATGTAAAGGTATCGCCTTTGGGTCCCAAACGGGGATCTTTCAAACACCATAAATAGATGGCGACTATGAATAAAACACAGATCATGATGCCCGGAAACACACCAGCCATGAAAAGCCTACCGATCGATTGTTGTGTAAATATGCCGTATATAATGAATATGACGCTCGGGGGTATCATCACGCCTATCCCTCCAGAGGATGCGATCACTCCGCCGATAAGCGTGTCACTGTATTTGTACCGCCTCATCTCCGGTACAGATACGCTGCTAAAGGTGGCAGCGGTCGCCGTGGAAGATCCGCAGATTGCGCCGAAGAATGTGCAGCCTATGACCGTTGCCATTGCTAGCCCGCCCGGTATGTGCCCTATGAATCGAAATGCCGAATCATAGAGCCTTCTCCCCATCCCAGAGTTTGCGGCGATCTGTCCCATTAATATGAATAAGGGGATTACCGTCAGGCCGTAGGAGGAAAAGACATCGAAAATGTCTTTTGCCATAACGTTCGTACCAGCCTTGAACGAAGTCATAAGGCTAAAGCCTAAGAAGCCCACTACGGCCATCGAAAACCCTATTTCCAGACCGGCAAAAAAAACCACGAACATGATCACAAAACCGATGATGCCAGCCAATTCCGGGGTCATACCTTCCTCCTCCCTACAAGCGTGATCACATGCGCCCATTGCGTGAGAGACTGAAGAAAACAGCATGCGCCGATCGCAAAGATAAATGGGTAAAATGGCACCTGTAATGTGGGAGAGACTTCCCCTGACCTGTAATAGTCCATTCCCATTAAGAGCAGGTTATACCCCATAAAGAGGAAGAGAAGTATGCCAATACACCGCGTAATAAGGAGCAATAAATGCTGAACCCTCCTTGGCAATTTCATGGTGAAAAAATCAACAATGACATGGCTTCTTACCGACGTTGTGTAGGGCATACTGAATCCCAGGACGACCACTGCCAAATAACCCACCAGTTCATAGGTTCCAACAACCGGACTGCGAAATTCCCTCAGGATCACGTCCGAGATCGTGAGCAACATCATTAAAATCAATGCGACTCCTCCGATAAAGCATATATAAAGATTAAATGTCTTGCATTTATTGAATAAGTCCATGAATCACTCCTCTTCAATCAAAAATCTTTATCCAATAAAAAAGGGGGAGAGGATATCGATATCACTTCTCCCCCTTCCTCTGACTTACTTTTGATATTTATATATGGTCTGGAAATAGAAACTCACCACTTCTTCTCCTGGCAGGCCCTTATCCTTCATATTCTTTTTATATTCGTCAAGAAGGGGTTTGACCGCCTTTTCCCATCTCAAACTTTCATCCTGTGAAAGAGATATAATTTTGTTGCCACGGCCTACCGTATAATCTCTCCCTGCTTTATCGATCTCATCCCAGACCTTTCCCTGTTTTTCAATATATTCCTCATTGACTTGTTCGATGATTTTCTGAACGTCGGGAGGCAAGGAATTCCATTTGTCCTTATTCATCACAACGAACATACCGGTGCTGTAAGAGGAACTGAAGTTTTCAATGGTAAACTTCACCACTTCTCCCCATTTCCAGCCCTGCAGTGCTTCCTGAGGTGCAAAGGAGGCATCAACCACACCCCTGCTTAAGGCATCATAGGTTTCACCCATGGGCATGGCCACAGGAGTAGCCCCAAGGGCTCCTGCGATCTTTGCTGCCATTCCCGTACAGCGGATTTTGACCCCTTTGAGATCCTCGAATGTTTTGATTTCTTTTTTGCCATGAAGAATCCCAGGCCCATGGCCATGGAGATACATGACCTTAACTTCATCAAATTCTTTGGGTTTGAATTTTTTATAATAGTCATTAATCACCTTAGAAGCAACCAAGCCGGTTTTTATCCCCATAGGCAGATCAGAAACTTCGGTTAAGGGAAATTTCCCTCGGGTGTAGGCCATAACAGAAAACCCTATGTCCGATATCCCTTTGGCCACCCCATCGTAGCACTTGTCAGCAGGCGTGAGTGTTCCTCCGGGAAATACAGTGATCTGAACCTTCCCGCCTGTCCTCTTTTCAATCTCCTTGGCCCACTCCGTTGCAAGGATGGCATTCTTGTGGGTAGGGGGGAAGAATACTGAATAAGTGAGTTTTATCTGTGCCAAAGCGGGTGAAGCCATAAATCCAATTAGGGACAAACAAAGAATAAAACTGACCATTTTCCAATATTTCATTTTCCTAACCTCCTTTTGGAATTAAATACATTTTTAAATTAAACAGTTAAAATTAAAAATCTTCATCCCCTAAATTTTATAAACCACCTCCTTCCTAACATTTTTGAAGTAAAAACTGAAATTAAATATAAAACAATCTGTCGGGATTCGTCAAAAGAGATGGGGGATACATTCCATT
>Ga0163209_1001045_pt1 | contig 12163 bp, 12 predicted proteins | sample Kivu_160m_FD_113538 | JGI IMG/M metagenome (GOLD analysis project Ga0163209, IMG submission 113538) | Freshwater microbial communities from Lake Kivu, Western Province, Rwanda to study Microbial Dark Matter (Phase II) - Kivu_160m | ecosystem: Environmental > Aquatic > Freshwater > Lake ... | reverse complement strand
TTTCGTCGGAGGATCGGATCGCCTCATCAACATCTTCAAGCCATTCTGCCATGCGGGAATGACGGTAACAGCTCCCGGGTTCTACGGTCCGCAAGGCCGTTTTCTGCGCCTTGCCCTGACCGATCCGCAGATGGTCAGCAAGCTACAGACTTTCAGCCATCGGGGCAACCGGATCGTGAATTTCGAGATGGAAACCTCCGCCCTCTATGGCCTCGGCGCGCTAATGGGCCATGAAATGGTCACCGTTTGTACACTCATCGCCAACCGCGCGACCGGCGATTACAGTTCTGATCACAAGAAATCAGTTAACCGGATGATCGGGCTTGTGCTTGACCATCTTACCCGCTGAAAAAAGCACCCCCCGGGGTACGTTTTACAGATTGCCGACGATGAACGAACCGATCCCGGATACGACCCTGGTCGCCCTCATCAACCTGCTGGATGAGCCGGATGAATCGGCCTACCGGATGGTGCGCGAACGGATCATTTCGCTGGGACCTGCAGCCCTGCAGCCACTTCAGCGTTCGCTTGAAAATACTTTCGACGGGATCGTTCGGGACAGAATCCGCTGTATACTCAGGAAGCTATACAGGGACAGCCTTTTCAGCGAATTTTCAGACTGGCTCGAAAACGGCTCCTCCGACCTGCTGAAAGGATTCATGCTGGTCACCAAGACGAAATACCCATCACTCGACGAGGCCAACATCATGATGCGTCTTGAGCAGATCAGGATGGACATCTGGATCGAGCTGAACGATAACCTGACCCCCCTGGAGACCATCCGCGTAATGAACCACCTGCTCTTCGACATTCACCGTTTCGAAGGGAATGCCGACGAGCTGAAAAGCTCCGAAAGCAATTTCATCAACAACCTGCTCGACAGCCGGAAAGGAAGCCCGCTGTCAATGGGCATCCTGTACCTCATCCTGGCACGGAAACTCGGACTGCCTGTTTACGGGGTCGACCTGGCGCATCATTTCGTCCTTGCTTACATGTCCGCCCCCGATATCGGGGAACCGGAACGGGAGGATGTCCTCTTCTATCTTAACCCGCTCAGCTCCGGAACGGTGTTCACCGGACGGGAGATCGATACATTCCTGAAGCATGCTCAACTGAAGCCTGAAAAGTCGCACTACCTTCCGTGCAGCAATATAGCCATCATACGCAGGCTCATCACCAGCCTGGTGTTCGCCTGCCGGCAGGAGGGAGACACTGAAAATATCGAAGATCTTGAAACCCTTTTATCAGCCCTGGAATGAAAAACCTGCTGCATACCGCCTCCCTCATTTGTCTTCTCCTGCTGCTTTCGGCATGGGGATCGAAGGGACATAAGAAGATCAGCCAATATTTCTCAGCGTCGCTCCCGGCGGAAATGGCCTTCCTGATCCCCACCTGGACGAATTTTGTCATGAACCATGCGTCGGATGCCGATTACAGGAAGGACGAGGATCCTGACGAAGCCCCCCGGCACTATATAGATATTGATGTCTATCAGGAGTTCATTCAAACCGGGCGCATCCCGCAGACCTATGATTCCTTGGTGATGCAGTACGGTTATTTTTTTGTGATCGACAACGGGATCCTTCCCTGGGCTACTCTCCGCACCTTCGACTCCCTGCAAAAGTGTTTCGAGCGAAAGGACTGGAACAGGTCGGCCTACTTCGCCGCCGACCTCGGGCACTATGTCGGCGACGGGCACATGCCACTGCATATCACCAAGAATTACAACGGCCAGCTTACAGGCCAGACCGGCGTCCATTCCCGTTATGAGACCAGCCTGATCAGCAGGTATGAATCACAGATCGTTTACGCCCCCGAACCTGCCGGGTACATCAACGATGTGCCGAATTATGTGTTCGGTTACCTTTATCACAATTACCGTTACGTGGACAGCATTCTGATCGCCGACACCTATGCTTCCAACCATGCAGGAGGGACCGGCTCCGCGGAATACTATCAATTGTTATGGGAGGAAACGGGAGCCTTTACCATCGGGATGATGAGCGACGCCTCTACGGCGCTGGCAAGCCTGATCTACACTGCATGGGTCATGGCCGGCAGCCCGGAGATGCATCCCAACGGGATCGGAGAACCGGGACAGACCCTGCAGCCGGATCTATTGCCGGCCTTTCCGAATCCTGCGTCGGAGTCAGTCTGTTTTCCTTTCGTTCTTCCCGAAGGCAGAATGAGGGTCACCCTCTCGGTTTTTAACGAACCTGGCACCCTGGAAGAGATCGTGTTCGAACAGGTGATGGAAGGGGGATACCACCGGGTGAATTGGGAATCCGGTGAACTTACACCCGGGGTCTATTTGTGCAGGATGAATGCCGGGGGCTGCTCCTTCACAAGAAAATTTGTAGTTTCACGGTGATTTACTCAGCGCTGGGCGGAATTTGAAATTCCGCCCGCATAACTTGAGAGCGGCATTGCAAATGCCGCTCAGCGGAGCCTCAAAGTTAATAGTTCACTGTGTGTTCAGCCAGGAGAGGATGTTCCGTTCAACCCTCGCGGCCACGTCATTCGACTGCATCCGGTTGAAGCGCTCCCCGGTGATCACTTCGTACAGTTCGATGTAGCGCTCCGAGATCTCTTTTACCCGGTTGTTATTCATCTCCGGCGCCCGCTGCCCCTCTTTGCCCATGAAACCATTGGCCATAAGCCATTCCCTGACGAATTCCTTCGATAGCTGCCGCTGCTGCTTGCCGGCGGCCTGTCGTTCTTCGTATCCCTCCAGGTAGAAATACCGGGAAGAATCCGGAGTGTGGATCTCATCACAGAGATAGATCCGGTCGTCGGCCCCCTTGCCGAATTCATATTTGGTGTCGACCAGGATCAGCCCTTTCCGGGCAGCCATTTCCGTGCCGCGCCGGAACAGTGCGAAGGCATACCTTTTAATCAACTCCCATTCCCCTGCAGGGACCAGTCCCGCTGCGATCAGCTCAGCTTCTGTGATATCCTCGTCATGGCCTTCTGACGCCTTGGTTGTCGGCGTGATGACCGGTTCCGGAAACCGCTGGTGCTCCTGCATGCCGTCGGGGACAGGCACGCCGCAGATCTCCCTTTTTCCTTCGCGGTAAGTTCTCCAGGAACTTCCAGTGAGGTATCCGCGGACGATCACCTCTACAGGATATATCTTGCAGAACCGTCCGATGGTGACATTAGGATCCGGAACGGCGATCTTCCAGTTGGGGCAGATATCTTCCGTGGCATCCAGGAATTTTGCCGCGATCTGGTTGAGTACCTGACCCTTGAAGGGGATGCCGCGCGGCAATACGACATCAAAAGCTGAAATGCGGTCGCTGGCGACCATCACCAGGTATTGATCGTCAATGTTATAGACGTCACGGACCTTCCCATGGTAGAGGCTTTTCTGGCCGGGGAAATGGAAATTGGTTTGCTGGAGAACGTTTGTCATACTATCGTAAAATTTATAACGGTTTAAAGGGACGGCAAGATCATAGTTTTATTATTTTCTTCACAATAACTGCCTGGTCTTTAAGGATTTTGAAAACGTAAATCCCGCTTGACTTTCCCCCCAGATCTACCTGCGTTGTTTTGTGTACATGTTTTCTTGTAAGTATTTCCGTGCCGTAAAGATTATAAACGGCCAGGTCAAAATCCGGTAAGGGCGTCTCAATGGTAACTTTGCCATATGCCGGGGTGGGGAAAATCCGAACCATATCCGTCAAATCAAGGATACCGGTAGCATTCTTGCTGCAACCAAACTCTTGTACTGTAAATGACAGTCCATTAACATTGGTGACTTTTATCCAACCATGAATGGTGTCTTTCGGTTCAATAATCCGGACCCCGATATAATTCCCATGCGTATCATTGATAAAGCTGTTGTGATAGCAACTATAGAACATCAACATCCAGTCTGTGTAAGTTAAGTACAGGGCCGGGTTCCATCCGGAATTGCTGTTAATGGTATCATTCACGACAAACGACCTGGCCATGTTATAAAGGCTGTGCATTGAGTTTGGCAGGCGACAGGTATCAGCATATCCGAAAGCAATCTGATTATTGGGATCATAACCTTTAACGGTTATTGCAGAATTACCAAATCCGTTTGCCCATGACCCGATAGAAGACAGATAGAAATCATTGACACCATTTCCGTCGATATCTATTTTAAATATGGCAGGAGGTAAATTTTCAGCGTGATTATTTGGTCCGACCAGGGTTGTATCCGGATCAATATCGACATAATAATCCGTTGCATTTCGTTGTCCCGCAAGAAAATACTGCGAATACGCAGTGATCGGACCAATCAGAAATGAAAGCGCTATGGCCCCGGCAACAATAATCCGTTTCATTTGGTATATCCCATCACCTTTTTGTTTTGGGCTAAAGCCCTTAGTCGTTAGCCTCGTTCCTGCCCCCGGCCTGAAGGCCAGGGTAATTCATCTGGTTCTGAACCAGGCTTTAAGTCCGGGGTAATTCATGTTGTTCTATCCTGTCCCGAAATGAATCTAAATCCCTTCAGCTTCGCCCTCCGGTTTCTTCTCTCCTTCGTAAGCATCAATGATCCGGCTCACGAGCTTGTGGCGCATGATGTCGGAATTATCGAGGTAAATGAAATCAATGCCGGGGATATTCTTCAATATCTTCCGGGCGTGCATCAGTCCGCTGACCTGGTTTTTCGGGAGGTCGATCTGCGTGATGTCGCCCGTGACGATGAACTTGGCCGAGGAACCCATGCGTGTCAGGAACATCTTGAGCTGGTTCGGCGTGGTGTTCTGGGCTTCATCGAGGATGGCGAAGACGTTGTTGAGGGTCCTGCCACGCATAAAGGCCAGGGGGGCGATCTCGATCACCCGCTCCTCGATGTACTGGAGGAGCTTCTGTGTGGGAAGCATGTCGCCCAGTGCATCGTAAAGGGGTTGCATGTAAGGGTCGAGCTTCTCCTTCAGGTCGCCCGGAAGGAATCCCAGGTTCTCGCCGGCCTCCACGGCAGGGCGGGTGAGGATGATCCGCCGGATCTCCTTGTTCTTCAGGGCGCGGACCGCCATGGCGACGGCGGTGTAGGTCTTCCCTGTTCCGGCGGGTCCGATGGCGAAGATCAGGTCGTTTCGGCTGCTGCTTTCCACCAGCCGGCGCTGGTTAGCGGTGCGGGCCTTCACCAGCAGTCCGTTCTTCCCGTGGACCAGGACGTCGTTCTGCCCTTCGGCGGCCATCGCCGGACCGTTTTGTTCGGCATTGAGCAGCAATTCGATATCCGGTTTTGTCAACCGGCCGAATTTTTCGAAATAGAGTAGAAGGGAGGTGAACTTTTCCTCGAATTCGAGCAAGTCGCGCTCTTCACCGAAGGCCTTGATAAAATTGTCGCGGGAAACGATCTTGAGCCTGGGGAAATGGTTGCGGATCACTTCGAGGTTCTGGTCGTTGGCCCCGAAAATATCCAGCGGATGAAACGATTCAATGCTGATGGTCTTCTCGCTCATTAAATAATTTATACCTTTGAATGCGCAAATGTAAGAAAAATCAGATGGCTGTCATCACGCTTACAAGCGATTGGGGTCAAAAGGATTATTATGCGGGAGCAGTCAGGGGCGCCATCCTGCGGAACCTTCCCGATGCCAGGATCGTTGACGTCTCGCACAACATCCCCGCCTTTGATCTGAACCAGGCCGCCTTCATCATCCGGAATGCCTACCCCTGTTTCCCGGAAGGATCCATTCATATCCTTGCCATCAACACGGAAGCTGCGGTGGAGACGCCGCATACGGTGGTCTTCCACAAAGGCCATTACTTTATCGGCGCCGACAACGGGATCTTTTCGCTCCTTTTTGACGAAAAACCGGATAAGATCATCGAGCTGGACATCATCCAGGATACGGACTACTTCACCTTCCCGTCGAGGGACGTTTTCGTGAAGGCTGCCTGTCACATCGCCGCGGGACAACCTTTCGAACAGCTCGGCTTCCCAAAGGACGGCATCCTGCAGAAAATGGCTTTTCAGCCGGTGATCCACAGTAACCTGATCAGGGGGAAGGTCATTTACATCGACAACTACGAAAACGTCTTCGTCAATATCACAGAATCACTTTTCCGGGAGGCTGTGAAAAACCGGAAATTCGCCATCACCTTCCGCTCCCACAACTACCGGATCACGGAGATCAGCAAATCCTACAAGGATGTGAACCAGGGAGACATGCTGGCGCTTTTCTCATCGAGCGGGTATATTGAGATCGCCATCCGGGAAGGCAAGGCAAGCAGCCTTCTCGGGTTAAAGATGGACCAGCTTGTCACCGTCGAGATAGAATAAATACCGATCACATGGAAAAAACCAAGAATATCGCGCTGGTCGCCCATGACAACCGGAAGAAAGATTTGGTGGAATGGGTGGAGTTCAATTACAAGACCCTCCTGGGCCATCGCCTGATCTGTACCGGGACCACCGGAAAGCTGGTTGAGGAGACCATCCTCAACAAGCTGGAGGAGGAGGAGAAGATCACGTTCGACATCATGAAACTCAAGTCGGGCCCGCTTGGCGGCGACCAGCAGCTCGGCGCGATGATCTCCGAGGGGAAGATCGACCTGCTGATCTTCTTCTGGGACCCTATGCAACCACAGCCACATGATGTGGACGTCAAGGCGCTGCTGAGGATCACCGTGGTATACAACATCCCCACCGCCTGTAACCGTTCCACCGCCGACTTCATGATATCCTCGCATCTCTTGCAGGAAACCTATCAGCCGAATGTAGCCGATTATTCCCGTTACATCGCCAGGCAGGTGCCCTGAAAACTTCCGGAAGTTGCCGGACGATAGCCGAAAAATGCTATCTTTGCACGCTTTTTCCCGTCACATGTACGCGCTTTTCAAGAAAGAGATCAACGGTTTTCTCAATTCGCTCACAGGCTACATCGTCATGGTCATCTTTTTGTTGATGACCGGGCTGTTCCTGTGGGTCTTTCCCCTGGAATTCAACGTGCTCGATTACGGTTACGCCTCCCTCGACGGACTTTTCATCCTGGCCCCCTTCGTATTCCTTTTCCTCATCCCGGCCATCACGATGAAATCTTTTGCGGAGGAGAAAAAAAGCGGCACGCTGGAACTGATCATGACCAGGCCCCTGACTGATTTCCAGGTGATCCTTGCCAAATATGCGGCCGGCGTCGTGCTGGTGATCTTCTCCCTGCTGCCCACCCTGGTGTACTACCTGTCGGTTTACTTGCTGGGGTTCCCACGCGGGAACCTCGACTCGGGCGGTATCTGGGGATCATATGCGGGACTGTTCTTCCTCGGCGCCAGCTTTGTGGCTGTCGGGATCTTCACCTCCTCGGTGACCGACAACCAGATCGTCGCCTTCATCCTGGCCGTCTTCATCAGCTTTTTTCTGTACATGGGGTTTGAGTTCATTTATACCTTTCTCCTATCCGGGAAGGCCGGCCTCCTCGTCCGGTCGCTGGGGCTCAGCGCGCATTATTCCTCCATGAGCCGGGGGGTCGTAGATTCCCGCGACCTGGTCTATTTCATCAGTGTGACTGCCCTCTTCATCCTGATGACTAAACTTTCGCTGGAAAGCAGGAAATGGTGATGTACGATCCGGATCCATGAGCAGCAGCCATAAAAATATCAAGAGGAGCAACATTGCCGGATTCATCCTGGGGGTGACCGTCATCGTCCTGGTCAACATCATCTCCTCCTTTGTTTTCACACGCCTCGACCTTACGGCAGAGCAGCGATATTCACTGGCGCCGGCGACCAGGAATCTGCTGAAAAAGCTCAACGATGTGGTCTTCTTTAAGGTCTATCTTGCTGGCGATCTGCCGCCGGGATTTCAGCGCCTCTCGAACGAAACACGCGAAATGCTCGACGAGTTCAGGGCGTATTCCGACAAAATCCAGTACGAATTCGTTGATCCTTCGGAGAACCCCGATGCCAAAGACCGGAACGACACTTACCGACTCCTCGCTGAACGGGGACTGCAGCCTACCGATTTGAGGGTGAACAAAAAAGGAGGTTCTTCCCAGCTCATCATCTTCCCGGGGGCCATGGTCTCCTATGGCGGGAGGGAAATGCCCCTACAACTGCTGATGGCACAGTTGCAGGAGGACCCGGAGCAGGCGCTTAACACGAGCATCCAGTCGCTGGAGTACAATCTCGCCAGTGCGATCAAGAGCCTCACCACCGCCATCAAGCCCCGCATCGCCATCATCGAGGGGCAGGGGGAACTTGACCAGAAGAGAACCCTCGACCTTCAGGTCTCCCTGTCGGAATTCTACAATGTCGACCGCGTCACCATCAACCACAAGATCGCCAGCCTGGCCCTGCGGCTGAAGACCGATTCGGCGAACGACGTTCTGGTGAACAGGTACCGTGCCATCATTATCGCAAAGCCCACACTGCCATTCGACGAGCAGGACAAATTCCTGATCGACCAGTTCATCATGCGGGGCGGCAAGGTGTTGTGGCTCATCGACCCGGTTTTTGCCAGCATGGACAGCCTGCAGAAGTACAGCGCCACCATGGGCATCCCGAACGACATCAACCTGGAGGACATGCTTTTCACTTACGGCGTGCGTGCCAACGTGAACCTGGTACAGGACCTGAACGCCCTTCCCATTCCCGTGAAGACCGGACAGGTAGGCAACCAGCCGCAGTTCGATTTCTTCAAATGGTATTTTTTTCCGGTTCTTTTCCCCGGGTCCGGCCATCCCATCGTTAACGGCCTGAACGCCATTAAAACGGAGTTCATCAGTACCGTTGATACCGTAGAGGCGCCGGGTATTCGAAAGACGATCCTGCTGGAAACATCGCAGGATGCACGGACCGTCAACGTCCCCGCGCTGATCGATCTCGAAATACTTAAAAAGAAACCCAATGAACGCGCCTTCAACGAGGGACCGTTGCCGGTTGCAGTGTTACTGGAAGGCGAATTCTCTTCGGCTTACCTCCACCGGATCCCGCCCGGCCTGGCCGGCGACCCTGCCCTGGGGTACCGTGAAAAGAGCAAGAAGACAAAAATGATCCTCATCGCCGACGGCGACATCGCCAAAAACCAGTTCCACTATACACAGGGCTATCCCCTGCCGCTCGGGTATGATCAGTACACCCGGCAAACCTTCGGGAACAAGGACCTGCTGATGAACGCCGTCAACTACCTCTGCGACGACTCCGGCCTGATCTCGGTCCGCTCACGCGAACTGAAGCTCCGGATCCTCGACAACTCCCTCGTGGAGAAGCAACGGCTCTTCTGGCAACTGCTCAACATCCTGCTGCCCGTGCTGCTGATCACCGGCTTCAGCCTGGGCAGGAACAGGTTGCGGCGGCGGGTCTATGCCGGCCGGAAAGGAAATCAAACGACATGAAAAAGAACAGGTACATCCTCCTCACGGTCATCCTCCTGGCGCTGGTGGCGCTGGCACTGTGGCTCACCCGTTCGTCTTCGACCTTCCGGCGGGCCGGCAGCGATTTCCAGCTCGACGACTCCTCCACCGTAACCCGGATCTTCATGGCCGACAAGAACAACAATACCGTGACCCTCATCCGGAAAGCGCCGGGGATCTGGACGGTGAACGACCGTTACCCGGCACAGGTGCAGAGCATCAACCTGCTGCTGAAGACTATGGTGGAGATCGAAATGCAGCAGCCGGTAGCCAGGGCAGCGCATGATAACATCATCCGGGATCTGGCGGTGAATTCCGTCAAGGTGGAGATCTACCAGATGGTTTACCGCATCCGACTCTTCGGCGTCCGTTGGTTTCCGCATGAGAAGCTGACCAAAGTGTATTACGTGGGCGGCGCCACGCAGAACAACTTGGGCAGCTTCATGCTGATGGAGGGATCATCGGAACCGTACATCGTATTCCTTCCCGGTTTCAGGGGGTTTGTCTCCCCTCGGTACAGCCCGATCGAAAAATACTGGCGCGATTACAACATCTTGCGGAAGACCATCGCTGAGATCGCCTCGGTGAAGGTGGAAGTTCCGTCTGCGCCCGGCCTGTCTTACGAGGTGAGGAAAGCTGCCAGGAACAGCTTCAGCATGGTATCGCTTGCTGACGGGAAGGAGATACCGGACTTCGACACGCTGAAGGTGCTCAATTTCCTTTCGGGCTTCCGGAATCTTAATTTCGAGGCCGTGCTGAACGATATGGACCAGGTGAAGAAGGATTCCATCCTCAGCTCTCCACCGTTCGTCATCATCACCCTTACTGACACCAACGACGTAGCCACGACGATTAAAACCTTTCATAAGCAAGGCCCGGAAGGGCAGACCGATCCGCTGGGAAACCCCCTTCCTTACGACCTCGACAGGCTTTATGCGCTGGTGAACGACGGCAGGGATTTCACCCTGATCCAGTATTTTATGTTCGACAAAGTGTTGAGACCCAAGACCTTCTTCCTGAAGGAAGGCCATGCCACGGGAGTTATTCGATAGTGCCACCGGGCTTTCCACAGCCATGAACAAGGAGTTTATCAAATATATAGCCGGCCGCTTCATCCCCGCCTTCGTCAGCATCATCATCATCGTGCTGGCCATCCGCTTTCTGGGTCCGCTGGAATACGGGCGATTTTCGCTGCTGGTCTACACCGTGCTGATCGTTATCACCCTGGGCTTTCACTGGGTGCAGGTGAGTATCCTGCGGTTCCTGTCGGGGATGCCGAGGGAGCGGACCGTGGTGATGAGCCGCTTCTTCGACCTTACCATCCTCTGTGCCCTCTTCTCGACCGCCATCGTTGTGCTGCTGGGGATCTTCTACTTCCGTCTTTCCGTGATGGAACTTTCACTGGTCGGGCTCTTCGCCTTTCTGAACCATTTTTACCTGTTCCATCAGGCGATCCTTCACGCATACAACCGCACCATGCGGAATGCCATCCTGGAGGGATCGGACCAGTTGCTGATCATCATCGTGCTGCTGGCGGGTCTGTTCCTTTTTCACTGGCAGTCGTCCATGCTGCTCTTCACCGCTATGTTGATCGGCCTGATCGGATTCCTGGCGCTCAGGGCGGTCACCCGGGTCAAGGGGTTGCTGCAGGTGGATCTGAAGCATCTGTACTGGGATTCGCGGTTTTCGGCCAAAGCTGCGGAGTTCGGTTACGGTGTGGCGTTCTGGCTCCTCCTTTCGCACCTGCTGATGGCCGCCGACCGTTTTGTCGTCATGGAGTATCTGGGCTACGGGGAGGCCGGCGTTTATTCGGCGCTCAAAGACCTGCTGTACAAGTGCATCACCTTTGCCAGCTACCCGATCTACCTCTCTTACCAGTCGAAGGTGCTCGATTACTGGAATTCGAAGCACCGGATGAATGCGTGGAGTGCGATCAGGGAGGCCATCAGCTTCGAGATCCTGATCTTCGTAATTGTTTTTGTGGCCTTCATGGTGGCGAAGCAGAAGCTTTTCAACGACCTGATGCAGATCCCGGAGGCAGATACCTGGTTGATCTACCTGCCGATCCTGTTCGCCGCCTTTGTGTGGCAGATCGCTTTGCTTGTCCAGCGGTTCCTCGAGCTGTTCTACCGTCCCACTTACATGATCCTCTCCATCGCCGGGTCGGTGTTGCTGAACATTGTGCTGAACCTGGTCTTCGTGCCGGTTTACGGTCTTATGGCTTCCTCATTTGCCTTGCTCCTGGCTTCTCTTCTTTATACAGGGTTCATTCTGGTGCCGTCATTTATGCGGGGGAAGAAGCTGGCGGAGGAATAATGACCCCTTCCCCGGCCCCTCCCCTGCAAGGGGAGGGGAGAGGACAAAGGGACGCAAGCCCTGAGGAACGAAGGGATGGCGTCCCTTAACAAACGGGTCTACCACCGGGGTCTGCGACCCTGACAGGGTCTACCACCCTGACGGGGTCCACCACCCTGACGGGGTCCACCACCCTGACAGGGTCTGCCACCCTGACGGGGTCTACCACCCTGACGGGGTCCACCACCCAGACGGGGTCTGCCACCCTGACGGGGTCTGCCACCCTGACGGGGTCTACCACCCTGACGGGGTCTGCCACCCTGACGGGGTCTGCCACCCTGACGGGGTCTACCACCCTGACGGGGTCTGTGACCCTGACGGGGTCTGTGACCCTGACGGGGTCTGTGACCCTGACGGGGTCTACCATCATAAAAAAAAGCGCCCCGATCTTCGGAGCGCTTTCTTTTTCAATTGCAGGATAAATCATCAGACCACTCCCTGCGCCATCATGGCGTCGGCAACCTTCACGA
>Ga0163209_1001044_pt1 | contig 12183 bp, 8 predicted proteins | sample Kivu_160m_FD_113538 | JGI IMG/M metagenome (GOLD analysis project Ga0163209, IMG submission 113538) | Freshwater microbial communities from Lake Kivu, Western Province, Rwanda to study Microbial Dark Matter (Phase II) - Kivu_160m | ecosystem: Environmental > Aquatic > Freshwater > Lake ... | reverse complement strand
GTTCTTCCTCCTTTGGAAGGTGTGGAAAGTAAAAAGTGAAAAGCTAAAAGGCAAAAGTCGTGCGTGTTACGTGAATCGTATTGCGTGCTGCGTGTGAAGGATTACAACGGACGACTGCGGATTAACCGGACAATTCAATCCGCGCGGTGTCCGTTTAATCCGTTCTTGTCTGTAGTACGAGAAAGGACGAACTCGTGCAAGTGCTCAATTGCCGACAATTTCTCAGAGTAATCCCGTGCTTTTGGCGGCAATCCCCGCCATATCATGGTAGGAACACGGCTTGCTCCATCGAAAATCCATTCTAGCCCAAGCAGAAAGAAGACTGCTGGAATGAAGGTTTTTGTTGCAGCGCGCGCAAGCAGTCGCTCAAACGACAGCAATCTTCCTGACCATCTGGTTCTTTCTTCGGAAGGTATGGATACACCCACAAAGGACAAGAACCCAGTCAAAGTAATCAGATTGTCCGTTTCTTCTTGCTTCGTCTGAGCCTGCGAGCGTTTCCTCAGAGCGTCGCTGACAGTATGCACTATTTCCGCATTAAGAAACGCCTCAAAGGTTTGACCTTCAGTCCTTTCCCACTGGAACCAGAGAGCGTAGAGATTCCACAGGTAGAGGAAAAGGTCAAGCGTGGTTGCCTCCTCACAGAGAACTGCCACATGCTCCCTGTTACCTATCGCCAATACGCCGCGAGCATCATCTGGGCGAACCTGTGGAGTGGCAAGAATGAAGAAGAGCAGTCGTGCAGAGCGAATAAATTCTTCGTCTGCGTACCACACCTTTTCTTCTGGCAGAATGGTTAGAAGGAAACGCGTCAACTCTTCTCGACGCGATGGAACCTCAGTCCATAGCAACTTGACACAGTGAACTGCTTTGCCAAAAGAATCAAAGCTCAACGACTCTAATCTGACTTGAGCGAGATAATCACGTAGTAAATCAGATAGACATTTCTTGATGAGTGAATCGGACGATTCACGCAGCAACGATGCGCCTTGATCCAGAACTTTCCAATCACCCTCGCGAATCAGCCGTTCGAAGGTCGGTTTGAGCGAACTTAGAAAATCATCGGTCAAATACTCCGAGAAAAAGAGAGATGACCACCTGACGAAATTGCAGAGGTCAGCGAAATTGCCACGCAATAACAATTGCTGCCACTGTTCCAGAGAAACGTTTTGGGAACCCTGCACTAATTCTCGTCTGTATGATTCATCCATATCCTGCAAAATGTGCAGCAGAGCCTGCATATCGCCATTGGCACAGATAATCTGCCACCATCGTTTCGCCCCGATTTTCCACTCCAGCTTCTCCAGCAGACCAGGACTCGTCTGTTTCAATTCCCGCATCGCCCAATGGATATTGCCGATGGAGCGCCCAGAGGCAATCGTCTTGGCGATCAAAGTGTCCAGCGTGGCAACATCTAGCGCTTCGATCAAATCCTCAGCCATGGATGGGGAAGAATCCTCAATCACTTTGAACAACTCAAAGATTGTTCCAGCACTGCTAATCAGGTGCAGGTAGCGTTTCGCTCCGATCTTGCGCTCCAGCTTCTCCAGCAAAGCAGGGTTGGTCTGCTTCAACTCTCGCAATGCCCAATCAAGAGTGCCAATGGAGCGACCAGAGGCAATCGTCTTGGCAATCAAAGTACCTAACGTGGCAGTATCAAGTGCTTCGATCAAATCCTCAGCCATGGATGTGGAGGAATATCTGATTACATTGAACAACTCGGAGATTGTTCCAGCACTGGCAATCAGGTGCAGGTAGCGTCTCCCGCCGATCTTCCGCTCCATCTTCTCCAGCAAAGCAAGATTCGTCTGTTTCAATTCCCGCAGAGTAAAATGGATAGTGCCGATGGAGCACCCAGAGGCAATCGTCTTGGCAATCAAAGTATCCAGCGTGGCAGCATCAAGCGCTTCGATCAAAGCTTCAACCATAGATGGGGAAGAGTTCTCAATTACCTTGAACAACTCAAAGATTGTTCCAGTGTTGGCAATCAAGTGGAGGTTGCGTTTCGCACCAATCTTCCACTCCAATTTCTCCAGCAAAGCAGGATTCGTCTGTTTCAGTGCTCGCAGCGCCAAACCAATGGTGCCGACAAAGCGACCAGAGGCACTCGTACGTTCGATCATTTCATTGATTTCGTTATCCGGAATGGAATCCAGGGGGGCGACCCACCAAGTATCTTGTGGCTCAGTCAAATACGCCAGCATCAACAGGAAGTTTAGCAGTTCTGTTGTTCTTGTCAGCGACCTAATCCCTCGAATAGCAAGTTGACCCGACAAAGCGGATTGCAACAAGGGATATTCATGGCGCAACAGAAAGAGAAATCGCGAATTCTCCCAGGAAGGACGCGTGATTGCTAAATTGAGAACTGTGCCGTCATCAATCTTTCGTTTGACTAGGTCTTGATAGTGCGCACAAGTTTCTTTGTCAGCGTCTTTCAGAATGATTAGGCAAATAGCTAGGAGGTTGAGTGGGAGTTGATCAAAAGTCTTCTCGACTAAAGCGTAGATGGCGTCATCCGACAGGAACTGACTCTTCAGGCGAATTTCCTCTTTTTCATCACTGGTCAGTTTGAGCTGATTCCCAATCACGTTTGCCAAGTCAACAGCAATCTGCCTATCGCCTAGCGGGCCGCACTTGAAAAACTCAATCAGATACTTGACTGCCAATTCGATATGATCCCCTACAGCCAGCGAACGAAAAACTAACTCCGCCGCTGAGGAATGTAGAAAATAGTACCGAGGAGGAAAATCTGCCTTCATTACAAGTTGCGCTGCCGCATTTTCGTTTTCCACCTCAAGGTCGAAAGCGAGAACGCCCACAGGCGGCGCTAGGTCAAATTGCGCCAAAGCGGCAAGATTCATAAAGCCTGGGTAGTACAACGTAGGTGAGCCAAAGTAATGTTTCCGTGTTTCCGCAAATAACCTATCCAACTTCAGTTGGTCAATTGCACGCGGCGAATCTATGGTTTCAATCAGTTGATCGAGAAGAAAAAGATCATGCCCAGTGTATTCGAAAATCTTCTTCAATCTCATGTTCGAGAGCCCCGCGAAGTGGGGCTTGACTCGAATAATGATCTCCTTGAAATCCGCCTCAGAGGGTCGGAACTCGAGAATTGCTGCGGCTTCTTTGAGCCCTTCGACAAAGTCAACCTCATCCTCTCGCGTAATCCCTGCCGGAGTTGGCGTGGTGCGCGCCATGAAGATCAGGTATGCCCTGCCGCGCATTTCTGCTACCAAACGATCCTGCGCTTTCTCTAACAGGTCAAACTTCTCATGGCAGTCGTCCAGTATGAAAACTGTTGGTTCTTCAAGTCGTCGTCGAATACCTTTGACCAGACTATCCTCTGTGATTTCGTGGCGCAAACTGACATAAACAATGCGATAGCGACTTTTGTGAAAGGATTCAGCGAGTGCTAACCCTGTGATCGTTTTACCACTGCCGGGGAGTCCACGAATTAAGAGACTACCATTTCGTTCAAGCATTTCCGAGAAGTCTTCAGCAAGTTTCGGATTGACGTAAATGTGACCTTCCGCTTTCTTGAAGAAATAACGTGCAAGTGTTTTGTCTTTGGAATCCGCCACTACTAGGCGGAACAGGTCATCGTCATACCAGTATTCCTCGAATTTTCTCTCTATGACTTGACCCAGCTCGCTCGCCAAGTAGTGTTTCAACTCGTCCGTCAGATTGTCTGGCCAGAGTTGAATTCTTGTCGGATCATCACTGCCGCACTTCTGGTGGAGAAAATCCGAAATAGTGCTCAGCTCGCGTTGTAGGGTCTGAAAGCCCGTCGTAGTCAAATCAAGTTGCAAGAGAGAGAATAAGCGAGAATCAGTTGCCACTTGCCAGCGAAAATGAGCCAGCATTGCAATAGGAAGTTGGCTCTCAAACGAATTACACAGTGGTTCCGGTAAGGGTACCAATTCGTCCTCAAGTCCGAGACGCCCTAGCAGATTCTTCACTTCGATTCCGGCACTGCCCTCCAGCATTGTCGGAACAGGGCTTTTCAGGGCACTGACCTTGGGGAATTTAGCTCGCATTCCTTTGAAAATCTCATCAACTCGTTCCCGTTCTTCGCGCCGCGTTTGGAGATTTTCGATGGCTTGATAGTATGGATGTTCTTCCGAGGTGAGCGCTTTGCGGAGCGAGTCAATCGCTTCGAGCAAACTACCGTACAGAGCCTTCTGTATGTCGAGATTAGCCGCACCTTCTTTCTGAAAATGCTCGACCAACCGGCGATGCAGTTCGTTCGCGCCAACGCCGATACTTACGTCTTGAAGAAGTAACCAAGCACCAGGGAGTAGAGTCGTTAGATCAATCATAGTTTGTATCCATTGCGAGCCTTCAATTACAATCGTCTATTGTTCACTCGCCAAACACGTACCTCACTTCTCACGTTTCACGCATCACGTAACGCGCCCACCTTCTTCCCCGTCGCCAACTTCACGCGCGTCTCGCGCACCGCGATCTTCGGCAGCGTGTCTGCATTCGCATCCAAGTACGCTTCGACCTCGGCGCGGTGGTGCTTGATGAGTGCGCGCAACAACCACGACACTGCTTTCGTGATGAGAATGTCTTTCTCGTGCTTCAGTCTGCCAATATTCCCAAATGCCAGTTTCGCCAGCCGCGCATCGGCGGAATCGCGCACTGGCTTGGTGAGCAACACCAGACTAGCGCGGCGTTGGGTGACGTTCGCGCTCCGCGACCACGCGGCGAGCGCGCGTTTCCACGCTCCCCAATTCGCCAGCAATTCGTCGGAGGTAAAGTTGGACTGGCAGATGCAATCCACTTCCGCCCAGCCCTCCGCGCGCGCCAGCCACCCGCCGAGCGCGCGCGGCGCAAGCGTTTTTCGCAGGCGCGGCAGGCAGTAGAGCAAGATGCCGACGAACGCAAACTCATTGTGCGTCTCGCCGCGCGACAGCGAATCGAGCAGATGCCGATACTCGGCGGGCGTCAGGTCTGGACGCCGCGCGGTCCATCCGCACACGATCTCGCCATAGACTGCCCCCCTAAGCGGGTAGAAGGGTTTCGTCGTGCCAATGTAGCGGTCGCCGCGCCTGAGACGCACGTGTTCTCGCGCCGCGCGCTTTTTGATCTGCGCGAGGATCTCTTTGTGGCACGCGTGCATAGGTTCCGTTTTCAACCCGGCTCCCGAATCAACGCGGAAACGCAAACAGAGCCGACTGCGTGCTGCGCGTCATCTCCACGCTTTGCACGAGGGTCATGTAGATACCGCGCCTCTGTCCAACCTTGTCCCGATACTCACGCGCGTGTTCTTCTGACCAGAAGAAAATCGAGTTGCGTCAGAATGCATCGATGATGCTGGGATCGTCGAGTTTCTCAAAATCGACCAACGGCACAAAGATCAGCGGCTTGGCTTGCTCTTCACCGACGCGGAAATTCAATTCGCTGTCAATCTCAAGATGCGGGTGATTGTACACATCTCTGTGGCGCAGGCGGCTCGCCTGCGGGCTGGCAGCCCGCGTTACAGCACTTGTGTGCAATCACCACCAAGATGCAACGGAGTGTGGCAATGCCCGCATTCCGTTTCGACGCTGACCGAGAGTGACGTGCCGCGCAGTTGCCCTTGCACGAAGGGCACCGCCATCGCGTCAATCGCTCAAGCGGAATAGACCTGTTCCCCGGTGCTGAACGTCACACGGTGCGGAGTCTGGTCCACTGTGACCGGATATGCCCAAGCCACAGCCCCATCTGCATTCCGGAACAGAAAGGTCTTCTTGCGTTCCAGTTCATCCAGGATCGCCTGGACGCGTGCCACGGGCAAATTCAATTGCGCCGCGATGAACTCGGGCGACAATGGCTTACCTACGCGGGGCAACTCTCTGACCGCAAAATTACGAACCGCGTGATGCTCGGTTGTCATGAAACCCAAGCGCGCTTGCGTACGCTTGGCATTGTCCGCGACCTGACTTTGCCACAGCGGACGCGGGATACCGAACATGAATCGCCGTATGCCCATCAGCAGTCGATTCTTCATGCTTGCTCCTTGAGGGCTCATCTGCCAATCCGCGCCTTGGTTCAAAAACCTATATGAAACACCCCATCGGCGCGCATGACGCGCTACTCCACCAACAAGAACGCGTACCGATTCATCGCTTGCGAGTAATCCGTCAAGACTTGAATCGGAAAGCTAAACTGCCGCACCGTCGCGAAAACGTCAACCGCCATTCCTTCAGGCGATGGTCGTATCATCATCGGATTCTTGCAGTCTTCTCTGCGACCGGCGCATTTGTCGCAGAGCGGACACGAGTCCATGAAGAGCAAGAATGCTTTGCGGTAGCCGGAGAGAAATACCGCGCGCTCTAATTTCGAGAGCCCCAGGTTCACTTTGCACGACCAGGGGTGGCGGTCTTCCGGTTTGGCAACGGCTTTTTCAAAGTGAAACACCACCGCTGTATCGTAATCGTCAAAGAACTGGCGGCACTCGGAGACGGAAGGATTGTTCGGCGGGCACGCGGCGTTCTTGCCATAGTTCGGACAACCAAACTGGCATTTCATTCGCACCCACGGCGCGACGACAATCTGCTTTGGGTCAATCCACTTGAAATCGGTGTAGCCGCGCTCGCTGAATAATGTCTCCAGGTGCGCACGATTATCGGGTGTCATGTGACTCTCCTTTTTCACGCATTGCGTCGAACGCCGCCGTGAAACATTCGATGGGCGCGCGCAGCAAGCCCGCGCCGATCTGCCCGATGCCCGGCTCTTTGTGCGCGATGCCGGTGTTCAGCCGCGGCGCGATGCCGGTCTCGACGACGCGGCGCACGTCGATGCCGAGCGGCGCGCCGCGAAAGTTGAGCGCGGGAATCAGAAACGTGTCGTGCTCGGCGGCGCAGATGTCGTACATCTCCAACGTCGCGTCCAGCGCGTCTTGCGGCACGCCGCCGACAAATTTCACGATCGCCGGCGCGCCCGCCATCGCCATCCCGCCAAAGCCGGCCGTCTCGGTGATCGTGCTGTCGCCCATATCCGGGTTCGCGTCCGCTTCGCCGAACCCGGGGAAATACAACCCCTTGACGTATCCCGCCGGCGCGACGAACCATTGCCCCGGCAATCCGGCGATGCGAATGCCAAAATCCGTGCCGTTGCGTGCCATCGTCGTGACGATAGTGGAACCGGCGATGCCTTCCGCCGGCTCGGTCAGCGCTTTTGCGGCCGGCATCGACAGGTTGAGGAAAAAGTGATCGTTCGAATCGACGAACGCGATGACGCGCGCGAGTGTTTCGCCGTCGGCGCACGTACGCGCGAGCGCCGGACCGATGGCGCGCAAAAAGAGCGATGTGCCGGCTTTGTTGCGATTGTGGCATTCGTCGCCCATGTACAACGCCTGCGCGATGAGACTCTTGATGTCGACGCCGTGCTCGATCGAGCGCACCGTTTTGTCGAGGGTGGGATACAAAACGGTTTCCATCCATTTGAGCTTGGCGATCACTTCGGGCGCGAACGCGCCAAAGCGTAGAACCTTGCCCAGCCCTTCGTTCATCGTGCAGAACGCGCGGTTGCCGAAAGCCGCGTTTTCGATAATCCAGACCGGCATCGAAGGCGATACGACGCCCGCCATCGGTCCGACCGCGTGATGATGATGGCACGGCTCGAACGTGAGCGCTCCGCTCGCCGCGAGTTGCGCCGCCTCGTCCGGCGTCTGCGCCCAGCCCTCGTACAGACACGCGCCCATCACCGCGCCGCGGACGGGGCCACACATCCGATCCCAGGCTTCGCCCTGAGCGTCTAGTCGAAGGGTAAGCGGCGGACCCGCGTGCAGAATCATCTTGTCGCGCATCTCCGGAATCACATCGCGTGCGACTCCCAAGCCGATGAGCGCCGCTTTGCCGGACGCGATTCGCCGTACCGCCTCCGCGTTCGCCATCTCGATGTCGATGCCATCTCTCGTGCGGGTGAGTCGCGGTGCGTCATAGGGTGACGGACGAAAATCCACATCCACCACTTCGATGCCTTGTGTGCGAACGCTCTCCGCAAAAGTTTGCAAACCGATATTAATCACTGAAGGTTTCATACTTGAATCCCATAGTTGGAGAGTTGGAAACGATACAACTATGCAACGATCCAACTAGCCAACTTTGCTGCCGCTGCATTGCTCGGCATCCCTATCGCCCCGGCTTTTCTCAGGGCGTCAGTCTGCCGCGCCAATCCTTGCGGATCGTCTTCGGTGCCAGTAACAGATGCAATCACAATCAACTCGCGGCGCTTGCGTTCGGCGATCTGTTTCGCTTGTGCGATGGCTGGACCGAGTTCCGCAGCCGGGTCGGGGTGCGCGCCATAGCCGATCACGACATCGAGCACGATTGCCGCAACACTCGCGTCACGCGCTTCCTGGAGCAACCGCCGGACGCGCAAAGTCTGGTCGATCATCGGATGCGGGCGACCGACGGTGAACTCCTCTTCGCCCAGATCGATCGCCGTGTGCCCCTGGCTCGTATTCGAATCGGCAAGTTTCAAGCGCGGATCGAGTGGCGCCTTCGACCATACATCGCCGAGTGTTGTTTGCCATAGGAACATCGCCTCTTCGCACAGCGTCCCGCCGGAATACAAGCCGCGGACGTACCGCTGTTTCGAATTCAACTTGCGCCGCTCCGCGCGCGCCTTGATCGCGAGCGACCTGTCTTCAGCGATAAGTCTCTTGCGCGCCGCGTCCACGCTCTCGCCTCTTGCCAGAGCGACCGCTAGCGCTGCCGCTTGGCGCAGATCGGATGCTGGGAATCGGGATTTGGAGGTTGAAAGTGGAATACCCAACCCCATGAACGCCAACACGGTTGGCTTGTTGGACTGTTCGCACTGAATGATGATCTTGTCGACCACCACGCGGGATGGAATCTTCGACACGACAACAATCACGTGCGTATCCGGGTCGTCCTGAAGTCTCTTCAATCCTTCGAGCAGCATGATCCCGCCGACCGCCTCGCTCACGTCGCGGCCGCCCGTGCCGATTCCCTGCGTGATCCCCGAGCCGGCTTTCGCAATCAGCGTGCTGACTTCTTGCAGTCCGGTACCGGCCGCGGCGACGATGCCGATATTCCCGCGCGGCACCGCGTTCGCGAAACCGAGGCCGATGCCGTCGATGATTGCCGTGCCCGCGCCCGGCCCCATCAACAACAAACCGTGCTCGCGCGCATATTCCTTGAGCGCGATCTCATCCTCGAGCGCGACGTGATCGCTGAACAGCAGCACGTGCAAGCCCGCGCGCAGCGCATCCCACGCTTGAGCGGCGGCGTACTGCCCGGGGACAGAAACGACGGCCAGCTTCGCTTCGGGGGTCGCCCGCATCGCGCTGCGCATCGTGCGAGGACGTGTCGCGCCGCCGGCAGATTGCGCCGGCGCTGTCCTTTGCGAAAGCAATGCTTGCGCTTTGTCGATGGCCACGCGTGCAGTTGTTTCGTCTTTTGCTTTAACGGCGATCAACAAATCATTTGGCGTTGCCCGGTCCGCTTCGGCGGTGAGCAAGCCGGCTCGCTGCAGCACGGCTTTGTTCGCCGGCGTGCCCATCACGACCGAAACATCGATCACGCCGGCAAGCGCACCCAGTTCGCGCGCGATCAGCATCAATGCGACTGAATCGCGGTATTCGCCCGGTCTGATCAGAGTCTGAACAATCACGAGGGTCTCCAAAAAACAAACACCTCCGGCTGACCGGATCATGTCAGTCAGGCAGGTGTTTGACTCAGCGCAGAGATTCGCGACCCGTTGAGGACGAGGGCGCGTTGCGTCCGGTTTGGCGGTAGCGTTCGCGCCGTGCGTTCAAGCGTTCCGCGTCACTCGACGACCGTAACTCAGCCAGGGCCTCGGACAGCATCTTTTTCGCATTTTCGATGGCGGCTTCGGGTTGGACGTGCGCGCCACCGGCCGGTTCGGGCACGATGCGGTCAACAATGCCGCGCCGCAATAGATCGCGCGCATCGGATACCAGGTTCCCGGCAGTTTCCGATGCGTGAGAGGCATCGCCAAACAGAATCGCCGATGCGCCTTCGGGCGAGATCACCATAAACGTGGCGTGTTCAAGCATCAGCACGCGGTCGGTGACGGCAAGCGCCAGCGCGCCCCCACTGGTTCCCTCGCCGATGATAAGCGAGATCGTTGGCACTCGAACTTGAATCAGCGTGGCGAGGCAATTCGCAACCGCATTGGCAATGCCGCCCAGTTCAGACGCAGGACTGGGATCCGCGCCCGGAGTGTCGATCAAGGTGACCAGCGGCAAATGCAGCCGCTCGGCGAGACGCATCAACCGCTCCGCTTTGCGATAGCCATCGGGCCCCGCGCTCCCGCGATGATGCTCCTCGCCCTGCCCGCGCTCCTGTGCGATCACGACCACCGGCTGATTTTCGAACTGTCCCAGTCCTCCGACAATGGCGGGATCATCTCCGTGTAAACGATCGCCATGCAATTCGACGAAATTGGAAAAGAGACGACGAATATAGTCGAATGCGGTTGGACGGTCAGCCCGGCGCACACGCACAACGGCTTCCCATGCGACAAGCTCAGGGTGTCGCTTTTCTTCAGCGGCTCGGGTATCCTCCTGAAGCGAGGGCGGAGCGGCTTGGGCGGAAGGCGAAACTCGACAGGTCAGTGCGAGAATCTGCGTGAGCGTATCGCGCAGATTCGCACGCGGCACAATCGCATCGATCATACCGTTCGCGTACGCCGATTCGGCGCGATGTGAATCGACGGGCATTTTCGTATGGAGAAGTGCTTGTGCCACCCGCGGCCCCGCAAAACCGATAACGGCGCCCGGCTCGGCGAGCAGGATGTCGGCAAGATTGGCAAAACTCGCATACACGCCGCCCGTTGTCGGATTGCACAACACGGCGATAAAAGGAAAACCCGTGCTTTGAAACTCTTGCGCCGCTTGGGTCGTCTTGGCCATCTGAAGCAAGGCGGGCATTCCCTCTTGAATGCGCACCCCGCCGGTGGAAATGACTGCAAGCATCGGCCGACGATGCTCGGTTGCATATTCCAACGCGCGGGTGATCGTCTCGCCGACGCCGATGCTCATGCTGCCACCGTGGAATCGAAAATCGAACGCGGCAATGACGACCGTCTGTTGACCCAGGCTTGCGGTGCCTGTGATCACCGCCTCGCGCAGATGCACAAGTCGCTGAAATCGGCGAAAGGCAGAAGAATCGCCGGGGATGGCAGGTTTGAATGCGTGGAAAGAGTGAGGATCGACCAGGCTGTGGATTCGCTCGCGCGCAGAGAACGCGAAATGGTAGCCACAACTGCCGCATACTCGCAAGCGGCGATACAGCAGATCGGTTGAGAGATCCGCCTGACAGCGCGGGCAATGGACCGTCCGGCGGAGTCTCAGATACGCCGTGCGCGGCAACTGCGCGAACCAGGATGTCACGCGACTTAGGAATCGGTGGGGCTTGATCGGATCGCGCGGCGCGGTTTCCGCTGGGGGTAGGTTCTGGCTTTGCATCAAACCTCTTTGTCTGCAATTCCATTATATCACCAGCCAACACCAAACGCAATCATTCCGCCACCCTGCGGGTGAGTGTACACATCTCTGTGGCGCAGGCGGCTCGCCTGCGGGCTGGCAGCCCGCGTTACAGCACTTATGCAATCACCGCCACCTTGCTTTTGTAGTTTCACTCGATTTCGAGTATGATAGAGGAGCTTGGGGCTTACAGGTCGAGAGGTGTTGACGCCTTGGGACGCGAATCTGCGTCTCAAGGCGTTTCCGTTGGAGGATCACTATGAAGGCGTTACTTGTTTACGATTCGGTCTATGGGAATACGGAGCGGATTGCGCAAGCCATCGGCCATGTCCTGGGTGTGCGAAATGAAATCCGTGTCCTGCGCGTCGGCGACGTCAAGCCGACCGACCTGGCTAATCTAAACTTGCTCATCGTCGGCTCTCCGACCCAGCGGTTTCGCGCGACGCCGGCGATCAAACAGTTCATCGCCGGAATTCGCCAGGGTGAGCTGAACGGCGTCCAGGTAACCGCGTTCGATACACGCTTGGGGATGGAGGACATGCCCTCCCCCATCCTGCCGCCATTCGTCAGAATATTCGGGTATGCCGCCAAGCCGATCGCGGCTAGTCTCGTGAACAAGGGCGGGAAACTCCGAATGCCGCCTGAAGGATTCCTGGTCAAGGGGATGGAAGGTCCCTTGAAAGAAGGCGAGCTTGAACGCGCGGCGCGTTGGGCAGAGC
>Ga0163209_1001043_pt1 | contig 12194 bp, 9 predicted proteins | sample Kivu_160m_FD_113538 | JGI IMG/M metagenome (GOLD analysis project Ga0163209, IMG submission 113538) | Freshwater microbial communities from Lake Kivu, Western Province, Rwanda to study Microbial Dark Matter (Phase II) - Kivu_160m | ecosystem: Environmental > Aquatic > Freshwater > Lake ... | reverse complement strand
GGCGGGAGCCATAGCCGTCAGACCAGTGCTTGACAGACATCGGCCACAGCGTCCTCCGAAGAGGACCCCCTATGACGCTTTCGCTGTGGTTTCAGTATGACAGAATCGCTGTGGTTTGACAGGTTGCGGTTACCCTCAAGGCGGGCGAGAATCGTCCGGGCTACCGCGACATCATCGGAAATCTGGGATGCGAGCGCTGCCGGATTGTCGAATCGACGCTCCGGTCGCAGCCGGTCGACAAGCCGGAACACAGCGATGCGTGGCGACTCGGCAAGCTCGACATCCAGCAGGTGGGCCTCGATGGTGCGGGTCTCACCACCAAAGGTCGGTCGATGTCCGATGTTGAGCAGGGCATCGAATGTACGGCCAATTACATCCACGCGACAAAGGTAGACGCCGTCAGCCGGCACCAGTGTTTCCCGCTCGAAGGGGCGCAGGTTGATGGTCGGGAAGCCGAGGCGTCGTCCGGTCCCCGTGCCCGGGACGATGGTGCCGCTCATCGCATAGTTGCGGCCGAGTAGTTCCGCCGCACGGCTGACATGGCCGAGCAGCAGCTGTTCACGGATCGTCGTACTTCGAACCGGTACGCCACCGCGCAGTATTTCGGGAACGACGTCAACCCTGACGGCAAGTGGTTCGAGGGTGCGGGTGAGCAGGCGGGCGTCACCGGTACCCCGGCTGCCGAAGCGGTGGTCGTGGCCGACAACAACTGCCGCCGGGTGGAGTGATTCGACAATGTGGTACCGGATGAAGTCCGGGGCGGCGGTGTCGCGGAGCCTGGCGTCAAAGCGGAGCACGCAGATGTACTCGACCCCCAGCTCCGTGAGCAATGCCCTCTTCTCACCGATGGTCGTCAGAATGTAGGTGAAGTCGGGGTAGATGAGCTGGGCCGGCAGCGGGTCGTAGGTCAGGACGGCGGTCTGTCCCCCAATGCCCGACGCGATTGCTGCTGCTCGGTGGATGATCTGCTGGTGTCCGAGATGCACGCCATCGAACGAACCCAAAGCGACGACCAGTGGCGGTGATGGGCGAGTGCTAGTTGGCATAGATTATCCGTTCGGTGCGGATCTCGCTACCATTGGACACGACGACGGCGAGAAACCTGTGGTCCTCAGTCTGGGCCAGCGCGAAGCCGTCAGCCCCAGACAACGCCGGGCCCTCGAATCCATCCACCACCTTGCCTTGGTGCAAACACCGGGCTTGTACAGCTGAGACGCTGATGCGAGGCATCCCGATCAGCGCGGCGTCAATCGGCGTCAGCCGTTCGGATAGAGAAGTCGCATCGAGCGCGTCTGGAGTGGTCGCGTCCTCGATCTTGAACTGCCCTACCTTTGTGCGGACGAGGCTTGCGAGTGTCGCCACCGTACTGAGTGCCGGGCCCAGGTCCCGCGCCAAGGCCCGGATATAGGTTCCGGCCGAAACCAGGCAGCGAACAGTCGCGAGCGGGGGCTGCCAGTCAAGCAACTCCAGTTGGTAGACCCTGACTTTGCGCGGTTTCGGACGGACTGCCAGGCCTTTGCGGGCGAGCCGATACAGCGGCTGGCCGTCCTGTTTCAAGGCCGAGAAGGCCGGCGGTACCTGCTCGATTTCGCCGGCGAACCGATCCAGCGCGGCTCGCACTGATTCTGCGGTGAGGCCGGTCACCGGGCGTTCGGCCAGTGTCATTCCGGATACGTCGTCCGTGTCAGTCTGTCTGCCAAACAACACCCCGGCCACGTACTCCTTGGGCAGCTCGAGCAGGAAGCGACTGACTTTGGTAGCCTCACCCAACAGCACGAGCAGCACCCCGGAAGCAAGCGGGTCCAGCGTGCCCGCGTGCCCGATGGGAATCGACGATTGGAGGATTGGCTTGATGCGCCGGATGACATCGTACGACGAGATGCCCGACGGCTTGTTCAGGTTCAGCACCCCGCGCATCGGTCGAAGTAGACCGATCTGGCTAGTCCTGCTCTCCGGCCTCGGTCTTGTGGAGTCCGGATATGATCTCGTTGATGTGCATCTCGTGCGCCAACATGTCGTCGAGCGCGAACCGGAGTTCAGGCAGCACCCGGAACATCACCATCTGCCCAAGTCGCCGTCGGATGTATCCGCGTGCTCCCTGGAGATGTTCGAACGACTGCTGCTTGGTGATCTCGTCTCCCATTATTGAGAAGTAGACCGTGGCGTTCTTCAGGTCGCGCGAGATGTGGCAGCGGGTGACGGTTACGAACCCGATCTTCGGGTCGGAGAGCTCGCTCACCACGATTTTCGCAACGGAGTCTTTGACGGCGTCAGCGACTCGTTTGTCCCGGTGTTGCATGCCTGTATTCTAGGGCGCGCGTCGCGATTGTAAAGCGCTGCCCCGGGCAGTTGTTGACCGGGGAACCGAGGTCAGCTAGATTGACAAGTAGTGCGTGTCCCTGCAGCGGCTGCATTCGTCTTGTGCCTTGCCGGTTGTTGCTTCTACTACACGCCGTCACCGCGCCGGACACCGATACCAACGTCTGTTTCCGGACGGCAACAGCCCTTGCCGAGTGGTGAGCCGTCGGTACGCGTACGGCTGACAGCCGGCAGCGTTACCTCGCTCAGTTCCATCCGGGGATTGACACTGGCCGTGGGTTCGCAGCGGCGGTCAATTGCGGCAAATCAGGTGATTAGGGTCGCTTTGGAGGGAGGACTGGTGACGGCGACCGATGACATCGGGCCGTTGCGGACGGCTGAGACACTCGCGGCCACGGCCGGGGGAGATGGCTTCGTGCGGGTCGGCGACCGCAGCTACCGGGGCTGGATGCTCCTCTTCCGTTCAGCGGACGGCGACCTGGCAGTGGTGAACGTAGTCGGACTGGAGGACTATCTGTTTGGAGTCGTTCCCTGTGAAATCGGACCGATCAACGTCCGTACGCTCGAGGCAACCAAGGCACAGGCAGTGGCGGCTCGCAGCTACACCTTGAGCCGGCTCGGGCGACGGCAGGGGCTCGGGCACGACCTGTTCGACTCATACCTGCGGGATCAGGAGTATCGCGGGACTGAGCGCGAGACCGAACTCTCCCGGCAGGCGGTGGAGACGACGCGGGGTGAAGTGATTGAGTTCCAGGGTGAGGTCTGTGAGGCGCTGTACCACGCCAACTGCGGTGGAACCACCGCAAACGGGTCGCAGCCGTACCTAAAGAGCGTGCCGGACACGCCCGGCGGACGCCGGGCCGGCAAAGCTTATTGTTCGGAGAAGCCGAACTTCTCCTGGCAGGTGAACCTGACCCGGGACAGCCTCGATGCCGTGGCAAGTCGGTTTTCAGGGAAACGGTGCCACGTGCGCGGCAGCAGGCTTGAGCCTGACCGATCCGGCCGAGTGCGGTGCGTCGACCTCGCGACCGACCGCGGCCATGTCCGATTGCTGGGGTCCGACTTCCGGATGGCGATGGGGCTCAGGTCGACAGCATTCACGATGACCCTTCGCAGTCGATATGTGTCATTTGTCGGCCGCGGCTGGGGTCATGGGTCGGGCATGTGTCAGGATGGAGCCATCGTGATGGCCGAAACCGGCGCAGGCTACCGAGAGATACTGCAGCACTACTACACGGGTGTCACTCTGAAGAAACACTACTAGCGCGGCCGGGAACGGCGCTATCTGCCGTTCTCTTCTTCTACTTGTTCTTCCGGCAGGTGGGTGATGAGGACGGCGGCAGCCACGACGGTCGTCCAGAACCCGCTCTTGTTCCCAATCGCCGACTGAGTGATGTTCTGGGTGCGGACTATCTCATTGGAGATCTTCCAGATCTCCTTGCGCTGGTCGTAACTTGTGTCCGGGTTGAACTGGACGCCGAGGGTTGTGGCGAGCATCTGCGCCGCAAGGTCTTCGGCGTAGTCGCCGGCGCTCTCTTCACGCTGACCGAACGAGTGGTATTCGGAGAGGTATCCGTACTTGGTCGGGTCCTTGGGGATGGCCAGCCCGACCGACGCGGAAATCAGTCGATGCGGCTCATTGGTGGCGTTGTCACTCATCACGGCAAACATGACCTGGCCTGGAGTCAGTAGTTTCTGACCACGGGTGCGGGAGATGATTCGGCAGCACGGCGGGAAGATGGACGAGACCCGTACGATGTTGTATGCGGCGATGCCGGCGTCGCGCAGCGACGCCTCGAAACTTGCTAGCTTTTCACGGTGGACACCCGTGCCCTTCGTGAGAAATACGTACTTGGGTAGGATTACCATCACACCTCCCGGCGCGTAATCGGCGACTGCTGAACGAAGACCAGCGACCCAAAGGAGTGGAGCAGACCGGGGTTGAACCGGCGACCTCCAGATTGCGAACCTGGCGCTCTCCCAACTGAGCTACTGCCCCAGCATATCTCGGATATCGAATTGCCAACTGCAGATTGAGGGTCCGCCCGACCCGGAGCCGCGCTACTGCGCCGGTCCAACGTTGACCAGAATGCCGTTACGGCGGCGTTCGATGCGGTCGAAGTCCTCCGGACTGAACTGGAATGTCCCGATGACTAAGACCGGACTGGCAACGACTGGCACGTCGTCCGTGCTCTTGGGGGTGCGGCCGAAGAACAGGCAGATGTCGGGTCCATCAGGCCAATAGGCGATGTCGCCGACCTTAACCTCGTCTACGAGTACCGGGTCATCCACGGTCAGGTCGATCGGGAAATAGACTTCTTTGCCCCAAGTCTCGCCGATCGTCTCATACGGCAACCGGCTGAGCAGTTGCTCGGTGAGAGGCAGGCTGTTCAGTGTTCCGGCAAACTCGACGCCGCCGACGGTGATGCGGATGTTATTCAATTGCGTTTGAATTGTAGAAAAGCCGAGTCGAATGTCAACACGTGCCCGACCCCGAGATGGAGAACGCGGCTGGGCGAAATCGCTCGCGTACCGCGGCCGGTCGGAGAGCGGCACGACTATTCATCGCCATCGAAATCAGCCAGAGGACGATGTCTGCTGTTTGATTCTCAAGATGGCCTCAGACACATTTCGCGGATGATGCGTGGAGGATCTGGTAGGTGCGACCTGGCGAACTGCTTCGGCGAGGAGTCCGTACTTGACCGACTTGCGTACGCGGTGCTGGCGCCGAGCAGCCAGCAGCGGAATGGACTCTCTTCTGTGCCTGATTAGGTGAGAGTCGTGACCGGCATCGGGCGACCGAGCCACTTGGGCTGGTGTCTCTCGGACAGCCGGCCAGTCGACGCCAAGCAGCCTAAGGTGAAGCAGAGTGATCGCGAGAAGTCGGCCGGCTTCGTCGTGGTGCCCGGGCGGACGTGTCGACGAAGGGGCAGCCGGTCCCTGTCACCGCGACGCCTTCTCCTCGCTGGTCGCGGTCTGCGCGCAGTCGGCTTTGGGTGCGACAGATGCGGGCACTACGCCGGTGGTTCGCCAGGCTTGGGTCGACGTCACGAGAGGTAGATCGAGCAGATCGTCTTCTTGGAAGCAGGGACCGCACCACGTTCACGCTACACTCCGCTGTAACTCGGTAGCCCAGGCACTCAGCCGGTTGTGGTCCGCATGGGCCTGAACCACAGCCTCTGTGCAATCTCCGCGCGCTTGGGGCTTTCCAGTCTCGGGAATCAACGGCACTTGTCTGACCGTACGGCGATGATTGTGTCGCAGTTGCTAACAATCACATATACAAGGGATTATGTGGCAATCGCGATCACTTGTCGCTGATACGTGAACAAAGTGCGGGACATTGCCTAGTCAGTATCAACTGTAATTACAATTAGTTACAACTGAGAAGATCGGAGCCGTAGCTGGCACGAAACATGCAGTTCGACGTGTACGAGAAGTCCTCGTCGGGTTACATCCGATAGGTTTGTGTCCGCGGCCATTGTCCAAACCTGTCGGCATTCAAGGCCGGCAAGCCTGGTTCTCGCTGGCTTGAACCGCGACGGCGCTATGTACGTGCATGCGAGGGTGGACCGTAATGACCGCAAGCTTGGAGGTTGGATGATGGGTACAAACGTTTTCGTTGGGAACTCTCCGTCGAGCGCCACCGGGGATGAGCTTTGGCGGCCGCGTGCAACGCACGGCGAAGCTGCATCACTAAGCATGGTGGAAGCCGAGTCCCCGGTCCGCTACCGGGGACTCGGGGGGTCAAACACTCCGGCACTGGTTGAGCTTGAGCCAATGGTGTCGGAACCCCAGCGAGCCATGAAGAAGTCCCCCGCTGCCTCGCCGGTCTGGGAGAACGGCACGCTCCCCGGGATCATGGCAGGAAAGCGGCCGCAGTCGGGGTCGACCAGTCAGAGCTGGGGCAAGTTCGTCGTCAGGAGGAGGGCTTGAAGTACCGGGATGGGGGACAAACGATGAGTTCCAAGGACGACTTCCTGTACACTACAACTGCACGCCAGACTCCGAGGTTCTGGAAATCTGGAAGTCACAAGCACCAAGCGAAAGACAAGTTCCGAGGCGCCCGGGAAACGCCAAACGTCCGATACCAAGACGTAGTCCGTGGGCCATTTCGGGCCCTGACGAGCTCCGATAGTCCGGCAGATCCCGATCTGCTGCGGGATCGCCAGCAGCCGTCGATAACTGCGGGCGGGAGACCCGAGACCTTTGAGCCCGCGCCGCAGCCAGACACCAACATCGAACGCGGTCAGGCCTAGGGTTTTGTAGGGGCAGGGCTTGGGGCCTGCCCCTCTGTCGTTGGTAGTGTTACCGTGACCGTTGTTCCTTTGCCAACTTCGGTTTCGACGCAGACTGTTCCTCTGTTGGCTTCAGTGAAAGCTTTGCAGATGGCTAGGCCGAGTCCGACGCCGAAGACCTTGGTGGAGAAGAGCGGCTCGAACAGGCGGGCCATGTGTTCAGGCGCGATACCGGAGCCGGAGTCAGATACGGCGACCCGGACGACGCCGTCGCCTGACGTTGCGTTTATGCCTATCTTCCCGCCGTCAGGCATGGCTTGGTGCGCGTTGTTGATGATGTTCAGGAAGACCGGCTCCATCTGCTCCGGGTCAACGTTGACCGGCGGCAGGCTCCCAGCCACTTGCATCTCGACTTCGATGGTACGCGGCAGTTCGGCGCGCGCCGTTGCCCGAGTCAGGATATCAGTCAGGCGACACGGCCGGGGTCGGCTCAATCGGCCTTGGGCGAAGTCGACCACGCCGGTAATGATCCGGTTGGCACGGGTGATTTCCTCATTGATGATATCAAGATGACTTGAGGCCCTGCCGGTGAGTCTGTCCGAAGCGGTCAGTTTGAGGAAGTAGGTCGCATTCCGGATAGCCCCTAGCGGGTTGCGCAGTTCGTGGGCCATGCTGCCCGCGACTCGCCCCAGAGTCGCGAGCTTCTCACGTGTGACCAGTTCGGCCTGTGTCCGACACAGCTCTTCTTCGGCCCGTTTGCGTTCGGTCACGTCACGGAGGACGATTACGACACCGATCGCGTTTCCGTCGGGGTCGCGCATCACGCGGCCCGAGAGGCTGACCGGCACGATTGCGCCGTCGCGGGTGCGACCATCCAGCTCGTGCAGGCTGGCCATCTCGCCGCCGGAAATCCGGTCAAGGGCCGCCCGGAACACAGCGGGTTCAGCGAAGAGCTGTTCCGCACTCTCGTTGGTCAGTTCCCCTGTCTGGTAGCCGAACAGGTCGAGAGCGGCCTGGTTGGCGCGAACGAAGCGGCCGTCCGGCCCGAGCAGCAGGAGCGCGTCGGGCATGGTGGCGAGGATGTCGTCAGCTGCGGTCTCCGAGGGTACACTAATCAGGCGGGGCGGGGCCACCGTCTTTGGTTCGAACCCCAGTGTCCTCAGCCCGACCTGCGCCTTGGCCGGGGCGACGACCGGCAGGCTGAAACTGAAGACCGAGCCCTTGCCAGGTTTGGATTCGGCCCAGATGCGGCCGCCATGGCCTTCGACTATCCGGCGGCAGATAGCGAGGCCGAGGCCGGTGCTCTTCTCGCCGGCAGTCCCGCGCACGCTCGTCTTGCCGAACGGCGTGAACAGTTTGTCGAGCTCCGCGGCCGGGATGCCTTGCCCTTGGTCGCGGACCGACACGACCACGTCGCCGGCTACCCGAGCCGCCCGTACCTTAACCGTGGTGCCGGGCGCTGAGAACTTGAGCGCGTTGCTGACGAGGTTGTTGAGCACCTGTTCGATTTTGCGATGGTCGAAGCGGAGCGACGGCAGGCCCGACTCCGGCCTGAAGTCGAGTTGGATTCTCTTGTTGTTGGCCAGCATCCGATTGAGTGCCAGGTTCTCCTCAATCAGGGCGCACAAGTCCCCGTCCTTGAGTTCAAGGTCGAGTCTTCCCGCCTCGATCTTCGTGACGTCAAGCAGGTCATCAATCAGCTGGAGCATGAACTTGCTGCCGGAGTTGATGCGCCGCAGAAACTCGGCCCGCTTCGCGTCAGGCAGAAGCCGACTTGCGTCGTCCAGCAGGAAAGCGCTGGCGGTGCTGACGATGCTCAGCGGGTTACGCAGGTCGTGCGCCGCCATACCGAGCAGCTGGTTCTTGGTGTTGTTCAACTCGACCAGTTCGGCATTCTTGCCCGCGATTTCGGCCTCGGCCCGCTTCCGTTCGGTGATGTCCACCGCATCAGCCACGAAGTGGTGCGGCTTCCCGTCGGCGTCGCGCAGCAGCACTGTGCTCAGGTCGACCCAGACGACGTTGCCGTTCTTGTGCAGGTAGCGCTTCTCGAACCGCGCGCTGCCTGCGGTTCCAGACTGCAGGCGGATCAGCGTCTCGCGGTTCGCTGCGGCATCGTCCGGGTGGGTGACGGTCACGAAATCCATGGACTGCAACTCGTCGATCGTATAGCCCAGCATACCGGCAAATGCCCGGTTCACGCTCAGCAGGCGACCGTCCAGCCCGGTCAACAGTTTGCCAACGCCGGAGTCCTCGAAGGCCCGTCGGAATCGCTCTTCGCTCTCGCGCAGGGCCTCCTCGGCCCGCTCGCGCTCGGTGATGTCGGTAAGGAAGCTGAGGGTCGCGGGTCCGCCCTGCCAGTCGATGTGAACGGCGCTTACCTCCACGTGGCGCGTCTCGCCGTACCGACGGACGATGCGATACCTAAACCGGTCCCGGATGCCCTCGCCGGCGAGGCGTCGGCGGTAGCCATCGGCGACGAGCCAGCGGTCGTCGCGGTGAATGAGATCATTGAAGCTCATCCCGAGTATTTGATCGAGGCGGTAGCCGAATATCGTGCTCGCGCTCGGATTGGCGAAGACAATCTTCCAGTCCTGGGCCACGATGATGGCTTCACTGACGTTGTCGACCACGAGCCGGTACTTCTCCTCGTTCTCGCGCAACGTCTGCTCGGCCCGCTTCCTTTCGGTGACTTCCTTGACCAGCGCCGCGTTCTGACCGAAGTACTGCTCCACCAGCTGCGCCAGTTGTCCGAACTCAGTGCGACTGCGTCCAAGTGGCTTCAGTGCCTTGACGGAACCGGACGCAAGGCTGTGTCGCAGCAGCCCGAGCGGCCGCGTCACCCAGACCCTGAGCATCAGCCACAGCGCCAGAATCGTCAACAAGGCCAGCGCCGCCTGCATCTCGAACGATCCTCTGTCGGAGCGTTGGGCCAGGGCTCGCCATCGCGGCTGAATAGAGGCGGAGAGTATAATTGCGGGTTTGCCCCGCGGGTCAGGCAAGGGTCTGGACAGCGTGATCTCGCCCGTGCCGCGGCTGATTGCCACCGCCGGTTCCGCGCCTCCGAGGGCCGGCCTGATCCGCAGCGTCTTTCCGGTGAGTTTCGTCAGTTCGGCCAGGTACTGCCGATTCCACGCCCGCGCGACCAGGAAATAGCCGCGTACCGGAGTCTTGCTTGTCGGGTCATCGGCGGAGGGGATTGTCGCCCCGCGTATCTCGACCGGGTCGCCAGGGCCGGCGATGAAGAAATGGCACTGATGGTTGCTGCCGAATGCGGCCCTGATGGAGAGCCCCGGAGGCAGGGGCTCGATAAGCGTCGCGAGGGCAGAATCGCGGACCGCGTCTACCAGCGACCCGGTTGAGCCAAAGACCCATGCTGCATCGGCCCGGTACGTCTTCAGCGCTTCGCTGAGGTTCCTACCCACCCAGGTTCGGTCACCGGTCGCGACGAACCTTGCCATCTCGTCCCAGTTCGAGTACTGATTGGCGAAAAGCGCGAGCGGACTTCCCTCCAGTTCCAGCGTCCGGTCCAGCAGTTCTCTGTGGTCCGCCGCGTCGGCAGCGAGGAAGGCGTCAGTTCTGCCGGGCTCGCTTGTCTGTGAAAGGACCAACGCCAGCGCAGCCAGAATCGCAGCCGCAACCATCACAAGTGTGAGTTGCGTCTGAACCGACACCCATCCTTGCCACTTCCTGGCTGACATGCTAGAGATTCCCGACCGTCCGACCGCAGACCGGTGTGCCTCGGGTGTCGGCACCTAGACCCAAGTCCGCTGCAATTGGGGAAACAGGACTGAAGGCAGAAGCCCCTGAACACAACCACGCCGCGAAACGCATTGTCACGCCGCCGTGCTACTTTCTTCGCTGGGCGACATAAAGCGCAGAGATTATACCGGATCCCGAGCGAGTCGCAAGCCCGGCAGCGAAGCGTGTGACCCTGGACCAGACCGCGGCTGCCGAGGTTCGAACCTCAAGCTCAAAGCCCGCCGTTGGCCAGAAGTACGCCGGGTCTGACAGAGGAGCTGTTGAGAGCCCCTGATCATATCACCTAATCGAGACCAGTGGTTTTCTCGGGCCTGCAAGCCAACATCACGAAGTCTCTTCGCAGCGCTCGGAATCACACAACGCGGCTTCCCCAACAGCCCCACAGGCTCCAGATACCAGGTCTCGGGAGCGTCCAGACGGAGCGTCCGCTGGAGTGTCAACGTAGAGCGATTATGTCATACCCTCTGCAAAGCTGAAATGTCATAGGGTATTGACGGTTGGGTTGGTACAGACTTGGGCGTGATGGTCAGCTGGCGAAGCCCGACTGCACCGGCCTTGGGGTGGAAGGCATGTACTTTGCCATCAAACCACTCTTGCAGATCTACGTCAGTCGCTGCAATCCGGACGGTCCGACGCGTCGGTAGTAGCTGGTAGCGAGTTCCCCGGAGGGTGACGGTGTTGTCGTTGTCGACATTGCGGCGATGGTGGGCGCAGAGGACGGTCCGCAGATCGAGTCCTTCGGGGATCGGTCGGAAGGCGGAGATGGTGTCCCGCGGCTCCACTCCGAAACGTCGGGCATACTTGGGGATGAACACCCGGTTGAGATAGTCAGTGGCGGCAGCCGTGATCCCGATTCTTGCCCGACGCAGTTCGGCAACGAGCCGGCCCTGAAACGAGCCGTTGATGCGTTCACCCCGGCCTCTTGCCTGCGGGCTGTGGGCGAAGATGAGCTCGACAGCCAGGGCCTGCATGGCGATCTCGAAGTGAGTGGGTTGGTCGTCGCGCTGGAAGACATGGGTGCCGCCGTGGCGGGTAGTAGTAAACTGGCTGGCTTTGTCGAGGTAGAGGCTTTCCGGCAATCCGTAGCGGCGGAATAGGTAGTAGAGCACCTCGAAGCAACCGGCCAGTGCCTCCTGTGGGTGGAAGCTGCCGTAGAGTGGTCGGCCGGTGGCGTCGTCGGTGCAGAGGATCAGGGTGAGTGGAGGCAGTGCTGGGCCAAGCCATGGGTGCGGGCTGCCGTCGAGGAAGAGCATGGTACCGAACCGGGCCTTGCGTTCCCGGTGGCGACGGTGGTGGTGACCCGGATGTTCTCTTGGACCGAGTCCCTCGGCTCGGAGCCAACACCGGGTGGTTTCGCGACTGAAGTGGATGGCGAACTCATCGGCCAGAGTCTCGGTGAAATGGGTGAAATTGAAGTCGAAGCAGTCCCTACGGTGGAGTTTAGTAACCTGCTGGCGCAGGCGTCTTGGTTTGGCGTTAGCCGGGGTATGGCCGCAGTTGCCGTGACGGACGCCATCGGCGCCATGCTTGCGGACGTCGGCCTTGATACGGAAGACCTGACGCGGGCTAATGTCCAGCATTCTGGCGGCGGCTGTCGCACTGAGTGTGGCGCTGAGGGTCCGCTGGATAACGCTGTAGCGTTTCATGTGCTCATCGAAGTAGCAGGCTGACTGTAACATGCCTTCAGCATAGCGGTCTCCTACTGCGGGTATGACATAATCGCTCTGTCACCAACCTATGACATTATCGCTCTGCCGCCACACGAAGCGTCCGCTGGAGCCCGTTGCCTCACGTAGGGATCTAAACGGACGGGTCCGTTGCCTCATATATATATCTACACGAAACTGATGCTCTGTCCAGCCACGGGCTTGGGCAGCG
>Ga0163209_1001042_pt1 | contig 12196 bp, 6 predicted proteins | sample Kivu_160m_FD_113538 | JGI IMG/M metagenome (GOLD analysis project Ga0163209, IMG submission 113538) | Freshwater microbial communities from Lake Kivu, Western Province, Rwanda to study Microbial Dark Matter (Phase II) - Kivu_160m | ecosystem: Environmental > Aquatic > Freshwater > Lake ... | reverse complement strand
TTACTTGTTCAATCTCTATTAATAAGTGTTATTAAGCATGAAACGGAAAAAAATAGCGGAGGATCGACCAATGGTCCCCAAGTTCAAAATAAGCATATATTTACTCTTTATTGCCGCCCTGCTCTTCATCTGCGGCTGTGAACATTCCAGCGATGATATTCCCACCGGCTCCCCCATAAATGTGGAAAGTCTGATCAATTCCGGCTGGCAGTACTTTATGAATGGTGACTATGACGCAGCCATCGATGATTTTCTGGAGGCCTCCTCCAGGGACGCTGAAGCGATTGAAGCTTATCTGGGTATGGGCTGGAGCTATATGCGCGACGGACAATTCAATGTCGCCAAATCGAAAATCGACGGCGTATGGTCACTTCTCAGTCTTGGAGTAGTTACTGATTTAGAGGACAGCTTGAGATATTGCGCTGAATCTTATGCCTGCATCGCCGGTGTCTATGCCGGACTTTATCCCGAAGATATCCCCTTTTATTGCCCCCTGGTGGTCGATAATGTGGATTTCACATTGTCTATCGACGCCAATTTCATCTTTACCTATGATAATTCCGTCAATCGTCAACGCCTGTTAGTGACCAAAGCTGACGCACAATTTGCTATGTCAGATTTCGCCGGAGCGCTTTATACAATCAGCGAAGTGGACAGCGCTCTAATTCTCAATCCGGCGGTAATCGAATATCATGCGGATATGCCTTATATCGTCGAAACCTTATTCGATTCGACTACCGTCTTAGGATACGGCAGATTGACTATACCCGGCGCTCAGTTGATCGATGTCATGAAGGTAACCGATGACTCCTTGCAAAATTCCGCCGGCGGATTTCTGGAATATACCGTCGCCGGATTCACTACTTCCGGAACCCAGATAACCTTCTATGGTGTGCCTTCTCCTCAAACCGGTAACTATTATTTTGTCACTTATCGTAACGCCGCTGATTTCATTGAGTTTATGTGGGAATTAAGAAATATTATCGATGAGCATAGGTAATTTCTTCGCTGTCAACCGTCTGTTGTAAGTTGATGGTAAGGGCTAATGAGCGGACATAGCTGATGTCAAGAAATATACTTTTAGCGGGAAGATCAATTTTATTTCGTTTTTCTGCTTTAGAATGTTGACACAAAAGAATAATTTGATATATTATTAAGGATAAGCTATGTGCAGGAAATCAAATAAACTCTTCGAAGTGTTTATTCCACCTTGAAAAGGTACGGTTGAAATAGCTGTTCTTGGAGGACTTACTTGAGCAATCAAACCATAATTACCAACTAAATCACAATAATCCAATGATGGAGGATTACTAAATGAGAAAAGCTTCAACAATTTTAACGGTGTTGTTAGCGGTCGGCGTTATAGTATCCGGAGCATTCGCCTCCGGCGAACTTTATCCATTGCTGCCAAAAGGTAAAGATAAGCTGGTCGGCCCATCAGCTTCATTAGACCCGATTTACAGTTACAGCCATGTGGATGATAACGCGGAGTACTATCTTGGCTCCGGCGCGGCTGACGACACCTTCTTCATCGCTTTTGAACCACCGGCCGCTTGCTCGGTCAAGTATGTCGAGGTTCAATGGTATGATGCGGGGAATGTCAACGCTTTCGCCGCTTGGTACAGCGACGATGCCTTATCTATGTATCCTGACGGTACTGCGCCTAATCGTGGTACCAGCCCGGTCAGCCCGGTGGGAACTTGGATCGCCGGTCCAGTTCCCAATACTATTGCTGCTACGCAAGATTGGGAAACTCTGGACTTAGGTGGAGCCGAATTTATCGTCGGAAATCCCGCTACTTTGGAATCGGCTATCTTTGGCGTCGGCTTCATTAAACCGGCGGAATCGCCTCATCCTTTGGCGGATAATATGAGCGCCAAGGGGCTTCGTTTCACCTATACCTGGTTCGGTGGCCCCTGGAATTCCGGCGCTACTTATCCCTGGGGCGCATACAGCGCCAATATTCAAACCGGCACGGTGATCGATGTGATGATGCAAATCTGGGTCTCATACCCCTGGGGTATGCCCATCCTGATCTCCGAATTGGAACAGCTGCCCAACACCTTCGACACCGCAGGCCCCTACGATGTAACCGTGAAGTTACTCGACGACGCCCCGGGCATCACTTCCGCAGACCAGGTATTGCTTTACTATGAAGCATGGGATAATACCACACTCATCGCCGAGGGATCAGTGGATTTAGAACCCATTGCCGTTGGCAGTGATTATTTCCATGCCGCTATTCCAGGTCAGGCGGTTGGTATTGATATCTCTTATTGGGTGGAAACTACGGACGATGGCGGTCTATTTAATACTTCGCTGCCCAAGAGTTTCTATATTACCGAACCTGAAAGACCTACCGCCGACATTCTATTCATCGATAATGGCTGCGACTATCGTTTCGATGCCTTTTGGTGGGCGCTGGATGAACTGGGATATTATGCTGAAAATTGGTCGGTTGACGCTAATATGGGCATCGATGGTTCCGTCATCAATCATGGCTGGAATACTTTGCTGGTCGCCGGATGGGGTGTCTCTTCTGTTCCCTGCCTGGATGAGCCTACGCCTTATGCCGAATTCCTCGATAACGGCGGCAAAATGGCTTTAATCGATCAAGACTGGTTCTATGCTCAAGGTCTTGATCCCACCGGTTCCTTCATCGCCGGTGATTTCGCCTATGATTATATGGGAATCGTCGATTATACTAACGACCCCGATCAAGGCACCGCAGACACTACTTACTGGGGTGTGGGAGGTAATGCCATCAGCAATGACTGGGAAGGCACTGAGTATGAAACCTACTGGAGCGGTGAGCCTTACATGACTCATACAAGTATGTGGCCCGATTATTTCACTGAAGGTGACGCTGTAAATATCTTCTTCGGCGATGACGGTAATTCCTACGGCTGCTTCTATGACAATGGCTTCAAAACCGTCTTCCTCTCCTTTATGGCGGATGCTAATTGCGGCTATAATGAAAACGGCTGGTGGGCCCCGACCCCGGATTTCACCGCTTTGATTGGTAATATTCTTGATTGGTTCGGCACCTTGAAAGTCGATAATCTCACCCTGCTTTCTCCCAGCTCTTATGCGCTGAACCAGAATTATCCCAATCCTTTCAATCCCGCCACCGCCATCAGCTTTGTCCTGCCTAATGCAGGTAAAGTCAGCTTGAAAGTATTCAATATGATGGGGCAGGAAGTCGCCACGGTCATCAATACGAATATGAATTCCGGTGCTCATCTGGTGAACTTCGATGCTTCTAACTTGTCCTCCGGTGTGTATTACTACACTTTAAAAGCCGGTGACTTCAAGCAGACCAAGCAGATGGTCCTGGTGAAGTAGTCTCGTTTTTCCCATTCAAAAAGCCCTCCTTTTTGGGGAGGGCTTTTTTTTTGTAACAATCTGCTATACCGATTCTTAAAGAGCCTGTTGCCTAAATACCGATTCTGTGATAAAAACAATTCTCAACTAAAAAATCCCCAATTGTAGGCGGAGTCGTCCCTGACCCCGTCTTCTGTGATTTTACACTATAAACGATTTCGGCAACACGCCTTAAAAATTTTTTCCAATTTTGTAAGGACGCAAAATTTTGCACCCCTGCACAAACATACGAAAATAATTTTTGGGCTTGTTGCTCAAATCGAATTCTAGGATGTTTTTTAAATGACGCGGTCGAAGCAACTCCGCCTCCAAGCGGGAATTTTGCCGTCGGGATTGTCCTCAATCCCGACAAACTTATTTCAGTAACAGATCCAAGAAAGGGAAACCCATGAACTGACTTAGATATGAACCTGCGGAACAACAATAAAATTTTAGCTCTTTTGACTATTAGAATTAAATTTGTTAAATTATTAATTTGAATAATTATATAGAGAATGAATTATCATTATGCTGTTCAGGTATAAAATATTAGTAATATTGAGCTTGTTAATTATTGCCCTGGTATTGCCGCTTTATAGCATTTTATTCAAGCCTAATACGCTGCCAGCAAGCGGTCATTTCGGACGGATCGCCGTTGAAAAAGGGCAGAGCTTAGTGGAGATCGCCCAGAATTTCAAGCAGGAGGGACTGGTTGAAAGCGCTTTCAAGTTTATATGGTCGGCTAAACTAATCAGGGTGGAAAAAAAAATCCCTGCCGGTGTCTTTGTCGTACCCTTCGGATTATCTAATTATGACCTGATTAAACGCTTGCTTTTCAGCGGGATTTACACAGAAAATATCACTATTAGAGAAGGATGGTGCGCTAAGAAAATCGCGCAAGTGCTATACGAAAAGGGTGATGTGGATACTGTTAAGTTTATGCAAGCGGTTAACAATCCTGATTTCGTGCGCCAGCTGGGTATTGAAGCTCCTTCGCTGGAAGGTTATCTTTTCCCCGATACCTATAACTTATATCTGGGTATGGACGCGCTTGAGGTTGTGAGAAAGATGGTGGCACAGTTTAAAGCTATGTTTGCCGACTCCTGAAATCCCGAGCTTTCGAATTGGGTTTTTCCGTCAATGAAATTGTTACCCTGGCTTCAATCATCGAAGGCGAAGTAATATATTATTCTGAAGCTCGATTAGTATCAGCGGTCTATCATAACCGCTTGAAGAAAGGTATGCTGCTCCAAGCCGATCCTACCATTCAGTATATTATCCCGGATAGCCCCAGACGACTGCGATATAGTGACTTAAAAATCGAATCCGCGTATAACACCTATTTGAACAAAGGATTACCTCCTGGACCTATCGGAAATCCCGGAAAAAGGGCAATTGTAGCCGCATTATACCCGGACGACAAATCGTACCTCTATTTTGTCGCCAAAGGTGATGGCTATCATTCCTTCAACACTACTATGGAAGGGCACCTCTCCGATAAGCGAAAATTCAACCAGTATCGAAGGAAAATTGCCCAGGAAAAGCCAGGATAAAAAATTCCCAACTTGTAATTTTAAGGTGTATTGCCGAAATCCCCAGCGGGTGCTGTCGACCCTCTGCGGTCGATAGCATTTGTCAAAATATCAAGTAATTCGTGTCGACTGCGGAGAGTCGACACCAATTGTCGCGGATGTTTTTCCTATTTGTGTAACAAGCCCTTTAAATATCAGTGCATTTGATTATTATAAAGAAGGTAAGTTTTGTCTTTAATCGATAATCTAAATCCTCAGCAAAGGGATGCCGTGACCAACACTGACGGAGCGGTGCTGGTGCTAGCGGGAGCAGGATCAGGCAAAACCAGAGTCTTAACCCACAAAGTGGCATACTTATTGGAACAGGGAAAAGCCAGAGAATGGGAGATCTTAGCGGTTACATTCACCAACAAAGCCGCCGGGGAAATGAAGAACCGCATTCAGCTGCTTTTGCGGAAGGAATTGCCCCAAATGTGGGTCGGCACTTTTCACGCTATATTCGCTCGTCTATTAAGACGGCATTGTGAATTAATTGGCTATAATCCTAATTTTGTCATCTATGATCGGGAAGACCAGCTTAAAGTCGCCAAGGAAGTATTGCATAGTCTGCCGAATATTGAAGCCTTAATCAATCCCAAACGGGCGGTAAATATTATTTCCTCCGTTAAAAGCGGATTGAGGGAGCTTATAAATGTCGGGAAAGAAGGTTATTTTAAATTCGATAGCAAAATGCTGTTCGATGCCTATGAGAAGAAACTGAAGGCCTACGGCGCTTGCGATTTCGATGATCTATTGATCAAACCGCTTGAGCTGATGCGTGAACACCCGGAAATTGCCGAAATCTATCAGAATAAACTCCGCTATATCTTAGTGGATGAATTCCAAGATACTAATGTGGTGCAAAACGAACTGCTTAAATTGTTGTGGATTAAACATAAAAATATCACTGTCGTAGGTGATGACGATCAATCTATCTATGGATGGAGAGGCGCCGAAATTACCAATATTCTAAATTTCCCCAAGAATTTCGCCCCGGCGAAAATATTTAGATTGGAACGGAATTACCGTTCGTCCCAAGCAATTCTGAAGGCGGCGCAATCTGTCATCGAACATAATTTCAACCGGCATGGTAAAGAATTGTGGACGGATAAAAAAGATCCCCACAAACCTCTGCTGATTACCGCAGCCAATGAACAGGATGAAGCCAATACTATCGCCCGCTTAGTGTTAGATCTAAATTCCATAGGGATTAACCGCTCGGAAATAGGTGTCTTATATCGCACCAATGCCCAGTCGCGCAGTCTGGAAGGCGCTTTTAGAGATTACAGTATCCCTTACACCATTGTCGGTGGTCTGAAATTCTATCAGCGGAAAGAGATTAAAGACTTATTAGCCTATTTAAAACTGACTTTGAATCCGCAAGATAGCATATCTTTACTCCGTATTATCAATTTTCCGCCCCGAGGCATTGGAAGTAAAACTATTTCCAAGTTAGTGGAACTGTCTGAAAACGCTGGAATAAGCTTATGGGAAGTCTTACAGCATTCCGAAGAATATGATGAATTATCCGGCAGCCCTGCTAAAAAACTGGATAAATTCTGCTTCCTCATTAAAGATATTCATGAGTATTCACAAAATTCGACTTTCTTAAAATTAGTCAAGCGTACTCTAGAAAAATCGGGAATGGTCGATTATTATGAACTGGAAGGCGATGAAGAAGCTCTGTCCAGAAAAGATAATCTGCAGGAATTCATCGCCGGCGTGGAAGAATATGTGAAAAATTATCCGGATAGGACTATTGAAGACTTTCTCCAAGAAGCGGCTTTGGTGCAAGATGTCGATGAATGGGAAGAAGGTGATTTAGTCAATTTGATGACTGTCCATTGCGCCAAAGGATTGGAATTCAATGCTGTGTTCATTACCGGTCTGGAGGAAGGTCTGTTCCCTTTAATTAGAGATGATCATCCGAATATCGAAGAAGAACGCAGGCTTTTTTATGTTGGAGCCACTCGAGCAAAGGAACGGCTTTATTTATCTTGCGCTGCCATAAGGCGGGAAGGTTTCGGCTCGGCTTTATCGCGCTTCGTCGAAGAAATCCCGCCAGCGCTCATTGATTCTTATCATAAAGGCAGAACTCTTAATCTGGGAAAACGCAGCGCTGCTTTATCAAGCAAGGCAAAATCCTGGGATTCATCCGACACATCACCTCCTTTGATTAAAAGTTTCCATCGAGGGGATCAAGTCGAACATTACAAATTCGGTTTGGGTATGGTAGCCGGAAGCGAAATCAGAGGAGGCGATGAATTGGTTACCGTGTTTTTCCAAGGTTACGGTGCTAAAAAATTAGTTGCCAGAGTCGCTGGATTGAAGAAGGTGTAAGCAGTTTGAATAAAAATTTACTGATTTGAACACCCGCGCTTGCGTCATTATGAAAGACCGAAAGCTTTAAAGCAATCTCCTGTTGGATAATGGACAAGTGTAAATATTTAATATAATAGACCAATTATTAGATAAATCATCATGCGCCTTGCTGTACACCTTTGAAGGATGAAAATAAGTATTTGTCACGCGAAAGCACCTGACAGCATAGCTTTTAACTTTCGACTTTCAACTTGCAGACTTGTTTTCAAAATCAACAAGCTTTTACTGACCACTGACGACCGACGACTGGCGACTATTTTTAAAACAAACGGCGGATATATGTCCAAAAGTGTGTATATCACTGCGGTATTTTTTCTTATGGCGTTTGCGGCCTTTGCCGGCAGGGAGGAAGATTTCCGCTTTGCGCAGAAGCTTTATACCGATGGTTATTATGATTTGGCGGCCGAGCAATTCGCTAAGTTTGTGGAGAATTACCCCGATGATTCGCGAATTGCCGTCGCTTATTTTATGCGTGGGAAAGCTCTGTTTAATCTGCAAAATTGGAACGGCGCACGGATAGCTTTTATGCGGGTGACGCTGGAATACGGTAATTCATACAACGCTTCGGAAGCGCTCTTTTTAGCCGCAGTATGTCTGCAAAAGGAAGGTAAAATTGATGATGCGGCGCGCAATTTCCTCTCTGTCAGTGATTATTTCACCCGCAGCGAATTTGCCGCCAAGGGGTTGGTGGAAGCTGGAAAAATCTATCGTTCTCTTGGCGACCTCCATCGTTCACGCATCGCTCTTGAAAGGATTATCAACGATTTCCCTAAAACCGCTTCCGCGGCGGAAGCGTATTTTCAACTGGCGGAGATGAGTTCCACCAAAGATGACATCAGCGAGGCGCTGCAATATTATCAATTGACGGTGGAAAATACCGATAACGAAGAACTTAAAGCCAAGTCCCATATCGCACGCGCCCTGATCTTTTATCAATCCGGTGATTGGAACCGCGCTGAAGACGAAGTCGAATCGGTTAAATCGCCTTTGGAATACTTCAACTACGGCAGAATTCTCAAAGGAATATGGCTGCAAAAACAAGGTGATTTGAACACGGCGGAAAAGCTCTTACGATTGGTAATCAATTCCGCTAAAGTGGATACGGTAAAACAAAAAGCCCTTATTTGTCTGGCGGATAATTTATACTTGAATGAAAAATATCCTGAAGCGCTGGATTTATATCTATCCGTTACTCCTAACGATACCTTGGCCTTGCGTTTAGGGATCACCTGCCAGAAACTGGATAAATATCCCCAAGCGGTGGAAGCTTTTACCGCTGTGTTGAAAGGGAATACAGATTATTCGGAAAAAGCCATTGCCCTGCAAGGATTGCATTCGCTTTATGGTAAAGCCGGATTGAAAGCTAATATTTCCGATGCTCTAACCTCCTATATTCCCAAACTGCAGGAGATTCCTCATTGGGAATCTTTCGCTATTTCTATGGGAAAGCTGGCGTATAATGATGGAAATTTGGATTTGGCGGAAAAATTCTTCCTAAAGTTGCAGGACAGCCGTTCTATGTGGAACGATGACGGATGGTACTTCCAAGCTCTAATTCTGGCAAAGAAAGGCGCAATCCGCCAGTCTTTAGCGATTTTAGATACTTTAAAGCAGGTCTTTCCCGGCAGCGATTATGCCGCCCAGGTTGATTCTCTCTATCGGGAGCTGAAAGATAATCTGCCGCCGGATAACTTAGTCGACGAAGTGGCGCGATTATCCGCTGCCGCCGTTGAATTCCATACTCGGGGTGAAGTTAACCTGCACTGGGGAAAAGGGTACTATCTCAATTTTAAGGAATACGCCAAAGCGTGCGAACAGTTAAATTCTGCGCTGAAATCAAGAAACTTGGACAAAGACAAGACTGCGGAAGCATCGGCTTATCTGGCTATGGCTTTAGATAAGCGTATTAGCATGGAACCCGCCTTGCTGGACTCGGCGCTTAAGGTTAAGCAGTCATATTTACTGTCCTATCCCAGAGGTGACTACGCCGGAAAATTTAATCTTGACCTATTGAGGCACCAAGTATCCGGCATTTCTGAACCGACAGCGGCGGAAAAGACTTGGACTGAAGGACTGGAAGAATTACTCAATAAATTCGATAAGGATGACGCATTGCCGGAAATAATCTGTGAACTATCTTCCATATATTGCTTACACAAAGACAAAGCTCAAATGGTGCTGGAGTTCAATGACAAAATCGAAAGCAATTTCCCTCAAAGTCAATATAGAGAGCTGGTTTTATTCAACTGCGCTGATGCTTTTTTGAGCCTTGACGATTCCTCTGCCGCCCTGCAAAAATATCAGGAATATATTTTGAGTTATCCTGCTGGAATAGGGATTTTTACCGCAAAAAAAATGTCGGCTATGATGATGCGGGATGTCGATGGAAAAATTACTATGATTAGTAAATTGATAGAGGATTACTATTATAATTCAGGTGTAATCGCTTTGGAAGAATATTTAGGCGATTTATATCTGGAAAATGAGAAATATAAGGAGGCTTTATCGACTTTCCAGCTGTTGGAAACTGCTTCTGCAGGCGGGCAGGTCAAGCTAAGTGAGGACTTATCTTATAAAATAGGACTTTCTTATCAGAAAATTGGCGACTTCGATAAAGCCCAGCAATATTTCTTGGATTATGCTGTTAACCACAGCAGCGGGAAATATTGGGAACAAGCTATCTTTGCCTTGGGAGAGTTATCGGAAACGGCGGACCAGGCGCCTTCCGCGCTTAAATTCTATGAGAACTTGCTCAGCAGAGGAGGGAATCAAAGTATTAGCGAAGCGGCGAAACAGCGCATGGCTTCCATTTATTATAAGATTGGTCAATATGTGGAAGGACGCAATCTGTACCTGCAGCTGGCTGCTAACGCTGCCCATCAGGATAAGGTAATGGAGTACACCTCCTGGGCTATAATCGGGCTTTATCGGCAGGGATTGCTCGATGATGGCAGACAGCAGGCTTTGGAATTCGCCGCTAAATTCAAGAAGTCGCCTAAACTGGAAGAATATCAGGCAAAGTTCTATTTGGAAAAAGCCAAGGCGCAAGCGGAAGAGAAAAATTTCAGTGAAGCTTTAAAGACGCTGGAATATTTGACAAAGAAATACGCTAAAACCACTGCCATGCCCGAAGCGGAGTATGAAACAGGAAGAATATTGTTGTTGACTAATCAGTATGATGCCGCTTTAACCGTCCTGACCGCAATGCCGCAAAAGTATCCCCAAAATAGTATTTTATCCTCCGTCTATGTAACTTTAGGAGCATTTTATTATCGCCAGCAGCAATATCAAAACGCTCTGGTAGCCTTTCAAAAGGTGTTGGAAGATGAATCGGCCCGGGAGATGTGGGGAGCCGCGCTATTGAATCTGGAAGTTACCTATAAAGATCTGGGGCTTTGGGAAGCGGCTTATGCTATCTTAATCCGATATTTGGAACTATTCCCCTACAGCGATGATGTCATATCCAAGAAACTCGACGCCGCACAGCTGCTAATCAGAATGAAGGAATACGACCGGGCAATAGATAAACTCAAAGCGCTATTACCACAAGTGAGCACTGAAATGCGGGTGGAAGTCCAGTTCTATCTGGGTGAAGCTTATTTTCAAAAAACTGATTATCAGCAGGCGGCGCTGGAATATATGAAAGCCAAATACCTTGACCCGGGCGGAGGGCTGGATTGGGCAGTCACCTCTATCTATAACGCCGGAAGATGCTATGAAAAGCTGGGCAAAATCGATGAAGCCAGGAATTTATATCAGGAAATCATCAAAAAGTGGGGCGCCGACTCCGATTATGGCAAAGGAGCGCAGCAAAGAATAGAATTCTTAAAAAACTATAAGAAATAAAAAATGAATATGAATTTTTTTATGAACCAGGAATTATTGTTATGGAAATCAATGAAATAGTCAAAATTGCTCTGCAGGAGGATTTTGGAGAAAAAGGCGATGTAACCTCACTTGCCTGTATAGACGAAAAGAGGACTTCTCAAGCGAAAGTAATAGCTAAGCAGAGGGGAATTATCGCCGGAACTGAATATTTCCGGCAGGTTTTTCACCAGATCGATCCAATGGTGAAAGTGCATTTTCTGCGCACCGACGGTGAACAGGTTGTCGCTAAAGATAAAGTCGCCGCTTTAGCCGGTAAAAGCCGTTCCCTGCTCGCCGGAGAGCGAGCCGCTATGAATTTCTTAGGGCATTTGTCCGGCATTGCCACTTTGACCGCAAAATTAGCTAAATTGGTGGAAGGGACCGGGGTTACTATATTAGATACGCGTAAAACTTTACCTGGATTGCGTAAGGCTGAGAAAGCGGCGGTGCGTTCCGGCGGAGGAGCTAATCATCGCTTCGGTCTCTATGATATGATGCTGATTAAGGAAAATCATATCGCCGCCGCCGGCGGAATTACTGCCGCCCTAAAAGGCGCGCATCGTTATAATCGTTTATTCGCCGCTGATCTTAAAATTGAAATTGAAGTTACAAATGTTGCGGAATTGCAGGAAGCTTTAGAAAGCAAGCCGGATAGAATTATGCTGGATAATTTCGATTTAGACCAAGTCAAAGAAGCGGTTAAAATCGCCAAAGGAAAAGCTGAATTGGAAATCTCCGGCGGAATTAACGAAGACAACATCCGCCTCTACGCTGAAACCGGCATAGACTTCATCTCCATTGGTAAAATTACCGCCAGCGCTCCTGCACTGGATTTGTCTATGCTAATTGAATGTTAAATGTGCGCAAATCAATAATCTGGAAATTGAAAATTCCATTAAATTTGACTTGAATAATGCCCACCTTCAAACTGGAAATAGATAATTTCAAATACAAAAGAGACGATGTCACTTTATTAAAAGACATAAAATTTTCCTTGAATGAAGGCAGATGTC
>Ga0163209_1001040_pt1 | contig 12199 bp, 6 predicted proteins | sample Kivu_160m_FD_113538 | JGI IMG/M metagenome (GOLD analysis project Ga0163209, IMG submission 113538) | Freshwater microbial communities from Lake Kivu, Western Province, Rwanda to study Microbial Dark Matter (Phase II) - Kivu_160m | ecosystem: Environmental > Aquatic > Freshwater > Lake ... | reverse complement strand
GATGCACGGTATCCGCGAAAAAAAGAGCGCCCGCGTGCAGGAGATGATCGCGGTCACAGGACTCGAGGCCGAGCAGCATAAAAAGATCGGCGCCCTTTCCAAAGGGTACCGTCAGCGGGTCGGCCTTGCCCAGGCCATGATCCACGATCCCGAAGTGCTGATCCTCGACGAGCCTACCTCCGGGCTTGATCCAAACCAGTTGATGGAGATCCGCCACCTGATCACCAGCCTTGGGCAGACCAGGACCGTGATGATGTCCACCCATATCATGCAGGAGGTGGAGGCCGTCTGCAACCGGGCCATTATCATCCACCAGGGGCGCATCGTGGCCGACGATTCGACGCGCAACCTGCAGGGACTTTCGGCTACAAAGGTGGTAATCCATGTTGAATTCAGCATGCCTGTGGAGAAAGAGCTGCTGTCAGCGATCCCCGGGGTCATAGATGCCAGCCCTGTTTCTGTCATCCTGCATCCTGCATCCAGCATCCCGTCCCGCCAAGGCGGGATCTCCGCTTCGCTCCGACATCCAGCATCCGTTTCCTGGTCCCTCTCCTCCCACCCAGATACCGATATCCGTGCCGGCGTTTTCCAATTCGCGGTAGCCAACAACCTCACCGTCCTGTCGCTCCACCGCGAAGAGCAGAAGCTTGAGGAGGTGTTCCAGGAGCTGACGCGGAACTGACACGACGGAAGATCGGGGCAGCATTCCATCCCATTCGGGTCAGGAAGATGTTAACTTATTTATTATTTTTGGATGAGGTTTTGATTTTCATAACCAATAAAAATCCTTATGAGAACTTTGGTATTATTGACAGCACTAATCCTTATCGTTCTGGTTGCCTGTGACAGACAAAATGAGGAGAAGAACCAAAAAATTGTTTCACCGAGGGTTGTTGAAGCAAATGGCTATGTCGTTCCTGAAGACAGCATCGAATCTCCGAAGGTCATTCCTGCAGGAAAACCACGCATCAGGAAAGCAGGTACACCGAACGTGGCGCTAACCAACACCAATGTCGTTCCAGCCGGGTTACCGAAAGTGGTATTGGCCGGCAATCCGCAAATATACATTCCTGAAAAGGATAGTATTTTCCTTCCCAAAACAGTACCTGCCATTGACAAGCCTTTTCCGGTAGGGACCCCTGAAATGGCGCTGGTAAAAGATGCCAAAACCAAAGATCATAACCCGCAGAACTTCAGTTCTTTTACTAAACTCCAGGGTTTGAACCACAACAATATTTTTTGCATCATTCAGGACGACAATGGTAATTTATGGTTTGGGACAGGAGGCGGTGGCGCCAGCCGTTACGATGGGAAATATTTTACCCATTTTACCAAAAAGGAGGGGCTCAGCAATGATCTTATTGCGGAAATAATTCAGGATAAAAACGGTAACTTATGGTTCGGAACCTGGGGTGGCGGAGTGTGCCGCTATGACGGGAGGAATATATCACAATTTACAGTGAATGAAGGGTTAAGCTATGATGTTGTATTGAGTTTATTTGAGGATAAAAGAGGAAATATCTGGGTCGGAATGATGGACGGAAGCGTTTGCAAATACGATGGCAAATCTTTTACGCAGTTCAGTGTAAAATATGGAGTGAATGAATATCCGGTCAATTCAATTCTACAGGATAAAAGTGAAGATCTTTGGTTTGGGACCCTGGGAAATGGTGTATACTGCTACAACGGGAAATCCCTCAGGCATTTTACCAAAAATGAAGGCCTAAGCAGTAATGATGTACACTGTATGCTGCTTGACAAAACCGGTAATATTTGGTTTGGCATGGAAAGCGGAGTGTGCCTCTATGACGGAAAATCCTTTAAGCATTTTACCGCAAAAGAAGGACTGAGCAATTATCGGGTCAGGTGTATTATGCAGGAAAAAAGCGGGAACCTGTGGTTTGGCACTGATGGCGATGGTGTATTCTTTTACAATGGCAGTTCCTTCACGCATTTTACCGAATCAGAAGGCCTTGGCAACAATTCGGTGTACAGCCTATTTGAGGATCGATGCGGAAACATCTGGATTGGGGGGAATGGAAGTGGCGTGAGCCGTTATTACGGCAGATCCTTTACACATTATACCGAAAGAGAAGGACTGAGCGACAGACGGGTATTAGGTATTATTCAGGATAAGTCAGGAGCCCTTTGGTTTGGCACATGGAGCGGAGGTGTGAACCGTTATGATGGTAAATCATTTACACACTATACCCAAAAAGAAGGTTTTAGTAATAATTTGATCACTTATATTTTTCAGGATAAAACCGGGAACCTTTGGTTTGGCACATACGCCGGTGGTGTAATCTGTTACGATGGGAAATCATTTTTACATTTTACTGAAGAAGAAGGAATGTGTTATAATTGGGTCGAGAGTATCATGGATGATAAAGACGGAAATCTATGGTTCGCAACGGATGGCGGTGGTGTATGCCGGTATGACGGTAAATACTTTACCTGCATATCCGAAAATGAAGGACTGAGTTTTAATGGTGTATTGTGTGAATTTAAGGACAGAAGCGGAAATCTGTGGTTTGGTACTTCGCGTGGGGGGCTGAACCGTTATGATGGTAAATCCTTTACTCATTTTACCAGTAAAGAGGGGTTGAGTAATGATTTCGTAACGACTATTATTCAGGACCGGATCGGGAACATGTGGTTCGGCACGAATGGAGGCGGAGCGTGCCGGTATGACGGGAAATCCTTCATGTATTTCACGGAAAAAGAAGGATTGCCCAGTAATAAAATCCAGAGTATCCTTCAGGATAATAGAGGAAACCTTTGGTTTGGCACCCCGAATGGACTTAGCAAATTGCCCGATAACTATAGGATGAAGTTATTGAAAGCTTCGGAAAATGGCGGCACTGAACAGCCTGTATTGTTTAAAAATTACCTGTACGAAGATGGTTTTTTAGGAATAGGCTGTTTTCATAAGTCTATTTATGAAGATACAGACGGCACAATCTGGATAGGTACAAACGACAGGCTTACTGCTTACCATCCCGAAGGAGACGAGCCGGATACAATTGCACCAAACATTCAGATGACCGGACTTCAGTTATTTAACGAAGATATTGCCTGGCATCATTTGGCGAAGAATAAAGATACCAGTCTGATCCTGGGCAATGGAGTTAAAATCAGCAATTTTGCTTTTGACAGCATTTCAAAGCACTACTTCCTGCCGGAGAGACTCAGCCTGGCCTACAACAATAATTACCTTACTTTTACTTTTATCGGAATTACCTTAAAACAAAGCTCACAGGTGAAATACAAATTTAAACTGGAAGGATTGGATGAAAACTGGAGTGCGCCAAGTACCCGAACGGAAGCTCCTTATGGCAACATCCCTCCGGGCTCCTATACATTCAAGGTGAAAGCCATGAATAGTGAGGGTTATTGGAGCGAAGAATTCAATTTTTCTTTCACGATCCGCCCACCCTGGTGGAAGACCTGGTGGGCCTATACGGGATATATCCTGATCATTCTCGGCGGCATCGGGACAGTGATCTATTCGATCTTTGAAAATCAACGTAAAAAAATCAGGCTCATCATCACCGAAAGGAACCGGATCGCCCGGGAGTTGCACGATGACATCGGGGCTGAACTGACCAGGATCACCATCCTCAGTCAATCCCTTCATAAAAATCCAAATGTGGGAGACGATATACGTGAAAAACTCAGGAAAATATCGGAGACAGGGAAGAAGGTACTGGGCAGCATCGGAGAGATCATATGGACCATGAATCCGCAAAAAGACAACCTCGATGGGCTGGCTGCCTACATCAGAAGGTTTGTTACGGAATATTTCGAGACGAATGACATTGACCTGAACATTGAATTTCCCAATGAGATCCCTCCAAAGTCCATCAGTGATGAATACCGCAGGAACGTCTTCCTTGTCATCAAAGAGGCCGCTTCCAATATCACCAAGTATTCAAAAGCAACTCATGTGAAACTTACCATGAATGTAGATGAGAAGTCGGCATCATTTGAAATTTCAGACGACGGAACCGGGTTTTCGGTCAGGGAAAAGGAAAACTGGGGCAACGGGCTCCGGAATATGCACCAGCGGATGAAAGACATTGGCGGCACCTTCCTGATCACGTCTGAAACAGACCATGGGACCTTTATCCGGATGACTTTCCCCGTGCGTTGACCAATAAATTACAACTTAAGTGGTATTGACCCGGGCCTGTATTTATAGGACTTTTACCGCATGATTCACATTGCCATAATCGAAGATGATGAGGATGTCAGGGAAAGCCTGGAAAGCCTGATCCAGTCAATCGAAGGTTTCACGTGCACAGGTTCTTTTCCGGATGCAGAAACCGGATTGAAATTCCTGTCGGCGGATCCTGCCGATATTGTTTTGATGGACATTCATCTCCCGGGAATGAACGGGATCGAATGTGTAAGGCGGTTAAAACCGGTTCACCCGGAGATGCAATTCATCATGTGCACCATTTTCAAGGATGACGAATCGGTTTTCAGTGCCTTAAAGGCTGGTGCGACGGGATATCTGCTCAAAAACGATGATCCCGGAAAGATTGTCGAGGCCATCCACGAGATGCAAGAAGGGGGTTCTCCGATGACACCCCAGATCGCCCGCCGGGTGATCGAATCCTTTAAGAAGCCTGCCGTGAACGATGAAATTCACCTGTTGACAAAACGGGAAGCAGAGATGCTTCACCTTCTTGCCAAAGGCTTCCGGTATAAAGAAATTGCCGACAAACTCTTCCTGAGTACCGAGACCGTCAGGAAGCATATCAACAACATCTATCAGAAGCTTCATGTGCAATCGCGCATGGAAGCAGTAAACAAGATCTTCGGGGAAAGGGATTGATTTACAAAAACACCTGAGGCCTCATCCCTGCCTGTTCACACCGCACCTCAGCGAGGCTGCGGTGAGATTCCTGTTTGAACATCCTCATTGAATAATCACGCCCGGGAACAGGATCATTCGCCGGAAAAACTACACGAAAGTGGTATTGCGGAGGCCAGACGTGGCCATTAATTTTACACAACCTAATTATAATCTTACAACCGAAACCATGAAAACAACAAAAATCTCCGTACTGACCACCATATTTATGACGGTCGTATCGTATGCGCTGGCCCAGGTGGCGGTGAACGATGACAATTCATTACCCCATGCCAGCGCCATGCTGGATATCACAAGCATTAACAAAGGCTTCCTCATGCCCCGCATGACCGCCACAGAAAAAGAGAACATCCCTGCCCCGGCGACAGGGCTGCTTGTTTACCAAACCGACGGTGTTGCCGGCTTTTATTTCTATACGGGAAGCGCCTGGCAATTTCTCCCGTCACCGGCAATCATCAGCGAGATCAGGGATGCGAACGGTGATACGAAAGTGCAGACTGAAAAGAATCCGAATGAAGACAAAATCAGGTTCGACCTGGGGGGGAATGAGCGGATGGTACTTCTTAACAACCGGCTCCATCTGTCATTTCCGTTAATGAATACCTACATGGGAGAGGGTTCCGGGGCAGCCAGTACCGATGGCCATGAAAATCTCTTTGCCGGTTACCTGTCGGGAAATTCCAACAACAGCGGGTACTTCAACACTTTCCTGGGCGCCTATTCGGGATCCGGTAATACCGGGGGGTTCGGGAATGCTTTTACCGGTTATTACTCCGGTGCGGCCAACAGCGCCGGAATGGCCAACTCATTCTTCGGGCATTATGCCGGTTCCGCCAATACAGACGGCTGTTTTAATTCCTATTTCGGAGAAAATACCGGGTCGGGCAACAACGGTTTCAACAACTCCTTTTTCGGCGCGGAGGCCGGTCAGTCGTTAACCACCGGTTCCGACAATATTTTAGTCGGTTACAAAGCGGGCAAGAACCTCACCACCGGCTCCGGCAATATCATCATCGGGAAAGATCTGGATGCGCCATTAGCCGCCGGAAGCAACCAGCTCGTTATCGGGGCATCGGACCTACTTTACGGCAATCTTTCCGGGAAACAAATCGGCATCGGCACCTCATCGCCCGAACCATCATCGGCCCTGGAAATCAAAAGCGCCAGCAAGGGTGTCCTGCTGCCCAGAATGACAACGGCACAGCGCGAAGGAATCCCATCCCCGGCAAACGGTCTCCTGGTTTATGATACCACAACCAATTCATTCTGGTCGAGCAACGCGATCGCCTGGAAGGAGATCAAAACCGGGGCCAACTCCCTGCTGTCTGATGCCGACGGCGATACGAAAGTGGATGTGGAAGCCGCTCCGGATGAAGACATCATCAGGTTTTATCTGGGGAGCCCGACCGGCGGCGGTGAAAAAATGACCTTAATAGGGGATCGGCTGGAGTTGGTCAATCCCGACAGTACGGTTTTCATCGGTAAGGATGCAGGAATCTCCACCTCCGGAAACACCAACACCTTTGTCGGATTTGAGGCCGGGAAAGACAATACCACGGGGAACAGCAACACATTTATTGGGGCGCTGGCCGGCAATAACAACACCGATGGCATCAACAACACCTTCGTGGGCAAGCATGCGGGGTACAGCAATGTTGGCGGGGATTACAATACCTTCCTCGGACTGGCAGCCGGGAGGGACAATACTTACGGGAATTACAATGTCTTTGTTGGCGACGGGGCGGGGAGGGACAACTTATATGGAAGTAAAAATGTTTTTCAGGGCGTCTCCGCGGGCTTTTCAAACTTCACGGGCGAAGAGAACACCTCAATCGGATACCAGGCTCTCATGGAATGCTACTCTCGTAGCCGAAATACAGCGGTTGGTTCTTATGCAATGAGTCGGGCGAACTCTTCTTCCAGTGGTATAATAGAAACGTATAATACGGCTTTGGGATGGAGTGCACTCAAAGGAGGGGCAGATCTGGTTCAAAATTATGGCATTCAAAATACTGCCCTCGGGGCTATGGCACTTATGGATAATGAAAGTGGCACGAGCAATACAGCAACGGGGATGTATGCGCTCAGTTCCAATACCAGTGGTTCCAGCAATTCCGCTTTTGGCGCCGGATCGCTCCAAAATATCCTGGCAGGAAGTTTCAATACTGCATCCGGTGTTTACTCACTTAAAAACAGTACAGGCGGAGCTTATAATACAGCAAACGGGGCCTACTCTTTATACTACAACTCAACCGGAAGTTATAATACTGCTATTGGATCCCATTCACTTTACTTTACTTCAACTGGAATTAAAAATACGGCTTCCGGGTATAATGCACTATATTTCAACAGCGGCGGATCCTATAATGTGGCACATGGAGCCGAATCACTTGAAAACAATTCCACAGGGTCTCACAATACCGCCATCGGTCACATGGCACTGAACACCAATGAATGTAACAGCCGGACCACGGCCATAGGCGACAGCGCCATGGCAAACGCCGATTCCAGGACATCTGGCAGATATACCTACAACACAGCTGTTGGTTGCGCGGCATTAAGGGGAAACATTAACACGTCCGGCAATACAGGCCGGTACAACACCGCTATCGGCGACCAGTCACTCTGCTCCAATACCGGTGGTGAAAACAATACCGCAGTCGGATACCATGCACTTCAACTAAATGAGTCGGGAGATAAAAACATTGCCGTAGGCGGAATAGCGCTATCCTCAAATATTTCGGGAACCTATAATGTGGCCATGGGATACAACGCCGGTTCTGGTCTGACCAGCAACAACAACACCACCCTGGGTTCCGGTGCAGGTTCCGATATTACCACAGGAGCCAACAATACAATGGTTGGTTACAATGCAGAGATGGCATCGCCCGGAACATACTCCAATGCAACAGCCATCGGTTACAACGCATTAGTCTCGGCGAGCAATACCGTCAGGATCGGCAGCAGCGCCGTGACTGCCATCGGAGGGTATGCAAGCTGGACTACTTATCCCTGCGACAGGCGGTTCAAGAAGAATGTCCGGGAGAACGTTCCGGGTCTGGACTTCATCATGAAGCTCCGGCCGGTGACCTACAACCTCGACATGGAGTCCCTCGAGTCATTCAATGGCACGCAGGCCGAGCTTCGGCTGAAGGAAGCGGAGGAGTTGCAGGAACGGATGGTCCGGACAGGTTTTATCGCACAGGAGGTCGAACAGGCGGCAAATGAGATGGGCTATGAATTCAACGGAGTTTACAAACCACAGAATGAAAAGGATCTCTACGGGATAAATTATGCTGAATTCACAGTGCCTCTGGTCAAGGCTGTGCAGGAACAACAGGCCATGATCGGGCAGTTGCGAAGCATGAATGACGAATTACGGATGGTAAATCAGCAAATGGAACGGAAGATCGAAAACCTGCAGCAGCAGATCGATGAAATGAAAGCTTTCTTTAAAAAATAGAAGATAAAAGGTGCCTCTGTAATAAGGGCAGAATATATCTTGTCACTTCGTCGGGTGAGAAAACAAAGTTACCCGAAATTCATTTGTCATTCGTCATTCGTCATTCGTCAATTTTTTTCTACCTTTGCCCCCGAATTGGTGGACAGATTTGATTAATTGCAACCACCCGGGAAAAAAATGCTAAACCAATATTCTCCTCACGCTTTCAATCATAAATCGTTAATCGTAACTTGAAATGGCTTATTTATTCACATCCGAATCAGTTTCAGAGGGTCATCCCGACAAGGTGGCCGACCAGATATCCGACGCGCTGCTCGACGAGTTTATGAAGTGGGATCCGGAATCAAAAGTCGCCTGTGAAACCTTTGTCACCACCGGCCTGGTCGTTTGCGGCGGCGAGGTGAAGACCCAGGGATGGGTCGATATCCAGGATACTGTCCGCCGTGTGATCCGGGACATCGGGTACACCAAAGCCGAATACCGGTTCGACTGCGACTCCTGTGGCGTGGTCTCAACGATCCACGAGCAATCTGCCGACATCAACCAGGGGGTAGTCAGAGAAAACAAGGAGGAACAGGGCGCCGGCGACCAGGGGATGATGTTCGGTTATGCCTGCCGCGAGATGGACAATTTCATGCCGCTCTCCAGCGAGCTGGCCCATATCCTGTTGCAGGAACTGGCCGCCATTCGCCGGGAAGGAAGGCAGATGAAATACCTCCGCCCCGACAGCAAGTCGCAGGTCACCGTCGAATACGACGACAATGGTAAACCCCACAGGATCGACACGATCGTGATCAGCGCCCAGCACGACGAGTTCATCACTCCGAAAGATAAATCGCATAAAGCCGCGAAGGCTGCCGAAAAGGCCATGCAGGACAAGATCCGGGAGGATATCCTGAAGATACTTCTCCCGCGCGTAAAAAAGGGGGTACCCGCCCGGGTGAAAAAGCTGATCCATGATGATATCAGGCTCTTCGTAAACCCCACCGGCAAATTTGTTATCGGAGGACCGCATGGCGACACGGGGCTTACGGGCCGCAAGATCATCGTCGATACCTACGGCGGACACGGCGCCCACGGAGGCGGAGCCTTCTCCGGAAAGGATCCTTCGAAAGTCGACCGTTCCGCCGCCTATGCCGCCCGCCACATTGCCAAGAACATGGTGGCCGCCGGCATTGCCGACCAGGCGCTGATCCAGGTGGCCTATGCCATCGGCGTGGCACAGCCCGTCGGGCTCTTCGTCAATACCTTCGGCACCGCCCGGGTGAAAGACGGAAAAGGGAAGGTCCTTCAGGATGGCGTTATCGCCGAAAAGATCGGCAGGATCTTCGACATGCGACCCTATGCGATCGTCGAACGGTTCGGCCTGAAAAATCCGATCTATCTGCCAACGGCATCCTACGGCCATTTCGGGAGGGACCACTATTCAAAGAATGTGGAGGTCTATTACTCCGTGGGAGGATCGAAGGGGAAACCCGGCAACGGCAACGGGAAGGTGATCTCTACGAAAAAGGTCGAATTCTTTGCCTGGGAAAAACTCGACTACATCTCCCGGTTGAAGAAAGAATTTAAGCTCTGATTTGAGGATCTACGGTCCAACGTTCCTATGCCTGTGCCTGCTCGCTGCATTTTCCGGGCAGGCCCAGATCGATATCCGGCAGTACACCACCGCCACCGACACCTTTTACTGGAAACGCTATACCCAGATACCCGGCCCCGACAGATTCAACCTGAAACGGGTGACCGCTCGTCAGCCGGCAAAGAAAATTTTGGCCTTCTTTAAACTACAAGCGGATGATTTTCAGTATTATATCACAGATTCTACTGGAAACCTGCCTGTCGGCGAACTGGAGAAATGCCTTTTCCCCATTGATATTGATGGCGATAAAATGACCGATATGATCTTCAGCGGATCCGTGAACGGACAGGAGGAGATGGTCAGGATCTGGCTCAGCCGGGTCAATGGATTTGAGTTGGTTTTCGAGGACTACCAATACATCTCAAAGTTTATCAGAACCGGGGGAAAGTTGTCGGAACTGCAGACCTCCGAGGGAATCGACGGGGAGGATTACCTCTATTTCACGAACGATTACAGGGTTCAATGGACAGATGGCAACCCGGTGTTCGTCAGGGGCGACCGTACTGTTTCCTACTGTCATACCGAAGAGCCGCTTCACTATTTGCCCCGGCCAGTTCCCTTTGAATCTCTCAGAGACACCATGATGCTCCGGGCCTCCGCTGCCCGCCAGGATGAACCATTCCTCCCCGATCTCGGGAGCTTCGGCAACATCATCGCCAAATACCGGAGCAAGGCACGGGGCATGGCCCTGGCAAAGAAATCTTATGGAAGCGGCAACGACTGGTACTTCGTGGAGATATCACCCTCCACCATGCCTTCTGCCTCTATCCTTTATGACATCGACAAGTTCCCCACCTTCATCCGCGGCTGGGTTTCGGGGCAGGCGATTAAAATAGGGCAATTTTAATGCCTCACAACGAGTTTCTGTGTCTTAATAACCTTCCCGTCGACAAGCAGCGAGCAGAAGTAGAGTCCGTTGCTCAGAAGGCCAGTGTTGATCTTCACCATGCCGTTGCCTGAAGCAAGATCCTGAGAATAGACCGTCGCACCGAGAAGATCCCGTATGATGACGGCGCCTTGAGCTCCGGCAGGGAAAGCATACCGGCATGCTGCAGCGGATGAAGCGGGGTTTGGATAAATGGCGGAAAGTTCGCCGGCTGCGTCCTGTTCATCCTGTCCGAGCATGTAGGTCATATACTTTACGGTCACACAGGCCGAGTCGGCAACGTTTTCGGCATTGAAAAAGACCCAGCGCACGACGCTTTCACCGGGATTGAAGAAATAGGAGGCGGTAGCCGCTGTATAATCGCCCAGGAACTCCGAATTGCTCTGTCCGGGTTCGATCAGTTCCTTCAGGGGGGACACGTAGGTTGTGTCGGGATAACAGTTCCCCGCCCAGCACATGGTAATGGAGACCGAATCGGCCCTGGACAACTCAACTTTCTTCGTCCTGACAGCAACAGCGCTGCTGCTGATATTCTTCACGGTGATATGGGTGAACAGCATGCTGCTGTCGGGGGAGCCGACCTGGATCAGATAAGCGTTCGGCGCCAGGGTTCCGTTTGCGTTGGAAAGCTCCAGGCTTTGCGAAAAGCCCGGGAGAGCCATCAGGGAAACCAGAAAAAAGGAGAGTAACAGTTTTTTCATACTATATTTTTTTTGGAAGACGTCACAAAGGTACATTTTTTTTCATTTCCGGGGCACAGTACGGGATCAATATTTCCGGTCATTTGACAAGCCCGTCCAGGGCGATCACTTTGATAACGATCCCCCTGGCCTGGATCAGCCGGTGTTCCCGGTAGTTCCCCTCCTTGTTAAACTTCCACCCTTCCACTCTGAATTCGGTATTCACCGGGGGAATGATGACCGGGCACTGGTCGCGGTGAAAGAGGAACTGCATGCAGCCTTCCGTCCAGTGGGCAAGCTGCTCCCGGTTGATCGTCCTTACCAGTACCCTGGAATCGGGAAAAATGCTTCCGTAATCCATGCCGGTGTAATGACCGGTCGGGTTCTTGCTGAAGAGGCTGTACAAGACGTCGTAGGAGCTGTTGTTGATGATGAACACATCAACCTGGCCTGTGATCAGCCATTTCTGATCATGGGGGACAAAGGCAAGGTAGATATCCTCTGATTTTCGTTCTGCGGCCAAATGACGCGGCAGGGGTTGCAGCCGGTCATCCCCGGGTTCCTCCTCCCTGGGCTTTACGGCAGGAGGATCAACCTTGTAATGCTCATCGAAAAAACGGGCGGCGGGGATGCCTGGTTCGATCTTCACCAG
>Ga0163209_1001039_pt1 | contig 12199 bp, 10 predicted proteins | sample Kivu_160m_FD_113538 | JGI IMG/M metagenome (GOLD analysis project Ga0163209, IMG submission 113538) | Freshwater microbial communities from Lake Kivu, Western Province, Rwanda to study Microbial Dark Matter (Phase II) - Kivu_160m | ecosystem: Environmental > Aquatic > Freshwater > Lake ... | reverse complement strand
GGCGAATACGCCGGAGCCACACGGGGTGCGAAACCGTAGTGCACGGACAGCTCAACCAGAGACTGCGTGAACTGCACGCCGCTCCCTCGATCCGTCGTCGCCTCCTCGCATAGCCGACGCACGAAGACGTTGCGCATCCGGTCGTAGAGAATCTCCTGCGTCGCGCCGCCAAGCGCCTGCAGCGCACGCTGGTGAGCGGCCAGAAACGACACCATGTCGCACCGTTCCATCAACTCCGCATACAGCATCCGCGAGTAACCGAGGATCAGCGCGAACAGATACAGCTTCCGCACCGTCCCGTCTGCAACGATCACCTGGAACTCGCCCAGGTCCACCTGAGCCTGAGCCCCGGGCTCCGTCTCGAAACGCAGGTAGGCCCTGGCCTGCTTCGCCCGACGCACGGGCCTCACCGCACGCTTGACGATCTCGTAACCCCCGCGAAACCCCAGCTTCACCAGACGCTCGTATACCCGGCTGGCCCGCAGGTACGGGTCCTCGTCCAGCCACGCCGCGATCCGATCACGGTGCGGATCCACAAGGCTCGGACGAGGCGACGACTCACGGCGCTTGCCAATCAACTCAGGGTGCTCTGCGTACTTCCTGGCCGTCCGCGGCGTGCACCCCGCTCGCCGCGCAATCTCGCGGTAGGACATCCCCTGCCGCTTGTACAATGCTATGTCCAACTGACTCTCCTGGGTTCTCAATGTGGGCTCCGTGGCTGGTGATCCAGACAATCCCATTGTCCACGGAACCACCGGGGCGGCGGCGCCGACGAGGCGAAGCCGCCCCAAACTAACTCAGGAGTGATGCCCTTTCACGCGATCGATATTGATGCCCATTCAGGGTACCGGGGACACATGATGAGAGGCTTTCCCTTCCAGATGAACCAGAGATCGCGCCACTTGCCGGGCTTGTAGAGGTCGGTGTAGAGGTGCTTCAGGCTCGTACGGCTGTCGTCGCTTGGCCCGAACGGCAGCATGAAGGCGATCTGCGGCGTCTTGACGCCGTCCTTGCGCGCCTCGGTCCAGACCTCGCAGAGCGTCTTGTACTGCTCATCCCAGGTGAACGTGCCGTTGGTGCAGTCGAAGAAGACCGCATCCACCTGCGCGGCCGCCAGCATCTCCGCATGCTTGCGGAGGACCCATCGGTCCGTGCCCCGGTAGAAGCCGAAGAGGGGCTCGTTCCAGTGGTGCGGCGCGAACCACGGCCCCCACGCAGGATGCTCGTAGTTCGTCAGGGCGTCCGGGTGCTCCGTGATGATCTTCGTGACGTTGTACGGCTCGCCGGCGCCGACATGCCACGTCCAGTAGAAGATGCCCACAAACTTGGCGGGCCGTGGGGCCGGCGCTTCGCCGCGCGCAGCGACCTTCCGACCGAGCGCATCCACAGCTTCCCATGTGTCGGGCATCGCGTCGGGGGCGGCGGCGAACGCGGCGGAGACGAGCAGGCCGGCGATGGCGATGACGGTGAACAGATGCGACATGGCGCATGTTCCTCCTGCAGCAGACGATCGAACAGAGGATACCTGCCGGCGTCCTTCGGCACTCCGCGCAAGTGGCCACACGGCCCAGGGAACCGGATGATATAATGCTCCAGCCGTACGTCCGGACGGGGAGGCCTGCGTTGCCGCATGATCAGCTTTGGAAGCAGTTGCTGTGGGCGTTCTTCCAGGACTTCATGGTCCTGTTCTTCGAGGACGTAGCCCGAGAGCTGGATTTCGAGAAGGCTGAGCTTCTGGACAAGGAGCAGTTCACCGACCTTCCCACGGGCAAGCGTCGAGAACTAGACCTGGTTGTCAAGGTCCGGACCAAAGACGGCAATCCGGAGATCGTGTTGATTCACGTTGAGGTAGAGCGGAAGCGCCGCGCGGCCATGGCCCGGCGCATGTGGGAGTACTACAGCCTTCTGCGCCTACGGCACAGGCTGCCCGTGTTTCCGGTGGTGGTATACCTCTCTCCGGGTGCCGGCGGCGCTAATGAGGAGACGTTCGAGGAAACGCTGTTCGGTCGTTGCGTGCATAGGTTCTGCTATGCGGCGATCGGGCTACCCGATCTGCCGGCTGAGCGGTATCTGGAGTCACCGATCATACTGGGCCCGGCGTTGAGCGCGTTGATGCGTTCGTCGGGCATGTCGCGCGTGGAGCACAAGCTGCGGGCTCTGGGGCGCCTGGCACGCGCCGGCATTGACGAGGCCCGCCAGTCGCTGTTGGCGCACGTGGTGGGGACGTACATGGAGCTGAGCAGTTCCGAAGAGCGCGACTTCGAGCGTCTGATGTCGGACCCCTCGCACGAGGAGGCAAGGGAGATGGTGAACATATTCGAGCAACGAGGGATTCAGAAGGGCATTGAGCAGGGGATCGAGAGGGGCATCGAACAGGGCATCGAGAAGGGCATTGAGCGCGGGGTGGCGGAAGGCCTTCTTCAGGGCCAGCGGAGGGTGTTGGTGACCCTGCTTCAGCGGCGTTTCGGCCGTATAACGTCTGAGGTCGCCTCTCGCATCGAAGCCATCACCGACTCGGGTCGCCTCGACGAGCTCGCCACAAGGGTCCTCGACGCAGCGTCGCTTGAGGAGATGGGAATCTGAGCCGGAGCCATGACGATCTGAGCGGACGACGCGGCGACGCACGATCGGGCACGGGCGACCACACGGAGGCTACCATGGCAGTGCCGCAGGACGTGTCCGATCGGCTTCTGGCGGAGTGCCTGGGCCGAGCCCACGCTTATCAGAGCCTTCAGCGGCTCTGCGATGGGGTAGGCGGCAGAACCAGCGGATCTCAGACCGGAGCACTCGCGGAGGACTGGGCACATGACGCCCTCGTGGCTGCCGGTCTTGGGCGCGTGTGGTTTGAACCTGTTGAGGTAGCCGTCTGGCAACGCGGCACGCTGCTCGCGGACGTGTGCGGCAGCCACGGCTGGCGCCTCGATGCCCTGTCGCATGGGTTCGCAGCAGACGAGTGCGACGTGACGGCGCCGGTTGTGGACGCCGGGTTCGGCGTGCCGGAGGACTACGCGCGCCTCAATGGTCTGGCTCGCGGCGCTGCCGTGCTTTGCCGTGAGGGTGCGCCTCAGGGGAAGCGCGCGCCGCACCGCACCGAGAAGCTCGCATGGGCCGTCGCCAACGGCGCGGCGGCGATGATGCTCGCCGGCTCGACGCCCGGTTGCCTGCCCAGGACCGGTGTGTGCCATCGAACAGGCTCTCCGATCCCAAGCATCGGACTGACAAAGGAAGACTCGGACCGGCTCCAGCGAGCGCTGAGCGGCGGCATCCGCCCTGCGGTGCGCATCCGTATGGACAACAGGACGTTCGCGGGTACTGCGCGAAACGTCCTGGCCGACATTGCGGGGTCCGAACTGCCGGACGAGATCGTGCTCGCCGGCGCGCACCTCGATTCGTGGGACGTCGCGCAGGGAGCCACCGACAACGGCCTCGGATGCGCTATCGTCCTTCAGGCTGCCCGCTCACTGGCGGCGTGCGGGCGTGCGCCTCGGCGCACGCTCAGGTTCGCCCTCTGGGCCGCCGAGGAGACCGGACTCCACGGCTCACGGAACTACGTTGCCACTCACGGTGATGAGCTGGATCGCGTCGCGGCCGTCATGAACTTCGACATGACGGGCGACCCATACGGATACTGGACCCCGGGCCATCCCGAGTCACACGACGTCCTGCGGCGACTCGCTGCTCAGCTCGCTCCCCTTGGCATGACCGACGAGGCGAGCCATCAGGCCGGGCTCCATAGCGACCACCAACCGTTCATGCTGGCCGGCGTGCCGATCGTCGGTCTGATGGCGCGCTTGCCGGAAGGTGGCGGAGGGCACTACTACCACAGCGCCGGCGACACGTTCGAGAAGGTCTCGCTCCCGGCCCTGTGCCGCGCGGCTGCAGTCGCCGCTCACACGCTTTGGGCTCTGGCGGACACGCCCGATCGCACCTTCGCCCGAATGACGAAAGAGGAAGTGGACGCGATGGTCGCCGAGGCCGGCCTAACAGAGGCGATCGCGGCGGACTGCTGACGCACGCCACGACCGGCGACCACAAGGACCCGGCCCGGGCATGGCATGCCGGCGCTGTCCTACAGCATCAGCAGCGACATCCGGTTTTGATCCGGGTCAATGACGGAGCAGTAGGACGTCCGGCTCGTCGGGTGCACAATGACGTGGCGCTGCTCGGGCGCCAGCTCGATCCGGGCGATCGGGGTTTCGGCGTATCCCGGCACATTCTGCTCGTAGAGCTCCCACCGCTTCGTAACCGGGTTCGGCACCCAGCGCTCGTACTCCAGGCCGCTTCCGATGACGGTTAGCCGCCGATCAGTTCCGCCGACTGTCGCCTCGACCGCTTCGCGCTGCCCTCTACCCGGCGGGGGCCACTGGAGCGAGCCGAACCGGATCCTCTCCTCGCCGGCGGGCGACCGCGCGAAGTGCGTGAATCTGATCCCGTTGACCTCAATCTCCTCAGGTCCCGCGGGAAGCATGCCGAGCTCGGGCGCGAACTTCGGCGGTTCGGACTGGCCGTAGACCCACTTAACGTCGCCGTCCTGGATCAGCGTCCATAGGTCGCCCGGCTCGTCGAGGATGCTGACGGGGCCGCTGTATACGACGCTGGTGATGCCGGCGGATCGCAGGTACCGATACAGCGCAAGCTGCACTGCGGTGTCGGCATAGTTGGATATCACGCCGACGGCGTTCGGGCTGAACCTCTCGCGTGGCGCCCGGTCGTTGATCCTCTCGACCTCCTCGGCGTCCGGGGTGTCGGGCTTGCCCCTCAGCCGCGACCAGAGGCCCGACAGGACGGAGAGCGACACACCCGCACCACTTGCTCTGGGAAGCGTCTCAGCTAGCGTCGAATGCACTGTTTGGTCTACGCCCCCCGTTATCTCAGAATGCCAGCGCGAGTACTATACCACCATGCCCTCCTCGCGCCCGGGCCGCTGCGTGTTCCCCCCCGGCTAAGGGAAGCGTCAGGGCAGGATGTCAAGCGGATCGGACGTCACCTTGCGGCACGTTCGCGCGTCGAGCCGCTCCCAACCCGAGCGCCTGGCCAGGTCGTCGCAGTAGTCGCTCCGGTTCATGCGCAGCCGGATCTCCATCGGCGGCTTCGGTCTGAGCGGCTTTGCACGGCCAACTAGCTGCATGCACTGCCTGGCGGCCTCGCGGATGCGGTCGAGCGCCTCGCCTTCAGGCACCAGTTCCGCCCTGTTGCGCCCGATCCCCCGCTTCACGACGGCCGTGTGGACCGGGTCGAAGAAGCGCGCCGCCTCGTCGCAGGCCGCCTGGTCGCCGCTCACCATGAGCATGGGCACCCCAAAGTTCCCCGCAACGATGGCCCACTGGGCAAGCTCGCCCATCGCCCTGCCGTTCAGGATGTACTCGTGCCATGTTGCTGACGACTGAGTGTGGTCCAGAAAGCCGTTGAGGGTGCCCGCCATGGCGTGGGCGCCGATGAACAGCGTCCCGGAGTAGGAGCGGTCGAGGCAGCCCCACCACTTTCCGTTGCGCTTGGGGTCCGCCTCGGCCCTGGCATCGAGGAGATTGGCCAGGAAGTTACCGCCGCCGCCATGGCTGTCCAGGACCGTAACATGCGTCGCCCCTCCGGCGATCGCTCCGTCCACGGCGGCGTTGATGTCCGCCATGAGGCGCTGGCAAGCCGCACGGTTGGCCGCCGTCGTCCGGTCCATCGCCTCGATCGAAGCGACGCCGCTGACACCCTCCAGGTCCGTGTGGATGTATATCTTCACGCCGGCCTCCTCACTCAAGCTTCCCGAAGTCCCCGGAGAGCAGCGCAGCCTTGACGTCCATGTAGTGCCGGAAGTTGTCCCACGAGATGTCCGGCGGCACGGTATGGTCCACGGTTGGGATGAAGCCGCCCTCCTCTATGAGCGGGATGAACTCCCGCAGGTGGCCCCTGATCGCCTCCGGCCCGCGTGCTATCTCGCGCTTGTCCACGCCGCCCCAGAGCCTCAGCGACCGACCGAACTTCCGCCGCCACTCCTGCGGGCTCACATCCGACGCGCGCTCGATCGGCCATACGATGTCCACGCCGGCGTCCATCATGAGCGGGATGAGCGGCGTCGGGTCGCCGTCGGAGTCCACGGCGAAGTAACGCACGCCCTTCGCCTTCATGAACTCGACCATACGCTTCAGGTGCGGGAATATGAACTTGCGGTAGGTTCCGGGCCCGAGCAGCGGCCCGCTCTTCATCGCGAAGTCCTCGTTTAGCGTGAAGTAGTCAGGCGCGATCCGGTCCAGCACCGGGCGGCTGGTCTCGATGATGAAATCGGCGTAGAACTCCATCATCTCGTGCATCAGATCGGGGTAGTCGTACCAGGCCACGGAGAGCGCCTCGGTCCCCATGAACTCGCGAGCGCGCCAGTAGAACCCGTTGGCCGCGCAGTTCACGCCAAGGACCAGTGGAAACGTGCGAAGGCGCCATCGCTCGGTCAGGGCGTCCAGGTCAGCCGGGTACCGCTCAGGGATGGCGGCGATGAGGCGGCGCTTGATATCGGGGAAGTCCTCGGGCGTGCGAACCGGGTGGTCCAGGTACTGGTCCATGCACATCCGGCCCCCGCCGACGGTGCCGGCTTTTAACGCCCGGTGTACGATGCCAAGACCGTCCCGGAAGACCTCGTATTGCTCGGTCTCCTCGATCATCATGTGCTCGAACGGGGGAATAAGGCCGTAGTGAACCGGGATGTACTCGCGGCGATCCAGGTCGAGCTCGTCTTCGCCGACGAACCAGTTCCAGGTGAAACCGGTCACGCCTCCCGGCCTTTCGTCCTTCCACCGCTCCACGGCCTGGGGCCAGACGCCCAGCTCGTGGTTCGGGCGACGATCCGATGCCCGGTACTCCATGCAGTCGTCGAACCGCTCCAGATCTGTCTTCGCCACCGTCCTACCCCTTCCACGCAATAAGCGCCACGCCCGCCATCACCATGAGCGCCGCAGCGACCCTGCTTCCAGCGCCGCGCTCCCCCAGCACGCCGACCCCACCCATTACACCGAACAGCACCGATACCGTGCGGAGTGGGACTACATAGGATACCGGTGCGTTGGGCAACGCCATGGCGCAGAGCACCAGCAGATACGCGCCCACGTTCAGCAGACCAACGGCGACTGCGGAAGGCCCATTCAGCCGCCATTCCTCGCGGATGGGATCGAAACCGGTCTTCATCGCCACCACAGGGATCACCGCCGCAGCCGAGGTCGCGTAGGCAAGGTAGATGTAGACGACCGGATGCACCCCGAGCTTGCCGACGCCCACCTTGTCCACGATGCTATAGCCTGCGTAGAGCACCCCCACGACTGTCGCCCAGCCAAGCGCCCGTCTCTGGATCCGCAAGGGGCCGGCCAGACCAGCAGGCATATGCAGCGCCGCCACTGCCAGCACGATCAGGGCGATGCCAATCCCACCCGGGATCGTGACCCGCTCCCTGAGCACCATGACGCCCACGAGCGCCGCGAGGGGCGGACCCAGTCCTCGCGCTACCGGGTACGCGTACGACAGATCGCCATGACGATAGGCCCGCCCAAGGGCCAAGAAATAGGCGGCATACATTGTCCCGGATCCCAGAATACATGCCCATCCGGCGGAAGGAATCGACCGGCCCGCTGCGAAGACTACCATCAGGGGGAGGTAGAGGACGCAGGATGCCGCAAGGTAGAGCGCGGTGAACGCGTCCTTGTCTCGCGCCCTCTTTACGAGCAAGTTCCAGCCCGCGTGCAGCACGCACGACAGGAGAACCAGTGCGATTGACGGCGCTGTCACGCTACCCTCATGTGCTCCGAAGCTATTCGGTCGTGCTTGGCTCGGCGCATGTCCGGAACCGGCCACGCCAGGGATTCGAACCGCAATGAAATGGAACAACCGTCGCGTAGTCCGTGGCCGACCGGTCTGCTACAATGGCCGCCTACGCCCTGGCAGACGCTCCCCATGATCCCTGATCCGCAACCCTCATTGCTCGAAGACGAGGAGACCCTCGCGGCACGCCGTGCGTGGGCAAGGGCCCTCCCGCTGCTGGCGAAGAAGCTTACCCGCATGACCTACGAGAGCTTCGTACAGCCGATCAAGCCCATCGCTCTCTGCGACCGGAGCATGGAGCTTGGGGTCGCCAACGGCTTCGCCCTCGAATGGGTCGAGCGGCGCTGCTCCTCAGCCATCAAGACAGCGCTTGAGACCGTGCTCGGATATGGCATCGAGGTGGCCTATCGGATCCTCTCGGCCTCTGAGCGAGCGGACACGGATCCTCGGGAGTCCGCGAAGCCTGCTGCTGCAGCTCAGCCGGCTCCGGCTCGGCCGCGGCAGCCCGACCCCCACCTTGACGCCCTCCATGAGGCTATGAGCATACCGCTCGACGACAAGCTCAGCTTCGATAACTTCGTCGTCGGACAGAGCAACCGCCTCGCATACACCGTGGCCCTCGAGGTAGCAGACGAGCCGGGGGTGCGGTTCAACCCCCTTTTCATCTACGGCCCGTCCGGCCTCGGAAAAACCCATCTCCTGCATTCGATCGGGCAACGCATCCTTCAGCTCAACGCCTCTCTCAGGGTCGTCCTGACCGACGGTGAGACCTTCACGCACTTCTACGTAAACTCCCTGCGCGAGAAGAAGTTCGACGTATTCCGACGTTATTTCCGGAGCGTTGATGTCTGGCTGGTTGACGACATTCAGACGATCGCGGGCCGGGAGCACACCAAGGAGGAGTTCTTTCATACCTTCAACGCGCTCCACCAAACGAGACGCCAGATCGTCCTGACCAGCGACAAGACCCCGCGCGAGCTTCGTGCGATGGACGACCGGCTCCGCACACGCTTCGAGGCCGGACTGATCGCGGATGTGGCGCCTCCGTCCATCGAAACTCGGCTTGAGATACTGTCGCGCCGCTGCCGGGCCGAGGGTTGGGAGGTGCCCGACGATGTGCTCTTCTTTATCGCCGACGCGATACAGTCCAACGTCCGTGCTCTCGAGGGCGCGGTTACCCGTCTGGTAGTCCATGCATCGGTGCTACGCGTGCCCATGGATGTCGAACTCGCTCATTCTGTCCTGACGCACTTCTTCATAGACAAACGGCCTCTCTCGAAAAAGCCGCGAGTGCCCATTGAAGCTGTGGTAGACGTCGTAGCCGAGGCCTTCGCGATCCCGGCCGACGCCATAGTCGGCCACAGGCGAGACCGGAACACGGCCCTCGCCCGCCAGGTCGCGATGTACCTTGCGCGGGAGCTCTGCGACGAGTCGTGCAGGGCGATCGGAGTGGCTGTCGGGGGTCGCGACCACACAACCGTTCAGCGAGCCGCCCAGAAGATCGAGGGCCTGTTGCCGACCGACGGCCAACTACGGTCCCTGCTGCTGGACCTTCGCGGACGACTCTGCAGGTAGTTGCGCACCGTCCACGCACCGTCCGGTAAGGAAGACGGCCCGGGGTTACGCCGTGTCGGTACGCGCAACGCGATATCTAGCGATCACACCGACAGACGCGGAGAGGGTGCGCAACCGGCATTCACATATTACGCTCCCGCGCACACTCCGCACACTGCGAGACGCCACATCATCATAAGCCTTCCTTTTGAAGAATCAGAGGCTGTTGCTTGAAGATCCCAACCGGGAGAGGGAGGCAACCGAGGCAGTGGTCATAGAGCGCCTCAGACTGAGGCAGTTCAGGAACTATGCCGAGCTCGAGCTCGAGCCTGCCTCGGGCATGAACGTCTTGGTTGGCGCCAACGCACAGGGCAAAAGCAACCTGCTCGAGGCCGTCTACCTGCTGTCTACGACCAAGAGCTTCCGCGCGAGCCGTGACTCTGAGGCGATCCGGGCGGGCGACTCCGAGGCGGAAGTCGCAGCTACCGTCAGGAGAAGCGACGGCGGCAGCGCGGATGTCGCGATCACACTTGGGGCCGGCGAGCGGAAGCTGGCTCGTATCAACGGCGCAAGGGCGCCGCGTGCAACAGATCTGCTCGGCACGATGCAAGCCGTGTTCTTTGGCGCTCTGGACCTCCGCCTCGTCACCGGTGATCCTCCTGCGCGGCGCAGATACATGGACCTGGCGATTTCACAGACGAGACCGGCATACTGCCACGATCTCGCCGCCTATCGGCGGGCGCTTACGCACCGGAGCCACCTACTCAGGAGCCTTCGGGAGTGCTGGGTAAGAGACAGCGGCCTGGAAGTATGGACAGAGCAGCTCGTCCGCTATGGATCCCCTCTCCTGGCAGGACGCTTGGCGTTCGCCGGAGAGCTTGCCGAGCTTGCGGCGGAAGCACACGGCAACCTGAGCGGCTCTGCGGAGGCCCTCGGGGTGCGGTACGTTTCCAGTCCGAGGCTACCGGATGGTGCCGGGCCGGAGGGCCTGGCAACTGCATTCGCAGCGGCGCTCGAGCGGGCACGCGACGAGGAGATCAGGCGAGGAGCCACGCTGGTCGGGCCTCAGAGGGACGACCTGAAGTTCGAGATCAACGGCATGGATGCCCGCGTCTATGGATCCCAAGGCCAGCAGCGGACCGTGGTCCTTAGCCTCAAGGTGGCCGAGCAGAGCTATATGGAACGGCACTCAGGTGAGCGCCCGGTCATGCTGCTGGACGACGTCATGTCCGATCTGGATGATCAGCGCCGCGCACGGCTTCTCGAGCGGGTGCGGGGGCATTGCCAGACGTTCGTAACGTGTACGAACCTCCGCGGCTTCCCGCCCGACCTCCTTTCGGACGCTCGAGTGTTCATTGTGCGCGAGGGGAGCCTTCAAGCTGCCGACACCTGATGCCGTACGAGGGCCGCGTTCAGCTTACCGCTCGTGAGTCGTCGTCCGGGAACTCCTGCCCCTAATAATGGATATATACATCTATATTACGTCGGCGCGAGCGGCCCTCGCGCCGCGGGAGGAGACAGAGCATGTCCGGAATCACCGCTGACGCGAGTGTAGGCGACCTCGTGACCCAGCGTCCTTCAAGGGCGCGCATCTTCGAGCAGTTCGGCATAGACTACTGCTGCAACGGCGGCGACATGCTGAAGGCGGCATGCGAGAAGGCGGGAGCAGATGAAGCTACGGTGCTGTCGGCGTTGGCTGCGTCGGATGCCGCGGTGCCGGTTGCGGATGAGCGAGACTGGTCCGAAGCGACGATGACGGAGCTTGCCGACCACATCGAGGCCACCCACCACTCATACCTTCGCGGCGAGCTCCCGAGGATCGCAGAGCTAAGCGAGAAGGTGAAGTCAGCCCATCACGAGGCGCACCCGCATGTGGTGGACCTGGCGGCCACCTACGCCGCCCTGCAGGCTGAGCTCGAGTCTCACATGTGGAAGGAGGAGAGCATCCTCTTCCCCATGATCCGGTCGCTCCAAGCGTCAGCAGCCTTGCCGGAGAGCCACTGCGGCTCCGTAGCAAACCCCATACGCGTGATGGAATGTGAGCACGACAACGCGGGCGCCGCACTCGCCAAGATGCGTGCACTGACCAACGGATACACAACGCCGGACGGTGTCTGCAACACGTACCGGGCCCTTATGGACGCCCTGTCAGGGCTCGAAACGGACCTCCACGCGCACATCCACAAGGAGAACAGCATCCTGTTTCCCAAGGCGATCGCGCGCGAAGGCGAACTGACACCGGACTCCGTCGAGCCCTGATCGGAACGCGGTGGGTCCGCATCGCCCGGGGCGGCGCGACCGGTCGGACTGTCTACGCCAGCGACCGGCGGCGCCGCTCCAGGGCCGACTGTACCATCATGAACTCACCCAGGTTGTCGGTGGTGACCAGGCCCACCACCGATCCGCCTCGCAGCACGGGCAGCGTATGGCACTGGCACTCCTGCAGCCGCGCGAAGGCGTTCTCCAGCATCTCGAGTGGGTCCGCGGTAACGAAGTCCCGCCTCATGAAGTCCTGGACAGTCGCATCCGGGCCCTTCTGAGACAGCCCCGTAAGCAGATCGGCCCGGGTCAGGACTCCTATCAGCTCGTTGCCCCAGAGCACCGGGAAATCCTGCTGGGAGCCTTGCAGGAGGAGATCCACCGGCGTCTGCAGGCTGTCGGTGGGCGTGACCGTTCGGAAGTCGGTGAGCATGGCCCGGCTGACGGGTATGCCGCCCAGAGCGTGCTTCATCTGCACCATGCCGGCCTCCTGGCCCGCGCCGATCCAGACGAAGAAGGCGATGAAAAGCAGCATGAAATGGCCGTTCAGGAGCCCGATGAGCCCAAGGATCATCGCCAGGCCCTGGCCGAGGTT